>Ga0307478_10001826_pt1 | contig 17752 bp, 14 predicted proteins | sample atmos_gasesECM4C_2_FD_203713 | JGI IMG/M metagenome (GOLD analysis project Ga0307478, IMG submission 203713) | Hardwood forest soil microbial communities from Morgan-Monroe State Forest, Indiana, United States - atmos_gasesECM4C_05 | ecosystem: Environmental > Terrestrial > Soil > Temperate... | reverse complement strand
CGCCGATTTCAGCACGTATTGCGTCGTGGTCACCGCGATGAGCTCCTCCCTCGGCCACAGGCCCGCGAACGCGATGGTATAGAAGAGCCCCGAGTCGAGCAGTTCCCCGCACAGCGTTGAGCCGATGATGCGGGTCCACAGCCAGCGGCCCGAGCTCCACAGCTTCATCTTCGCCAGCACGTAGCTGTTGACGAACGAGCCGCACCAGAACGCCACGATCGACGCACAGATGATGCGCGGCGTGTTGCCGAAGACCTCCTCCACCGCCGGCTGCCTGTGGCGCCAGAAATCCGCCGGCGGCAGGTACACGATCACCGCGGACATCAGCGCGGCGAACAGCAGCGCCGCAAAGCCGCTCCACACGACGCGGCGGTCGCGCGCATAGCCGTACACCTCGGTGAGGATGTCCCCGAACATGTAGGAGATCGGAAAGAACAGCACCCCGGCCATGAACGTCACCGGCCCCCACAACGGCACGTGCACGGTCGATACCTTGGCCGGACCGATGAGATTCGCGCACAGCAGCACGCACACATACGCGCCCAGGATCAGGTCGTAGTAGCGGTAGCTCTTCAACGGTCCGGAGCTCATCAACCCGGCAGCACCGTGCCCACGGCCTCGCCGAAACCGATGCGCGCGTAGCCGCCGCGTTCGCACCAGCCTCGCAGGCTGACCCGGTCACCGTCCTCGAGGAAGGTGCGTGTCTCGCCCCCGGCGAGCGCGATCGGCTGCCGGCCGCCGCCGCTCAGCTCCAGGAGCGAGCCGCCCTCGCTCGGCAGCGGACCGGACTGTGTGCCGCTGCCCAGGAGGTCCCCGGCGTTGAGGTTGCAGCCGTTCACGGTGTGGTGCGCGAGCATCTGCGCGACCGTCCACCACGAATCACGGAAACGCGCCTGCGACAGGCGCTGCGGCGCAAGACCTGCGGCACGCGTGCGCGAAGTGTCGAGCCACGCCTCGAGTTGAATATCGATGGCGCCCGCTGCGCGCAGCGCGCCGTCATCAAGGTAGGCGAGCGGCGCGGGCTCACCGGCCGGACGACTCCAGGGAACGCGAAACGGTGCGAGCGCCTCGAGCGTCACCACCCACGGCGAGACCGTGGTGGCGAAGTTCTTCGCCAGAAAAGGACCCAGCGGCTGGTACTCCCAGGCCTGGATATCGCGCGCCGACCAGTCATTCAGCAGGCACAGACCGAAGACGTGCCCCTCGGCCTGCGCCAGCGGCACGCTGCGGCCGAGCTCATTCCCGCGCCCGACGAATACGCCCACTTCCAGCTCGTAGTCCAGCCGCCGCGTGGCGGTGAGCTCAGGCCGCGTGGCACCCGGGGGCAGCACCTGGCCCACGGGCCGCGCAAAATCGTAGCCCGACACCCGGATCGAAGAGGCTCGGCCGTGGTACGCGAGCGGCAGCCACTTGTAATTCGGCAGCAGCGGATTGTCGGGGCGGAACAGCCGCCCCACGGCGGTGGCGTGATGGATCGAGGCGTAGAAGTCGGTGTAGTCACCCACCTGCGCCGCGACGCGGTACTCAACGGCATCCTGCGGGATGAGCCGCGGGCGCAGTTGCTGCGCCAGCGCGGAGTCCGCGCGCAGCGCCGCCGACAGCGCAGCCCGCAGCGCCGCGTGGGCCGGCGCTCCGAGGCCCATGAAGGTATTGAGAACCGGCTGCGCGCATGCGGCGAGCGCCTGCGCCGCGAGCCCGTCGAACAGGCCCAGCCCCTGCAGTGCGCCCAGGTCCAGCACCTGATCGCCGATGGCAACGCCGCCGCGGAAGCCCTCCGCGCTGCGCGCGCGCCGGAAGGCACAGAACGGCAGGTTCTGAATCGGGAAGTCGCTCGCGGGCGCGTTGGCGGAGCTGACCCAACTGCGCAGCGCCGGGTCGTGCGTGGCGTTGATCGCGTTCAGGGACATGCGGGCGCTGCGCCGCGGCTCAGGCGCCACGCCGCCCGCGCGGCGCCGCCGGCGCCGGGTCCGGCGCGAAGTTCCTCTTCAGGCCGCGCCACACCTGCGCGTAATCGCGCTGCAGGAGCGGCGTCTCCAACGCGTAGCGCGTCGGGCGAATCACCGTGCGCGTCTCGAACATGAAGGCCATGGTGTCGGTGAGGTGCACGGGCCTTGCGGTGTCGGCGGCGAGCGCCTTCTCATAGGTCGCGGCATCCGGTCCATGCCCGCTCATGCAATTGTGAAGCGATGCCCCGCCCGGAGCGAAGCCTTGCGCCTTCGCGTCGTAGACTCCGGCAATCAGGCCCATGAACTCGCTGGCGACATTGCGATGAAACCAGGGCGGGCGGAAGGTGTCCTCCATCGCCAGCCAGCGGGGCGGAAAGATCACGAAGTCGATCGCATCGACGCCCGGAGTATCGCTGATCGACTGCAGCACCAGGAAGATCGATGGATCGGGATGATCGTAGCTGATGGAGCCGATGGTGTTGAAGCGCCGCAGGTCGTACTTGTAAGGCGCATTGTTGCCATGCCATGCCACTACGTCGAGCGGCGAGTGGTCGATGCCCGCCGACCACAGGTGGCCGGCGAACTTCGCCACCAGCTCGAATTTCCCCTCCCGGTCCTCGTACCAGGCAACCGGTGTCTGAAAGTCGCGCGGGTTGGCGAGCCCGTTGGAGCCGATCGGCCCGAGGTCCGGCAGTCGAAACGGCGCGCCGAAATTCTCGCACAGGTAGCCGCGCGCCGCGCTCTCCAGCAGCTCCACCCGAAAGCGCAGGCCGCGCGGTATCACGGCGATTTCCAGCGGCTGCACCTCGATAACGCCCAGCTCGGTGGCGAGGCGCAGAGCGCCCTGCTGCGGCACGAGCAGCAGTTCCCCGTCGGCGTCATAGAAAAAGCGCTCGCTCATGGAGCGGTTGGCCGCATACCAGTGAATGCCGCAACCCAGCTGCTGCTCGGGCGAGCCATTTCCCGCGAGCGTGGCGAGCGCGGCGATGAAGTCCGTCGGCTCCCCTGGTGGTGGCGGCGGGCTCCAGCGCAGCTGATTTGGCGAGGGCGCGGGCTCATCGAAGCAGCTGGTGATGCGCCCGTCATCGATGCGCCGGAAACTCTCGTGCACCGCCGCCGGCCGGATGCGGTACAGCCAGCTGCGGCGGTTGGCGTGGCGCGGCGCGGTGAAGGCGGTTCCCGAAAACTGCTCCGCGTACAGTCCGTAGGCACAGCGCTGCGGCGAGTTGCGTCCCTGCGGCAGCGCCCCCGGCAGGGCCTCGCTCGCGAAATGATTGCCGAAGCCGCTGTGATAACGCGGCCCGGCGCTGGCGGCGGCTGCGGCGACGGTGCTCATGAGTGACTCCCGCTTCGGGTTGGGCACACTATAATGTCGCACCAACGTTTGCGCACTCGCGGTCGCGGCCAGTCCCGTGCGGCGCTGGAGCTGCTAACATGCAGTGCGTGTCGGGACTGAACTCGTGGCTGGCGGCTGGCGTGCTCGCCTGCAGCTCGTTGCTGTGCGCCGCGCAGCTGGGCGCCTCCGACAGCGCGCCGGCGCCGCTGCCGCCGGTCGCGCACTCCGCGCTCGTGACTCTTGAGGCCGGCCCCGCAGCCGCGGGCCTGGTGCTGCGCCTGCGGCACACGGCCGATGACACACCGGTGGCGGTGACCGACCTGACGGTGTCCGTCGATGGCAAGAGCCAGCTGGCCATGCGACGTGCGGACGGCTCGTGGTTCGTACCGCTGTCCAAGGCCGCCCTGGCGGACGATCGGCTCGAGGTGGTGGTTACACACGACGGCATCCGCGAGGTTCTCGGCGGGCGCGTCACCGGCGAAGGCAGCGGCAGCGCGCGCAACGCCGGCGGCACGGCGAGCGTGCTGCGCGATCACAAGCAGATGGCGTGGTGGATCCTCAACATCGCGATCGTGCTGATCGCGGCGATCGCCATCTCACGGCGCCTGTCGTGAGCTGACGCGGGTCGCTGTGCGAGAGTTGACGCGCTGGCGTCACGGTGTCGTGATCGCCTTCAAGTAGCGATAGAAGAACACGTTGCCGGTGTAAAACGAGGCGATGCCCACGCGCTCGTCGCGGCCGTGGGCGCGATTGTCGTCCAGGTCGTTGGCGATGCCGGCGACCCCGTAGGTGGGAAGGCCGGCGGCGCTGGTGTAGATCGCGTCCGAGGCTCCGGCGTGCATGTAGGGTATCACCCTGAGATTCGGCCAGGTCGCGGCCACCAGCGTCTCGAGGGACTTGCCGACCTCGGGAAGCAGCGGCGGCGGCGCAAAGCCGCGCCGTTCCGAGGCCTTGTCCAGAATCTGTCCGTTGTCGGCAACGTAGCGCACGGTGATCTGCGGGTCGGCCAGCACACCGATCAACCGCTGGCGCACCTCCTCCTGCGAGTGTCCCGGCAGGATCCGGCAGTTCACCACCGCCTGCGCGCGCTGTGGCAGAGCATTGTTCGCGTGCCCGCCCTCGAGCCGCGTCGCGACGCAGGTGGTGCGCATGAGCGAGCCGTAGGCGGGCTCGGCTGACAGGCGCTCGATGGCGCGCGGGTCCGGCGGGCTCTCCAGAATAGCGCGCAGGTCCTGCGCCTGCGCACCCGTGGCACTCGCCGCCAGTTGCTCGAAGTAGGCGCGCGTGACGTTGTTCAGCTCGAACGGGAACTGGAACTTGCCGATCCGCGTCAGGCCCGCCGTGAGCTCGTAGATCGCGTTGTCGGGCCGTGGCAGTGAGCTGTGGCCGCCCTTGTTGGTGGTGAGCAGCTGATAGTCGGCGTACACCTTCTCGGTGGCGCCAAGCTCGAATACCCTGGGCACGCCGTGCTCGGCCTTGACGGAGAAGCCGTCGTGATTGAGCACGAACTCGGCATCGACCAGTTCGCGGTGGTTCTTCAGCAGCCAGTCCACGCCGTTGCAGCAGCCGCCCTCCTCATCCGCCGTGAGCGCCAGGATGATGTCGCGGCTTGGACGATAGCCTTCCTGCTTCATCCGCAGCAGCGCGGTCGCCATGATGGCATCGCCGTCCTTCATATCCAGCGTGCCGCGGCCGTAGAAGAAGCCGTCCTTCTCGATGAGCGCGAAGGGATCGGTACTCCAGTCCTCGCGGTGCGCCTCCACGACATCCAGGTGGCCGATGAGCAGTACCGGCTTGCGCCTGCCGTTGCCGTGCAGGCGCACCACCATGTTCTTCTTGCGCTCGTTCGGCCCGAGCAGCGCGATGTCCGCGGCCGGGAAGCCGGCATCGCGGAAGCGCTTTGCCATGGCCTCGGCCGCGGTGGTGACGTTGCCGACCGAGTCGGTGGTGTTGATCTCGATCAGCTGTTTGAAGATCTCATGAGCCAGCGCGTTGGCTTCCCGGTCGCCCGGCGCGGCGGCCGCGGCCGCCGTATGAGCCGCCAGCGCCGCGCACAGCGCAGTCGCGACGCTCACCGCAGTGCGCCAGGTCATGGGCGCGCTTGCGCGGTGCTCGCAGCAGCTCCCTGCTGCGGCTCGAGCACCAGCAGCCGGAAGGAGCCTGGCAGGATCGCCGGCCGTGGATGCGGGTGCTCGGGCGTGGCGGCCGGTGGCGCCCCAAAATCCGCGGTCACCAGATAGATACGGTGGGTACGCACGTCCAGCGCCATGGTGCGGGCGCCGCGCCGTGTCGGCACTGACTGCGCGACCTGGGCAGCACCGGAGCCGCTCAGCCTCACCACCGTGAGGGTGCCCTCGCCGCACGATGCGAACGCCAGGCGGCTGCCGGGATCGAAAGCCGCAGCGTCGACGCCTGCGCCGATGGCCGCGGTGCCCAGCACCTTGCCCGAGGCGGCATCCATGAGCGCCATGACCTTGTTATCGCATACCGGGAACAGATGGTGTCCGTCGGCATCGAGCGCCAGCCCGGAGGGCTCCTGGCATCCACTGATGGGCCACACCGAAATGACGCTGAGCTTTTGCGGGTCGATCACCGCGAGGCTGTTCTTGTCCTCGAGGTTCACGTAGACGCGGCCCTTGCCGTCCGAGACCGCAAACTCCGGCTTGGCATCCAGCGCGATGGTGCCGATGACCGTGTCGGTCCTGGCATCGACGGCGGTGGCGTTGCGACCGCGCCCGTTGAAGGTGAACACGCGCTGGCTCGCGGCGTCGTAGAGGATGGCATCGGGATTCTCGCCGGTGGTCTTGATCTCCTTCAGCCGCGCGAGCGTGTTCAGATCAAACACCACGATGACGCCCGAGCGCCCGGCGCTGATGTACCCGCGGCCGAGGTCCGCGGCCAGCGCGATCCCGTGCACGCCCGGGGTATCGGCGATCTCGCCGATCAGCGCCAGCTTGTCGGTGTCCACGACCTGCACGCGCGTACCGTGCGCGATGAAGAGGCGATGACCGCCTGGCTCGAAGGTGAGGTAGTCCCAGCCCTCGTCCCCGGGCAGCGGTACCTCGTGGGCAATCCGATATTGCGGGCTGGCCTGTGCGTGCGGCGCGAGCGCGGCGAGTAGCAGCGCGCCCAGCGACGCCAGGCCTCCCGGCGACATGAGGCGGAAAGTGCGTGTCATCTGAGCTCTCCTTCTCTTCCTTTCCTTACACCGCGCGTGGCGCGTGGCGCGTTCCCGGGCGATGCCCCGCCCGCTCAGCGGATCAGCCGCGCGCACAGATCCAGCAGCGGCCCGGGCAACACACCCAGCAGTAGCACCGCCGCCGCATTCAGTCCCAGCGCCAGGCGCACGCCCGCCGCTGCCCGCGTCGGCGGCAGCTGTGCCGCCGGCTCATCGAAGTACATGAGCTTGATCACGCGCAGGTAGTAGTAGGCACCCACCACCGACATGGCGGCCGCGATGACCACCAGCCACAGGTGGTTAGTCTCCCACAGTGCCTGAAAGATCCGCAGCTTCGCCCAGAAGCCGACCAGCGGCGGCACGCCGGCGGTCGAGAACATGAGCGCCATCATGGCCAGCGCCAGCAACGGATCGCGCCGGTACAGGCCCTTGTAGTCCTCGAGCTGGTCCGCCTCGAAGCCCTTGGCACTCGCCAGCAGGATGACGCCGAAGGAGCCGAGCGCCACCAGCACATACACCAGGGTGTAGTAGAGCGCCGCCGCGTAGCCGTCCGGGGTGCCGGCCACGAACCCCAGCACGATGAAGCCGACGTTGGCGATGGTCGAGTAGGCAAGCAGGCGCTTGAGGTTGGTCTGTACGATCGCAACCACGTTGCCGACAATGAGCGTCATGACCGCGAGCGCGGCCAGCATCTGCGACCATTGCGGCTCGGTACCGGCGAGGCCCTGCGTCAGCAGCCGCAGCGTGAGCGCGAAATAGGCAATCTTCGGTGCGGTGCCGATGAACAGCGTCACGCTGGTGGGCGCGCCCTCGTAGACATCCGGCAGCCACATGTGAAACGGTACGGCGCCGAGCTTGAAGGCCACCGCGACCACGATGAAGGTAAGGCCCAGGATCACACCCGGACTGAACGGCGCCTGCAGCCGCGCGGCGATCTGCCCGAGGTCCAGAGTCCCCGTCAACCCATAGATCAGCGACATGCCGTACAGCAACGCCCCGGAAGCGACGGCGCCGAGCACGAAGTACTTCATGGCTGACTCGGCCGCTATCCCTGAATCGCGGTCGAACGCGACCATGGCGTACACCGACAGGGCCAGCAGCTCCACCCCGAGGTAAACGGTCAGCAGGTTGTTGGCGGACACCAGCACGAAGATGCCCAGCAGTGCGGTGAGCGCCAGCACGTAGTACTCGCCGCGCAGGATGCTGCGCTGCTCGAGATAGGCGCGCGAATACAGCAGCGCCACCGCCACGAACAGGAACGCGGCGAGCTTCAGCGCGAAGCCGAGCTCATCGGCCACGTACATGCCGTCGAACAGCACGGTGCGCTGCGTGACATGTCCGTACCGCACGGTGAGTCCGGCGCCCACCGCGAGCGCCAGCAGCGTCAGCGTGGGGGTGAGCCCGCGGTGCCGCTCGCCGGCAAACACCTCCACCAGCAGGATGACGCAGATCCCCGCCGCCAGAAAGATCTCCGGCACCGCCGGAGCAAGGCTGAACCAGCTCATAGCTTGGTGGCGATCGCCTGGCTGACCAGATGCTGGATCGTGGGCTGCATGACCTTCAGCAGCGGCGCGGGCCACACTCCGACCATCAGCACCGCCAGCGCCAGCGCCGTCAGCACGATGTATTCGCGGCCGTTCAGATCCTCGAGCGCCGCAACGCGCGGGCTCGTGACCGGCCCGAATATCACCCGCTTCACCAGCCACAGCGTGTAGGCGGCGCCCAGCACCAGCGTCACCGCCGCCAGCGCCGAGTACCAGAAGCTCGCTCTGAAGCTGGCGATGATCACCAGGAACTCCCCGACGAACCCGGAGGTGCCGGGCAGCCCGGTATTGGCAAGCGCAAAGAGCACCATGAAGGCCGCGAACACCGGCATGGTGTTGACCACGCCGCCGTAGTCGGCGATCTGGCGGCTGTGCACCCGGTCGTACAGCACGCCGACGCACAGAAACAGCGCCCCGGATATGAGGCCATGCGAGACCATCTGCACCATCGCCCCATCGAGCCCCATGCCGGCACCCTGGAGGCTGCCGGTGTTGCGCACGATCTCATAGATGACGAAGGCCCCGAGCGTCACGAAACCCATGTGCGCAATGGAGGAGTACGCGATGAGCTTCTTCATGTCCTGCTGCACCAGCGCGACGAAGCCGATATAGATCACCGCGATCAGCGACAGCGCGATCACCAGCAGGTCGAGCTCACGACTCGCGTCGGGCGTAACGGGCAGGCTGAAGCGCAGGAAGCCGTAGCCACCCATCTTCAGCATGATGGCCGCCAGGATCACCGAGCCACCGGTGGGCGCCTCGACGTGCGCATCAGGCAGCCAGGTGTGCACCGGGAACATCGGCACTTTCACCGCGAAGGCGAGCAGCAGCGCGAGGAATATCCAGCGCTGCTCGATGAGCGTGAGCGGCAGGGCCTGCAGGCTCGCGATCGCGTAGCTCCCACCCTTCACGTACATGTAGATCAGCGCCGCCAGCATGAACACCGAGCCGAGGAACGTGTACAGGAAGAACTTGATGGTCGCGTACACGCGTCGCGGTCCGCCCCAGATGCCGATGATGAGGAACATCGGAATCAGCATCGCCTCCCAGAAGAAATAGAACAGCAGCGCGTCGGTGGCGGAGAACACCCCGATCATCAGGCCTTCCATGATCAGGAAGGCGGCGTAGTACTGCGCCGGGCGCGTCTCGATCACCCGCCAGCCGGCGATCACCACCGGTACCGTCATGAACGCGGTGAGCACGATCAGCGGCAGCGAGATGCCGTCCACCCCGAGCGCGTACCAGGCGTCAAAGCGCGGAATCCACGGCAGCTTCTCCGGGAACTGCAGCGCCGCGGTGGCGGTGTCGAACGAGCTCCACAGCGGCACCGACAGCGCCAGCGTCGCCACCGAGGCGGCGAGCGCCAGCCAGCGCCCCGCCACGATGTTGCGATCGCCGAGCAGCAGGACAGCCAGACCTGCGCCGATCGGCAGCCAGATGAGCATTGACAGTAGAGCGTGCATCGCCTCGCGCTGCGCTTCAGTAGTGGGCGTGTGCCAGGAACCAGCCGAGGAACCAGGCGAGCAGCACCGCCAGACCGATCATCATCCAGAAGGCGTAAGAGTAGAGGTAACCGCTCTGGATCCGTCGCAGCAGGCTCCCGGTTCGGCCCACAGTGGCCGCGCTGCCGTTGACCATCGCGCCGTCGATCAGCGCCTCGTCGCCCCCCTTCCACAGGCCCACGCCGATGAGGCGCGCGAGCGCGGCGAGCACCTGCTCGTTGAACCAGTCGAAGTAGTACTTGTGCGTGAGCACGCGGTACAGCCAGCTGAGCCTGCGCCTCACAGCGTCGGCCAGGGTCGGCCGCCACAGGAAGCAGGCCCAGGCGGTCGCCGCCCCGGCGAGCGCCAGCAGGAACGGCAGCTTGAAGAGCCCGTGCAGCGCGAATCGCACCGGGCCGCCGAAGTCTGCGGCGAGCGTGCCCACGACGTTGTTCCCGCTGAGCACGAAGATCGAGCCCCCGAAGTAGTCGCCGAACAGCACCGTACCGACGGTGAGGGCGCCGATGAGGACGGACGGAATGGCGAGTGCGATGAGCGGCAGCGTCACCACCAGCGGGCTCTCGCGGGGCGTAGCGCCGTGGCCGTGATCGGCGTGATCGTCGAGGACTTGCGTCGGCTCGTCGGAGCCGATCGCGTGCGCGGCGTCCCCGTGCGGCTCATCCGCATGAGCGGCCTGGCGGAAACGCTCCGGCCCGTGAAACGTCAGGAACAGCATGCGGAAGGTATACAGCGCGGTCACGAACACACCGCACAGCACGCACCAGTAGGCGTAAGCAGCGCCCCAGCGGTGCGACTCGCCCACCGCCTCGATGATGGCGTCCTTGGAGTAGAAGCCGGAGAAGAACGGCGTACCGACGAGCGCCAGCGCGCCGATCCAGCAGGTCACGGCCGTGATGGGCATGTATTTCGCCAGTCCACCCATGCGGCGCATGTCCTGCTCGTGGTGCAGGGCGATGATGACCGAGCCGGCGGCCAGGAACAGCAGCGCCTTGAAGAAGGCGTGGGTCATCAGGTGGAAGATGGCCGCGCCATAGGCGGACACGCCCAGCGCCACGGTCATGTATCCGAGCTGCGAGAGCGTCGAGTAGGCGATCACCCGCTTGATGTCGTTGTTGACCACCCCGAGCAGGCCCATGAAGAACGCGGTGGTGGCGCCGATCACCAGCACGAACGACAGCGCCGCATCGGAGTATTCGAACAGCGGTGACATGCGCGCCACCATGAAGATCCCGGCCGTCACCATGGTGGCGGCATGGATGAGCGCCGAGATGGGTGTCGGACCCTCCATCGAGTCGGGCAGCCACACGTGCAGCGGCACCTGCGCCGACTTGCCCATGGCGCCGATGAATAAGCAGATGCAGATCAGCGTCAGCGCCCCGACGGCGGAACTGGAGCTCACGGCAATAAGCGCGTGCGCCATCTGCGGGGCCGCGGCGAACGCGTCACGATACGCGAGCGAGTGGGTGAAGTAGGCGATGCCGGCGATCCCCAGCACGAAGCCGAAGTCGCCGATGCGGTTGACGATGAAGGCCTTGAGATTGGCGAAGATCGCGCTCGGGCGCGTGTACCAGAAGCCGATCAGCAGATACGACACCAGGCCCACCGCTTCCCAGCCGAAGAACAGCTGCATGAAGTTGTTGGCCATGACCAGCATGAGCATGGAGAAGGTGAACAGCGAGATGTAGCTGAAGAAGCGTGTGTAGCCGGGGTCGTCGCTCATGTAGCCGATGGTGTAGACGTGCACGCACAGCGACACGAAGGTCACCACCGCCATCATCAGCGCGGTGAGCCGGTCGATGAGGAAGCCGACCTCCATGTGCATGCCGTCACTGATGAGCCAGGTGTACACCGGTGTCTCGTACGCCGGCGCGCCGTCCCAGTAGATCTGCTTCAGCACCATGAGCGACAGCCCGCAGGAGACCGCCACCGCGGCACAGGTGAGGGTGTGCGCGCCGGCCCGCCCGATGAGGCGCCCGCCCAGGCCCGCGATGACCGCGGCCACGAGCGGCAGCAGCGGCACACTGATAAGCGCGGTGGCGTTCATGCGGGCGCTTCAGCCTTTGAGCGTGTTCAGGTCTTCGACATTGATGCTGCGCCGTTCCCTGAACAGCACCACCAGGATGGCGAGTCCGATCGCCGACTCGGCCGCGGCCACCGTGAGGATGAAGAACACGAACACCTGCCCGTTGATGTCCGCGAGATAGCGCGAAAACGCGATGAAGTTGAAGTTCGCGGCGAGCAGCAGCAGCTCCACGCACATCAGCAGCAGGATGACGTTCTTGCGGTTCAGGAAAACGCCGGCAATGGCAAGGGAAAACAGGATCCCCGACAGCGTCAGCAGCTGCGCCAGCGTGATCACGGGCGTTTCTCCGCGTCCATTTTCACGATGCGCAGCCGGTCCGACCGCCGCACCGCCACCTGGGCGCTGATGTCCTGCTGCTTGAGTCCCGCGCGGCGGCGCATGGTGAGCGCGATGGCGGCCACGATCGCCACCAGCAGCAGCATGGCGGCGAGCTCGAAGGGGTAGGCGTAGCGGGTGTACAGCACGCGCCCGAGCTCCAGGGTGTTGCTGTAGGTCGGCGTCGTGGGCGTGGCACCACGGCCCGCGTCGATGCCGAGTCCGCCGCGCGCCCACACCACCCCCACGATCTCCACGATCACCGCCAGCGCGGTGAGCCAGCCGAGCCAGGCGAAGCGGGTGAATCCCTGGCGCAGCTCCGCCAGGTTGACGTCGAGCATCATGACCACGAACAGGAACAGCACCATGACCGCGCCGACGTATACCAGCACCAGCACCACGGCGAGGAACTCCGCCTCCAGCAGCAGCCAGATGGCCGCCGAGCTGATGAAGCACATCACCAGGGCGAGTGCCGAGTACACCGGGTTGCGCGCGCTGATCACCCCGAGCGCCGCGGCGATGAGGATGGCGCCGAACACATAGAACAGCGCCTCGATCAGCATGAGCGGGGGCCGGCGGCGCGAGGATCGGTGTGGGCGCTCATCGGTAGGGCGCGTCCGCGGCCCGATCGGCGGCGATCATCGCCTCGTAGCGCTCCCCGACCGCGAGCAGCTTGTCCTTGGTCATGATGTTCTCGCCGCGCCGCTCCATGTGGTACTCGAGGATGCGGGTGAGCACGATGGCATCCACCGGGCAGGCCTCCTCGCAGAAGCCACAGTAGATGCACTTGAACAGATCGATGTCATAGCGCGTGGTGCGCCGCGTGCCGTCCGGTGCCACCTCCGAGTCGATGGTGATGCACACCGCCGGGCACACCGCCTCGCACAGCTTGCAGGCGATGCAGCGCTCCTGGCCGTTCGGATAACGGCGCAGCGCGTGCAGGCCGCGAAAGCGCGGTGACTGCGGGGTCTTCTCCTCCGGATAATTGAGGGTGTACTTGCGGCTGATCAGGGTGCGGGCCGTGACCATGAGCCCCTTCACGAGCTCCGGCAGCAGCAGGGTCTTGAGCGGATTCACAGCCATCGATGCATCCCCTTCAGTGGTACCAGGGGCGCGACCACGGCCCGATGCGGTACACCGCCAGCAGCATCTCCACGCCGATCCACACCAGGGTCACCGGGATCAGCGCCTTCCACCCCAGGCGCATGATCTGGTCGAAGCGGTAGCGCGGGAAGGTCGCCCGGAACCACAGGAACAGGAACACCAGGCAGAACACCTTGAGAAACAGCCACAGGAAACTCGGCTGTCCGAGGAAGCTGTCGCCCAGCCCCAGCCATGAATAACCCTGCAACGGTCCCTCCCAGCCGCCGAAGAAGAACACCGCGGTGAGGGTCGAGATCAGGATCATGTTGGCGTATTCGGCGAGGAAGAACAGTGCGAATGCGATGCCGGAGTATTCGACGTGGAAGCCGGCGACGATCTCGGATTCGCCCTCGGCGACGTCGAATGGCGCGCGGTTGGTTTCCGCGATCCCGGAGATGAAATACACCATCAACAGCGGAAACAGCCAGAACCAGTTCCAGGACAAGAGCCCGCCTTCCTGGGTGCGCACGATGGTGCCGAGATTCATGCTGCCGGTGGCCATGAGCACGCCGACCAGCGCAAAGCCCATGGCGATCTCATAGGCCACCATCTGCGCCGCGGAGCGCATGGCGCCCAGGAACGCGTATTTGGAGTTCGCCGCCCAGCCGGCAATGATGACTCCGTACACGCCCATCGAGGTGAGCGACAGCAGGTACAGCAGGCCCGCGTCGGCCTTCGACACCACCACGGTTGGCGACAGCGGAATCACCGCCCAGGCCGCGAACGCCGGGACGAGCGCGATCACGGGTGCGAGCCGGAACAGGAATTTGTTGGCATTCGCCGGGATGATGACTTCCTTCATGAGGAGCTTGAAAACGTCGGCGAACGGCTGCCCGAGGCCGGGCGCCAGGCCGAAGAGGCGCACGCGGTTCGGTCCGCGCCGCAGCTGCATCCAGCCGATGACCTTGCGCTCCCACAAGGTCAGCAGCGCCACGCAAACGATCAGCACCACCGTGATCACCAGTATCCAGACCGTGGAGTGTGCGTAGTCCGGCAGTGACAGCCAGGTGGTTGTGAGCGTCTCGAGCACGTGCGCTGTCCGCCCTTCGCTTCAGTAGCTCACGGCCGGCGTGCGGCCTTCGCGCGTTCGCTGCAGCGACGGCGCGCGCCGCAGCAGCGCATCGGTCTGGTACATCGGCACATCCACCAGCGCCGCGCCGTCCGCCGTGCCGTCCGCCGTGCCGCTCTCATCGGCCTGCCGCACCAGGTGCGTGCCCTGGTAGCCGGCGGGCTTCAGCCCCTCGCACGCCTGGCGCACCTCGCGCAGCACCTCCTCGGAGGACTGGTAGTCGAAGCCCTCGAGGCCGAGCAGGTTGCCGAGCACCCGCAGCACCTTCCAGCCCGGACGCGCCTCGCCCACCGGCAGCGCCGCGCCGCCCTGGCTCTGCCACAGCCCCTCGCAGTTCACGTAGGTGCCGGAGGTCTCGGCGAAGGTCCCGATCGGCAGCAACAGGTGCGCGACGCGCTTGACCTCCTCGCTGGCGAACGGCGTCGCCGCGACCACGAACTCGGCCCTGGCGAGACTGCGCAGGCTCTCGGGAGCGAGCGCATCGAACGAGGGTTCCAGACCGCCGAACAGCAGGTAGGCCCGCAGCGGGTTCTCCAGCATGTCGCGCGCGTTGAGGCCCGCCTGCGCCACGGTCTTGCCGCCCGCCTCGCGATGCGGGATCGCCCCGGCGAGATAGGCGCCCGCGGCGTTGCCGCCCTCGGTGAGCCGGCCCAAGGACGCGCCGGTGATCTGCGCCAGCGCCGCAGCGAGCGCGCGCAGGTCCGCGAACGCCGCGTGACGCGCCGCCAGGGCGCCGAGCCACACCGCGCGTTTTGTCCCGCCGAGCAGCACCTGCGCGGCCGCACGATGCGCCTCGCTCACGCGCGCCGCGCCCACCGCGGCGCCGACATGCCGGGGTACGGGCTTACCCGCCGCAGCGGCCGCCGCGGCCACGACCGCCGCGAGATCCGCCACCATATCGGCCGGTGCGCAGGTCAGGTACGTCTTCACCGGGAACAGATACGGGAAGCGCGCCGGGTTCAGCATCGCCACCTGCGCGCCGCGCAGGGCCGCCCTGCGCACCCGATGCGCGAGAATCGGCACCTCGCGGCGCAGATTCGACCCGATCAGCAGCAGCGCATCCAGCGAATCGACCTCGGCAATGCGCATGCCCAGTCCCGGAAACACCGGATCCGCCTGCTGATCGCGGAAATCGCGCTGCCGCAGGCGGTGATCGATATTGTGGGTGTTGAGTCCGCGCGCGATGCGCCCTGCCAGGTACAGCTCTTCGAGCGTGCTCGAGCTGCTCGTCAGGACCCCGAGGTCCGGGGCGCGCGTGCGCAGCTCCTGGGCGAGCTGCGTGAGCGCACTCTCCCAGTCGGTCTCGACCCAGGTGTCCGCGCGGCGCAGCAGCGGCTGCGCCAGGCGATCGGGGCTGTATACGCCCTCGTAGCTGAAGCGGTCACGGTCGGGGATCCAGGTCTCGTTGATCGCCTCGTTCTCGCGCGGCACGACCCGCATCAGCCTGCCGCGCAGTACATGGCCGAACAGATTGGTCCCCAGCGGATCGTGCGGGGAAATCAGCGGCGTGGAGCTCATCTCCCAGGCGCGCGCGCTGAAGCGGTAGGGCTTGGAGACCAGCGCGCCCACCGGGCACAGGTCGATGACGTTGCCGGAGAGCTCGTGAGTCACCGTGCTCTCTATATAAGTGCGCACCTTCATGTGCTCGCCGCGGCCGATCATGCCGAGCTCCTGGATACCGGCGATCTCCTCGGTGAAGCGGATGCAGCGGGTGCAGTGGATGCAGCGCGTCATGTCGGTGGCGATGAGGGGACCCAGGTTCTCGTCCGCGACCGCGCGCTTGCGCTCGTGGTAACGGGACAGGTCGCGCCCGAAGCCGACCGCCAGGTCCTGCAGCTCGCACTCCCCGCCCTGGTCACAGATCGGGCAGTCGAGCGGGTGATTGATGAGCAGGAATTCCATGGTGGCGCGTTGCGCGCCGATGGCACGCGCGGACTTGGTGAACACCTTCATGCCCTCGACCACCGGGGTGGCGCAGGCCGGCAGGGGCTTGGGCGCCTTCTCCACCTCCACCAGGCACATGCGGCAGTTGGCCGCGACCGAGAGCTTGTCGTGGTAGCAGAAGCGCGGCACGTAGGCGCCGTGCGCATCGGTGACGCGAATCAGCATCTCGCCCTTGCGCGCCTTCACCGGCACGCCGTCGATCTCGATGTTGACCAGGTCATCCGCCATGCCGTAGTCCGTACGCGCGGCTTACGCCGCCTGCGCTCCCAGGGTGTCGCTCACGACGCTGCGGCCACCGTGATCGATCATGTATTCGAACTCGTGCCGGTAGTGCCTGAGGAAGCTCTGCACCGGCCAGGCCGAGGCGTCGCCGAATGCGCAGATGGTGTGCCCCTCGATGCGGTTGGCGACATCGAGCAGCAGTCCGAGCTCCTCGCGCCGCGCCTCACCGGCGAGCACCCGCTTCAGCAGGCGGTTCATCCAGCCCGTGCCCTCGCGGCAAGGTGTGCACTGTCCGCAGGACTCGGCCATATAGAAGCGCGAGATGCGCTCCAGCACCCGCACCATGCAGGTGGTCTCGTCCATCACGATGGCCGCACCGGTCCCCAGTGCCGAGCCGGCCGCCTTTACCGAGTCGTAGTCCATGTTCGTCTTGAGCATGATGTCCCCCGGCACCACCGGCACCGAGACACCACCGGGGATCACGGCCTTGAGCTTGCGCCCGGCGCGCACGCCGCCACACAGCTGCAGCAGATCCGCGAACGGCACGCCGAGGGGCAACTCAATGTTGCGCGGTGTCTCGACGTGTCCCGATACCGAATAAATCAGCGTGCCGCCGGAGTTGGGCGGCCCAAGGGAGGCAAACCAGGCCGGGCCCTTGCGCAGAATGGTCGGCACGGAGGCGAAGCTCAGCGTGTTGTTGATGGTGGTGGGCGCGCCATACAGGCCGAAATTCGCCGGGAACGGCGGCTTGAAGCGCGGCTTGCCTGGCTTGCCCTCGAGCGAGTCGAGCAGCGCGGTCTCCTCGCCGCAGATGTACGCGCCGGCGCCGATGAAGGTGTGCAGGTCGAAGTCGACGCCGCTCCCGAGCACGTTCTTGCCGAGCAGTCCCGCTGCATAGCTTTCAGCGAGCGCCGCTTCGAAGCGCGGCACCGGTTCGCCGAGGAACTCGCCGCGGATGTAGTTGTAGGCAACCGTGGAGTTGGTGGCGTAGCCGGCGATCGCCAGGCCCTCGATGAGGGCGTGCGGGTTGTAGCGCAGAATGTCGCGGTCGTGGCAGGTGCCGGGCTCGCTCTCATCCGAATTGCACACCAGGTACTTCTGCACCGGCGAGTTGCGCGGCATGAAGCTCCACTTGGTGCCGGTGGGAAAGCCGGCGCCGCCTCGGCCGCGCAGCCCGGAGGCCTTCACCGCATCGATGACCTGCTCGCGCGGCGGCTTTTCCCGCAGCAGCCGCTCCCACACCTGGTAACCGCCTATGCTGCGGTAGGTGGCGAGAGTCCACGAGCGCTCCAGCTTAAGCGGCTCGAACACCGTCAGGTTCATCTTGTCGGCGTAGGCGTCCAGGGCCGCGCTCACTTCAGGCCGTCCAGGATCTGATCGAGCGACTCGGGTGTCAGGTGCTCGTGGAAGACGTGATCCACCATCATCATGGGTGCGCCCGTGCAGGCCGCCAGGCACTCCTCCTCCTGC
>Ga0307478_10001824_pt1 | contig 17770 bp, 15 predicted proteins | sample atmos_gasesECM4C_2_FD_203713 | JGI IMG/M metagenome (GOLD analysis project Ga0307478, IMG submission 203713) | Hardwood forest soil microbial communities from Morgan-Monroe State Forest, Indiana, United States - atmos_gasesECM4C_05 | ecosystem: Environmental > Terrestrial > Soil > Temperate... | reverse complement strand
GGTGACGTCGACGAGCTTTACAGCCGAAAACCAGCGCTTAAAGGTGTCCGGGCTGACCTGCGGCTTGAGCGCCGCCGACAGTTTCTGCCAGAGCTGGGAATGCTTCTCGTCCATCGACTTGTTAACAGCGTTAAACACCCCGCGACGCGCTCGGCGAGAGCGAAATCTGCGGGTAGAGGAATTTTTGCGTCGCGTCGTTTCTCCTGAAAGCGGGCCGCGACGTCCGGGGGGAAAATGAGGTTAAGGCGTGAAAATACGAGGGAAAAATGCGGGAAGCAACACGGCGCGGGACGCGAAGCGCCCGGGAAAAGGAATCTTCAGGCGAAGCGTCCTCCGCTCTGGCGGGTGTTATAATCATTCTAGCTCTTTGTGATCTTGAAATTCTGTTCACATCTTATTAACACCAGCGCTCTTTGCTCCCTGCCAGCGGCTTGAGATTAGAAACCGGGCCCGAAGCCGACAAGAAAAAACCTGAATTTTATTTTCGTTCGCGAATCAAAAAAATCTTGACGAAAATTCCGGTTCGGAATTGTCGAGAGCGCTCTTCGAGGGGAACCAGGACGACTCAGTTGACCCGATCAACCTAAACGGCAACGTTGCGGCGGATTCAGCTCTCGCTGCTTCCGCGAATGACGAATTGGCGACTTCAAGGAGCGGCGGTTTGCAACCGCCGACCTGTTAAAACGGCGGTAGCAAACCGCCGTTCCGTGGCTGGCTGCGTCGCGCTGGCTTTTTTCCTGGCGTCGATCGCATCCGCGCCGGCCGCCGAAGATATTCCGCCGCCGTTTGGGTTTCATTGGAACGATTCGATGACGAAACTCGAGCAGGTCCTTATTGGCGCGAAGGCGAAAATCGTTACGCGCGACCGAAAAGAGAAGCGCGAGGTCTGGACGGTCGAGGGCCTGGTCCAGCCGGGGCTCAAACGGACGCTCTTCATCTTCCGCGACGGTTTTCTCGTGGAAGTCGAGCTGCAATACGAATACCCGGATTGGACGATCGAGCGCTACAACGAGCGCATGGGAGAAATCCGGCGCTACTTCGACGCGAAATTCGGCACGGGAAAACTGGTTTCCCGGACGCGCGATACCGACTCGGACGTGATCCAGACGCTGGTCGGCTACCAATGGATTGTGGGCGGCACGATGCTCGAGCTTTTCTATTTCTCCGCCCAACGCGACCAGCTCATTTTCCGCAGCATCACCGTGACGTACAAAGCGATTTGAGGCGTGACGAGGCTGTCATCCCGAGGCTGGCGAAGCGCGCCGAGGGACCTCGCAATAGCAATTTGCGCTACCGCGAGACACTACGCGTCCACAGCAGGAGAGCGCCCAATGGTTCGCGGAAGCGCTTGACCGCTTGTGAGATCCCTCGCCGTCTGCGCGGCTCGGGATGACAGACCTTTTCCTTACATCTTCGCCGTTTCTTTCTGCAGCCGCTTGAGCCGGCTCGCATGGCTCACCTTTGTCGCGGAATTCATCCGGTCGATGAACAGAATTCCGTTGAGGTGATCGACTTCATGTTGCAACGCGCGAGCGAGCAGCCCGGACGCCTCAATTTGCACGTCATCTCCGTCCAGCGTCTCGGCTTCCACGACGATAGAGATCGATCGGTCGATCTCCGCGGTGATTTCGGGAAAGCTCAGGCATCCCTCGCTGCCCGACTCTTTTTCCTCGCCGAGGCGCAGCGTCGGGTTCAGCAAAACCAGCGGCATCGCCGCGCCGAGATCCGCTACCGGTTTGCCGTTTAATTTCATCGTGCTCGGCCGATCTTCGATTTGCGACACGTCGAGCACCGTGAGCTGAAGCGCTTGGCCCACCTGCTGGGCCGCAAGACCCACGCCGTTGGCCGCGTGCATTGTCTCGAGCATGTTTTCGGCAAGCGCGCGAACGTTGTCGTCGACCTCCTCGATCCGTTTTCCTTTCGCGCGCAGGATCGGGTCGCCGTATTTCCTGATCGACAACCTCATTTTCCTTCGCGCGTAAACGCCGGGAGATTTTTCACCCCGGCGAGCTTCAACGCATCCATCACTTTGATGATCGTGCCGAACGACGATTTTTTGTCGGCCTGCAACGCCAGCGCAGCCCGGCGCGTCGCGGGCAAATTGCGGACCGACGCCTCCAGTTCATCCACGTTAATCACCTGGCCATCAAGCCGCACCTCGTCGTTCTCGTTCACGCTGACGACCGCGTGCTCCTCCTCGGAAGAAGCCTTGGTCGACGTTTTCGAATCCGGCAAATTGATCTGCACCTCGGGCTGGTCGCGTTTGAACGTGGTCGAGACGACGAAAAAAATCAGGAGGATCGTCAGGATATCGACCAGCGACACGATAATGATGGAAGGCGCGCGCCGTTTCCGGACTGCGATTTTCATGACAGAAGAGCGGCGCCGCTATCCGACCGGGGCGCGGGCCGCGGCCGGCGCGGTCGCTCGCGACGGCGGCAGCGGTTCGCCGCTGTGGGGGCGGCCATAATAACATTTCGCGATGAGGTCGGAAACCAGCGACTCCATTTCCACCGACATCACCTCCACTTTTTTCGAGAAGTAGCTGAAGGCAATCAGCGCCGGCACCGCGACCGATAACCCGAAGATCGTGGAGTTAAGCGCCTCGGAAATTCCGAGCGCGACCGCTTTTGTGTCCGACGCGCCAGTGCTCAACCCGAGGCCTGAGAAAACATGCACCAGTCCCGAGACCGTGCCGATCAGTCCGATCAACGGCGCGATGCCGGTTACGACCTCGAGCACAATCAACCCGCGCTCGAGCCGCACCAGTTCGCGCCGCGCCCGCGTTTGGACCGACTCGATATTTTCCGAACGCGGCCAGCGCAGATGTTGCAACGCCGTCCGGACCACGCCCGCGAGCGACGAGCTGTCGTCGTTCACGATCCGCATCAGCCGCTCCGCGCTGCCGCCCGGCATCAGGCGTTCGATCTCGCTTTCGATCACGAGCGGAAGCACCTTTCGCTCACGCAGCGTCATCGTCGCGAGCACGATCGTCGTCACGGTCACGATCGAGCAGAGCAACAGCGGCCACATGAAGGGGCCGCCCTTGTGCATGAAATTCATCATCGTCTGGAATATGTCGGTCATTTGAAGAACGCGAACCGGGCAATCATTAGTTCGCGTATAAGATAAACGTCAACTCCTGCTGCAAGCCTTCCGACGGCAGCGTGCTCGCCACATCGTCGGGAATCGGCGGCAATTTCAGTTCCTGGACCGATTGCAGACAGACGATCGCGAACGCCTCGTTCGCCGTGTTCTCGATCACCTTCAAATTGTTCACTTTCCCCGAGCGATCGATCGTGAAGGTCAACCGCGTCGTCCCGATGCTGATCAGGTCCTGGCGCTCGTGGGTATGCTGGTACCAACGCGCGCCGACCGAGTCGTACATCAGTTTTTGGTAACGCCCGAGCGTCGTGCCGACCGCGTTCACCGACGACGGCCCGCGATTCGAAATGCTGCCCGCGATGCGCGTCTGCTGTTTTTGCGATTGATAACTGGAGCTGGGCGCTTCCGGTTTCGGGCGCGGTGCGACCGGAGCCACGGATGGCGCGAGCTCGGGCGAGGGCGATGGTTCGGTTTCGTCCGGCGCTTTCATTGGCGGTGGCGGGCTTGAAGTCAGCATCGCAAGCTGTTCCGGCTCGGCGGTCGCGGTTGGCGCCGGGCTGGGGGTGGATTTTGGTGGCTCGGTCGGTTTTGCTTTCGGCGGCGGATTTTCGGCCGGTTTGGATTCCGGCTGCACCGGCTGTTGCGGCTGCGGTTGCGAGCCTTGGGTCTGCAACGAGAAATCGTGCGTCTCGAGGTCGCGCACTGGCAGATCTTTTCCATCCTGGCTGGGCAAAGGAAGATCGCCGCTCGGCGGAAGCTGGCTTGCCGCGAGGGAATTCGCGTTCGATTCGAAAGTCTGGTCCTTCGGTTTCTCCGCCGACTCCTTCGATTTGTCGGTCTCGACGAACTGCGGATTCTTTTCGACCGGCGGCGGCGCCGGGGACAAATCCATGATCGTCAATTCCGACGGCGCCTCTTCCGGTGGAAGCGTCGGAGTGTAAACGTTGCCGAACGCGGCCAGGGAAAACCCGACGGCGAGATGCAAAATGAGCGAGACCAGGATCGCGAAGCCCAGTGTCCGGCGTTGTTTCTTTTCTTGGCTCATTTTGGGGCAGCGTTCGCCACGCCGCTCTTCACCTCGTAAATCATATCGCACATCGCGCGCCTAACAACCTGCCGGCCTCTACTTCAACCCCGCGCCGCCCTTCCGGGCGTGGTGAAAAAGATACTGCTGCGCGTAGCCGCCGTGGTCGCCGAAATAACTGTCGCAAAAGACGCGGAGTTGCGGCGCCGTCACTTTGCGTTTCCGCGGAAAATACTGCTGCTTCAACACCCGCTCGATCCAGACATCAATCGGGAATGCCCGCAACCGTTCGTAGGCGAAGAGCATCACGCAGTTCGCTACCTTCGCGCCCACGCCTGGCAGCTCGCAGAGTCGCTCGCGCAATAATTCGTCCGGCAGCTTGCTCCATTTTCCCAGGTTCGCCTCACCGCTGGTCACCCGGCTTGCCGTCCCGAGCAAATTCTTCGCCCGATAACCCAGCGCGCAGGCCCGTAACTCCTGCTCCGTGCTCGCCGCCAGCCGCGCCGCGCTGGGAAAATCATATACGTGACTCCCGTATATCGCCCTCCGGGTGCCGAAGCTTTTCCTTAGCGCCAGCGAGATCTGGCGGATGTGGGCGACTTGCTTCATCGACGAGCAAATGAACGTCGCCAGGCATTCCCAGCGCGGTTGCCGGATGATGCGCAAGCCGCGGCAGAAATCGCGCGCCGCCGTCATGGCCGGATCGCGCGGAAACGAACCGCAAATTTCCGCGAGCGGGTGATCCAGAGAAAAATAATTGGCGACCAGTTTAGCCGTCGCGCCCTCGAAGAACAGCCGGTCGCCCTGCTGTTCGACATACACGGCTTTCGCGCCGATCGCGCCCGCAAAACCCGCGCCGCATTTTTCCCAATGAAAAACCTGGCCGCAGTTCAGCGTCTTCTCGAGATCGAAATCCGGCGCAACAATTTTCATGGTGGATCGAGCGCTCCGCCGCTCAATGCCAAGGAATGGCGGCACAGCCGCGTCTAGATAACATCGAGCGAAGGCGCGCGCGATCCACCTTGCGTCCGGCAAAAATTCTGGCACCTAAACCAGCGTGGATAGCCGCCTCGCCATCGATACCGGCGTTCTCCTCCTTTATTTCGTTATCATCATCTTCATCGGCCTACGGATGGGCCGGAAAGAGGACAACCTCGAAGATTTCGCCCTCGGCGGCCGGCGCATCCCGTGGTGGGCGGTGCTCGCTTCCATCATCGCTGCCGAAACCAGTGCCGGCACTTTTTTCGGCACACCCGGCGAAGGTTTCGCATTACGCAACTACACCTACATCCAGCTCGCCTTCGGCACGATCCTCGCGCGCATCCTCGTCAGCTACATTTTCATCAAGCCGTACTACGACTACCGGGTCTTCTCGATCTACGAATATCTCACCGCCCGTTTCGGCGTGGCCTCGAAGAATGCCGCGTCCGCTGTTTTCATGTTCACACGTGTCCTGGCCTCGGGCGCGCGCTTGTTCGCGGCGGCAATTGCCCTTGTGCTCGCTTACGAAATGGTTCGCGGCGTTCATCCGACCCAATCCGAGACCCTTTGGATTTATGTCGGCGCCACTGCCACCATCGTTCTGCTCACGGCGATTTATACCACGCTCGGTGGCATCAAAGCCGTCATCTGGACCGATTTCATCCAGGCCTCGATCATGATCGGCAGCGCGCTCACCGCGCTCGCCTTGCTCTATTTCGCGATCCCGGGCGGCTGGCACACGATCTCGGAATTCCATGGCGGTTTCCATTTCTCCGACATCATCACGACCGGACTCGATCCCGCCAAGGAGGGCTGGGACAAATGGAAAGGAATGTTTGAGATCGAATACACGATTTTTGCCGGGCTCATCGGCTCGACCTTTATCACCATGGCGACCCACGGGACCGATCAGGACATGGTCCAACGCATGTTGACTGCGCCGGATATTCGGCGGAGCCGGCGCTCGCTCATCCTTTCCGGGCTCGCCGACATCCCGATCGCGCTCACCTTCCTCAGCATCGGCCTTCTGCTTTGGGTTTACTATCAGGTCAATCCCGATCCGAACCTGCCGAACTCAACCGAAGTTTTCTGTCATTTCATTCTCACGAAAATGCCGGTCGGCCTCCGCGGGTTGTTGCTCGCCGGGATTTTCGCGACGGCGATGGGCTCGCTCAGCACCGCGATCAACGCCCTGGCCACGAGTTTCACCCGCGATTGGTACGAGCCTTACATCAACCCGCGCGCCACGGCGAAAGAGAGCCTGCGCACCGTGCGCTGGGCCACGATTGGTTTTTCTGTGCTCATGATTCTGGTCGCGTCCGCCACCTCGTATTTCGTCATCGTCCTGCCGAACGTGCGCATCATCCCGATCGTGCTCGGCATTTACGGTTACACCTACGGTTCCGTCCTCGGCATTTTCCTGGCGGGCATGCTCACCAAATCGCGCGGCAGCAATTACGGCAACGTCGTTGCCATGATCGTCGGCTTTGTTGTCGTCACCGTTATCAGCGATTTGCCGAACACTGTGGCACGAGCTGTCTTGAAAATCAGCGATCCGCACGAACATCCGCTCTACCAACCGCCAAGTTGGCTCCCGACGATGGAATTCCCGTGGTGGATCTGCTTCGGCACCATCGTCACTTTCTTCGTGGCTCTCTTGTTCAAGACCAGTCACGCCCAACTCGCGATTAACAAATTCGGCGGCGAAGCCTCCGCGCGACATGCAGGCTAGAATCAGATAGAGTTCCGTTCCCCCGCTTGATGTCAGCTCCTCGCGAAATCTCCGATCTTGTTGATCGCTTTGCCGAACACGCCGAGGCCTATCGGTCGGGCGCGTACAACGAAACGCAGCTTCGGCGGGAATTTGTCGATCCCATGTTCAAGGCGCTGGGCTGGGACATGGATAATCTCAGCGGCTACGCGGAAGCCTACAAGGATGTCATCCATGAGGACGCCATCAAGATTGGCGGCGCGACGAAAGCGCCCGACTATTGCTTCCGCATCGGTGGAACGCGGAAGTTTTTCCTCGAAGCGAAGAAGCCTTCCGTCGATATCAAGAGCGACGCTCACCCGGCTTTCCAACTGCGGCGTTATGCGTGGTCGGCAAAACTCCCGCTCAGCATCCTGACTGATTTCGAGGAATTCGCGGTTTACGACTGCCGCGTCGAGCCGGCGTTGACCGACAAGGCGGGAGTCGCTCGCGTCCTTTATCTTGATTTCACTGAGTACGCTTCGCGGTGGGACGACATCTCAAGGGTTTTTTCCCGCGAGGCCATCCTCAAAGGCTCATTCGACAAGTTTGCGGAATCGAACAAGGCCAAAAGGGGCACAATGGAGGTGGACGACGCTTTCCTCTACGAGATCGAAAAATGGCGCGCCGATCTCGCGCGCAATCTTGCGTCGCGGAATCCCAAGCTTTCGCAGCGCGATCTGAACTTCTCCGTCCAGCGGACGATTGATCGCATCGTCTTTCTGCGCATTTGCGAAGATCGCCGGATCGAAGTCTATGGCCGGCTCCAGGCATTGCAGAACGGCCCGCACACCTACGACCGCATGCGCCAGCTTTTTCGCGAAGCGGACGAGCGCTACAACTCAGGCCTTTTCCATTTTCAAAAAGAAAAGAATCGCGTTGAGCCGCCTGACGATCTCACCCCCGGTCTCGAAATCGACGACGACACTCTCAAGAAGATCCTCAAACGCCTCTACTATCCGCACAGCCCGTACGAATTCTCCGTTCTGCCGGCCGACATCCTCGGCCAGGTTTACGAGCAATTTCTCGGCAAGGTCATTCGCCTCACCGAGAACCATCAGGCAAAGGTGGAGGACAAGCCGGAGGTAAAGAAAGCTGGCGGCGTTTATTACACGCCCACTTACATCGTCGAGTACATCGTTAAGAACACAGTCGGCAAACTGCTCGAGAACAAGAACCCGAAACAGGCGGCCAAGCTCCGTGTTCTTGATCCCGCTTGCGGCTCTGGTTCTTTTCTCATCGGCGCCTATCAGTATTTGCTCGACTGGCACCGCGACTGGTTCGTCAATCACGATCCGAAAAAACATGCGACGGGGCGCGCGCCCGTTCTCTACCAGGCCAGCGGCGGCGAATGGAAACTCACTACCACTGAGCGCAAGCGCATTCTGCTCCAAAACATTTTCGGCGTCGATATCGACGCGCAGGCCGTCGAGACGACCAAGCTTTCGCTGCTTCTGAAGGTTCTCGAAGGCGAATCCGAGCAATCACTCGCCACGCAGCTCCGCTTCTTTCACGAGCGCGCCCTGCCCGACCTTGGGAGCAACATCAAGTGCGGCAACTCGCTCATTGCTTCGGATTTTTACGAGCAACAGCAAATCCTTCTTCTCGACGAGGAGGAGCGCTACCGAATCAATGTCTTCGATTGGCTCGGGGAGTTCCCTGACATTATCAAACGCGGGGGCTTCGATGCAGTAATCGGCAATCCGCCCTACGTGCGCATGGAGGGCTTCAAAGCTCTAAAAGACTACCTTCGCTCGCGATACGTTTCACACGAAGAACGCGCGGATTTGTACGCATATTTCATAGAACGAGCTAACAAACTTCTGTCACCAAACGGGCGCTTTGGAATGATCGTTTCGAACAAATTCCTGCGGGCGAATTATGGCGCACCGCTGCGTGGGTTCCTCACGGCCAACCACTTGGTGGAACGCATCACTGATTTCGCAGGACTTCCGATTTTCAAGGGAGCTACTGTCCGAACCGTTGTCCTCTTCACGTCTCGCGATCGTCTCAGAAAGAGTGCGCTCTACTCTCGTCCTTTACCGATCGAGACCTTCCGCGCCGTGCAGGGTTTGCGCTTAGGCGTCAACGAGGCGGTCGCGGATACTAGCTTTAGTGTCGCCGACAAAGATCTGGGCGAAGCCGCTTGGAACTTTGCTGAACGCCCGATCCAAGATTTGCTAACTAAGATCCGGCAAGGGAACCAAATATTAAAGGATTACTCCCGTGGTTCGATCTTTATGGGAGTGAAGTCTGGCCTGACGGATGCCTTTGTCATCGACGCGAAAACCCGAGCAAAAATCATCCATCGAAATCGAGCGGCGGGGGAAATCCTGAAGCCTTTTCTAAACGGTCGCGACGTCCGTCGCTACAGCGTCGAACCTCCGAACCAGTATCTCATCTACACATTTCATGGCGTGGACATCGCGAAATACCCCGCCATCGAGGACCACCTGCGCCCCTTCAAAGAAGCCCTAAGAAAACGCGCGACAGACCAAGAGTGGTACGAACTCCAACAACCCCAGCTTCGGTTTTCGCGGTTTATGGAGGCTCCGAAGATCATTTTCCCGGACATCGCGACCTCACCCCGGTTTGCCTTTGATGACGGGGGGCATTACGGATCGAACACAACTTATTTTATCGCCCGTAACGACCTTTACCTGCTTGGCCTGCTAAATTCAAAACTGAGTTACTTCTACTTCGTTCAAACGTGTGCGGGGCTGGAAGGTACTGGTGAAACATATCTTCGATTCTTCGGCCAATATCTTGAGGGTTTTCCAGTGCGAACAATTGATGTCGGCAATCCAACCGACAAGAAGCGATATGACCAAGCCGTTGAGTTAGTGGAGCGGATGATGCCGTTGCACAAGCAACTGGCTGCCGCGAAGACGGAACATGCGAGCACGAACATCCAGCGCCAGATCGATGCAACCGATGGGCAGATCGACAGGCTGGTTTATGAGCTTTACGACCTGACCGACGACGAAATCAAAATCGTGGAAGAAGGGGCTGCTCGCTAATCGTCCGGCGGCCACCATTCGTACAGCTCCGCCGGGTTCATTCCGTCGCGAACCCAGCGACGAACTTCATTCATCACATTCTCTTCGGTCCAGCCAGGATGATGGACACGGACGGACAAGATCTTGAATTGTCGGGCCTGCTCGGTGAGACCCAGCGCGCCTTTCAACCTTTGTTCCATCGCCATCGCGCGCAGGGCCCTAACATCATCCGGGTCTATCTTGTGCATAAATCCGGTTAATCCTGTCCGCTTTTCTTCTCGGTTGCCAGTCTGATTCCCAAGTCGCGTAACTGGCGTTGATCCACGTCGCTTGGTGATTCGGACATCAGGTCGAGGCCGCGATTGTTTTTCGGGAAGGCGATCACTTCGCGGATGCTTTCTTCGCCGCAAATCATCATCACGATGCGATCGAGCCCAAATGCGATGCCGCCGTGGGGCGGGGCGCCGAGGCGGAAGGCGCGCAGAAGATGTCCGAAGAGAGATTGCTGGTCTCCTTCGCTCACGCCGAGGGCGGCAAAAACTTTCGCCTGTAGTTCCGGCTCGTGAATTCGAATGCTGCCGCCGCCAAGTTCCACGCCGTTGAGGACGACGTCGTAGGCCTCGGCGCGCACCTGGCCGAACTCGCCGGCTTCGAGCTTTGCGACGTCTTCCGCTTTCGGACGCGTGAATGGATGATGGACGGCATTCCATTTATTCTCCTCCGCGCTGAAGCTCATCAGCGGAAAATCAGTGACCCAGAGAAAATCGAGCTGCTCCGAACCGGCCGTTAGCTGTTGCATCTCGGCAATCCGGGAGCGGATTCGGCCGAGCACTTCACAGGCGATTTCCCATTTGTCGGCAGCGAACAGGATCAGGTCGCCTTCTTCGACGAGAAGCTTGGAACGGAGCGCCTCCTTTTCGCGATCGGTGAAGAACTTCACGATCGGCGATTTCCATTCGCCGTTTTCGACTTTGATGAAAGCGAGACCCTTCGCGCCATACAATTTCGCCATCGCGGTCAACTCGTCGCTCTGTCCGATGGTGAGCGAGGCGAATGCTTTTGCGTTAATCGCTTTCACGGCGCCGCCGGCATCGAGCGCGCCGCGAAACATCTTGAAGGAGCTGTCGCGGAAGATGTCAGCGAGATCGGTCAGCCGCAGGGCGAAGCGGCGGTCGGGCTTGTCGCTGCCGAATTCATCCATCGCCTGGGCGTAAGTCAGGCGCGGGAACGGCGTCGTGATTTCTGCTCCGCGCCCGGCGCGAAAGACGGCAGCGAGCAGACCTTCTACGACCGCAAAGATATCGTCCGGTTGAACGAATGACGCTTCGATGTCGATCTGGGTGAATTCCGGCTGGCGATCGGAGCGCAGGTCTTCGTCGCGAAAACATTTCGCGATTTGAAAATATTTTTCGATGCCGCCCACCATCAGTAGTTGCTTGTATTGCTGTGGCGCCTGCGGGAGCGCATAGAACTTCCCTTTGATCAACCGGCTCGGAACGAGGAAATCGCGCGCGCCTTCCGGCGTGCTCTTGGAAAGAATCGGCGTCTCGATTTCGATAAAACCTTTTTCGTCGAGAAAATCGCGGGTCGCTTTCGTTACGCGATGACGCACGCGCAGATTGCGCGTCATTTGAGGTCGGCGGAGATCGACGTAGCGGTAGCTCAGTCGCAAATCTTCATTCGGCGTTTCGGCGTCGATCGGAAATGGAAGAACGTCCGCGCGATTCAGGATCGTCAACTTGTCCGGGACAAGTTCCACGTCACCGGTGGGCAATTTCGGATTCTCCGTTCCCGGCACGCGCGCGGAAACCTTGCCTTCGACCTGAATGACGTCTTCATGCCGGAGCTGATGGGCTTCCTTTGCGAGTTCGGCGTTTTCTTCCGGGCGAAAAACGACCTGCGTCAGTCCTTCGCGATCGCGCAGGTCGATGAAGATGACGCCACCATGATCGCGCATGATGTGGACCCAGCCAGCGAGCATGGCGGTAGCGCCAATGTCGCTCTTGCGCAGTTCGTTGCAGTGGTGGGTGCGGTACATCGGGTTCACAAAAGAGCGGCAAGTTTCGCGGCAACTTCCTCCTGTGCCACCAGACTTTGTTCGCCCGTGCGCAGATCCTTGAGTTTCAATTGCGGCCATTCGTCGCCGAATAGAATCGCGACGCGCGCACTGAGTTGCTCGGCGGTTTGGAATTGCTTGCCGACCTTTGCGGGAGTGAGCGGGTAGTCGACGCGATAGCCGGCTTCGCGCAGGGATTGAACGTGAGCGAGCGCACGATCACGGCGCTCTTCCTTCGCGATGACGATGTAGATGTCGAGGTCGCGTTGCGTGGCAATCGCGATTTCCATCTGCTTCTGCGCGGCGGGAACTTCGCCGATGAGTTCGCCGAGAACGACATCGCCCATCGCGAAACCGATGGCCGGAAGATTCACGGCGCCGTCGCTGAGCTGCTGAATCAAATTGTCGTAACGACCGCCGCCGGCGAGGGCGCGGAGTTTGCCGCCGCGATCGAATGCTTCAAAGACTACGCCAGTGTAATAGGCGAGGCCGCGCACAATCCCGAGATCGATCTCGACAAAGTCGGAAAGACCGCGGGCGCGAAGAGTGTCGAGCAAGCGATCCAATTTTTCGCTGCTGCCGTCGCCGTCGAGAATTTTGAAAACGGGTTCAGCCAGCGGACCGAGCTTGACCGCGGTTTTCTCCCGCGGCTCGCGTTCGCTCTTGTCGATGATCTGGAGCATCTCCTGCCACTTCTGTTCCGGCACGTTCTGCGCGCGCAAAAAGTCGATCCAGAATTCGCGGTCGCTCACGCGAACAACCACATCGTTAGCGCCAAAGCCGAATCCCCGCAGCAGATCGAGGCAGAGCGCGACAAGTTCCACGTCGGCCTCGAGCGATGCCTCGCCGATGATATCGGCGTTGAATTGGAAATGCTCGCGCAGCCTTCCGCGCTGTTGTTTCTCGTAACGAAAGCAGTGCGGGATCGAGAACCACTTCAGCGGTTTCTTGAATTCCCGGTCGTGCGCCGCGACGACGCGCGCGAGCGACGGCGTGAGCTCAGGCCGAAGGGCAACTTCGCGTTCGCCCTTATCGGTGAAATTGAAAAGCTGCGCGACGATTTCCGGCCCACTTTTTTTTGTATAGAGCTCCGTCGCTTCCAGGACCGGGCCGTCCCATTCGACAAAACCGTAACGGCGCGCGACCTCGCGCCATTTCGCGAAGATGTAATTTCGCCGCGCGCAGTCGTTCGGGAGGAAATCACGAAAGCCAGGAAGCGGTTGCATCGGAGTCATCGCGCGAGACGGCCGCAGCGCTCTCCAATTACGAACAGAGAGTGCGGTTGAATAAACTCCAGCTTCGGGCAGTCGGATAAATGCACGACGGAGAGCATCCGTTTAACCAAAGCAAAGGACAAATATGAAACGAAACAGATTGATCACATTATTGGCAGCCGGAGCCGTCAGCGCAATCGCGCTCACCACCGCGTTCGCGCAAACCTCTTCGACCACCACCACTACCACGAACCCTGCCGTGACGACCAGCTCCTCGACGACCATATCGACGAGCACAATCGATGGAACGGGAACGATCACAACCTACACGCCGGGGACGGATTACCTCTCCTTCCGCACTGAAACCAGTACGGAACCAGTGAAGTATTACTACAACCCGAAAGAAACCATCGTGGTTGATTCCGAAGGCGCCACCGTTGACTGGAAGTACCTGCGGGCCGACATGCCGGTGAAGTACACCTACGTGAAGGAAGGCGATCGCATGATCGTTCGCAAAATCACGTTGATGAAGCCGGTGTCGTATTACGAAAAAACGACCACCACGACGACTACGACCAAGCCCTAAGGTGGCGTTCGTAGATTCGAACTGAAATTCAAGAGCGCCCGCGGAACGTGTTTCCGCGGGCGCTTTTCTTATTTCCTTCCTGCTCCTGCTCTTGATCATGATCATGATCTCTTGAGCAAGCGCTGAAGCTCACTTGATCGGGAGCAAGATCAGGATCAAGAGCAGGAGCAAGAGCAGGAGTAATTAATCGCCGTAGCCGTTTGGAAATTCTTGGTGCCAGCGCCAGGCACTCTGAATGATGGCGTCGATGTTTTGGAATTTTGGCTGCCACCCGAGCTCGCGCTGGATCTTGTCTGAGGCCGCGACCAGGCGGGCGGGATCGCCAGGCCGGCGCGGTTTTTCCACGACGGGGATCTTGTGTCCGGTTATTTTCCGGCACGCTTCGATCACTTCACGGACGCTCGTGCCGCCGCCGGTGCCGAGGTTGTAGAATTCGCTCCTCGAAGATTTGAGCGCCAGGATGTGGGCGCGGGAAAGATCGAGAATATGGATGTAATCCCGGACGCAGGTCCCGTCCGGCGTGTCGTAATCGCCGCCGTAAATTTCGACGTACGGCTTTTGCCCGAGGGCGACCTTCAAAACATTCGGGATCAAATGGGTTTCGGCGCGGTGTTCTTCGCCGAACCTTTCTGAAGCACCGGCGGCATTGAAGTAGCGCAGCGAAACAAAGCGCAATCCGTGGATCTCGCCGTACCAGCGCAGGATTTTTTCGAAGGCCAACTTTGATTCGCCGTAGGGATTAATCGGATTGGTCGGCAGGGCTTCGTCGATCGGGAGCCGTTCCGGTGGGCCGAAGATTGCGCAGGTCGAAGAGAAGACGAGCTGGTTCACGCCGGTGGCCACCATGGCGTCGAGCAGGTTCAGACCATTGCCGATGTTGTTCCGGAAATATTTCGACGGCTTCTCCATCGATTCGGCCACGAGCGCGCTCGCCGCAAAATGCATGACCGCTTCCGGCCGGAAATTCGCGAGCGCGGATTGGATCTGGTCGGTGCCAGCTAAATCGCCTTCGATGAATTGCGCGCGCGGATCGACGGCCCCGCGGTGTCCTTCGGAAAGATTATCGAAGATGCAAACCGTGTGTCCTTCATCGAGGAGCACTTCGGCGCAAACACTGCCGATATAGCCTGCGCCCCCGACGACGAGAATCTTCATCGCGCAAGTTGTGGCGCGCTGCCGCGCCGTGTCAAAGCAAACCGCGCAATCTGTGCGTCAGGTTTTCTGTTCCAGCCCGGAGATCATTCGCCGGATGAGGCGGTTCTTGCCGCGAGGTCTTAGAACCTTGAGGCTCTGCTCTTTCGAACCCCACTCGATAACGTCGATGTCCACGTTGCGCACGCCCCATTGGCGCATGGCGACGCGGCTGGTCTTGTAGAGATCGATCGTGTTCGTGCCGATCAGCGCGCCGCCGTAATCGTCGATGACGTAGCGATCGCTCGTGCCGACGATTTGGAACCGGGTGCCCAGCGGAAAGCGCGACCAATCCGACGCCGCGCTCATCACGTTCGAGCCGGACAAGCGGACGCCGATGGCATTGCGCCGGCCGCCTTTTTCGGTGTGCGTATAGGCGGTGGTGCGGACATTTGCGATGCGCCGCGCCCCGGTGATGGTGGCCGGACGCATCTGCGGCCCTTGCATGGACGCTGACTTGGGCGATTCACAACTCGCTGCGGCGCACGCCAACACGCCGAGCACGACGACTTTGTGCAGGGTCTTCATTCGGGAGACGGAAAGCCGTCCAATAGCGATTGATTCGGATGCGCGCAAGCGATAATTTTTCCGGCCAATGTCGCTCCAGAACGCGTCTTTCTGCTGACCGACAGCGAAAGCGGCGGCCTAAGCCCGCGCCGCGCCCGACAACTCCGACGTGCAATGCGGACAGCGCGTCGCCTTGATTGGGATCGACATCGTGCAGGCCGGGCAATCTTTCACCACCGCCGGCGCACCTGGCTTCGGCTTCTTCATTTTGTTGAACGCGCGCACCATCAGGAAAATCGCGAACGCGACGATCACGAAGTTGATGATAAGGCTGATGAAGTTGCCGTAGTTCCAGGTGACGGCTCCGGCTTTCACGGCGTCCGCGATGTTCGTAAACGAATCGGCGCCGTCTTTCCCGGCCTTGAGCACGATGAACTTGTTCGAGAAATCGAGCCCACCCGTGAGAAGGCTGATTGGGGGCATGATAATGTCTTTGACGAACGAAGCGACGATCGAACCGAAGGCCGCGCCAATGATCACGCCCACCGCGAGATCGAACGCGTTCCCCTTGACCGCAAACTCCTTGAATTCCTTGAGCATCCTCCCAGCCTAGTTAGGCCGTGACGACGTTGACAAGTTTTTTGGGCACGACCACGACCTTATGAATCGTCCGGTTACCGACGGCGCTTTTAACTTTTTCATTCGCGAGCGCGGCTGCTTCCAACTGCTCGTTAGTCGCATCGAGCGGCACTTTGATTCGATCGCGCACCTTCCCGTTCACCTGGAGCACGATCTCGATTTCGTCTTCGACGAGAAATCCTTCGTCGTAGCCCGGCCATGGTTGAGCGGTGATGTCACCGGAACTTTTGAGCTGCTGCCAAAGCTCCGAGGTGATATGCGGCGCGAATGGATTCAGCACCAGCAGAAAAGTGCGCATCGCCGAAACCGGAATCACCTCCGCGTTGGTGAAGGCGTTGACGAAAATCATCATCTGGGAGATGGCCGTGTTGAACGAGAGCGACTCGATGTCCGCGGTCACTTTTTTCACGGTCGCGTGGGTGATCTTCTGTTGCGCTTTCGTCGGTTCCGCATCCTGCACCGCGGCGGATAACTCCCATTCGCCGGCCTGATTCTCTGTCATCATCAGGCGCCAGACGCGCGCCAGAAATCGCGAGACACCTTCCACGCCTTTCATGCTCCATGGTTTCATCTGCTCGAGCGGTCCCATGAACATCTCGTAACAGCGAAACGCATCCGCGCCGTAGATCTCGATCACGTCGAGCGGATCGATCACGTTGCCCCAGCGCTTCGACATTTTGCGGTTGTCCTCGCCCAGGATCATTCCCTGGTTCACGAGCCGCTGGAATGGCTCCGGTTTCGAGACGTGGCCAAGATCGAAGAGCACCTTGTGCCAGAAGCGCGCGTAAAGCAGATGGAGGACAGCGTGCTCGACCCCGCCGATGTAAAGATCGACGCCGCCGGGCTGCTCGCCTCCCATCCAGTAGCGCTCCGGCTCTTCGCCGACGAAACGCTGATCGTTTTGCGCATCGCAGAACCGCAGGTAATACCAGCACGACCCCGCCCACTGCGGCATCGTGTTCGTCTCGCGCATCGCAGTTTCCGAGTAGCGAATCCACTCTTTCGCTTTCGCGAGCGGCGGCTCGCCGGTACCGGTCGGTTTGAAATCTTCCAGCGCCGGTGGTTCCAGCGGCAGCTCGTTTTCCGGCAACGCCTGATGTTTGCCGTTCGCCCAAACGATGGGAAACGGCTCGCCCCAGTAGCGTTGCCGCGAAAAGAGCCAGTCGCGCAATTTGTAGCGAACGTCCGCGCGGCCAACGCGGTACTGCTCCAACCAGTTCAGGATTTTCTTCTTCGCTTCCGGGGTTGGCAGGCCGTCAATGATTGGCGAATTGATCGCAACGCCGTCTTCGAGAAAGCCAATTGATTCCTTCGGAGTTTTCCCCGGCGCCTGGACCACGGGAAGAATCGACATCTTGAACTTCCGCGCGAATTCGAGATCGCGCTCATCGTGTCCGGGCACACCCATGATCGCGCCGGTGCCGTATCCCATCAAAACATAATCCGCGATCCAGATCGGGATCTTCTCCTTGTTCACCGGGTTGATCGCGTAGGCGCCGATGAAGACGCCGGTTTTCTCCTTAGCAAGATCGGTCCGTTCAAGATCGGATTTTGCGGCGACTAAGGCGCGGTAGCTCGCCACCTCCGATTGTCGATCCGGGGTGGTAAGTTGATCGACCATCGGATGCTCCGGGGCGAGGACCATGTAATTCGCGCCGTAAAGAGTGTCATGCCGCGTTGTGAAAACGCGGATGCTGTAGCGGCGGTCTATGACCGCC
>Ga0307478_10001823_pt1 | contig 17775 bp, 14 predicted proteins | sample atmos_gasesECM4C_2_FD_203713 | JGI IMG/M metagenome (GOLD analysis project Ga0307478, IMG submission 203713) | Hardwood forest soil microbial communities from Morgan-Monroe State Forest, Indiana, United States - atmos_gasesECM4C_05 | ecosystem: Environmental > Terrestrial > Soil > Temperate... | reverse complement strand
ACCGCCGATTATCCGAAAGCCGCACTGAACTGGTGCGTCGGCGATTCGGTGGCGCTCGTATGCCTCACTCCGTTTCTTCTGTTCCACCTGATGCCCTGGCTGCACAAACGCGCGGAGCTTTACGCCCACCCGTCGCAACGTGCTCATGCGGCGCCTCCACTGAGGGTGCGTTCCACCCGGGCGCGCGGCACGGCGGAGACGCTCGCGCAGGCCGGCAGCATCGCCCTGGCTCTCTTCATCGTCTTCGGCTCGAACCTCGCGCAAAGCTATGAACTGTTCTATTTGTTCTTCCTGCCGATTATCTGGATTGCGGTTCGCCGCGGCATGGAGGGAGCCACCGGCGCCGTCCTAGCGCTCAATCTCGGTTCGATGCTCATGCTCAGGATTTACCCGGAGGATTTGCATCGCTTGGGAATGTTGCAATTTCTGATGCTGATCGTTTCACTGACCGGGTTGTGCCTGGGAACGCTGATCACCGAGCGCGAACAAAGCGAGCAGGAACTGCGTGTGAGCGAGGCGCGCCTGCAAGCTATGGTGGGTGCGATTGACGAGATCGTATTCGAATTTGACGGCTACGGAATTTTTCGCAACGTGTGGACCTCGAGCGAGGCTGCCCTAGCACAGCCGAAAGAGAAGCTGCTGGGCACAAGCATCGGAGAATTCCTGGGGGCGGAGGTCGCCCAGCCGTTTACAGAAACCTTCCGAAGAGTCATGTCCACCGGGCACGGCGAAAGCGTCGAATACTCGATTTCCATTCAATCCCAGTTGCGCTGGTTTTTGGCGCGCGTAAGCCCGGTGCGTTCGCGCGACGGCGTTTCCCGGACGGTGTGTATGACTTCGCGCGACATCACTGCGCGAAAACAAGCTGAGGACGACCTGCGCCGCGCCAAAGAAGCCGCCGAGGCCGCCAGCCAGGCCAAAAGCGAATTCCTCGCCAACATCAGCCATGAATTCCGCACTCCGATGAACGGAATCATAGGCATGACCGACCTGGTTCTGGATACGGAAGTTAACGCGGAACAACGCGAATACCTCGCCATGGTGAAAACTTCCGCGGACTCGTTGCTGGGCCTGTTAAGTGACATCCTCGATTTCTCGAAAGTCGAGGCCGGAAAATTGGAGATCGTGCAGGAAGAATTTGCCCTGGCCCCCAGCCTCGCAGAGACGCTGCAACTGATGCGCTTTCGCGCGCAGCAAAAGAGCGTTGCGCTCAGCTGGGAAGTGGATTCCGGCGTTCCGGAAAAAATTATCGGCGACCCGTTGCGCTTGCGGCAGATCCTCGTGAATCTCGTCGGCAACGCCGTCAAGTTCACCGAGCGCGGAGAAATATCGGTTCGTGTAGATACTCGCGAACAAGCCGCCGGCAGCGCGGTGCTCCATTTTCGCGTGCAGGACACTGGGATCGGCATCCCCAAGGAGAAGCAGGCCATGATTTTCGACGCGTTCACGCAGGCGGATAGCTCTACCACGCGCCAGTACGGTGGAACGGGCCTGGGATTGGCGATCACCACGCGCCTGGTCGGTTTGATGCATGGAAAAATTTGGCTCGAAAGCGAATGGGGACAAGGCAGCACATTTCATTTCACGGCAACGTTTGGCGTGGTGCGGCGGGAATCCGCGCTGCTCACGCGCCACTAAAATAGCGAGGGCGCACGATGACTGACACGCTCAACACGAAGAAAAGAATTCTAATCGCGGAGGACGACCCAGTTTCCCGCCGCCTGCTGGAAGTGTTTTTGGTGAAGTGGGGGTTCGAAGTAGATATTGCCACTACCGGAACCGAGGCGTTGCAATTGCTCGATCGCATGGACGCGCCGCGCCTCGCTATTCTCGATTGGATGATGCCGGGCATGGAAGGCACGCAAGTCTGCCAGAAACTCCGCGAGTCCAAGGATCGGCCGTACGTCTACGTGCTGTTGCTCACCGGGCGCACCCAGAAAGAAGACTTGCTGGCCGGCCTGGAATCCGGCGCGGACGATTATTTGACCAAGCCATTCGACGCTCAAGAATTGCGTGCGCGTCTGCACGTTGGCCAGCGGATTCTGGACTTGCAGGACAAGCTGATCGCCGCGGGAGAAGAATTGCTGTTTCGCGCGACGCACGACAGCCTCACCGGAGTAGCTAACCGCGGCGTGATACTCGATACGTTGCGCCGCGAACGCGCACGGCAGGCTCGGGAAGGCGGCTCATTTGCAATCGTCCTGGCGGATCTCGACCACTTCAAGTACGTGAACGATACCTACGGTCACCAGGCAGGTGACTCTGTATTGCGCGCAACTACGCAGCGCATGATGGGATCCGTGCGGCCCTACGATACCGTCGGCCGTTATGGCGGTGAGGAGTTTCTGATCGTCGTGCCCTCCTCGGACGCCATGGGCGCTCTAGGCCTATCCGAACGAATTCGCCGAGCGATCGCTGCGGAGCCCGTTGCTGCGGATTCTGTTCCGATCACGATCACTGCGAGCTTTGGCATCGCCGCCAGCACGCCGGCGCGTCCGCTCGATCCGCAGGAAATGCTGCGCCTGGCAGACGATGCGCTGTATCGCGCAAAAGACCATGGACGAAACCGTTGCGAACTGGCCACACCGCAGGATTTGACCACCACGACACCTGTTCCCGCGGAAGCCGTCATGCGAAAGATTGCGCCACGCTAGCAAAATCTCTTGCGCCAGCTGGCACGATTCCCGGGGAAACGACAATGGGCGAGTAATCACACGAGTAGACGAACGGCAGATCGCGGGCTCATTATGTTCGCTACATGCTGCGCGAAAACGTTTTCGTTTACACATCGCGGATCGATGCCTCCGCCGATCGTGTGTTTCAGTGGCATGCCGAGCCCGGCGCGCTCGAACGGTTGACGCCGCCGTGGGAAAAGATGGAAGTCGTTGAGTCTGCGCCGGGGATTCGCAATGGCGACCGCGGCGTGTTGCGCGTGCATTTCGGGCCGATTCCAATACTTTGGAAATTCGAGCACAGCGATTACCAGGAAGGGCGGCAATTCCGGGACGTGCAGACCGCCGGACCATTCCGTCGCTGGGAGCACACGCATCTCTTTATTCCGGATGGCGCCAATGCGTGCCGTGTGGAAGATCGCATTACCTACGAGCTTCCATTTGGTGCGCTGGGAAATCTTGTTGGCGATTGGCTGATTCGCGCAAAGCTGCGGCGAACGTTTGAGTATCGGCACAGAGTCACCGCTGCGGCGATGCGGGCGCGCGCCGAAGAATCACCGAGCCTGGCAAAGTCGAAATAGAAGCGGAAAATGAGACTGCCGGCTTTACTCGCGAGCGGCTTCGCAGAACGCGGATCCCATCGCAGTCCCAAAAACAAGGGACAAGCTTGGTATTGAGCGGACAGGGATTACAGGCGCCGAGCGTGAAATCCATACGACACCGTATGGTGCGCGAACGTTGCGTTCCGCGCCTCAATCTCGAATCCCGTTCCGTGCTTGTACAATTTTGGTGTACATTCTATCTAGAAGCGAACCGTGCCGGGGCTATGCACGCGCTTCGAGAGGTCCGGTAATGAATCCGACCAAACCAGGATCGCTGGTCAGCAACGACGCACCTTCCGCGTCCGCGCAACGCGACACCCTAACCGTGATTGACAACCGGACGGGTCGCCAATTTGAGCTCCCTATCAAGAATGATACGATTCGCGCACTCGACCTGCGGCCGATCAAAGTTAACGATGACGATTTCGGCATGATGGGTTACGACCCCGCCTTCACTAACACCGCTTCGTGCTCCAGTAAGATCACTTATATTGACGGCGATAAAGGGATTCTGCGCTACCGCGGATATTCAATTGAAGAGCTGGCGGAGAAAAGTACGTACGTGGAAACCGCCTACCTGATTCTGTACGGCGAACTGCCGACGAAATCACAACTCGCGGATTGGACCTACCACATCACCCACCACACTTTCATTCACGAGAGCATCAAGAAGTTCATCGACGGATTTCACTACGACGCTCACCCGATGGGCATGCTGATTTCCACCGTCGCCGCTCTTTCCACTTTTTATCCCGACGCGAAGGACATCTTCAATCCCGATTCACGTCGCAAGCAAACCTATCGCCTGATCGGCAAGATGCCGACACTCGCGGCGTTCGCCTACCGACATACCTTGGGCATGCCGTTCGTATACCCGGACAACGATCTCACGTACTGCGGAAATTTCCTGAACATGCTGTTCCGCACGACGGAGCTGAAATACCGTCCGAATCCCACGCTCGAGCGCGCCTTGGATATTCTGTTTATTTTGCACGCCGATCACGAACAGAATTGCTCTTCCACGGCGATGCGCGTCGTAGGCAGTTCGCACGTGGATCCTTACGCCGCCACGGCCGCTGCCACCGCCGCGCTTTACGGACCGCTGCATGGCGGCGCTAATGAAGCCGTGTTGCGCATGCTGCTGGAAATCGGCTCCGTCAATAACATCCCGGCGTACATCAAGAGCGTGAAGGCTGGCGAAAAACTACTGATGGGATTCGGGCATCGTGTTTACAAAAATTATGATCCGCGCGCCCGAATCGTGAAACACATCGCCTACGAAGTATTCGACGTGATGGGAAAAAATCCGCTGATCGAAATCGCCCTGGAATGCGAGCGCATCGCTCTGGAAGACGAGTACTTCGTCAAGCGCAAGCTGTATCCTAATGTGGATTTCTACACCGGCCTGATTTACCAATCCATGGGCTTCCCGGTGACCATGTTCCCAGTGTTGTTCGCGATTCCGCGCACCTCCGGATGGATCGCGCAATGGGAAGAAATGCTGCTCGATCCCGAGCAAAAAATTTCCCGGCCTCGCCAGGTATATCTTGGCTATGATCTTCGCAACTACGTCTCCTTGGATAACCGCAAGTAGCTGATGCCGCGCGCCTACAGCGGAAAAGTGATTGCATCCAGGGTGATTCTCTGGCAAAACACTCTAATCCCTGCGGGGGGTCAACCCTGATGGACATTTCCACGCGCCAGTCCGGTGCAGCCACGATTGTGGACGTCATCGGCGACATCACGCTGTACAATTCGCCGCAAGTCCGCAAAGTGCTCCTGGATCTTTTGAAGACCCAGAAAGCGCCGCGGGTGATCGTGAACTTGGAGAAAGTACGGTACATAGATAGCGCCGGGGTCGCATCGCTGGTCGAGGGACTGAAAGTCTCGCGGGACCTGAAGAGCACCTTCGCGCTCTTCGGGCTCAGCCGCACCGCGCGCGAAGTCCTCGAATTAACTCGGCTGATTAAGGTTTTTGAGGTATATAACACCGAGGAAGAAGCGTTGCGCGGCGGCAGCACGAACGTAGCTCCCGCCCGATAAGATGAAACGCAAGTCTCCGGGCGGTCTCAGCGTAAGTTCCATCTGAAGATTTCACCCGTCCGGAATCACAGATGCCATTCACAGACAGCATTGGCGCGGCCACCATCGATGGGCTTGCATATTTAGGCGGCTTGGCGCGTTTGTCCGGCGGCGCCGCGCGAGCCGTCTTCATAGCGCCTTTTCAAGGCAAGAAATTCCATCTCTCTCGCGCGATCCACCAGGCGATGTCGGTCGGTGTGGAAGCCCTCCCGATTACCTCGCTCATTTCGTTCTTCATCGGCACGATCCTCGCTCTGAACGCCGCCTACGAGCTGCGCAAATTCGGCGCGCTGCACCTGGTTGCTAGCGCCGTCGCCGTTTCTATGACGCGCGAGCTGGGCCCGCTGATGACCGCCGTGGTGGTGATTGGCCGGTCGGGTTCTGCGTTCGCCGCAGAAATCGGGACGATGAAAGTGAACGAAGAAATTGACGCCATGGAGACAATGGCGCTCGAACCCATCCATTTTCTTGTCGCTCCGAAATTTCTGGCGATGATCCTGATGGTTCCCTGTCTCACGTGTTGGGCTGATTTCATGGGCGTGCTGGGCGGAGGCCTATTCGGCGTGGCCACCGCGGGCTTCACTTGGGGTAGCTACATTCAAGCCACACTGGACGCGCTTGCCAAAACCGACATCATCAACGGCCTGATCAAGGCGCTGATGTTCGGCTTGGTGATTACGGCGGTGGGCTGTCAGGAAGGATTTTCGACGGGTTTGGGTTCCGAGCAAGTGGGCCGCTCCACCACTTCGGCAGTAGTGAAGTCCATTTTCTTGGTGGTGATGGTGGATTTGATTTTCACCACGATTTTTTACATCACGGCGCCACGGTAAGTATTCATGGCCTCATCGCTCACACCAAAATCCGTTGCGCCGCCCGCCGCCGGTGGCGCCGCCATCTCCGTGCGCAACCTGCGCGTAAAATACGGCGAGCGCGAAATTCTGCACGGCATCAATTTCGAAGTTCCTTCCGGCGAAACCATGGTGATCCTCGGCGGCTCGGGCTCGGGCAAGAGCACGCTGCTGCGCACGTTAGTAGGCCTCGAAACGCCCAGCTCCGGCGAAATCTGGATTCAGGGAAAGGATTTTGCCTCCATCTCCGAAGACGAGCGCGACGAATTGCGCAAGAAGATGGGCATGTCGTTCCAGGGCGGTGCGCTCTTCGGCTCCTCGACCGTCGGCGAGAACGTAGCGCTGCCACTGCGCGAGCATACTCGCCTCGACGATTCCACCATCGAAATCATGGTGCGCCTGAAACTCGATCAAGTGGGACTTTCCGGCTTTGAGAATTACATGCCGGCGCAACTCAGTGGCGGAATGAAAAAACGCGCCGCCATCGCTCGTGCGCTGGCTATGGACCCGGAAATTTTATTTTTCGATGAGCCTTCCGCGGGTCTGGATCCGATCATCGCTGCCGGCATTGACGAGCTGATATTGAAATTGAAGAAGGCGTTTCGCATCACCATCGTGGTGGTGACGCACGAACTGGCCAGTGCATTTTTGATTGCCGACCGCATGATTGTGCTAGATAAGGGCGTGATCGTCGCCAACGGCACCACCAAGGAACTACAGGCCAGCCAGCAGCCGCGCGTACGGCAATTTCTGGATCGCGTGCCGGAACCGGAATTGACGGGGGAAATTGATTATCTGCAGATGCTGACGGGGGACGTTCCACCGGCGCGCCAGTAAAGCCAAAACCGGACAGATATTGCCGGGTTTATCTGGTGGATTTTGTTTGCCGTGATATACTCCCCGGCACTTAGGTGGCGTCCACCCGCGAGCCACCTCGCGGGGATCATCGAGGATACGGATGGAAGCAAAGCGCGAACAGGCACTCGTCGGTCTTTTTGTTTTGGTAGTGGCGGCCTTACTGATTACGACTCTTTTTATTCTGAACGGCAACTTCAATAAAGGCGATATTCCCTACCACGCTTACTTCAAGAACGCCGGTGGATTGGGACCGGGCACCGAAGTTCGCTATGCCGGCGGCCCTCCGATCGGACGCGTCAGCAAAGTGCAAGTGGATCCGCATGACGCCACCCGCATGGAAGTGGATTTTTCCGCGAATCCGAATGTGCCGGTAAAAACCGACAGCACCGCGCTCATCACCAGCACCAGCCCGCTCAGTGAGAACTTCCTGGGAATCAAGCCGGGCACGAACGCCGCGCCGCGCGCGCCGCGCGATTACACCCTGAAGACCGTCGAGTACACCGGCTTTTCCGATATCGCCGACGAGCTCAACGACCTGACGCCCAACGCCAAGCAATTGATTGCGAATTTGAACGATCGCGTCGTGGAGCTGAAAGTAACGCTGAGCCGGGTGAATGACCTGCTGAACGACGAGAATCGCGCGAATATCTCCGCCAGCTTGGGCGACGTCCACGGCATGCTCAAGGAAGATCGCCCGCTGGTGCATTCCACGCTGGGCCACGTCAACGACGCCACCGAGAACTTGAAGCCGCTGATCGCCAGCTTCCAGAAGACCTCGGATCAGGCCAACGACACACTCCTCCATCTGGATGGCATGTTGACGGAAAACCGCCCCGATATCCGTCAAGCCGTGCTCGATTTGCGTACCGCGCTCAACAACGCGAACTCTGTGCTGGCTTCCCTGAATGATACGGTTTCCGCCAACCAGGAGAACCTGGACGAAATTATTGATAACCTGCGCCACGTCACCGACAACTTGAATTCGTTCACTGAAACCATAAAGACGCGTCCTTATACGTTGATTCGGGCGGCGGCGCCGAAAGAACACCAGCCCGGATCGGCTTTGCCGAAGTAGCGAATGGAAGCGCAACGCAGAGACAACGCGGGAAGGAGCCGAAAGTGTTGAGCCGCCGCATGCAGATTATCTCACTCGTGATGCTGGCGATCGTGGTCGCCGGATGCGGCGCGCCGCGTCCCGTGAAGTATTACGTTATAGACTCGAATGTCGCTCCCGCGACTTCTTCGCAAGCGCAGTTTCCGGTAGTGCTGCTGGTCGGCCGCTTTGCTGCCTCCACGCTCTATCGTGACGACCGGCTCGTGTATGGCTCAGGTCCGGTGGAGCTTGGTACGTACGAATATGACCGTTGGTCCGAACCGCCCGTGGACATGGTGCAAGCTTTACTGATTGCCGACCTTCGCGCGTCGGGGCAGTACCGCTCCGTGTCGCGCGTTTCCACCAACGTACGCGGGGATTACATCGTACGCGGCCACCTGATCGCCATGTACGGAGTGGACAAGCCAGATCTCGTGGCGCGTTTTGCCCTCGAGTTGGAGCTTTTCCAACCCTCCACGCGCGCAATCGTCTGGACGCAAACTTACACGCATGACGAGCCGGTGCAAGGCAAGACAGTCGCAAACATCGTTGAAGCGATGGATCGCAACGTCAAGGCCGGCATGCTAGAGCTTTCCGGCGGTATTTCACAGTATTTTATGAGCCATCCGCCTCCGCAAACCAACGCGGGGAATTGAATCGGCACGGCAAATCCTGCTTTCACCTGGGATTTGTAGCACATCGACCTGACCCGTTTCATTTCGGTTCACCGTAGAAGTCTTTCCTGATTCTTCCGATTACACATAGGAAGCGCTGCATTCATTCGCGCGTGTGCTAGTGGTGTCCGCTCGCGCGCTCGCGCACTCGCGCACAAGCTAGGGGCAAATGGTACGCGGCATGGAATGCAGCAAAGCAGTCTAGCGAGGGGCTTCGATGGATTTTCTTAGGCAACTATTCAGCTCCGGCGATTTCATGCCGCACGGTTACTGCTATTTGTGGAATCCGGGATTGGTGTGGTTGCACGTCATTTCGGACTTGCTGATCGCTCTCGCCTATTTCACGATTCCGTTCCTGTTGCTGTGGCTTGTGCGCAAACGCCGCGATCTCCCCTTCAACTGGATGATCGTGCTATTCGGCGTATTTATTGTGGCCTGTGGCTGCACGCATGTTCTGGAAATCTGGAATCTGTGGCACGCGGAGTATTGGCTTGCCGGCGTGCTGAAAGCGGTAACCGCAGCGTCCTCCGTGTGCACGGCGATTCTTCTGGCGCAACTCGTTCCCAAGGCGGCGAAGCTTCCGGACGTCAACCAGTGGATTCGAGCGAATGCCGCGCTCGAAAGTGAAGTCCACGAGCGGCGCGAACTGGAAATTGACTTGCGCATTAGCGAAGCGCGTTATCGCGAGCATGCCGAGCTTCTGGATCTCACGCATGATGCGATCTTCGTCCGCAATCTCAGGAGCGAAATCATCTATTGGAACCGTGCGGCTGAATTGCTCTATGGCTGGACAGCGGAAGAGACGCGCGGAAAAATCAGCCACGATCTCCTGCAGACTGTTTTTCCGCAGTCCGTGCCTAATGTGGATGCCGAGATACTTGAAAAAGGCTTTTGGGAAGGCGAGCTGATGCACACGCGGCGCGACGGCTCCAAGGCCATCGTTTCCAGCCGGCAAGCGCTGCGTACCGATGGTGACGGCAAGCCGCTTTCCATCCTGGAGAGCAATCGCGACGTCACACAACGCAAGCAAGAAGAAGACAAGTTCCGCAATCTACTGGAAACCGCGCCAGATGCGATCGTAATTGTGAATCACAGCGGCCAGATTCAGCTAATTAACGCCCAGACCGAAAAACTGTTCGGTTACTCCCGCGAGGAACTCGTAGGCATGCCCGTCGAGGTGCTGGTGCCAGAGCGTTTCCACGGCCAGCACGCTGGCCATCGCCAGGCCTACGCGCACTCTCCAAAGCAGCGCTCCATGGGCGCGGATTTGGAGCTCTACGGGCGCCGCAAAGATGGCACCGAATTTCCGGTCGAGATTAGCCTTAGCCCACTGGAAACCGCGGGCGGCACGCTGATTTCCAGCGCCATTCGCGACATCACCGAGCGAAAACGTGCCGAGTCCATGTTCCGCAACCTATTGGAATCGGCGCCGGACGCTATGGTCATTGTCGATCACTCCGGCCACATCGTTCTCACCAATGCCCAGACCGAAAAGCTTTTCGGATATCCCCGCGCGGAACTCTTAGGCCAGCCTATCGAGCTGCTGGTGCCGGAACGCTTCCGCGGGAATCATCCGGCACACCGGAACGAGTTCTTTCACTCGCCTCGTCCGCGGGCCATGGGCGCAGGACTCGATCTTTACGGCCGCCGCAAGGACGGTTCGGAATTCCCGGTCGAAATCAGTCTCAGTCCGCTCGAAACGCCCGACGGAGTGTTGATATCCAGCGCCATCCGTGATGTGACGCAGCGCAAGGAACTCGCGGAAAATGTGCGCCAACAGGAACTGCGTTTCCGGCTGCTAATCGATGCAGTAAAGGACTACGCGATTATCAGCCTCGATCCCATCGGCTTGGTCACCACGTGGAATTCCGGGGCTCAGCGCCTCAAAGGTTATGCGGCGGAGGAAATCGTCGGTCAGCACGTTTCCCGGCTCTATCCTCCCGAGGCCCTGGCAGACGGCAAGCTCGATGAGGAATTAAAGGAAGCCGAGGTGTCCGGCCACGTCGAAGACCAAGGCTGGCGCGTGCGCAAAGACGGCTCTCGCTTTTGGGCTGAGGTGGTCACCACTGCCCTGCGCGATCCGGGCGGTAAACTGGTGGGATACGTAAAAATCGACAAGGACATCACCTCGCGGCGTGAAGCCGAAGAACAAATCCAAAAGCTGAATACGGAGCTCAATCAACGCGTCTTCGAGCTCGGCACAGCCAATAAGGAATTGGAATCCTTTAGCTATTCGGTTTCCCATGATCTGCGTGCTCCGTTGCGGCACGTGGACGGCTTCGCACGCATCCTGAAGGAGGAATTCGCCGAAGGAATTCCCGCTGACGCCCTGAAATATCTCGATCGCATCCTCGACGCGGCCAATCACATGGGCCACCTGGTCGACGACCTTTTGAGCTTGGCGCGGATTGGCCGTCAGGAAATGAAACGGGAAAAGACGGACATGGGCGACCTCGTGAAGCAAGCGATTACCGGCATCCCGCCGGAGTCCGGCGAGCGCGAAATCGAATGGCGTATCGAGCCCCTGCCGGAGCTCTATTGCGATCCCGGCCTCATCAGGTTAGTACTCACCAATCTTCTCTCGAATGCCGCCAAATTTACCCGCAAGCAGCCTGTCGCCGTCATCGAAGTCGGTTCCGGCTTTATCAACAGTCTCCCAACCATTTTTGTTCGCGACAACGGTGTGGGCTTCGATCCTCGCTATGCCGATAAGCTCTTCGGAGTCTTTCAGCGCCTCCATCGGCAGGAGGATTTTGAAGGAACGGGAGTCGGGCTGGCCACGGTCCAACGCATCGTGCGTCGGCATGGCGGAGAAATCTGGGCGGAGTCCAAGCCTGGCTGCGGAGCCGAGTTCTCATTCACGCTCGGACCGCAGTCGCGAGTGTCGGTGGAGAGCGTGAACCTGGAGGTCAAACATGCCTGAATCAGAGCCGGTGCAAATTCTGCTCGTGGAAGATAATCCTTCGGACGCTGAACTCACGCTGCACGCACTGCGGAAAAGCAAGCTCGTCAATCATATTCTCCACGTGCAAGACGGCGCGGAAGCGCTCGATTTTCTTTTTTGCCGCGGCGAGTACGCCGATCGTACCGCTGAAATGCGGCCTCTGCTCGTTCTGCTTGACCTGAAGCTTCCCAAAGTCGATGGGCTGCAAGTGCTCGCTGAAGTCAAAAGCAACCCACGCACCAAGGCGATTCCCGTCGTTCTACTCACCTCTTCCAACGAAGAGCAGGATCGCGCCACTGGCTATAAGCTGGGCGTCAATAGCTACATCCAGAAACCCGTAAATTTTGCCGACTTTCAGGAAGTGGTGCTGAAGCTCGGAATGTATTGGTTGATCTTGAATAGTAAGCCGCCCGTTCAAGCATTTGTCGGCGTTTAGGAGCCGTCGTTCCATGCCGGCGAATACACCTATGGAAGATGCATTGTCAGCCACGCCCTTGCGGTTGCTGATCGCCGAGGATAACCCCGCCGACCTCGAACTCACGCTCCGCGCGCTCAAAAAGTCCGAGCTCGAACTTGAGGTCGAGACAGTCTCGGCGCGAGAAGATTTCGCAAAGAAATTGAGCACCCAACCGTTCGATGTTGTTCTCTCCGATTACCGCATGCCCGGTTGGACGGGCGTGGATGCCTTCACGGAAATCGTGAAACTCGGCCTGGACATCCCTTTGATTCTAGTTACTGGCACGCTCGGTGACGGCAAAGCTGTGGAATGCATCAAGCTGGGTATTACCGATTACGTCCTGAAGGATCAACTTGCCCGTCTGCCCATGGCGATCCTCCGCGCGCACGAAGAAAAGGCGCTTCGCGATGCCGAAAAAAGAGCCGTCGCAGCGGTTCGTGAGAGCGAAGCGCGCTTCCGCACCCTGGTTGAAAATGCGCCGGAAGCGATCGTGGTCCTCGATGTCGAAAAGGGCTTGTTCGTGGACTGCAACGACAACGCCCTGCGACTTTTCCGCCTGACCCGAGACGAACTGCTCCTGCGCGGTCCCGGCGAACTCAGCCCGCCCTTCCAGCCCGATGGCCGCCACTCCGCCATCGCCGCCGCCGAATGGATGGATGGAGCGTCCGGCAACGCGGCGCCATATTTTGAATGGACGCACCGCAACTCACAGGGAGACCAAATTCCCTGCGAGGTTCACCTGGTGCGACTGCCATCACCCAAACGGCAATTAATTCGCGGCAGCATTTTGGACATTACCGAACGCAAGCGCGCGGAAGAGGCGCTGCGCGAGAGCGAGGTCCGCTATCGCGGCCTGGTAAATAACGCCACGTACGGAATTTACTGGGTCACGCTGGACGGTTTCTTTCTGGACGCCAACCCCGCGCTCGTACAGATGCTGGGTTACGAATCTATTGACGCGCTGCTCCTATTGCGCGACACCGCGAGACTTTTCTGCGATCCGACCGAGAGAGAAACCATCCGGAAAGGCTTTCGCGAGAACGATCGCAGCGACGCCACCGCGGATTGGAAGCGCCGCGACGGCAAAATCATCACCGTGCGGCTGATCGGCCGGCGCTCGCGGGATCTTCAACGCAAGACCGACTGCATCGAGGTTATCGTCGAGGACGTCACTGAACGCCTCGCACTGCAAAAGCAACTCCTGCAGGCGCAGAAGTTCGAGGCCATCGGGCAGCTCGCCGGAGGAATCGCGCACGATTTCAATAATATGATCGGCGCCATCCTGGGCTGGGCTGAACTCGGCCTCGATGAGACCGAACCGGACGCTCGCTTGCACCGGCATTTCGACAAAGTGCGGCAACAGGCTATTCGCGCCGCCGCGCTCACGAAACAGTTGCTCGCCTTCGCGCGCCGCCAGATCCTCGAGCCGCGCAATATCGATCTGAACCAGAGCGTAACCGAAACTCTCAGCCTTCTGGAGAAGGTGATTGGCAGCAACATCGAAATCAAAATCAATCTCACGGCCGAACTCGCGCTGGTGCGCGCCGATCCCACGCAGGTCGAGCAAGTGCTCATGAATCTGTGCATCAACGCCCGGGATGCCATGCCCGAAGGCGGCCGCTTGATCATCGAAACCTCCGCGGCCACCTTCGACGAACGTTATTGCGCCGCACAATCCTTCGCTCGACCCGGCAACTACGCCATGCTGGCCGTCACCGATACGGGCACCGGAATGGACGCCGCCACGCTCGACCGTATCTTCGAGCCCTTCTTCACCACCAAGGAAATGGGCAAAGGAACCGGACTGGGGCTCGCGACTGTCTACGGCATCGTGCGCCAGCACGGCGGCTTTCTGCACGTGTACAGCGAGCTTAACGTTGGAACCACCTTCCGCGTCTACCTGCCGGTCACTTCCTCGTCGGTAAAGGCTGAAGTTCTCGCGGACGAAACAGGTCCTGTTCGCGGAGGCTCGGAAACAATCCTGATTGCGGAAGACCACGAGGGCCTCCGCGAACTCGCGCGCGAGACGCTTTCCAATCTTGGCTATGATGTAGTCTTGGCGTGCGACGGCGAACAAGCCGTCCGCGAGTTCGGGCAGCACGGCGATCGCATTGATCTGCTGTTGCTCGACGTTGTCATGCCCAAACTCAATGGCCCGGACGCCTACGCGCGGATATGCGCCGAGCGGCCCGACGTCCCCGTGATCTTTGCCACGGGCTACAGCGCAGACATAGCGCTATTGCACACCGCGAAGGAGCAAGGTTTGACGGTTATGCAGAAGCCTTACGTCCCGCGAGATCTCGCTCGCCGCGTCCGCGAAACTCTCGATCGGCATCCGGCCAAGGTCTCACACGCCTAGGAGCGTCGCGCGACACTGCGCATCACAGCGGCGCCACCAATTGCAGTTGACACCCTTTCTCTTCGCGTGGTAATGAACGAGGCACTCGTGGATTCCGGCGGAAACGCTGGATTGCCCGGGCGTCAGGCCCACCACACGCAGGCCATTATCACGACGCTCTGGCAACACCCCACCCACCCCGGGAGGTGGATGCTACCTGGCATCTGCCTCCCGTTTTAATTTACGGGCAACCTACCTTCAGAATTTGTATAGGAAACACGCGAAAGGGTTATAATGCGGCCACTTAGCACGGTCGCGCGCGCGGCCTGGGAGGCGAGCATGGGCCTGCAAATTTCGACGCGAAAGTCCGGCAACGTCACCGTCGTTGATCTGGTGGGTCGCATCGTCATCGGGACCAGCAATGATTCCCTCGGTGCGGAACTGCGTAAATACGCGGAAGCCGGCCCCTCTGAAATCGTCGTGAACCTCGCGGGCGTAACGCAGATTGATAGCTCCGGGATCAGCACGCTCGTGCGCTCGTTTGTCACGCTGGAACGCCAAGGCGGCGGCCTGAAGATCCTGAATCCGACGGGCCATGTAAAGGAAGTACTCGAGCTGACGCGCCTGATCCAAGCCATCCCCGCGTTCACTGATGAAGCCAAAGCCGTCGCCGCCTTCCGCGGCGGCGTCGCCCACGCGTAGCAACGTTTGGTGTGCGTGAAATATGTATCCGACGGGCACCCGTGAGGCCAATCTCCTGCGACGCGCGGTCGTGCCAGCACTCCTCCTAAGTTTCCTCGCTGCGCTTCACTCAATCACCACGCCTGCTCAAACGCTTTACGATTTCAACTCGCTGGCTTCGAAAGCGGCTCTGGCGATCGAGAAGGCGTCAAACGGATCGGCACCTGCCGTCGTTCTAATTACAAATTTTTCAGAACGCGGCGCGCCCGACAGTCAACTCTCCAAGAGTCTGACGCAAGATTTCGCAGACGCTCTCCGCAGCCATGCCCAGAATTTCGAAGTCGTGGATCGCCGCGATATCGAGCGCGCCATTGCTGGCCATGAGTTGCCGGACGGTGCGCTTAACAGTCCCAGGATCACGGCCTGTTATGCGCCGGAATTAAAGGCGACAGTCATCGTAAGCGCTTCGGTAGAATACACGCCGGGTAAGCTCGTGCTTGATTTGAGTGTGTCGACCGCCCAAGGCGACCGCGGAATTTTCGACAAGAAAATTATTATCGATCGCACCCCGGCGATGGAAGAGCTGATGATCAAGTCCTTACCCGAGGCGGCTGGATCCTACGGCGAAGATAAGACCATCTGGGTAAAGGACGAAGAGTCGCGCACGAAGCCGCTTCCGCCTTCGTCCGGCGTTCAGGGTTTTTCCTTTCCGTCGTGCGTGCGGTGCGGTCCGGCGCGGTATTCTGACGCTGCGGTCAAAGCCAAGGTGCAGGGCACCGTGCTACTAAGTGTAGCAATCGGTGCGGATGGAAGAGCAGAGAAAATCTCTGTGAAGCGGCCGCTTCCGTGCGGTTTGGACCAGCAAGCAATTAACGCCGTCAAAGACTGGGAATTCAAGCCGGCCACCGGGCCCGACGGCAAGCCCGCCGCGGTCGTACAGACTGCGGAGGTCACCTTTCACCTTTACTAAAGGATCTTAAGTATTCTTCGTGAGGTCCGCCAGCACCGACTTCACCACTTCCTTCAGTGTGTCGAACACGCACTACGGGCGACGGCCGTTCGGCAAATCTCTTTTCTGAAGCCGTTGCACCAACAGGCTGGCCGCGACGCCGAGATTATGATATTTACACTACGCGAAAGTGGCAACCAGATTTCGTAGTAGCGTCGCCCTCGCACAGCACACAAAGATGACGTACATGCGCGCCATTCTCTGCATTTGCATCGCCTTCGCTTCGGCAAAGTGCGCTTGCGCGCAATTGCCGGACATGCAGCCCCTCGCGGATCAGATGGCGCAGGAAATCACGAGTTCTAAACAAGCTTCTGTTGTCGTCATTGATTTCTTTGGGCCCGACGAAGGATTCAACGAATTGGGCCGGTCGCTCGCGGATAACTTCAATGATGATCTCAAGAAGTCGAAAGTCCCAGCGGTCATCGCGGAACGCAAACAGATGTCCGCATGGCTTCAAACGAACGCGTACCCTGCCGACGCTTTCAAGAGTGTTGATCTTGCACTGTGGGTCGCTGGGCAACTCAAAATTGGTAGCGTCGTAATCGGGAATATTTCGGTGCAAGGAAGCGAGATCGTTGTCGAGGTCAATCTCTATCGCGTTGACACTCGTGAGTGGATCAAGAGTTTTGAACTTGCGTCCTTGGCTGCGGACGACGCTCTCACGATGACGCGTGCCCCGATATTCAGTGCTGCCTCAAGGATGGACCCGACGATCCCCATAGCCGGCCAAAGTGGGTATACGGAACCCGCATGCATCTCTTGTCCCGGGCCCGACTTTGACAGGGCGGCGAACGTGCACCGGACCCAAGGGGCGGTCGTATTGATGGCAATCGTTGCGTCTGACGGAACCGTACAGAAGGTTACTATCATGGACGCATTGCCTGACGGCCTCACCGAAATTTCCATCCAGGCAGTGCGCACCTGGAAATTTCAGCCCGCACTAGGTCCGAACGGGAAACCCGCAGAGGTCCAACACTCGATTCGAATCAAGTTCAACGGCAGAAGGCACTTGCCGCAATATGAAGGGCCCGTCTATGCCGGCGGAAGAGGCTCGTATTCACACGCTGTATGCATTCAGTGTCCCCAACCGAAATATCCTGAAGAAGCGCGCAATAGCGGGGTGCAGGGGACGGTTGGGTTGGCTCTGTGGATTGGCGTGGACGGAAAAGTTTATAACGTCATCGTGAAGAAAGCATTGTCGGCCGAACTAACGGAAAATGCAGTGGCAGCCGTTAAGGAGTGGACCTTCAGGCCGGGAAAAGGACCGGGTGGTAAACCAGCCAACGTTCAGGAAATCGTGGATATAACCTATCACCTGCGCTGAGTGCCTGCGCCGGGTATGTCGAATTACCCGGCACTTCGCTCACGCATTTTTCTTCAGGTCGGCCAGTACTAATTTCGCCACTTCTTTCAGCGTATCGAACACGCCCTGTCCGGTCACAGCCACACCTTCGACGGTCGGCTCGCCCTTCACCAGAAGATGTTTCTGCAATTCGGCCACCGGCAACACGTTCGGC
>Ga0307478_10001821_pt1 | contig 17799 bp, 15 predicted proteins | sample atmos_gasesECM4C_2_FD_203713 | JGI IMG/M metagenome (GOLD analysis project Ga0307478, IMG submission 203713) | Hardwood forest soil microbial communities from Morgan-Monroe State Forest, Indiana, United States - atmos_gasesECM4C_05 | ecosystem: Environmental > Terrestrial > Soil > Temperate... | reverse complement strand
CGGCAGTCATGGCAATGATCTTCCCATCCGCGCCCGCAGGCCGGCACCGGCCTGCGGGGCCTCACACGATCGGGGCCGTGGCCCGCCGCCTGGCCGTCGTGCTGCTGTTCAACCTCGGCCTTTGTCGCGGTGCTCGTGATCACCGGGCTGTCCGCGCGCTTTTCGCCTTGATGCTGCACGCCGCCAACTTGGCGTGCACACCGACACTCCAACCGACAGGTAGGCGGCGCAACCGACATCTTCCGCGCGGAACCCTACAACCGTGCTTTTCTGCCTCACCAGTACCAATTTCGGGGGCACCGGCGAAAAAAGGCCCCAAAAACCCGATTTCTGTAGTGGACGGGAAAACCGGGAGGCGCAAGGGAGCGGCCGGCCTATGACGAATCCTTCAGACAGAATAACGCGCCGCGTGCAGCCGGACGAGCCCGTACCGGGACGCCGCCCGGGGGCGGGCGCGGGTGCGACGGGGGCGCGCACCGTCGCGGTGCGCGCCCCCGTGCCCCCGTGGTGCCCGCCCGGTCGCCGGCTCTCCTGCGGGGCCGGCCCCTCCTGGCCGGGCGGGTACCGGCCCGTACCGGCGCGTGGCTGCGGGCCGGGTGTCAAGCCCGCCCCCGCGCCGGGCGGGCGGGCGGACTTGACGCGGCGGGCGGAGTGGAGGCTGGATGCCTGCGGTCCCGGGCGGCAGGCCAGCCCGCCCCGCCGGCCGGCATCCGGGCCGGCCGCCACTGCCCCCGGCAACGGCGAGGGCGCGCACGAGGTCACCGCCCGGGACCACCCCGCACCCGGCCCTGCCGGCCTTCCCCTCCGGCAGGGCCGGGCCGCCCGCCAGCCCTCGCCCCGCCGCCCGTTGCGGCCGCGGGGCCTTACCTCTTTCACCCATGGCCAGTGTCGGCCGCCCCGGGCAGCCGCCTGCCGCCGCCGGCCCGGCGGGGGCCGGACTTGACAGGCCGGGCGGAGCGGAGCGCTCGTCGTCGCGACCCCACGGACGGGCCGCCCCCGGGAACGGTGACCGCTCCCGGACGGCCCCCCGCCGCCCCGGCGAACGAACCGGGAACCCCGGGCGACCCGCTGCTCACGATCGAGGAGGTGACCGCCGAGCTGCGGGTATCCCGGACCGCGTTCTACCGCTGGCGCCGGCAAGGCGCCGGGCCGCCAGCGGTGCGGCTGCCGGGCGGCGGGGTGCGGGTCCGGCGCAGCGCGCTCAGCCAGTGGCTGCGCCGCCTGGAAGAAGAGACGACCGCGAAGGAGCAGACAGCAGATGGACTGTTACGACGTCAGGTTCTGGGACACCAAGAAGATCGCCGATAACGCCAGCGGCGGGCGGTACCGGGTCCGGTGGGCCGTCAACGGCCAGGAGCACTGCAAGTCGTTCAGGAACAAGACCCTCGCCGATGGGTTCCTCGACGACCTCAAGGACGCCGCCCGCGACCGGCGGCCCTTCAGCCCCCGCACCGGCCTGCCCGCCGCCGAGCCTGCCGAGGGTGAGCCGGTCACCTGGTACGAGCACGCCCGCAGCTACGCCGAGGCGAAGTGGCCGAACCTGGCCCCGGTCTCCCGCCGGTCGGTCGCCGAGGCCCTGGTCACCGTGACCGTCGCCCTGACCGCGAAGGAGAAGGGCGCGCCCGAGCAGAGGGTGCTGCGCCGGGCGCTGTTCGCCTGGGCGTTCAACCCCGCCACCCGCGACACCGACCCGCCGCGCGAGGTCGCTCTCGCCCTCGGCTGGGCCGCCCGCGCCTCGCTGCCGCTCAGCGCGCTGGACGACCCGGCCACCGTGCGGGCCGCGCTCGGCGCGTGCGCCAAGACCCTCACCGGGAAGCCGGCCGCCGGGTCGACGCAGCGGCGCAAGCGGTCGGTGTTCTACAACGCCCTCGGCTACGCCGTCGAACTCGGCCGCCTGCCCTCCAACCCGATCGACCGCATCCAGTGGACCGCCCCCGCCGTCGCCCAGACGGTCGACCGGCGGGTGGTAGTCAGCCCCGCCCAGGCCAGCAAGCTCCTGGCCGCAGTCCGGGGGCTGTCGGACCGGGGCGCGCACCTGGAGGCGTTCTACGGCTGCCTGTACTACGCCGCGCTGCGCCCGTCGGAGGCGGTCATGCTCCGCGAGCTGGACCTGTACCTGCCGGGCAAGGGGTGGGGGAGGATCGTGCTGGCCGCCTCCGCCTCCCGGGCCGGCACGGCCTGGACCGACCACGGCACCTCCCGCCAGGAACGCGGCCTCAAGCACCGCGCCGCCAACGAGACCCGCACCATCCCCATCCCGCCCGAACTCGTCCGCCTGCTCCGCGCCCACATCAAGAAGTACGGCACGACCCCGGACGGGCGGATCTTCCAGACCACCCGGGGCGGCCTCATCCAGGACTCCGCCTACAGCGCCGTGTGGGCCGAGGCCCGCAAGACGGCCCTCACCGAGGCGCAGTACCGCTCCCCGCTCGGCCGCCGCCCCTACGACCTGCGGCACGCCGCCGTCTCGCTGTGGCTCAACTCCGGGGTGCCCGCCACCGAGGTCGCCCGCCGCGCCGGGCACGGCGTCGCGGTCCTGCTGAAGATCTACGCGCACTGCATCGACGGGCAGGCTGATGCCGCCAACCAGCGCATCACCGACGCCCTCGGCACCAGGGACACCGAGCCCGAACCGGGGGACGAGGGAGACGGCGGCAGCGAGCAGGCATCCTGAACTGGGAAGCTGCCCGGAGAGTTACCAACCGGGGGCGGCGGCGCACGCCGCCGCCCCCGGTTTGCCTCCCCGGCTTACCTGGGCCTTCCCCTGGAGCCTGGGCTAGCGCGCGGGAGCTTCATCGTCTATCGTCGATTAACGATGAATAGTGAGCAGGGCGGCCCGCTGGACCGGGTGACAGCGGCGGAGTACGCGTCGTGGTTCCGGGCGCTGGCCGACGCGACCCGGGTGCAGATCGTGTCGCTGCTGGCGCGGCGCGGCGAGCCGATGACGGTCGGGGCGATCACCGCCGAGCTGGACGTCGGCCAGTCGACGGTGTCGGAGCACCTGAAGGTCCTGGCCGGGGTCCGGTTCGTGCTGGCCGAGCGGCGGGGCACGGCGGCGTACTACCGGGTCAACGGCGCGTGCGTGGACTGCTTCCCGTCCGCCGCCGACATCGTCATGGGCCGCCCCGTCCCGGCGGCCCCGTCCTGCCGGCCATCGCGAGACCAGGAGGTTTCCCGTGCCTGATGACCCTGAGCAGGTCCGCGCCTCGGTGGTGGCCCGCTACAGCCGGCTGGCCCGCGCGGCAGCCGCCGGCGATCATGTCACCGACGGCGAGGGCTGCTTCGGGGCCGCCGCCTACGGCGAGGCGGCGGGGCTGCCGGAGGCGGCGCTGCGGGCGAGCCTGGGCTGCGGCAACCCGGTGGCCGTCGCCGCCCTGGAGCCGGGCGAGACCGTGCTGGACATGGGGTCCGGCGGCGGCCTGGACGTGCTGCTGTCGGCCAGGCGGGTCGGCCCGGCGGGCCGGGTCTACGGGCTGGACGCCTCGCCGGAGATGATCGCCCTGGCCCGCGCGAACGCGACAGCCGCCGGGGCGGGGAACACCGAGTTCCTGCACGGGAGCATCGAGGACGTGCCGCTGCCGGACGCGCGGGTGGACGCGGTCATCTCCAACTGCGTGGTCAACCTGTCGGCGGACAAGCCGCGCGTGCTGGCCGAGGCGTTCCGGGTGCTGCGGCCCGGCGGGCGGCTGGGCATCAGCGACGTCCTCGCGGCCGGGGACGCCAGCCCCGCCGAGCGCGCCGAGGCCGAGCAGCGCACCGGCTGCGCAGCCGGGACGGTGACCGCCGCCGAGTACCGGGACCAGCTCCTGGCGGCCGGGTTCACCCGGGTCAGCATCACCCCGGCCGCGGACGCCGGGGGCGGGCTGTCCTCGGCGGTCATCCGGGCCGTGCGGCCGGCCGCCCCGGACGGGGTGCTGATCCGGCCGATGCGGGCCGCCGACGCGGGGCAGGTGCTGGCGGTCTACCAGGCGGGCCTGGATACCGGGCAGGCGAGCTTTGAGGTCACCGCGCCGTCGTGGGAGGCGTTCGACGCCGGGAAGCTGCCGCTGCACCGCCACGTTGCAGTCGGCGCGGAGACCGGGCAGGTGCTGGGCTGGGTGGCCGCCTCGCCGGTCTCCGGCCGGTGCGTGTACGCGGGGGTGATCGAGCACAGCGTCTACGTGGACCCTGGCTGTCACGGGAAGGGGATCGGCGCGGCGCTGCTGGCGGCGCTGACCGCGTCGTCGGAGGACGCGGGGATCTGGACGGTCCAGTCCGGGGTGTTCCCGGAGAACACGGCGAGCCTGCGGCTGCACGAGCGGGCCGGGTTCCGGGTGGTGGGCGTGCGGGAGCGGGTCGGCTGCCATCACGGCCGGTGGCGGGACACCGTGCTGATCGAGCGGCGCAGCAGCGTCGCGGGCGCCGGCTGAGCCCGGCTCCCCGGCAGCCGCGGGCAGGGCAGACAGGGCGCGGCCGGGAGTTACGGGTAAGGGCGGGAAGTGATCCTGCCGCTGGCCAGCGTGCCGTCCCGGTGTACCGGCCGGGAGCCCGCCAGGGAGGTTCCGCTGAGGATGACGGCGATGGTGCAGGCGTCTTTCGGGCGGAGCAGGAAATCGCCGGCCAGGAGTACCAGGCCCGGGTTGCCGCTGCCCGGGGTCGCGCCGTCCTCGGCGGGAACGCGGACCGCCGGCCGGGAGGCCGGGCTGGGGTCCTTCTCCGCGGCGGGGGCGTCGCAGAGCCAGGCGGCGAGTACCTGGCGTCCGGGGAAGGTGAAGGCCAGCGGGACGCTGAAGTCCGCGCTGCGTACCGGGGCCAGCCCGTGGTTGCGGATGCCGAGCAGGACCAGCCATCCCGGCTGCGCGCCGTCGGCGCGGGGTTCCGGCCGGCCCCGGTCCAGGTCCAGGACGATGGCGCGCTCGGGTCCGGCCGGGGTCACCCGGGGCGGGGTGAGCCCGACCGGCATGTCCAGCCATACCTGGAAATCCAGGCGCTTGCAGTGCAGGAGGGACGCAGCCGCTCGCATCGTGTTCCTCCGGTTACCCGGCCAGCGGCTGGCCGGCGGGGCCGGTGACGCGGGCGAGGGCGGCGGCGGCGAGCTGCCGGGCCTGGGCGGGCAGGGGCACGTAGAGGTTGGCGGCGGCGTAGGCCTGGCCGGCGTGGGTGAGCCAGTTGAGCATGGTGACCAGGGCCTGTCCGGTGGCCTGGTCAGCCTGGCGGGTGTAGATGAGCGCCCAGCTGTAGCCGGTGATGGGGTAGCTGCCGGGGCCGGGCTGGTTGACGATGGAGAAGTCGGCCGGGGTGATGCCGGGTTTCTGGGCGGCGGCGGCGGCGATGGTCTGGGGGGTGGGCAGGACGTAGTTCCCGGCCTGGTTGCGGATCTCGGCGAACGGCAGGAGCAGGCCCTGGGTGTAGGCCTGCTCGACGTACCCGATGGACCAGTTGGTGCGGTACACCGCGGTGGTCACGCCGTCGTTGCCCTGGGCGCCTTCTCCCACTGGCCAGCTGATCGTCTTGCCGGCGCCGGCCGTCTTGGCCCAGGCGGGGCTGACGCTGGACAGGTAGTTGCTGAAGATGTAGGTGGTGCCGCTGCCGTCGGAGCGGTGCACGACGGTGATCGGCGCGCCCGGGAGGCTGAGGCCGGGGTTGAGGGCGGTGATGGCCGGGTCGTTCCAGCGGGTGACCTGGCCGAGGTAGATGGCGGCGAGGACCGGGCCGCTCAGGCGGAGCCGGGCGCCCGCGGGGAGGCTGAGGTGGTAGGCGATGCCCTCGGCGCCCAGGGCGTCGGGCACCTGGGTGACGGGGCCTCCCTGGGCGGCTTTCAGCTCGGTGGCGTTCATGGGCACGTCGGAGGCGCCGAAGTTGACCTGCCGGGCGCTGATCGCGGCGATGCCCGCGCTGCTGCCGACCGGGGAGTAGTTCACGGTGACCGCGGGGTGCTGCTGGTGGTACCTGGCCAGGGCCAGGGTGAGGAACGGGGCGACGTACGTCGAGCCCGCCCCGGTCAGGGTGCCCGCCGAGCCGGTACCGCCAGTGGCGGCGGCCACCGGGACCGGGGCGGACGTTGCGCTGCTGCTGCACGCGGCGAGGGCAAAGGCGCCGGCTGCGGCGATGGTGATAGTGATGGTCTTGACCAGGGTCCGGCGGGGTGCCGGGCCGTGCCTGTCGTCGTTGGCTGGCATTGGCTTTTCCTTTGCGGCTGGGACGGGCTCAGGGCTGTCTGGCGTGCCGGGTCCAGGCCTGGGCGCCCATCTGGACCGCGTCCCACGGGCTGCCGAGCGGCGGGGTGTAGGACAGGTCGAGGTCGCTGACCTCGTCGACGGTCATCCCGTGGAAGATCGCGGCGGCGGCGATGTCGACCCGCTTGGCGATCTCCGCGTGCTTGTGGCCGAACAGCTGGACGCCGAGGAGGCGGCCGGTGGCGCGGTCGCCGGTGAACCGCATGGCGATCTTGTGGCTGCCCGGGTAGTACGCCTTGTGGTCGTCGGCCTCGAACGCGACGGTTACCGGGTCGAACCCGGCCGCCTGTGCCTCGTGGTCGCGCAGGCCGGTGCGGGCGGCGGCCTGGTCGAAGACCTTCACGACCTGGGTGCCCAGGCTGCCGGCGAACTCGCGGTGCCCGCCCGCGGCGTTCTCCCCGGCGACCCGGCCCTGCTTGTGCGCCGTCGTGCCCAGCGGAAGGTAGGTCTCGCCGAGCAGCCGGTGATGGGTGATCACGCAGTCCCCGGCCGCGTACACGGCGGGCAGGCCGGTGCGCATGGCCTTGTCGACCTGGATGGCGCCGCGTGCGCCGAGCGACGCGCCCGCGCTGACGGCCAGGTCGGTCTCCGGGCGGACGCCGGTCACGACGAGGACCAGGCCCGCGTGCACGGTGACCGGCTCCCCGGCTGAGGTGACCGCGTCGACCCGCAGCCTTTCCGGTGCGCCGGGGTCGGCGCGGGCGATGCTCTTGACGTCGGTGCCCGTGTGCACGGTGACGCCGTGGCCGTCGAGCTGGGCGCGGACCAGCGCGCCGAGGTCCGCGTCGACGGTGGGCAGCACCTCGGGCAGCCGCTCAAGCTGGGTGACGGCCAGGCCCCGGGCGGACAGGCCCTCGGCCATCTCCAGCCCGACGTACCCGGCGCCGACGATCACCGCGCTGCCGGTGCCGGTTTCCTCCAGGGTCCGCATGACCGCGAAGGTGTCGTCCATGGAGTGCAGCAGGTGCACCCCGTCGGCCGGGCCCAGGGAGTCCAGGCCGGCGACCGGCGGGCGGACGGGGACCGCCCCGGTGCCGATGACGAGCTGGTCATAGGGCATCGCGTCCTCGGCGCCGCCCGGCCCGGTCAGGTGCACCGTGCGGCCGGTCACGTCGACCTTGCGGGCGACAGTGTCCAGGCGCAGCCGCATCCCGGCGGCCTCCAGGTCGGCGTAGGTGCGGTGCGCGAGGTTGCGCCAGTGGGTGACCTCGCCGGAGACGTAGTAGGGGATGCCGCAGATGGAGAAGTTCGGGTAGGCGTCGGCCACGACCACCGTGACCTCCGCGCCCGGGTCTGCCTCGCGCGCCCGCAGGGCGGCGCTGATGCCGGCGTCGCTTCCGCCGATGGCAACAATGTGCATTGGCTCGTTACCTTTCGTGACTCAGGCTCGGCCGGGCTTGCCCGGCAGTTCCTGCGGGCTGCCGGCTGGCCGCCCGTTGAGCGCCGGGGCGCTGTCCGGCGCCGTGTGCGGGACGATGACCTCGGCCGCCTGGGCGGGCGTGAGCGCCGGGTACAGCAGCCGGATGATCAGGACCCCGGCGACCCCGCCGCCTACCTGCGCGGCGATGAACACCGGGGCCGAGGACGGTGCGATCCCGGCGAAGGTGTCAGAGAACATCCGCCCGACGGTGATGGCGGGGTTGGCGAAGCTGGTGGAGGCGGTGAACCAGTACGCCGCGCCGATGTAGGCGCCGACGGCGGCCGGGGCGGTGGCCGCGCGCCCGGACCGGGCGAGGGCGAAGATCACCAGCAGCAGCCCGGCGGTCGCGATGACCTCCGACAGGGCGTGCGGCCCGCTGGCCCGGTGCTTAGCGGAGATGGATACCGCCTGCAGCCCGAACATCAGGTTCGCGGCGACTGCCCCGGTCACGCAGCCGGCGACCTGGGCGGGCAGGTAGGCGGCGGCGTCCCGCCAGGAGATCCCGCCGAGTGCCGCGTCGGCGAAGGAGACCACCGGGTTGAAGTGCGCCCCGGACACCGGCCCGAACATGAGGATGATCGCAAACAGCCCGGCGGCGGTGGCGGCCGAGTTCTCCAGCAGTTCCAGGCCGGTATCGCCCGGGGACAGCTGCTGGGCGGCGATCCCGGAGCCGATCACGATCGCGGCCAGGAACGCGCTGCCGAGGAACTCGGCCGCGAGCCGGCGGCGCAGGTCAGGTGTGCTCTTCACGCCCTCATCTTGACTGAGAAAGATAGTTCAGTCAAGATTGAGTCAATGAACACTGAGGAAAGCCGGGACCTGGCGCGGCGGGCGGCGGTGCACGCGGCGCTGGCCGACCCGGCGCGGCTGCTGATCACCGACACGCTCGCCGACGGCGACGCCTCCCCCTCGGAGCTGGCCGGGATGCTGGCGATGCCGTCGAACCTGCTCGCCCACCACCTGCGGGTCCTGGAGGAGGCGGGGCTGGTCACCCGGCACCGCTCCGAGGGCGACCGGCGCCGCAGCTACCTGCGGCTCGTCCCCGGCGCCCTGGACGCGCTCGCCGGAAGGCCGAAGCGGGCGGCGCGCCGGGTGCTGTTCGTGTGCACCGCCAACTCCGCCCGGTCCCACCTGGCCGCCGCGCTGTGGCGGCAGGCCAGCCGCCTCCCGGCCGCCTCGGCGGGCACGCACCCGGCCGAGGCCATCGACCCGGGCGCGGTCGACGCCGCCCAGCGGCACCAGCTCCCGCTGCCCCGGCGCCGGCCCCGCCACATCAGCGGGGTGCAGGAGGACGGCGACCTGGTCATCACCGTCTGCGACCTGGCCCACGAGGAACTCGGCGGCCTCGCGGCCCTGCACTGGTCGGTCCCCGACCCCGTCCCGGCTGGCGACCCGGCCGGCTTCGACGCCGCCCTGGACGAGCTGGGCCGCCGCGTCCGGCAGCTCGCCCCCCGCCTGGCCGCCCCGGACCCCGCCGCCGGAAAGGCGAGCTGACAGGCCGGCCTCTCGGGCCGGCCGCCGCCTTGCCCTGTGCGCGCAGGCCCGCCGGGACCTGCCAGCGAGCGGCGGCGGGTCAGCCCGCGGTTCCCGCAAGCGCGGCCGGGGGCGCGAGCACCGCCGACATCCGCGCCATCACCTGCGGGTTGACCCGGTAGTACACCCAGGTGCCGCGCCGCTGCGAGCTGATCAGCCCGGCCTCGCGCAAGATCTTCAGGTGGTAGCTGACCGACGGGGCGGTCATGTCGAACGCCTCCAGCAGGTCGCACACGCACGACTCCCCGCCGTCATGGCAGGCGATCAGCGACAGCAGCCGCAGCCGCACCGGGTCGGCGAGGGCCTTGAACAGCGGCGCCAGTTCCTGCGCCCCGGCCGGAGGCAGCGGCTCGCGCGCCAGCGGCTCGCAGCACGGGACCGCGGTGACGTCGATGACCGGCAGCAGCTTCTGGTTAACCACCCCTCTAATTTGACACACCTTTAAGCAGAGTGCCAAACTGGCCGCGAGTGGCTGATTCAAAACTTCTTTAATCAGTCTCACGTGCCCGTCCCAACGAGGGAGGAACCTCATGTCCCGAGTCCAGCTCGCCCTCCGTGTCGCCGACCTGGAAGGCTCCGTCGCCTTCTACACCAGGCTGTTCGGCGCCGAGCCCGCCAAGCGCCGCCCCGGCTACGCAAACTTCGCCATCGCCGAGCCCCCGCTCAAGCTCGTCCTCATCGAGGGGCAGCCCGGCGAGCCCACGCGCATGGACCACCTCGGCGTCGAGGTCGAGACCACCGAGGAAGTCACCGCCGCCACCACCCGGCTGGCCTCCGAGGGGCTGGCCACCACCACCGAGGAAGACACCGCCTGCTGCTACGCGGTCCAGGACAAGGTCTGGGTCACCGGCCCCGGCCAGGAACCGTGGGAGGTCTACGTCGTCAAGGGCGACGCCGACGTCCTCGACAAGCCCGCCGACTCCGCCTGCTGCACCCCCGCGGCCAGTGCAACGAATACCGCACCGGAAGCCGCCTCGGCCTGCTGCTGACTCCGCTGCATTCAGGGTCACAAGAGAACCGCCCTGCGGACGGTGTCCGGCCCGTCCGCAGGGCGGCCCGAAACCTCTGCCCGCTGGCACTAACCGTCAGTTCTGGACCCGCCGTCAAACGCCTCAACGACGCCTCCCTGGCCCCAGCCCCAGCCCGGCGCTAGAGACAGCGACAGCGAGAAGGCATCTTGAACGCCGCAGGTCAAAGGCCAGAAAGGCCCGGATCGGGGCATGAAGGCGCAGCCTCCTGACGCCGCCGTCCGTGCCCGTCCGTGCGTCACCTCGCCGCTGGCTCCCAGCGCACGGACGCATAGCGGACTGGGGCGGCCCGGAAAACGGCCTCGGACGGCGTCCGCGCTGGTCAGTGGCACAAGCCTCGGCTAGGAGGATAGGGCTGTAAAACCGTCGGCTGGGCCGCCGACGCAACGTCGATGACTTCTTCCGGTGTGATCATGGGGACGTTCTCCTTCATGTCACCCGAGCAAGTGCGCGGCGAGCGACTTGGACCGGAAAGCGATGTCTTCTTGCTCGGCAGCGTGCTTGCAGCAACCGGACATGGCCCGGTCAGCGGGGCTCTTCGCCAGGCATGCGCTGATCACCTCACGGAGAGGTTCACCTAGCGTTCCCAGGTCAGGAGCCTCGGCGGCAATGCGATGGATGATCCCGGGGACAGTGGCGGAGTCGAACGGGTGTCAGCCTGTCACCGTGACCTTGCCGCCTGAGCCCCCCGTGCTCACGCCTGGGCCCGCCAGGGCGCTGCCAAGGATCCTGGCGAAGGCCCGCGCGATGTGGGGCCGTGCCGCGGGAAACAGGCGCGCATCCGGAGACCCCGGCGCCTTCGCGGGGATTGATGCGCGCCCGGCCCGGTACCCGCCGCGCAGCCATCGCCTTGCCGCGGCCGCACCCCGGCACGGGGGACCTTTGACCGCCAGGATCACCCTCGAGAGGATCAGCGCCTGCGAAGTCCAGGTAACGGTGACCGCTGGTATCCGGATCAGCGGGGACCTTGGGTCCCTGCTGTGCCCGCACGACTCCTCCGCGGGCGGCGGGGGCCGGGCGGGCAGTGCCGTTCAGGGGTTCCTGACAGTCGAGGAGGCCGCTAGGTGCGCGGTAACCCCGCAGTAGGGCTTTACGGCGCGGTGTAGTTGGTTACGTCGGTGTTGGCTGCGGCGAGCTTGGTGTTGCCGTTGTTGCCCGCGGTGATGCCGGCCTGAGCGTCGGTGGTGGCGCCGGTGTAGTCTCCCGCATTGGCGGCGATGACGGCGTTGTTGAGGTCGGTTGCCTCGGCGTTGTCATACGTGAGCGCGGCGTTGTAGTCGGTGCGGAGGCCGGGGATGCCAACCGGGGGCAGGTTGGCTTGTGCGGCCTGGATGTCGGCCTGGAACGTCGCGTCGTCGCTCTGGAGTGTCGCACCATCTGCGGGCTGCATGCCGTCGGCGGCGTAGGTCTGCAGATCCGTGGAGACGGTTGCCGAGTCGGTGGCGATCGCCTTGAGCTGGTTGCCGCCGCCGCTGCTGAACCAGTCAGATACCTGCTGAGAGACGCTCGGTGGCTGGGTCGCGGCCGGGGTTGCGGCAGGAGGCGCGGTGGGGCGCTGGGCTGGCCTGGAACTCTGGGACGTGGCAGCTCCGCAGCCGGCGGTGGCGAGCGCGACAGTGATGAGAATGCCGCCGAGTGTGGTGCTCCTGATCATGATTCCCCCGCCGCGCTGGTGCACTTCCCGCTCGATGAGCCGGGTTCCGGTGCCCGCGCATTTAAGCACTGTCAGCGCCAGCCTGCAGCCTGAGCAGGTCGTATCGCCCCGCCCTGGGCTACTGTCCTGGTTTTGGTGTATCGCGAAGGCGCTGTCCGCACCAGGGCCGAAGGTCACCTTCTGCTCGCCGACCTGTGTCCAGGTTGTCCGGATACACCCTGCAGCCGGACTCCCTGTGCGCGGTCGCACGGCCGTCAAGCCAGCTGCGCATTCTGCGCGGCGACGCCGACTCCCTGATGAATACCGGGTAGGTCACGTCCTCCGGGCGAGCCTGTATATCCCGTAGGTTAGGCCGACCACGAAGTCCACGATCACCCAGGTGAGGACGATGGCGGCCCGCGCCGAGCGTCCGCGGAAAACAGGTCCGCGAGGCGGTAGTAGGGCAGCGCGCGACGTTGCATGTCAGGATGCGGCGGCACAAGCGGCTGCCGGCCTTCACGTAGACGGTGAGGAGCTCCCGCAGCGCGCCCTTGAGGAGGCGGACGTCATCCAGGATCAGCATGTCCGCAGGATCGACGCCGGGATTGGCGTTGAAGTAGTTCCAGTAGTTCATAACGCCGATGGCACGGCCGAAGTTGTAAGCGCGGACGTCTTTCGGGTTCCAGGAGTCCTTTGTGCCCTGGAACCGGACGACCGGGAAGCCGAGGTCGCGGGTCTGCCGCTCGATCTGCCTGGCAAGCTGCTTGTTGCCGGCGAGGAAGGCCACTGGGCGATCGCCCTCGGCACGGAGGTCCTCTCCCGAGAGCAGGCCAATCAGCGTTTCCCGGTGCAGGTCGGCGGCTCAACCGCGGCGTCCCCGTCTACTCCGCTGTAAGCACCCTGGACCCCGTCCGGCCACAGCTTGGGGATAGTCGCGGACCGATGGCGCGCGAACATCGCGGCATACCGCTCAGCTCGGGGCACATCCAACAGCGCAGCTGCACTGCGACGCATTGCCGCTCCCGGTTCCGCGCAGCCTGCCAGCGGACCGCCCATCACCAGGGCTCTGTATGAGCCCCAGGCCGCGAGCGGCGACTGCTGCCCTAGTGCGGCGGTAGTGGCTTGGACAGATCAGAGGTCGGTGGGCCGGCGTGACCTACGGCTCAAGTACCGAGAGTTGTCGCGCGAAGAGCTCGATGCGGCGCTGGGCGACCTCTGTTGAAGTGGTCATGCGGTAGCCGTCGTTCCTGGAGCCGTTAAGCACCGATAGCAGCGGGCTCGCGAGGGTATCCAGGAGTGCTTGCAACTCGTCCTCGGTGGTGCCTTCGGCGACGGATCTGTCTGACAGGATGAGGAACAGGTCTCGAGCGGAAAGCCGGCCGAATATGGCCGAGCGGTCGCGGATGGCCTCGCACATCGCCGCGGCCAGCGTGACTATGCGCTTCACCTCTTCGGCTCGCTCGCCTACGGCCTGCGTTTCCAGGCTCCCGCCGTTGGCGAAGAGCGGCCGGTAGTCATCAAGTCCCAGCGGGGTCTTGCCGTGCTGGCGGCAGAGGCCTGCGAGCTGGTCTGCAGACATGACAGTGACGTGGTACTGACTGGCCCGGGCGAACAGGCGGCTTCCGGATGGGCTTGGTGCCACCAGGAGAATGTGGTTCGCGTCATGCTTGGCCTTGTGTTCAGCGAGTGTCGTCCAGTCCACCTGGTGGTCGCCGACCGAACCGGACGCGCTTGTCTTGCAGTCGACGGTGACGCGGTAGGAGTCCGCCCGGCCGAGCGCAGCGTCGAGCAGAACGTCTGTCCTGCCCGACCCGCCCAGCCACTCGGCCTGAAACCCGAGGAAAGCAAAGGCGTCTCGTACTGCCAGCTCGAATCGTTCGGGGTGGCTGCTGTCGGTTGAGGAATCTTTAATTGCAGACACGATTTCATCGGCGGTACCAGCCGACGGCAGTAGAGACTCGGCCCGGTCGTCCGTGGCGGGGCCCTCCGCAACTTTGATCACTTCTGGCCTGGAAGCCGGATCGTACAGAGAGATCTCGGAAAGCAGCAGCAGCCCTTTTTCTGATGCCTTTACCCTGCCATCTCCCAGATCTGTGAGCATTCCTGCCGACTGCAGCCATCCCCTGCGGTTCACTACTTGAGTCTGAGTATCCCAGCCCATGCCGTACCTGTCATTTGCGATGATCAGCAGTTCGTCTGCAGTTCGCGGGGTCCGGGCAGATTTCAGCAGTTCGCCGATGAACTGGCACCGGCCGTGAAGCAAGCTGATCAGGATACGGTCGTCGCCGCTGGTGAGCCATTTCTCGGTCCACGGCCCGAGGCTGCATGTGCCGCCGCGTACACTGACTACTCCTATCTTGCGCAGAAATGACTCCCGCAGCCGTGCGCCAGTGGCCTTTACCTGAAGGACCGTTTCCAGTCGGCTGGCCAGTTCCACGGGGGTTGGCCGCTCATCGGCGACCAGTGCGCATACTTTCCTCAGTGACTCAAGGTAGCCGCTATAACCTCCGGGCAGCTGCAGAACACCTTTAGCGCGCTGGGACCAGGCGAAGGAAGGCGGCAGAGCGCTCCCGGCTCCCTCGACGAGTTCGGGTGGATGCGGCAGTATTTTTTCCAGTGCGGTCCACTCGCCGGCAGAGATGGGGAACACAGTCCCCATCGGGGCGACCACTATCTGGTGCTGCCGAAACTCCGGGATCGCCCGTACCTGCTCCTTGGAGATGAACGAAACAGCCTGGACACGGACCAGTGCACGGGTCGTGTCTTCCGCTCCTTCTTCATCAGCAAGCACAAAAGGCTTTTCAGCGGCGTCCGCCGGGTGCTGCTGAGGATCGGCGATGACCCGGCCTGAGCCCACGATCCCGGCCTTCTTGCCGCTGCGCCACAAAACGGCCACGTCGCCAGCGTGAATCGCATCCGTATACTGCGGTACCCGCCACCAGATGCGGTCGATAGCACGGAGCGCAGCGTCGATGTCATAGTGCAATGGGTTCGACTGGAAGAACCACGCCCGTGTCTCCATAAAGGTCATGATCCCACCGACCAGCCCCCTGCCTCAACATCGCAGGCGCGGTGGCAGGCAACCGCCGCAGGGCAGCGGTGAGGCACGATCACTGGCCGACCCAAAAGCGGCCTTACGGTTCGCTAACGCCAGTCCGGAGCTGACGGCTGTCTAGAACGGCGCAGACTGAGGATGGCACCGGGCTGCGCCGGATCTCCCGTCAGTGGATCACACAGTTCGCCGAACGCCAGGAACATGCCGACCGCAGCCGGTAGCAGGGCGGACGGGAAGGCTGAGGCCGCCCGCATGAGCTGTGGCGGCGCCGCGGTCGCCGGAAGCCGCCTGGCGGTACCCGTTCGTCGCGTTACGTAGGGGCCAGGGCTTGTCGGGGCGTGAATGGACGCGCCGCTCTGGGCTGGTACGGGGCGGTGTCGTCACTGCCAGGCCCAGGCCGTGAACCCAGGGTCGGCGAGGCCGGCGAACCAGGCAAGGTCAGCCGGGCTGACCTCACGGCCGGCTGCCGCCTCCCGGGCAAGGAGACGGCGGATGTACTCGCTGCGTGACATGCCGAGCTGGGCCGCCCGCGTCCAGCGCCGCGGCAACCTCTTCAGGCACATCCTCGATCAGCACGTCCGTCATGCTCCGCCTCCCCCTACACGGTAACCAGGTGCGGGCTAGGCCGGGCAGCTGGCATGGTCTGCCTGATCGAGGGTGATCCCGGCAAGCGCGTGGCCCTTTGGCGGCGCGGTCGTCGCCCGTGCGGTCGTCGTAACGGTTGCGTCCCGTCCGGGTGCTCGTTGACGCTGAGCACGACCACGCCGTCGGCAGTCCACTGCAGGATGTTGAAGCAGCCGTTGTCCTGCTCGATATCGGCGGGGTCGCCAAGGCCCGGGTCCAGGGCGGCGAGTACCTCCTGATTCACGGCGTCATGGCTCACCACCACGACCGAGGCCCCGCAGAAGCGCCCCGCTAGAATCGTCAGCCCGCCGACGGCCCGGTCACGGACCGCGGAGCGCGGCTCGACACCGGGTGCGGCGTCCACCGAGCCCCACTGCGCGGCCACCGTGCCCATAGGCATCCCGGCCCACGGCCCGTAGTCCCGGTCGATAAAGCAGCGGTCCGTTGTAACGATGAGTCCCGCGCGGTCGGCAGTGGGCTGTGCGGTCTCCCGCGCCCGGCGCAGCGGGCTGGCCGCCACCAGCGACGGCTGCCGCGGGCCGAGCACCTGACCGAGCAGCGAGCCTCGTGGTCGGACGGTCCCCGGCCGGCGTCCCGCGCGGCCAGGCTGGAGGAAGTCCTGCCCGCCGCGCGATAGGTTTCCGACACCCACTTTTTCCATGACCTGGTCCCGCGGTCGCGCTTTGGGGCAGAACGATAGGCTGCTTGTGCAGCGTGCCAGCCAGGGAAGTCAGGAGCATCGTTGCGGCAGACCTGCTCATCGAGGTAGCAGAGAACGTCATCCTCTGAGAGGCTTACAGATGTCACCTCGCGTCCGGCCCGCTCCGCTTCGCGAAGCAGGCGCCTGACCACGGGTTCTACGCGGTTTGGAGACCTATCGCTGATTACGGCGATCCTGATTCCCATGGCACCGATGATCTCTGAGCCGACGACCCCTGGCTGCGTGGTGACGAGTTCCTGGAAGTTGTCTCCCCCGTGTGCCGGAAAGACGCGGATTCCTGCGTCTCGTAGTTCGTTTCCGAACCACTCGTCGAGGATCATCACGTCGTGGGGTCCCTCGACGAAAACCACAAGCCGGGTCATAAGTAGCAAGTCGCCTTTTGTTATCCCCAGCTCGCTGGCTGCTTCTGTGAGACGGTCGTCCGTGATCCCGGTGAGTGCCTGCAGGTCGGTTTCGCCGTTCCCGGGCCGCACCAGGACCCGCGTGGTCAGGTGAGTGTCGGTGTCGAGGAGCATCGGGCTGTGCGTGGCGGCGAGCACGGTTGTGGCGGTTCGCGCCAGTTCTTCGAGCCAGGCACGAACCGATGCGATGGCTGCGGGATGAAGATGAGCCTCAGGCTCGTCAATGACGTAAACGCCAGATGCGTCCGCTGGCTCGAGCCGGACCGTGGCCTGGCCGAGCGGCTCTGCGCGAGCCGCTTCCACGACGTGGGCGGCAGCAACGTCGCTGAGCACGCTGCCATTCTGGTCAGTTACCACCTGCGTGCCCTTCTCCAGCCTCCGGCACGCCAGCAGCACTGAGGCCGCGGCCCAGCGGGCTGTGCCCGCTCCCACCACGCGCAAGTCGTCGTTCCGGACCCGCCTCCCTCGGGCAGGAGAGAACGTCACCCGGATCCTGCGGTCTTCTGACCCCCACACCGACACAGGGAGGACCTCGACGCCGATCTGTCCCTGGTCCCGCAGGAAGCTGGGGGAGACGCGATTGGCTTCCTCCTCAATCACCGCAGCCGTGGCGAGAATGCTTTGCCGGACCCGGTACCAGCGCGCGGCCTGGGCATACGCTTCGAAATCCTCAGCCAGCTCAGGTTCACCCGAATCTGACCGCTGCTCCAGCCAGGAATCGGCGAGGTAGCGGTCAGAAGCGCTCCGGCGGTCTCCCAACGGGAACACGTCGACGTTATGAGCGCTAAGAGCGCCAAAAGCAGCAAATCCCTCAAGAGGGATGTCAGTACGATCCCAGAGACGATCGTGGATCACTGGCAGGGCCCTTACCAGCTGTGCAGATAGCGACTCGGGATCGCCGTCCAGTTTGATCACAGGCGGGAAAATATCCGAGATCGCGTCCCTGTCAGCGACCCGGCCGATCAGAGCCGACTGCCTGACGGCGAGGCTGTCTGCTATACGCCAGAGAACGTCATCGTGATCGGTGTCGGCCGCGATGCGGTGAGCAGCGTCGATCACATCACCCGGAAGCCATGAGGCATTTGCGTGCATGTCGACGTCGTCGGATCCGGCAACGAAGAATGCGGCACTGGGGTCCAGCACGCTGCGCGCGAGGAATTCACGGTCAG
>Ga0307478_10001820_pt1 | contig 17800 bp, 18 predicted proteins | sample atmos_gasesECM4C_2_FD_203713 | JGI IMG/M metagenome (GOLD analysis project Ga0307478, IMG submission 203713) | Hardwood forest soil microbial communities from Morgan-Monroe State Forest, Indiana, United States - atmos_gasesECM4C_05 | ecosystem: Environmental > Terrestrial > Soil > Temperate... | reverse complement strand
CGATTTTTGCGGATGATGACCATATTCTCGTCATTTGCGTACGAGGCCTTAAATCCCAAGTTGTGGCTTCCAGTCACCACAACGCTGTCGTCGGTGAAAGGATCAATAACGAGAATTTTGTCATGAATCACTGCGTGTCCGACTTTATAGATTTCCGCTTCCCATTCGGCAAAAGTAGCGAAAATTCCCGCCACCGAGGAAACCTTGGCAGATGTTTTGGCCGCGCCCGGGGCATCGGCAACAGCGTGGACTGCTCCGTCTGACTTGGCGGAGCGATGATAGAGTTCCACTTGAAAAAGACCGGCCGGATCCGGAGATGTGGCGGCGCCCCGCAAGTAAAAAAGCTCTTCCTTTTTCCTCTTCGCGTCGTAGACCTGTTTCAGTTTGGTGACGATGCTGGGACTTCCTGGAATAAACGCCAGAAATAGAACTCCCTGTTTAGCGTTTTCTATTAAAGCAAAGACCTCGGCCAGATCAGGCGGTGACGGCGGGACTTTCGCAGTTGTGCCTTTCTTGCTTTTTGGTTTGGGCACGGCTTTCTGAGTTGTATTAGGCGAAAACCACACGTGCACATCTCCAGCCGAATTACCCTCGTCGTCGGTCAACGAATGCGGTCGGTTCCCCTTCTTGTCAGCATTTCTGAGGTCAGGACCTTGAAGTTTCTTGGCCACTTCAGCGGAGTCTTTGCCCGCCTCGTCCGCGGTTTCCGTGTCACGCTTGAGTCGATTCCAATACTTCAGGTAGTCGTCAGCCAGTTCAGGCAACTCAAATATGATGGAATTGTTACTTTGCGCACAAAGTCCAGTCGCAGTCCAATTTGTGCTTCCGCACAGCACTGCTTTCGCTTGGTTTCCCTTGACGTACACGACAAATTTATTGTGCCCAATATGACCGCTGCGAAACATACGATCGGTCACATCAATTTTCAGTTCATGGAGCGCTTCTCTCGCATCGTGATTCGTACTATCGCCATCATTGCTTCCTTCCTCTGTATCCTCTCCGGCATTTGACAGAACGATCTGCACCTTGCTCTTGAGCCCTTCGAGATGATCGATCAGATCTTTGTCCGATAGCTCGTACAAAGCGCAGTAGCACTTGCCGTTGTCCGTCTTCGCCCTATTTAGAAGCGTCAGAACACCGTCTTCAAGTTCACCAACCAGGCGCTGGCGAATTGCACTGTTTGGATTCTGGATCTCCTTCTGTAGAACGCCAGAATTGGGTAGGCCGGTCTTTCCCTTTGGCAGACTCTTTGCAATCGCCTGCGTGGAGATGATTCCACGATTGAAAAAGACCGAGCAGTTCCCCCTTTTACTGTCTACAGTTACGCTATTTGTCCGCATGGCCAGGGAAAGGTCCGGTTTAAGATTGTCGGGCTTTCCTATCATCGGAACAACCTCGTACCAGTACGTGCCCCCGCGCTTGGCGAATAGGTCCTTCCAAGCGAATTTCTGTATTGGCCAGACATTGGTGTCTTTGAATTTGTCACCAGCAGGCTTGCTCGAAGGAAATCCAACCATCGCCGGCAATGGAACACCTTTCGATGATGGCGAGTCGTGGCGAATAACACTGAAGCCCAGGCAGTCGGTTATTTTGTTTGAGAAGTGCCAGTGCAGATACACGATGTCATTGTTGCAGATCGCGGTAGCGTTCATGCGGAGCCTCCCGAAGGACTTTCCTTAATGAGACCAGGCGCTCGAAACACAGGAACACACGCCCACGCGCAGTCGATGCCTTACCTGCGCTCGGACAAATTCCTCAAACGGAACTGCACTTGTCGGGGAAGTCGGCGGGTAGAAGCCCCCCTCGGACGAGAAGCTTGAATAAGCTTCTGTCTTCCGTCCGCCGAATTGACCTAACAACATAAGCGCAGGACGCTCTAATGTCAACCCACTGTCAACCCACCAAAGCTGTCAGGTAGTGTCCTAATTTGACTTGCATTTACAGCATTGCCTGGCACGGTGGAGGTTGGTGAGTACTTGAGCCGGTCCTTTTCAATTGTCGGAATACTTAGACGAGTTCCCCTGTCGTATGATGCCGTGTGCGTAAGCTGCAGTCCAACGTCGCAAGAGGGCGAATGAAATAATCCATTTTATTTGTCGACGACGATTCAAGGGAGGTTGCCCGGTTTAGGGAAGTGATGGGCACTCGCTACGCAATCGGAGCCGGTATCACACTGGAAGATGCACTAGCAGAACTGAGGAACGACGGCCGTGTTATTAAGCCCGACTTGGTTTTGTTAGATCTTACTACGGCCCGAAAACTAGGAAGGAGATGCGGGACGAGATAGAGAAAGCGGACGACGAGTTGTCCACTGCGGAGGACAAGTTCCGGAAGCTTTTGGAGGAGGCTCGGCAGTCCCCTGACGGGGGGTTTGAACTCGCCGAGCAGGTTCATGCGCAGATCCCGACTAGCGCTCGCGCTTTTTTTAGCCGAAAGGCATTTCTAATGGACGCTTTGAATGCCCAGAAGAAAGAGTTGCCGCTTGTGGACAAACCCGATCCGGACGAGGGCGATAGAAACCCAGATGACAAATACAAGAGTGCGATGCGTCGCCACGCCGACGAGCTATCGAGGCAGTTCGATGGCATCATCTGCAGGAACACTTTTTGGGCCAAACATCGTGAAGTGATCAACGGGACCTTAGTCGTGTTCTTGGTTAGCTTGGTCTGGGATGTCGTAAAGGATCCATTTCACGCGCGCTGGCTGGCGTCGCTACCCTTCCTAGCCGGGGCAGTTGCTCTCGCTATCTCCGTCTGGATTGCGAAACATCTTTAGCCGATTCGAGGATGGACGCCCCCCTTGCCGCAAAAGAGTGAGGGACAGGGCAGCCAAGTTTCTTGTTCAATAATTTTGGAAGTGGCCGCCCGCCAAATCGGCGGGTAACCCTATCCTGTCACCTCCGGCCATACAAGGCCTACCTACGTGACTGACATCGCGACCAGCCTGAAAACTTCAAATTAAGACACTACCAGCTGTCAGCGCTGGCGACATGACCTTTGTTAGGATCGTGAAGCCACTGTTTGGCGGACTCTCACGCAGAACCAGACTCCGGACGAAGTCCCACCGAACTCGCTGCTTCCCTCTGCTTCCTCTCGCGCTGAAAAAGAGCCTGATCATTGTATTGAACCCAAGAAGCGTGACCGCAAAACGTAGGACGATGTTCCGATCACCAACCCGCCTGTGATCCAGTTCCAGTCTCTTCCCTAGCAGGTTGAAGAAGTTCCTGCATCTCGAAGGAGGAAGCCGTACGAGGCTTCGTCGCAATGAATACTGCCCTGTACACGGAATGCTCTCCTGCTGTGGCCGGGAACTCGTGCCCAATAAGCCGAGAGTGATAAGGCCTTCTCGGTCTGTCAGCCAAGTTCATTGGATAAAATGCAGGACCGAAAGCTGCTCGTTCACAGGAATGTTGGTGTCCCCGGTCGCCCCTTTGAGAATGTCGGAGTTGGTCCAAACCAGAATAGGCCAAAACTTTGCATCTCCGTAGTATTTGATTGCAAGTTCACGGACGGATCTAAGGTCGCTGGTATCCGCCTGCCCGTATACCAGTGTCAGTTCTTGTGCGCGATATCGGTCTTGAAGTGCAGGAACATCGAGCTTCGCCCGCTCCAGCGCAAGATGTAGGAGTTCCTCATTAGCTGCCTCAATCGCAGGCCCGGAGAGAGCGAGAATTGTCTTGCTTGTTTGACCGTAGAACCGCGAGATCTGCCAGATCTCAACATACTGGCCCGCAGGTATTGATGTCTCAGCGGTCGCCTTCCCAAAATCGAAATATCCTCGGTCCATGTTTATCAGGGCCACTAATGGCCAATACTCATCGTGACCATATGCCTTTTGGGAGATTTCCTTCAGAGTTTCTGCGTGCTGCAGCTGGTTTGTCGACGAAACAATCTTTCGGATTGGATCGGGGCCGAGGATGGCGTCTTTCGCTGCGGAATAGGATAGAGCGGTCGATCGCTTTTGCAGTGCAGCCGCGTTCTGGGAAAATCCTTTCAGAATAGCGTCAGCGTCGATGATGGGACCCACTTCCTCTCGGCGGATCGTGCCTTTCAGGGAGAAGCTGATCAACACTACACCGATAATCGCAACCACCAGGCCAGGCGAGGCGTTGGTGAGTTTTGCCTTCACGCCAGGCCCTTGCATGAGGAAACCAATCTTCCCGGCGGCGCCCAGAAAGAGCAAAACCAGGCCCCCTAGGCAGAGGATCACGCCAAGAATCTCGGCGATCAAAAGCTGGACGAACCGCACGTGTACAGGATCCATATCGGCTTTCACAAGGATTATCCCACTGAGATCAATAACGCAAACCTCAGAACCACGCCTACCGAGTAATCAACGGCATCGGTGCTCAAATGCCGGGCTACACTGGACCTGGAAATAGGATTGTTGCAACCTGATAATGCGCAAAATTATCCACGTCGACATGGATGCCTTTTACGCTTCCGTGGAGCAGCGCGATGATCCGAAATTACGTGGAAAGCCCGTAATCGTGGCCTGGAAGGGCAACCGCTCAGTTGTCTGTGCAGCCTCGTATGAGGCGCGCGCTTTCGGAGTGCGCTCCGCAATGCCAACTGTCCGGGCGGAACGCATGTGTCCGACTGCGATTTTCGTCGCCCCGGACTTCACGCGTTATCGTACCGTATCAAAGAATGTGAGGGAGATCTTCATGCGCCATACGGATCTGATCGAGCCACTCTCCCTCGACGAAGCGTATCTGGATGTGACTCAGAATAAGACCGGCTTACCGACGGCCACGCTCGTGGCACGCAAGATCCGAGAGCAAATCCACCAGGAATTGAATCTCACAGCCTCTGCTGGTGTGGCGCCAACCAAGTTCCTGGCAAAACTCGCCTCGGACTGGCGCAAGCCTGATGGACTCTTTGTGATCCAGCCAGAAGAGGTAGACGCGTTTCTGCTGCCACTACCTGTTGGACGACTCCCAGGAGTCGGGAAAGTCACTGAAGAGAAGCTGGCGAAACTCGGAATCAAGACCGTCGGCGAACTGCGAAGTTTGGAGCTACCAAGAATTGAGCAGGAATTTGGCCGCTACGGTGTGCGTCTCTATGAACTTGGGCGAGGGATTGACGAGAACCCAGTCGTGCCGGACAGGCCGACGAAGTCCATATCCGTCGAGGATACGTTTCAAGAGGATGTTCTGCTGGCCGACACGGAGCATATGATCCGCCGCCTCGCAGAAAAGCTGTGGTCCGCATCGCGCAAGGAGGCGCGAATACCACGAACGATCGTGCTCAAGTTGAAGACGAGGGAGTTCAAGATCCTCACCCGGAGCCACAGTTCTGACAATCCACCCTCTTCATGCGATGAATTGACGGACATCGCGCTGAAGTTGCGAGATCGAGTGGACCTTGGCCCACAGCAACGCTTTCGGTTAGTAGGCGTGGGTCTCAGTAATTTTCAAGACGCAGGAGAAACGAAGTCACAGCCGACTCTTTTCGAATGACAGCATGTCAGTCTGCCGCGGCCGCACCCGCTGGCTGCTGCTTCATCATCTCCTCCATCCCTTTCTTCATCTCTTTCGCTGACGGTTCGGCTTTGTGCGTGCCGATCATCCAGGAATAGCCATCGGGATCGGCGACGGTGCCGCAGCGGTCACCAGAACATGTCCATCACTGGGCCCTGACTGGTCGCGCCGAGTTTGGTCGCCTTCTCGATCACTTTGTCCACGTTCTCCACGTAAATGTAGAGGGTAGCCGGAGAGGCCCCGATGCTCTTGGCGGTGCGCCTGCCCATAGCTGCGCTCTCGGGGCCGAGCATGAGTACTGTGCCGCGCAAGGTGAGTTCCGCGTGCATCGGCTTGCCATCGGGGCCATTCATGATGGCGCGCTTTGCGAAGCCAAACGCCTTCTGGTAAAAGCTGACTGCGGCAGGAATGTCTGCAACGGTGAGAGCGGCTGAGACCGCGCCGTACGCCTTCTTGTTTAGTGGATCAATCTTCTTCTTTCCCATTTGCGCTCCTTTCGTGCGGATGACATTCTAGCGAAAAGAAATGAATACTGCACCGGGACCAACGAAAGGACCGACGCAAGGTGTGGTCACGCCTTGGGAGGCGGCACGAGCCTTAAAACAAGCGTGCGGATAGTCGCGGGCTCGTGCTCACCTGCCGCTGCGGAGAGCGTATACGACCGTTCAAATCCATTGGGTCCCTCCACTTTCAATTCCCGGTACTCGGCCGCTCTCGATCCTGTAATCGACACGCGCCACTCGCCTTGGCGCCCGCTGAATGCGTGCTCCAGTTGCGCGGTGATATCGCGGCACAACTGAGCGTCACCGAGATTCTGCAGTTCGATCGTGACTCCCATCCCATCGCAATTCTATCGAAGACAAACTGCCCGGCCACCGACGTTTGTGTTGCTCCCGCTCCCTCGACAGGCGCTCCGCGCTGAAACCCTTCGCAAATTGCGTCAAGAACTACAGGAGACCTGCAATGAGACTCCGTCCCAACGAATTCTGCCCAATTCACAAATCACTTTCCTGCTGCGGCCGGGAGACCCTTCCCAAGCCCCGGCTCGTAAGACTGGGAGTTCAGCGCGTCGAAGATCCGCACCACTCGCGAGGATATCGGGAACTACGATCACCGGCCGAGATGCGGAAACTTCTGAACCGAAAGATTCTCCAACAGGGCGGAATATGCGCCATCTGCCACGAGGACTTCACGGATTACAACGACGTCGTTCCGGATCACAAGAACCCTAAAGGTATGGGAGGAGCGTGGAGAGATGATCACCCGGACAATATCCAAGCAACGCACTGGTGGTGTAACGAGGAAAAAGGATCAACAAGAATGGACTGAGGCACGGCAGGTCAGTCTTTCCCTTGTGCGATTCGAATAGCGCTTAATCAGAATACGTTTATGAATGTGCGACCCTTGAAGCCAATCCTTCGATGCTGCTGAGTATAATTTGACGCATGCCAGCCGATATCGAAAAAACCAGCGCGTTTATCAACCTGCTCCGCGCCGCGAGCCGAGGCCGCAACATAGCTGACGGTTATGGATTTCTCGGAGCGGAAGAACTAAGGGAACTCTCGACATCCGAGCGCGCATACAACCCTTTGGAATACCGCGATCCGGGCTTCGATGTAATTAAGCACTTCGCGATGAAAAAGGCTTTTACCAGGTTGCTTAACGCGGAGATTGACTGGGAGACGGTGAAGAGAGAAGCTGCCAAACTCGTTGAAGAGATCGAGGAAATTAGGGCTGCTCGGGAACGGGAGCAGGAAGCTACGCGCTGGATACCGCTCAACGAGTCCAACTCGATTTTTGACTACGTGGGATGGGTGTCGGCGTGGTCGCAAGGCTATCTGGAGAAATTGTTGGGCTATTTCACAGAAGAAGCGGTGTTCGAAGACCGAACATTTGGATGGTTGGCTGGCGGAAAGACTGAGTTACGCGGACTGTTTTCTCGCCTTTTCCATTCCTGGGACCTCGGAATGCGAGCACGCTTGGCGAGCTTTGACCCAAGCACCGAAGAGGTCAACCTGGATTGGACCAGGGCGGGAAACCGCATGGGATCGAATGCAGGTATGCTCATCGAACTCAGCGGCTCCCGGTTGTCTGGCAACTCGCGATTGCTGATGCAATCTGGAAAGGTTCGCAGGTGTACCGATATCTGGTGCCAGAATAATTTGGACCGAGTCGTCGCCAATTCATTGGGTTTCAAAGATCATCGGGCACCAATGACAGTTGTAAACACACAAGATGCCGTTATCATCAACGGCATTCGAGTTCCCAAAGCGGCACGCTGATTCAACTCGGCCGAAACGTGAGCGTTACCTTCTGAATGTTTTCCGACCCACCCTCCCCGCCACACACGATTTGTAGTCCCCCGGAGGTGTTTTTCTGAATGTGAACGGAGAGCACCAGATCACCGACCTTAAAGTCAACAAATCCTGACTTGGCGATCTCGTTCCGTAGCCCGGCTAGCGCGATGATCGAATCGGCAAGATCATGGGTTTCTTCCCATCCCATCTTGGCTGCGCCTGCAGTCGGCTCCAGGCTCAGTGTCAGCACGTGGGTGTGGGAGCGTTCACGCTGAATGGAAGCTTCAAGCGATACCCCAAGCTCGAACTTTCCACCCGCCTTCGCCACATTCTTCGCTGTAAGCTCAACTTCGACGTCCGCCTTCTTCAACGTCAAGTTGAGTTTCGTAGCCTTCGCCCTTACGATGGCAAGTGCGGCTTCCAGGTCTTTTACAAGCTCAACAATTGCGTCTGCTCCGTCAACGACATTCATAAGCTCTCCTCAGGCCGCTCCGTTTCGCATCTGCTGGATCCCAGCGCGCTCGTCACGGCCGGCTACCGATTCTTTTGCTGTTGTCGAGTGCCAGTTGGGCTGCAAAGGGGGCGTTCGGCCGGGACTTCAAAGAACCGCTAAAGAACTTGGCGTGTAAGGCCGCCCATTCTGTACGCAAATCCTGAACTACCTTCACTGCGGGATCGCCATTCACGAAGTTTATGACGGAGGGATTCACAACGTCTCTGAAAAAGGAATCGTTGCGCGACTCGAATCCAAACTCGTGATTGTAGCCAAGATATTCGCCGGTCGGGAATTGTGCGACATAGCTACCGCCGAGTCCATAAAGAGACCAGCAGCAACCGGCGTAAACCTTGCGTCCCTGCAACACTCCGACTGTAGATGCGTCAATCAGCGAAAGTGAGGCTACGCCTGGCGACCTGGTTGGTAGATCTGGCAGTGCAATCCACTTGTCTCGTTGACCGTGGCCATAGAAGACGACGAAGTCGGATCGCTCGACTGCGTCTGCGAGGGCTGAACCGGATCGGCAGAGATACTGCGCATCAGCCAAAAAGCAGCTGACGTTTTGCTGCTTTACCAAATCGTCGTGGAGAGAGCGCGCCCAAGATGCGGTGTACGCAGAGTTCGAATCGTAGCAAGTGAAAAGAATCAGTATGCTCTTCATTCGGATTTATTGGCGTTAACGGCTCTCCGGATGACATCTCGTGGCCGCTGGTCAGACTCTCTGGATTGTTCTGCCAGAAAACGAAGAAAGGAAAGACCGTGATCAGTTCTTGCCTCAACTTGATCGAAGAACTGTCTGGGCGTCAGAGAGCGGCCCATAAAAAACAAAAAAGGTTCGTCCTGCCGGGGATTTGTATTCAACCAATGCTTAAGATCATCTACGACTTCAGCCTCTTCGTCGGGCTCTAACCCGGTTGAGCGGTCGGTGTCTTGTTCATATCCGGGTTCGCGCTGCCAGGAGCTGCGGCTGGAAATACCGTTTACAACGATCGTTCCCAGATCGATCTCCCCTTGCACTGTGCCGTCGAGTTCAACTCGTAGCATCGTGAGCGCACGCCGTTCTGGTTCAACCGCAAGGTCAGCGAAACTGATGCGACCGAACTCTGGTACAAGGATGGCGCTGTCCTCGATTCGAAAAGCCTTGGAGTCAGCCCGCAACTCAGTTACCAACGAGGTCAGAATGGGCGAATCAAAATCCCGCCAGCTCTCAGCTTTGGGCTTTGAGGAACGAATCTGCCGCTTAAGTATCGCCGTGCGGAGGTCGTCATAAGTAGTTGGACTCCGATGAAAGTCTTCATTGATATAAAGGCCAACCGAGCTTCCACCGATGCGAACGTCCTTAAAAGAACTTTCGATGACAGCAAAGCGGGGCAAGCCATACTCGACGGGATACCACGAAGTTAACGTAGCTTCGATCCGGCCGATGGTGAGCACATCAAGGATATTGGTCTCATCGATCTGGACTTGAACACTGGTTTGCCAAGCCTCGCGCTTCTCATCAAAAGCACCAAAAGTAGCGGCTTGAGCGCGACCCATACGAAGGATTGCACCCATCTGGAATCCTTCGGTTCTCGTGCTGACCCGCCCTCCCCCGGCTTGCAAGACGCACGACTGCACTTGAATGATTCCCGCAGATGGTTTCTTGATATGTCCAGAGACGGCCGTCCCTGAGGCGGAATATTGGAATTCGCGAGGCGGCAGCAGTTGCTCTGGAGACGACATAAGAACTCGAATCCTTAGAGAGTTTCCTATTTTAGACGCTTTGGGCACGGGATTCACGATTCCCGCGGAGGACGTCAGGAAACCGACTCGGCCCTCCGCCTCCCGCACTGATCGCCAGTTGCTTTCAGATGAGGTGCGGCCACTAGCTGAAGATGCAATCGGGGAAGGTGACCCCATGACGATCGAAGAATCAAGAACGCTGCGCATAAACGCCAGTCGTATGGTCGGGGGCAGATGATCGTGGCTGTTGGCACGACACCAAGGGTCGGGTTCTGCGCGATACGAATCAACGGGTCGGCATCGCCTTGACGGACAATACCTATCATGTTGTCAGTCCGAGATACCTGCGACGAAAAGATCCACCATTGTGGATCGCAAATGCGGAAAAAGATGCCAAATGAATACGATGGACACTTCGCGATTGGACGCCATGCCGAATGTTGAGGTAAGCGCTATCGACCTATTGTCGAGCAGCTTCATTCCATTTGACCAGACATGTGCCATGAGACACCATTGTTTCCATTTCAGTGAAGTGCGCCAGGAGGGCCTCTATGCTTCCGTTCAAGGATACGACTACGTTGAAACAGTGGCTCAAAACATACGAGAAAGAGTTGGCGATTTGGGGCATCGTGATTGTTCTTGCGACGTATGTGGCGAAAGACGTTTTACAGTCTCGACTGGAAGAGAAAATTCGAGAAATAGATACGTTCCTCATGGAGAACCGCCTTACAAACGAACTCCGAACTCTTGAGCCAGACCTGAGGACGGAGTTGAGTCGAGGATCAGATGCGAAAAAGAAATTTAAGGATCAGGATCAATCGCTCTTAGTTAACCGGTGGAAGAATGGCAGCTACTTCTTGCCTTTTGCAAGTCTCGTCGACACCATCGAGTGCAGGGACGATCAGGCATGTAGAACGGCGGAATGGTTTCGTTACCATCAGCAATTGAAAAACGGTATAGCGACTAATGACAGGTTGGCGGAGATAGTTGGCGAACCAGAACTTGATCAGACAAACGCGGAGTTGAAGCGCGTTGAACAACTGTCAGAGGAAGGCCTCGAGAAGCTCGAGGCAGGGCCGATTGCTCCTTCCCGTGATCAAGTCGATGAGTATGTCGGCCACGTCAGTTCTTTAGGTTCGGCTCTTGACGCAAGGCGAGATGCCCTGGTGCTTCACGCCGGCGACGTGATTTCAACAAAGCATTGGGAGTTAGCTGCGATAAGCCTTCTGAGTGGCCTGCTGTACGTCACTGGCTGGTTTTTGACTTTGGTTGGTCGCATTTATGGCGTAAACGTTGGTTCTGCGGGAGGATAGGGTAACGATTGATCCGCACTCGATGTCCGCCCGAACGATGACAGATAAGCGCAAACAAGAGCTACAGTCATGGGGAAAGAGTGACCGGACGAGAGACGACCATCCGGACATCCAGGCAACACACTGGCGGTGCGATGAAGAGAAAAGATCCGTGAGAATGGACGAATAGTTCCCGCCTTTCGCGACAGCGCATCGTCTTGATCGACAATAGCTACCATTCTGAGTCTTGTCGTCGAAATGGGAGCGCCGCGAGCCAATGCACAATAAAGAACCGATTGTGTTTGATCTACCCGGCACAGTGCAAAAGCTGCGATCAGCCGTTGGAAGACGGCGATCTGTGCGCTCGTTGTTGAACATGAGTGGGTGTCACACTCGGGCGGCCCTCCATTTTGCCCAAGGGGGCGTCTAGAGAAGTTGAGGACATCTGGCTAGGAGTGTAGATTCGGTGCACAGGATCAGAAATCTTGGGTATGGGTGACCATGATAACCACACCATTCGAAAACGTCAGCAAAGCGGAGATCGACGGATTGGTATCTAGGAAAATTGCTGAGCGGCGCACCCTCGACTACAAAGAAATAATTCCCGGAAATTCGGATGACGAAAAGCGAGAGTTCCTCTATGACGTGTCCTCATTTGCCAACGCATCAGGTGGAGACCTCGTGTTTGGTGTCCGAGACCAGAAGGATGCAACTGGCAAACCAACGGGAATACCTGAAGCGGCAGATGGCATCGCTGTGGCGAATGTCGCGGCCGAGATAGCAAGGCTGGAAAACGTTATCCAATCGAGCATCGCACCTCGCATTCCAGGAATTCAGTTTCGTGAGGTGGCTGGCTTCACATCCGGCATCGTTTTGGTCATGCGAATACCAAAGAGTTGGGCGGCACCGCACATGGTTACGTTCAAGGGAGCGACCCGCTTCTATTCGCGGAATAGCACTGGAAAATATCCGCTAGACGTGTTTGAGATACGCTCGGCCTTCGCTCAGTCAGAATCTCTGCCTGAACGATTGGCTCGCTTTAGGGACGGAAGGTTGGCACGCATCATATCGAATGAAACTCCGATTCCATCGACTTCAAGCAGCAAGATCGTTCTGCACTCCGTGCCATTGCAGGCGCTTGAGCCTAATTGCCGCTTGGATCTCTCAACAATGTCTAGCGCGCTGTCCCCCCTGCTGAGGCCGATGAAGCCTGGGGTCGGTTGGAACTGGCGTTTTAATTTTGACGGATTTGTGAATTACAGCGCCAATGGGAACTACTCCCAGCTTTTTCGGTCTGGCGCGATCGAGGGACTCGAAGTGACCGCACTTGACATGAAGGAGTGGCGTAAGTTTACGCGTTATGACGGGCCAGACTTTATCTCCTTTACGGCGTTCGAGAACGAAGTCATCAAAGCGACCGCTAACTTTTTGCAGGTCCAGAAACGCCTCGGAATTCTACCGCCGATTTTCATAATGCTCAGCTTAATCGGGGTGAAGGACTTCCGAGTCACCACAGGGCCGCAGAGTTTCAGCCCCGATCCCATTGATCGCGACTCATTGATATTGCCAGACGTACTCATCGAAGAATTCGCCGATGCTGCTGTCGCAGTGAACCAAACCAGCACAATATTGAAGCCAGTATTCGACGCGGTGGCACAATCCGCGGGTCTCCCTGGAAGTTTCAACTACGATGTTAACGGGAATCGCGTCGCACAGAATTAATCCGCAGTGCCATCGCCAATGTCGTTCTTAGTAGTGATATTTTGTCTTCGTTGCCCACTCGCTCTTCGGATATCGCTCATGCAATAACCGGAAAGACTTCTCGGACCACTTTGTCGTCTCTGCATCCGTGCACCCGTATCGCGTGGAGCGCACCACGAGGTGAAGGGCCTCCGGCACTCGCTCGTCGTCCGCGTGCAATTTGGCATACCCGAGCACCTCGGCAGCTAGGATGTTGGGCGCAACGGCAACGCCGGCTAGCCTCGCGGTTTCCTCCTTGAGCTGCGCAACTTCGGTCACCGAAAGAAACGCCGGAGTCGGTACGCTCGAATCGCGATCAGCCCGGATGCGCCCGCCCCCTTCTTTCAACGGCTCACACCACCAGTTGTCGCGGAAATTGTCGATCTCGCCCAAGGTCACGGACCGCAACAATCCCGTCCGCACATATGGGCTCAGCCCCGGATTCTGCAACGTTACAAAGGCCGCCGCAAAGCGCTTTTGTTCATTTGTCTTTGCCGACCGGAACGGCTCCATCGTCGTCCACAACGGGTTGTCCAGTTGCTCAATCACGGGCTGCAGCTGTTCTGCCGCCGCCATGTTTCCGAGCACCGTCGCACGCGTCCAGGTGCTGCGGGCCAGTTCCCTCCGCAGCGGCGCCGGCAGAGATTCCGATTTCGCCGACTCGACTAGCAGTTCAAGAGGCATTCGCTGCGCAAAAATTTCTGCCGAATAGTCATTGAAGAACGCCTTCTCCTTATCCTGCTTGCCGCGCTCCGTCAGCTCTTGCTCTTCGGCTCCATCGGGAAGACCATCGCCCATATCCAAGCCGATCTGGGCCGGAACCTCGCCCGCATGGCTGAGAAAATCCGCGAAACTGGTGCTCAGCCTCTGCCGCTCATCATTAAAGAGATTGCGCGTCCCGTGCGCCAGCTCATCGCCCGGGCGGCCGAGCCACACATCCAGTTCCTTCCGCGCAGCCTCCTGATCTTTCCCGCGCGCCATCAACCGCAGCGCGTAGTAGCGCACGCTCACGTATCCAGGAGACGCGGCTCGCACTTGCTCCGCCGCCTTCAGCAATTCCGTGGTGCTCGCGTCCTTCGGGTCAGCAAGATCCAAAGCCGCAATCAGCCATGCCACAGACTTTTCCTCGCGCCACCGCTCCATAGCGTGTTTGGCGTCCTCCTGTGCTGCAGGGCGAGGCACGCCCGGCGGATGCTCGTAGGTTCGATCCGTGTAGAACGTCTTGATCCAGTCGCTCATGTCCCCGGCCTGCTCGCCCTGCGATACCAGCAGCACGTAGTCCCACAGATGCTGCTTGAGATCCGTTCCCGGATCCGCCTTCTCCAGCGTTTGCTCCAATTCCGCCACCCGCTTCTCCGGTTCGGTGCGAAAACGTACGTAATCGAGCAACCGTTGCGCCGCCGTGCGCGACGCCTCCGTCTTTGGATCGCGCAGCACAGCCTCCAGCTTCGTCTGCGCCGCTCGCAGCCGATCCTTATCGACTTTCCCGTAATCCGCTGTGCTCAGCGTCGCCTCGCGCACCATCGCCCGAGCGGCAAGATATTCGCCATACCCAGCCAACGGCGACGAGGGATCCTTCGCAATCGCCTCAAATGCCGAGGCCGCTTCGTCAAACCGCTGCTGATAGAACAGAGCCGCCGCGATCTGGTAATCCCGGTAGTCCCGCAGTAATGGGTCCTTCGACTCCAGAGTCGCCGGAATGCCCAGCGCCGCTCCATCGCAACTTGCGAACACCTGGTCCTGAGCAGCAACCCACTCCTTCACCGCCGCGCTTCCCGCTCCATACTTCGCCGCCAGGGCCTCCAGGGTCCGCTCAGCCGTCCTGAACGCGTCGGCCGGACAATTCAGAAACACCTGGTACGGCTGCTCCTTAACGACGGGCGCGTAAACAGCGACAGTTTCGAGCTTTGCCACCCCGATGCGTTCCCGAGCCTTCAACCAGCCCTCAGAAACGGGATGCTCCTCGGCAAACGGAGGCGGTGTCGGCCCCATGTTTCGGTTCCAAACATCCATAGCGTCGTGCTGCTGCTCCATACTTAGCTTCATTCCGTTCAAATAACGATAAGCCACAATCAAATAGGATTGCCGCATCGTGGGCAGCACGATTCCCAACTTTCCGGAAGCAAACTCCGGCTGCGAGGTTTGCGGCGTTCCGCCGGGAATAAAAACCGCCTCGTCAAACCAGGGCCCGCAACCATAGATCGCAGGCGCACTCAGCACAACCATTGCAACGCCTGCAATGAACCACCACCGCGCACGCCGCGAAATGCCAGGTTTCATCGCCATCATCGCATCTCTCGAAGAAGCTTCTGTAAGGATCGTTCCGTCCACGGAGAAGGAGAAAACGCATACGTCCGTCGCCCAAATGGCAGTTTCGGCCAAGGCTCGTCCAGCGATACTCCGACGCTGGTACGGCAGGCGGCGTCTCGGAATTCGTGTCCCGATCGCATCCAGTTCGTAACCTCGGCCTGACCAGTTCCCATGCGGAAAAGCATTGGTACCGCCTCATCAATCGGCAGCCCTGACATCCACGGGTCGCCGATGCACCAGGAAGTGAGTGCGGTGATCGAAATCGGCATCGATGGAGGCAACTGCTGCCGCAGTTCCACCAGCAGTGTGCGATAGAACGACCGCTGCGATGTGGTCGCATCGAAGTCCACTTGCAGAGCAACCACCCCGGGCAGTCGGCCTGCTCGTGCAATCTCTCCCGCCACTCTCCTGGCGGTCTCGGGGTCGAGCACGGCCCCGGCCGTCGTTTCGATACGCACGACAGCAACCAAACTCGTTTCCTGAGCAATCTGGAGCGGCTGCATCCGGGGACGGTAACTCACTCCCTTCGGCCCCAACCGCAGCGTCGCTGCCAGAAACGCCACTCCCACCCTTGTCGGGTCAAGAAAACGCAGATCCTCCGGCCGCTCCCATGCCCAGAGAACCAGCGGTGGCACAGCATTCATCCCATGTGTGTCCGCGCACGCGGTGTGGGCGTGAAGACACGAATTACTCCAGGGGAGAACGCGACTCTCGGAGAATAGCGAGGCCAACGAAACCGCAATGATCACAGTTGCGGAGCGGAAGATGCATTTCATTGTGGTCAAAGCGATATAGCCTTCATCTTGCCTCTGCTGTTCAAACGTTGCAACTACCCGTCCAACGTCCTGGTATTTTCACGATAGCGCGTATTGGCAGAACCTCAACAACGGATTACAGTGAGATCATGACGATTGTCCAGATAGGTTGGTGCGACTCCGAGCGAGACATCAGGCGCACTTATCTCGGTGCGTTCGATGGGATACCCGAACGATTCTCTGCGCCCATGGCGGAATATCTGTTCCTTGACTCGATTGAGCTTGCGCGGGAATTGCGAACCCGGATAACCAAACACGTTCCGCTCGAACGCCAACCGTACATACAAGCGTTGCTCACCTGTCCAGGAACCTTTAAAGATCATTGGTCCGCGATCACGACTCGACGGTACCAGTGAGATCGTGGATTGGGCGTCACATACCATGCCTGCGTGGGACGATGTAATCGATTTCGACAACGTTGGCGACTGGCCGATGGAATTGGCCGGTTGGGTTAAGCTGGTCAACCAATCCGCCGGTCATCAACAACAGGCAGAGGCCGAACATCTTGTCCGAGAGTGTTTGCAGAGATCGCGAATAAGGGCTTATCACGGTACGCGGTTGCTCGCGAGCGAAGTGGAAGCCATCAAGCGCGATGGACTGCAGCCAGCGTCAACCGAGCTTGCCCGCGATAAGAGTGAGGCCGCGACTGCTGCCGGTCGTCCATTGCCTTTCTGGGCTCAAGATGATCCTTCCGGCAAGATCTGGTTCTATCACCGGAGAGCGGATCTCCAGGCGGCAGTTTCGGGCACCCTGTTCAGGTCGTGGGGTGGAAAGGAGTTGCTAGCTAAGTCCCGGGGCATTGTAGACTCTGCGGCGAAGCCTTACATCATTGCGGTTAGCTATCCAGTGTCACAACTGAAGTACGTTTTTGGGCGCGGTTGGTGCGCACTAGACACAAAGATCATTAACCAGTACCTGGCCCAATCCTCCCCGGTCGCCCCCGAGGCTACGGCATTCGAAAGCTGTGTCGACGAACCGGTGGCCATAGAGGCAAACGATATCATCCCCGCCGATGATGTGCGCTTAAGTGCCCTTACCGACTATTGCGACGAACTGCACTTCCACGCTGCCTAACCGAGAAGTGCGAACTCCGGATCATTCGCGAGAGACTGGTGCGCAACTGAGACAGGTGATGGTTGACGAATCGGGTTGCTGTTTTGCTTACGCTTGAAGGGGTCGGATGAATAGTTCCCAGAAAAGCTCCGCTGCGCCTTGAAAGGTCAGCCTGTCCTTGCTGTTTCCATACGACTGCATGCCCAGAGCTTCGAAATAGATCATCTCGTCATCGGCTCTGACCATCACTGCCTCGTTCATGCCGCCATGGCGTGACTCATCGGTCATGGAATACTCGATGCTCTCGCTCCCCATCGTGCTTCCGCCGATCGAGGCTGATCCCCGGCAAACCTTCTCTCCGTTTCGGTAAGCCGCGGCCGTAAACCGGTTCGCATCAATTCTGCGGAAACTTCGCTCGAGACCGGGATTGCGATTGACGAGTTCTTCGAGAGAGTTCTCGAAGAAATTGATTCCATAACAATGTCGGCTCCCAGGCCCGAGTAGACTTTGGAGGCGCAAACCAACCAAAGGGCTCGGGAGAAAGGAGCCGAACATGCTGATTATAGGCTGTGACTATCATCCCGGGTTCCAGC
>Ga0307478_10001818_pt1 | contig 17809 bp, 13 predicted proteins | sample atmos_gasesECM4C_2_FD_203713 | JGI IMG/M metagenome (GOLD analysis project Ga0307478, IMG submission 203713) | Hardwood forest soil microbial communities from Morgan-Monroe State Forest, Indiana, United States - atmos_gasesECM4C_05 | ecosystem: Environmental > Terrestrial > Soil > Temperate... | reverse complement strand
CGCGCGTTTTTTTTCGCGCACAGTACGACATACGACAAAGGAGAATTATGCAAATCACGCGCTTGGTTCGCTGTTTGGTCTTGGCGTCGGTGGTGTTGGCGATTTCAGCTTCATCCTTCGCGGGCGTTTTTGTGTCCGTGAATATTGCGCCTCCGGTGCTGCCGGTTTATACCCAGCCCCCGTGCCCCGGCGATGGATACATCTGGACTCCCGGCTACTGGGCGTACGGCCCGGACGGATATTTTTGGGTGCCTGGCACCTGGGTAGTCGCGCCTGAGCCTGGATTGTTATGGACCCCTGGTTATTGGGGATGGAATAGCGGCGCCTATCTCTGGCATGCCGGTTATTGGGGACCTCATGTTGGTTTCTACGGCGGAGTGAATTACGGCTTCGGCTACGTCGGAGTCGGCTTCCTCGGCGGCGAATGGCGAGGCGGTCACTTTTTCTACAACCGCGCGGTAAGCAATGTGACCATCACCAACGTTCACATTTATAACCGCACCGTGATCGAACACGGAGGACGCGTTGCTTTCAACGGTGGCCCTGGCGGAATTGAGCGGCGGCCATCGCATGATGAAGAAAGATTCATGCACGAGCGCCACTTTGGAGCTACGCATAATCAGGTCGAGCACGAGAATGGAGCGCGCGGTAACCGCGAATTTCTGGCTTCGGTGAACCATGGCCGTCCGGCCATCGCAGCCACCTCGCGGCCCGGAGAATTCCGCGGACACAATGTGGTCGCGACGCGGCCAGTAGCTGACCGTCGCATGGATAACCGTCCCGTCGACCGTCACGCGGATGATCGCGCCATGAATCGTGGAGTGCCTCGTCCGCAGGGACCAGCGCATGACATGAATCGTCCACAGAACAATGGGCATAATATGGGCCGCCCGATGCCGCACGAGAATGCCTCTAATAATCGGGGAGGTCAGGCGCACAACAATATGCGGCCGGCGAATCCTGCACCGGAAAATCGCGGTTCGGCGCCGCGTCAGGAAAACCGATCGCGTGAGAATGCACCCCGTCCGGAAAAGGACTCCAGAGGTCCCAAAGGCCGTTAACTGTCTCAGCGAATCGGCAGAAATGGGCTGGCAAATGCCAGCCCATTTTTCTGCAGTTCGGCAGGACCTCGCAGCTTGACGTAAAATACTCTCAGTTTCCAACAACTCTTGCGCCTTTACTCCGTTCGACGGCGCCTTGGAACCAAGGAGCATCGATTATGTCCGCACCCAGCCGCAGGCCGGAAATCCGCCGCCGTCGCGTTCGTAAAGAAAAAATCACCAAGCTGCGCAAGCGTATTGCGGCCGCTACGTCGGAGTCTGAGCGTTCACGCCTGCTTGGAAAATTGGCCAAGCTCGCACGCATATCCCCAGGCCAGCCGTTGGTCAAAGCGTAGAGAACCATCGAACGGGATCGCCACTTCTAAGCAGGACGCCGATAGTTCCTACCGCGAACCGAGAACCAAGTTACAGGTTTGCCAGTTTCCGCTCTGGCTGCGCCGTTGAAGGCTTTCCGCCGGCAACCTGCTCGTAGGCTCCAAGGATAGCCTCCGCCGAATTCTTCCAGGAAAACTTCTTCACCTGCTCGTATCCCCGCTGTCGCATTTTTTCGCGCAACGACCGGTCGATCAGCACCCGCTCCAGTGCCCGCATAATCTCAAAGACATTTTCCGGGTTCACCATTACCGCCGCATTCCCTACTACCTCCGGAATTGAAGACGTGTTCGAGGTCAGTACCGGAGTTCCGTGCGCCATGGCCTCAAGCGGAGGCAGTCCGAAGCCTTCATAGAGTGACGGGAAAACGAAGACTTTTGCCAGATCGTAAAAAATTCGCAACACCTCGATGGGCAGAAAGCCCATGAATCGCACATCGTTCTGCACACCGCCGCGCACCACAGTACGCCGCAAGTCGGGGTTCTTTGAAAGTTCGTCACCGATAATGATCAGCTTCAGATCTGGATAAAGGTCCTGTTTGAGCAAGCCCGCCTTCAGCGCGGAAAACGCCTCGATGATCCGCACCAGGTTTTTCTGCGGGCTGATTCGTCCGGCATAGAGTACAAACGGAAAAGTGACCTGATATCTTTCCGCCAGAAATTGCCGATCAGCGTCGGTCGCGTGCCCAGATAGGAATCTGTGATCTATTGCGTTGTAAACCACTTCGATTTTGGCGGGATCGATCCCAAAAAGTTTGACGAGCTCACTTTTGGTGAATCGTGAAACCGCAAAAATGCGGGCGGCATGCTTCACCACTCTTCGCGTCAAATTAAAATGCAGAAAACGTTTGATCCCGGAGCCGCTGCGGGCGCGATACATATGGTCGAGCAGGTCGTGCGCCGTGAGCACGTATGGACAAGGCATTCGGCGCGGAAACCAGAACAAATGAGGAACGTGTACCAGATCGCAATTCAGCCGTTTGAGCACGGCACTGCAATGCATCTCTCCGCGTACGGTCTCGCTGGCAGAGAGCGGAACGGCCTTAAAATTCTCCGGCAGCTTGCCGATCTCGCCGACTTTAGTCGCCGGTCCCAGCAAGAAATATTTGTTCTGGCGATCTAATTGCGCCAGCGCGCGAATAATGTTTCGCGTATAAGTGCCTACACCGAATTCGTTGATCCGTCGAATGTCGATGGCGATCTTCACAGAAGGAATTTAACCACAGAGCGGGACGAGTGACCATCGGGTCGCCGCCTGATACGAAGAGAATGTCGAAGCGGAAGTTCCCAAGAACGCGCAGATCGTATCGATGATGGTCAGTGCGATAGTCCGACGACGTATGCGAGCTCAAGTCGCGCAGCGACGAAATCTAAGTAGCCCAGCACGTGAGTGCTGGGAAAGTTTGAGTTGAAAGACGAGTCCCTTAGGGGGACGACACTGAATTAGCATCATTGCGCAGGGCACCACGGATGTCGCATTTTTAGATCCAAGAGTCACCGGTGCCGTCCCTGTCGGGACTCGGCTCATAGGTACACGGGCTCCCAGCACTCAAACGTGCTGGGCTCATTAAATGTCGTCGCTTTGCGACTTCGGGCGGGCGAGATGTCGTCGCGTCGCGACTGCCGAGCAGCCCCAACTATGGAAATCAGGCCCTCACTTCGACTGTCGCCTTTGCCCTGCGCTCGGCGTATAACGGAAACGCGTCGGCCAGTTCGAGCACTTCGCGGCGGATTCGTTCAAGCGCTGAAGCATCGTTGCGGTTGTTCAGAGCTTGTGCGATCCACAGCCCGACCTGTTTCATTTCGCGTTCTTTCATACCTCGCGTGGTCAGTGCCGGCGTCCCCATCCGAATACCGCTGGGCTTCATGGGGGGATTGGTGTCGAACGGGATGGCATTTTTGTTTACGGTGATGCCGGCGTCGCCGAGCGCTTTTTCTGCCTCGCTACCCAGCATGCCTTTGCTAAACACATCTACCAGCATCAGGTGAGTGTCGGTCCCTCCAGAAATGATGCGGAAGCCTTCGCCGGCCAAAGTTTGCGCCAGCACTTTCGCGTTGGCGACGACCTGCCGTGCGTAGTCGCGAAAATCAGGCTGCAGCGCCTCGCGGAAGCAGACTGCCTTGGCGGCGATGATGTGCATCAACGGGCCGCCCTGCATTCCCGGGAAAACAACTTTGTCGATTGCGGCTGCGAATTCCTGACGCGAAAGAATCATCCCCGCCCGCGGCCCCCGCAAAGTCTTGTGCGTGGTCGAGGTAACGATGTGGGCATGCGGCACCGGAGACGGATGCACCCCACCCGCGACTAGTCCCGCGAAGTGCGCCATGTCGACGAGGTACAGCGCGCCAACTTTGTCGGCGATCTGTCGCATGCGCGCGAAGTCGATAATTCGCGGATACGCGCTGCCGCCGCCGATAATCAATTTCGGCTTTTCTTTTTCGGCGAGCTTTTCGAGATCGTCGTAGTCAATGGTTTCCGTGTCTTTGGTCACCCCGTAGGGAACAATTTTGTAAGTCTTGCCGGAGAAATTCAGATGATGGCCGTGCGTGAGATGCCCACCGTGCGCCAGGTTCAGCCCGAGAATCGTGTCTCCCGGCTGCAGCACCGCCGAGTAAGCTTCCATATTGGCCGATGAGCCCGAGTGTGACTGCACATTGGCGTGCTCGGCGCCAAAAAGTTGCTTGGCCCGGTCGCGCGCCAGATTTTCGACCGCGTCGGCGTACTCGCATCCGCCGTAATAACGCTTTCCCGGATAACCCTCGGCGTATTTATTGGTGAACACCGAGCCTGCAGCTTCGAGCACAGCTTCGCTGACGAAGTTTTCTGACGCGATCAGTTCCAGGCCTTCGTGCTGGCGGCGGGTTTCGTTGTCGATCGCGGCAGCGATCTCGGGATCAGCTTCGTACAGTGGGCGCGTCATTAGCTTGTTCATCGATTCTCTCTGGCACAACTGAATCCAGTATAGCGAGTGGAACGGCGCGAGGGGCGTCGACTTTCGTAAGAGCTGGCGCTCAACACAATCGTTTAAATGCTTTTCCCAGGAAGGACGCAAGGGCCCACCCATCCATATATTTATACGGCGTTTCGCCCATTGAATAATGTCCGCAGGGCAGGGCAGCGACTTTGTGTTCCAGGTTGTAACGCTCGAACTCGGCAACTACCTGCTTCGAAAATTCCGGTAAAAAAGTCAGATCGTATTTGGCATACACGATTAAGGATTTTCGCGGCCATCGCGCAAATTGTTTGAAGTACGACATCGGGCTGACCGCCTTCCACAACTCACGCAACCGGTCGATATCCATTTGTGGCTCGAGGCCTTGGCGGATGTGCCGCGTGGACTGTCCGTGCCAGACCACGTCGGCAACATAGGTGGAGGCGTGGTTGAACGCGGCAACCTGAATTCGGGAGTCGTGCGCAGCCGCGAGAAAGGCATAGCACGAGCCCAGGCTGGTTCCCACTGTGCCCAGGCGCTCGTAGCCTTGCTGCTGCAGCCAGTCGAGGCAGCAGCGAATGTCGAGGACCGCCTGGCGGCAGGCGTCCATGGTGCGGCCGATATTGGCGGAGACGGCATAGTCGGCGCGGCGAATTTCGGCGGGACGGCGAATGTCGTGATAAGGCATGCTCAGCCGCAGCACCGGAATTCCCAGCCGGTTCAAGACGCGCGCCAGCGAGTTGTAATGCAGCGCATCTGAGTTCCAGTGCGGTAACAGGACAACCGCGCTCTTTCCTTTGGCCGGAAACCAACGGGCATTCGCCAGATTATTTTCCGGGTAAGGCGTGTGCACAGGTGAAGTGAACCGCAAAAATTCCGCGTGAGTTCCGCGGACTTTATTTTCCAGAGCGGGATCGGGAGCTTCGCGGGTGCTGAAGACCTGCACCTCGCGATTTTCCAAGCGAAAATCCGACGGCGTCCGGTAAGAGAAGAATTCGTCGCTCGAGGCGATGGCGCGCCGATTGTATTCGCGAAGATAGCGTTCGCACTCCGCGTCAGTGCGCGTCGGCAAAAAGCCATTGCGACAGGGCCAGTCGCGCGTCCACTCAATGCCCCACTCCAGAGGACGGATTACACGGTTGCTGTCCACGGACGTAAGCCGGGTTTCCCAGTCGTACATCCAGCGGGCGTAAAGAGAAGGCATTGATTTCAGAATAGCAAAAGCAGGAGTCAGCACCCAGCCCTCAGCATTCAGTGGAAGTGTTGGGCGGTTGACAGCGGAAATTGGTCATTGGGAGATGGCTGGCACGATTTCGGTGTCGGTCTGGCAAGAGTGGTGGCTGACTGGCAATAAGGACAAAGAGAACCCGGCAAGCAACCGAGCTTGCCGGGCCAGCTTTAGAAATTAGGTTTCGCCACGAAGCCGTGCGTGTGGTTTGCGCTGTCCGTATAGGCGCCGGCAATCCACCGGCTGTTGTTTATGCCGAATGGATAGGTGGGCAGCCCGGTTGTCTTTCCAGGGAAGTTCACTTTAATAAATTTCGGCGTGACTTCCCCTGACGATTCCACCTCGTTTTGTTCGATATGCTCGGTGAACCAGCCTTGCGCTCCGGTGAAGCCGATCATGTCGATGTTGTTGTTGACGCCGGTGCCGTTGGTGTCACAGCACTGGGTTTTTGTGCCCGTCGGGTAGGTGAAAAAATCTTCGTCCGTAGATTCTTTCATCCACGCCATGAAGAAATCCGACTGGAAGACCAGTCCGCTAAGAATCCCATTGTTGCTGACCCCGGTCACCGACTCGCAACAGGCGCCCGCGCCGTTATTCGGATTCATATTGCTAAATGTACCGTTGATCCACACCCAGCCGCCGCCAGGAAATGTCCCGTTCTGCCCAGTACCCCAGAACCCTCCCACAACGATTCCAGCTTTGTTGATACCCCACGGCACAGTGGCGTTGCGTTGGAAGTCGATAGTGCGCACGACATTGGTGTGATACCAAATGAAGCCGTGCTCCGACCCATCGGATTTCTTATAAAAACCCGTCAGGTCGCCCAAGTCGTTGACCCCCATGATCGCGGTACTGACGGAATTCGGCATCATGAATTTCACATAGCTGCCGTTCACCAACTTAAATCCTTTAGTGGGGCAGGTTGGGACACGGACGTCTGTGTCGGTGCAAGTAGTGGTGGTTTCGTAAAATCCAACCACCTCACCGTTAATATTGATTCCGCGAGCTTGGGTCAAGACCGCCCCCGGGACGTTGATAGGAGCATAAGTAAAAGTTTGGGCTAACACGGTTGAGGGTAGAGCTAGAACAATTGCGAGTATTAGACGGCTCATCAGTGAATCTCCTGTCCAGGGGAAGTGAATCTCCTGGTCCTGGAGAATAGATGCGCAGCTCAGGATGTAGTTGTCTTCTGGAGTTATCAAAAGCCGCCACCAGCAAGGGAAAGAACCCGTATCGTCCCTAAGGTACAACCTCACCTCTTATAAAGAGCCAGTCGCGTACATCTCTCGACATCCCATGCCAGAGGACGGATTACACGATTGCAGTCCACGGGTGTAAGCCGGGTTTCCCAGTCATACATCCAGCGGGCATAAAGATAAGGCATTGATTTCAGGATAGGAAAATGAGCGGTCAACACTCAGCAATCAGCATTTAGTGGTGGAAATTGGCGGTAGATGGCTGGGATTCGTCATTCGGACCTGTGCTAGTGGGAATTGAACTCGAACTGCCACAAGCCTAGCCCCGCGGGAAAATCGGCGTCCGACTTAGTTGTCAGGATCGTCCGAAACCTGCACGTGAGCTTCAGAGTTTGGGGGCTGTTAGCGTGGACTGGCTTGCTACACATTCCCAGTGGCTGTTCTGGAAAATCCACGTATCCGTGAATCGGACACGGCGATCCACTTCCTTCCCCTTGATTTTCATTTTTTCGACGTACACTCCGATCACAACTACGGCGTCGCCGTAGACACGAGCATTCTGCTCGACGTTTGACAAGTGCTGATAGTCCTTCGCTGAGCTCTGGACCTTTCTCAGCCATTGGTCCCGGTCCATAATAGTTCCGTCATAGTCTGTGTACACAAATGTTTCGGCCAGCAGTAACCTGAGAGCATCCCCATCATGCCGCTCTTCGGCGTAGTTCCATGCGTTTTCGAGATTGATAACGGTCTCGGACTTCTCGTTGGCCGTCTTCGCTGCCTGGGCTCCCATCAGGAGAAACGCTACGAGCAGTACACCAGCCAATGCTATTAGGCGCCGCATTTGGCCTCCTTAATCAATCTCGGGGACGCTGGCGAATACACCATTTATTGATTCCGCACGGATAGCGAACATGTTATGTAACCGTCTCTAAACGTCAAGCACCGAATGCTGAATGTTCTCAGCTGTACTTCCTTGGCACTCTCTTCGATATCGCGCATAGGATTTCGTAAGGTATGGTTTTTGCGAGCTCGGCGTGTTCCCGCGCATCCACGCTGAGGCCATCGCTTGAGCCGAGCAGAATTACTTCGTCGGCAACTTCGACGCCGGCTATTCCCGTCACATCCACCATGGTCAGATCCATGGAAATTCTGCCGACGATCGGAGCGTAGTGTTCGCGCACGATGACGCGTCCGCCGGATGAGAGGCCGCGGTTCAGCCCGTCAGCGTATCCGACCGGAAGCATGGCGATCCGCGAAGGCGCCTTCGTGACATAAGTTCCGCCGTAGCCGAGTGCCTGTCCAGCGCGCATTTCACGAAGGGAAAGTATTCGTGTCTTCCAAGTGAGCACCGGCTTGACGGGAAGTTTCAACGCGCGTCCGCTCACGGTTCGTCCCGCCCGTTCGAATGGTAGATGGTACCCATATAGCGCGAGACCTGGACGAACCATCGAATCCCAGCTTTCGTGGTGCGAAATCACCGCGGAGGTATTCGCCGCATGAATAAGCTCAGGCTGCAGGCCGCACTCGGCAAGCGTTTTTCGTGCGGCCTCGAATATCTTCAACTGTTCTCCTACCGACGGCGCGTCGAGAACCTCCGACGACGCAATGTGCGTGGAGAACCCCTCCGTCTTGAGATGAGGAGATGACTTGAGTACCGCGCAAATTCGCGGCAGATCCTCAGGTGCTGCGCCGAGCCGCCCCATTCCAGTATCGATTTTCAGATGGATCGCCTGCTGAGTAACACCGAGCCGAGCCGCCGCACGTTCCATCAGTTCGATCTGTCCCACTTCCCAGACTGTCGGAGTCAATCTCAGCCTGACAATTTCTTCTTCTTCGCCGCGCCAGAACCCGGTCATCAGCAGGATTCGCGTGCCGATGCCCTCCTCGCGCAGAGGAATCGCTTCATCGAGCGACGTCACACCCAGCCAACTCGCGCCCTCTTGCTCTAAAGCCAGAGCGCATTCGACTGCTCCGTGGCCGTATGCGTCTGCCTTGACAACCGCACATACCGTCACGGCGCTGCCGACATATTCCGCAACCGTGCGGTAATTCTGCTTTAGCGCAGAAAGGGAGACTTCTGCCCAGGTTGGGCGCGTAGCCGCGCGTTTCGCGATTTCAGTAGTGGCCACTCTCGCGATTATAGTGGGCGCTTGCGAAAGCCACAGGTTACCGCTGTGCTACCCCGCGTCAGTGCTGGAGCACAAAATTTACCGTGATCTCGGTCTCGACCTCGATCGGTTCGTGGTTCAGATAGTAAGGGCGGTAGCGCCATTGCCGAACGGCAGCCAATGCTGCACGTGCCAACAACGTTTGACCACTCTCGGTTTCCGCGTGGGTTATGACTCCATCCCGGCTGATGGTCGCCTTCACCATCACGGTTCCCTCAATGTGAAGCTGCTTGGCAATCGGCGGATATTGTGGTTCCACTTTGTAAATCAGATTTCCTTCCATGATCACGGAAGTGCGAAGTTTGAGTGGCTGAACTGGAATTGGCATGGGCCGGACGTAGTCGCCCATAATCGAGTTCGCGACTCCCGGACCGGCGTTACCAATCACATCGGAGATGCCCGGTGGCTGGGTTGGAGCGGGGTCCTCAATCGAGTTTGTTGATCTCGCGAAGGACCATCTGCGGTTATTGACTATGAGCGTATGAGGGGCAGCGCCGCTGGCGTGCGAAACGCTTGTCTGCGGTCGTTCGGGAATTTCAGGGTTTGAAGCCGGCAGGAACAAAGTTCGCATGACCGGTGGCAACGATTGCGGGTAGAGCAGCGGATACACAAGCGCCGCAGCCACCAGCACTGCCTGCAAAGTGAACGAAACTATCGCCGTCCAGCGACGCACCGGACTGCCTTGGGACACAGCCAGATCGGAAAACATGGCGTCTTCTCCCATCAACAAACTCGCGACGATTGTCGTTGGAAGTAAAGACACCGGAAGCATTCGCATCGCGGCATTGCGAAGCCGTTCGTGCAAAAAATAAAGACCGCGAGAAATCGCGGTCTTCAGGAACTAAGCCTATACAGTTGGTGTCGCGCTATTTCGGCGGAGCCGTGGTCTGGGACTTGGGAGCGGTTGAGCTAGGCGTCTTGGTGGCCGGAGTTCTAGTGCCGGTACCCAAACCGTTACTGCCGGCGGGCCGCGAAGCTGAACCGCTCGCCTTTGGCGGTGCGGCTACGCCAGATTGCACGTTGTAGGCATCCACAATCGGCTTGGTAATATCAACCGACGGCGCAGCCCAAACCACTTGACCTTGAGGCCATGGATTCGAAGTATCCATGATCACGCCAAGGCCGTTTTCGTTGGCGTATTTTAGAATAATGGGCGCCATTTTCTGCAGGATGCGCTGCCCAATCTCATTCTGTTGATTCTGGAAATCTTCGCGGGCGTCCTGGGCCTCGCGATCCAGCGCCTTTTGTTTCTGCTCGATCTGCCTCTGCAGATCAGTTTTCGAGTCGTCGTTTAGGCTGGCGCCCTGAGTGGTCAACTTCTTTTTCAGCGCGTCAATCTCGTCGTTCTTGCCTTTCAGTTCAGTACTCTTGGGTTCGAACTTTTTCTGCAGCGCATCCATATCGCGCTGACCTTCATTGCTGGCGAAGATGGCCCCTTCAATATTGATAGCTGCGAGCTTCGACGTGCCGGCGCCTGAGACCGATACCGGGGGATCATTCGCAGTGCTGGGCGCCGGGGGCAAAGCGGACGAAGACGCGCCACCACCCTGGGCCATTGCCATCGCCGAGGTCAGCACAACCGCGGCTGCGAGAGAATACACAAACTTGAGTTTCATGGGATTTACTTTGACTCCTTGGGATACAGCTTCGTTTTTTAGAACTCGATGTTTCTGAATTTTCAAAATGAATTTACCGGAAACGTACTTGCGCCACACTCGCGCATTTTCCATGCAAACATCAATAAGGCTCGCCGATCTTCGGTTTTTCAGCTCGGATCTTCGACTCGCATCCAATTGCGGGCGCTTCTTTGCCGCGCATGACCGGCCGCTCTGGTGTGGACGCCCCATTATAGAAATACTCAATCCCCAGCGTCAAACTTGGAAATTGTAAAACTTAGAACGTGGTTCCAACCGTAAATCGAAACGTTTTTCGGGGCTCGCGCAGTTGATAGCGCGTCGCGAAAGTATTCCGCGACAACAAGAACGTGTATTGTCCGGCATCGGTGTTCGGGAACATGCTTCGCAGCACCTGAGACGGAGATCGTGACACGTCATCCAAGCGCACCGGATTGTACGCCCAATAGATTCGGAATGGCGCGTTTACCACCGGCAGGAAGACCTGCAGCTCAAGTCCGGTGGACATTCGCGGCTGCCAGTTGGCGCTGCTCAGCACCGCCAGGTTTTGACTGAACCCTTTCCCACCGTTGAGTTGAGCGAATGTTTGCGCTCCCACGCAGTTGAACGTAATCGGGTCCTGCTCAGGGCAACCAAACTGGGTCTGGTTCAAGGTCGCGAACTGCTGGTCGTTAATTCGCAACTGCGACTGGCGCAGGATCGGATCCACGCCGAAGTCAACAAACGGTGCAATCGCCACCGGGCCGGCTATAGTGACACGGTATTCAGCATTGGTCACCAGGCTCAAATCTCCGCCGGGGAAAGTGATCTGTTGAAAGGGGACCTGGATCGTGTAAGGCCCGCGAGCCAGGTTACTAGGGTCCTTAGGAACAATCGAACCATCCGGATTTCTCAAATCAACCGTCGTTGCCGTCGGAATGAAAGCCACCGGTGAAACCGAGCGGATATCGAATCCCCGCAAATCGTTTTCTCCACCCATGTAGAAGCGCTGGAACGGCGGCGCTACCAGCCCGCCGTAGCCGGTCATGAACGAAGCCTGGGCATGTAATCCAATCGCGTTACGCCGCTTCTGCACCGGAATATAATGCTTCCATTCCGCAATCGGACGAATGCTTCGCACCGTGCCGCCCAATCCTGAAATTTCAGCCCCCATAAAATATTCCGTTCCGGAATGTGGGTAGAGCGCGGCGTCCAATTTGTTCATTGTGTAATTAAATAAAATCTTGCTGGTGATAATGCCGTTTAATGCGTTGGGCCCGCTGAGGCCGCTGAAATCCAGGAAGCTGAACAGCTGCTTGGAAGCGGTCGTTGTTGCCACCAGTGAGGAAACATCGAACGAGTAAGTTGCGCCAATTCGCTTAAAAGAACGATGGATGGGATGAGAAGCCGTCAGCGTAAATCCCTGGCTGGATTGCGTGTAGTTTTGCAGGCTCTGCAGTTCCGCCTGCGAAAGGGCCAGGGACTGACCTGTAAGCAGCGCCGTTTGGCGCGCCTGATCGTAGATGAGCTTCTGACCGTAAACGGTAAAGCCGACTGTGACCTGGCGATCCAGGAAGTAAGGCTCGGTGAAGCCAAAACTGATATTTCGCTGTAAAGTTCCGATGTTCGCCTGGACGCTCAGGGTTTCGCCGAGTCCGAGAAAGTTATTAGTGGTGTAACTCAGGCCGACGAAGGAGCCAGCCAATCCGCTCACGCCACCGGAAAGTCCAATCTGGTTTTTGCCTTTTTCGTGCACTTTCAACGTCAGATCCACTAGACCTTCTTTTTCGTCGAGGTGCCGCTCGGTCACATTGGGATCGTCTGGTTTCAGTTGCTCAAAAAATCCCAGTTGGTTCAACCGCTGCAAACTCAGCTTCCAATACTGCTCGTTGTAAACCTGACCTTCTTCCAGCACCAGCTCTCGGCGGATGACTTTGTCGCGGGTGGTTGTGTTGCCCTGGAATTCAATGCGGCGTACTGAAAATTGCTTGCCCTCGTCGACGTCGATGTCGAAGTAAACCAGCTTCTTGTCTTCGTCGATACGGGGTGTCGGGACTGATGTGAAGTTGATATATCCCTGTGTGCCGTAGGCGTTCTTCAGATTTTCCAGGCCCTTGGCGATTTTTTCGCGGTTGAACACATCGCCGTCCTTGATGGCAAAGATTCCGCGCAGGGCTTGCGTATTCGGAATGGCCTTATTTCCCTTGAAGGTGATCCCGCCCAGTTTGTAACGCTCGCCTTCGTCAATCGGAATCGTAATATCCATCGCCTTGCCCGGCCCAGGGTGGATGAGAAACACGTGGAACTTAGCGTGGCCGGTATCGCGAATTTTAGTTTGCGGATCGCCGACGTTGCCTTTGAAAAAGCCTCGGTTTTGCAGGGCCTCGCGGACCAACTCCATGTCGTCGTCGAGCTTGGTGGCATCGTAAGTCTTGGCGAAGATATTCTCGAGGAAGATGGAGTGCGGCACGCCGATCGGCTTCAGGAAGTGCATGGCCTGGCGAAGCTCGCGGCTTTTTACGTTCTTGTTGCCGACAAACTTGATGAGGCCAACTTTGACCTTCGGCCCTTCGCGCACCACAAATGTGAGTCCAACCGATGCCGGCGGCACCGGCCTGACCTCGGTGCGGATGGTAGCGAACTGGTGGCCATGTTCGGCTTCCAAATTCCTGATTACAACTTCGGCCTTCTTGACCTTGGTGGGATCGTACTGTGACTCCGGCGAGAGCGTGACCTTGTCTTGCTTGAACCGGTCGAGAATATCGCTTTTGGAGATCGCGTTAATTCCGACGTAGTTGATCTCCCGCACTCGCGGCTTTTCTTTAACGTAAATATGCAGGATCCAGCCTTTGGGAGTGGCTTCCCGTTCGAAGCGAATGTCCTCGAAATAGCCGGTATTCCACAGCGAGTTGAAGTCGCGCTCGATGGCGGCCTGGTCGTAGACATCCCCCGGGCGCGTAAAAATGTGCGCGCGTATGGTTTCTGCGGGAACGCTACGGTTTCCATGAGGCCTGATTTCCACTATCACGTCTGGCTGCTGTTGGGCAAACAGCACGGGCGTCAGAGCACAAATGAGGACGGCTAACCCGGCTTGGGCAGAAAGGAATCTCAAGCAAATCTTTCGGAATGAAAAACATGCGTGTCCGGACACAGCTTCTTCCGGACGCCGGCAGCCACTCCTCCCCGAAGTCGCAGGGCTATCCTGATGAATGCAGAAAATCGGCACTTACCTCAAATCACTGGAGTTGATGGAAAACCGCAATTATACGGTAGAGCTGTGGAGAGCGTCCAAGATCAGTCCGTTCGTCTTATCTCAGTCTAGCGTGTTTCGTGAGCGACATTCGGTGAACCTCGAAAAAGCTCCACCTCAACCAAGACGGAATAAAACACTGCAGAGTTGCCCAAGTCGGTGAGTTTTTCCGAAGTCAACACGTTTATGTTCAGATTGCCGGGTGTAAGTTTTGCCCAGTTCAGTTTCGCCGCCACGACTCCGGGCAAAACTTTGCCGTCCACCCGAGCTTTCAACTGGATTTCGCCGCGATTGTTGAAAACTCGCACTGAGTCTCCGTCGTGGATGCCACGGCTTTTCGCGTCTTTCCCGCTGATCTCCAGCAGTCCGGTTTCTTCCATCGACTGTACGCTGGGCTGATTCGAAAACGTGGAGTTGAGGAAGTTGTCCGCCTTACGAGCCAGCAGTTCCAGGGGAAACGCTTTTGCCGAGGCAGCGTGCCGCGACTCCAACGGCGGAACAAACGACGCTACCGGATCGAGCCCCTGGGCTTTAAGACGTTCGTTATACAGTTCGGCCTTTCCGCTGGGCGTTCGGAAGTTCCCCTGTGCGTAAGGCAGGAACGGCTTGGGAGGAGATCCATTGCCCTCAAAATTCAACCGACTGTGTCCTTCCGTCTCCAGGCGCTGACGGCTCATTCCCTTCAGCCACGGATTCGCCGCGTTCAACGCCTGGTCGATCATGTCGTCGACGGAATCGCGGAAGCATTCGTCTTCAAATCCCATGCGTTGGGCTAATGCTTGAAATAAGTCGACATTAGATCGACATTCGCCCAGCGGCGATAGGGCTTGATTTGAAATCTGCAAATAATAGTGGCCATAAGCAGTCTGCAGATCCTTGTGCTCAAAGAAGGTCGTAGCCGGGAGCACGAAGTCGGCATAATCGGTCGTATCAGTGAAAAATTGCTCGTGCACGACGGTGAACAAGTCGGGACGCATGAGGCCACGAACCACATCGTTTTGGTTCGGGCAAATGGCCGCCGGATTCGAGTTGTAAACAAAGAGCGCCTTAACCGGCGGATCGTCAGTGTAATTCAGCTGCTTGCCCAGCTCCGCCATGTTCAGAATTCGCGCCGGTCGTCCGAGCGATTTCTGCATTAGGTCCGGACGCTCCAGCGCTTCTTCGTTTACTTTGTGGGCGCCGCTGGTCGAGAGCTGAAAGCCGCCGCCAATTTCTTTCCAGGAACCGGTGATGATCGGTAACATCGAAATGACGCGCGCCGCCGTGCCGCCATTTTCCGAGCGCTGCACTCCGTAGTTCATGCGGATCACTGCCGGGCGAACGTTCGCGTACTCATGGGCCAGCTTACGGATATCGGTCGCTGAAATCCCTGTCCACGCCGCAACTTTCTCCGGAGGATATTCCTGCACCTTGGCGCGCAGATCGTCGAAGCCCAGGGCGTACTGCACCACGTAGTCGGCGTCATGCAGATTTTCATTGATGATGACGTGCATCATAGCTAGCGCCAGCGCCACGTCCGTGCCGGGATTGATTGGCAAATGCCAATCTGCGCACGCCGCGGTGCGGGTACGATAAGGGTCGATGACGACCAGTTTCGCGCCCTCGCGCCGCGCCTCTTCAATGAAGGGCCAGAGGTGCACGTTGTTTCCGTGAATGTTCGCGGCCCACGCGATGATGTACTTGGAATGGCGGAATTGCTCGGGATCGGTCCCCATGTTTACGCCGTAAACCGATTTCACTCCAGCAGCACCGGCCTCGGCACAAATATTTCGATGCAATTGCGACGCGCCCAGCCGGTGGAAGAACCGGCGATCCATGGAGCCATACCCAAGCTTGCCCAGAGTGCCGGCGTAGGAAAAAGGCAAGATCGCCTCGCTGCCGAATTCGGCGGCAACTCTCTTCAGCCGCGCCGTGATTTCATCGAGAGCTTCGCCCCAGGTGATTCGTTCAAAATTCTGAATTGATTCTGGAGGGACGGGCGTCCCCGCCCGTCCAGATGTGGCGCGGGCGCCCCCGCCCGCGATACCCTTCGCCGCCACTCTTCTCATCGGATACAGCACCCGCTCCGGTGAATAGACTCGGTCCAGATATTTCGTGACCTTGGCGCACAAAAATCCACGCGTGACGGGATGCGCAGGATCGCCCTGGATCTTGGTCGCGCGCCCATCTTCCACGGTGATCAAAACTCCGCACGCGTCCGGACAATCGTGCGGGCACGCGGCGTGGACTACCTGCTTCATAAGCTCTGATTATATGGCCCGAGGCTGGCGCGGACTCATGATTGCTGAAAGCTGATGGCTGAGAGCTAACAGCTCACGAAGGCATCTTCATTCCCGCCAGCCTGCGCATCATGTTGCCTTTGCCCATCTGTTTGAACATCTTTCGCATCTGGGCGTATTGACGAAGAAGATTGTTTACTTCCTGCACCGTCCTACCTGAACCCCGGGCGATGCGCTTGCGCCGGCTGCCATTGATTACATCGTGATGGACGCGCTCGTATGCGGTCATCGAGTTGATGATCGCCTCCACGTGATTGATCTGCTTCTCGTCGATCTTGTCAGCGTGTTTTTGCAGTCCGGCAAACGGGCCGATGCTCGGCAGCATGCCCATCAAGCTTTGCATCGATCCCATCTTGCGAACCTGCCGCAACTGATCGCGAAAATCTTCGAGCGAAAAGCCATCGCCGGAGAGCGCACGGGCGGCGATGTCCTGAGCTTTCTTTTTATCGACCGTCTGCTCGGCACGCTCGATCAGCGAAAGAATGTCGCCCATGCCGAGTATGCGCGACACGATGCGGTCAGGATGAAATGGCTCGAGGGCATCATACTTTTCGCCGACGCCAATGAACTTGATCGGAGACCCCGTGACCTGGCGAATTGAAAGCGCCGCGCCACCACGAGCGTCGCCATCCATCTTGGTTAGCACCACGCCGGTGAGGCTTAGCTTCTTGTGGAACTCGTCGGCTGAGCGGACAGCGTCCTGCCCGGTCATCGCGTCGGCCACGAACAGAATTTCTGACGGATTCAGCATGCGCTTGAGCAGCTGCATCTCGTCCATCAACTGATCGTCGATGTGCAAACGGCCCGCGGTGTCGACAATCAGCACGTCACAGCCGGAGTTGATGGCCTCACGCCTAGCTTCCTTGGCGAGTCGTTCAACGGTGGCAGTATTTGCTTCTCCGACCTGCCCTTCGTAAATCTGCGCCTTGATTGCCTGCGCGACAACTCTCAGCTGCTCACGCGCCGCGGGGCGATACACGTCCACCGAAACCAGCAGTGGACGATGCCCGCCATTTTTGAACCAATGGGCGAGCTTGCCCGAGGTTGTAGTTTTGCCGGAACCCTGCAATCCGGCCATGAGCACGACCGTTGGCGGCTGTGAAGCGAACTTCACCCGCGCCGTGTCTTTGCCGAGAATCTCTATTAGTTCGTCGCGAACAATTTTGATGACCTGCTCGCCAGGAGACAGCGAAGTGGAGACCTGCTGGCCAACCGCCTTGGCCTGCACCTGATCGATGAATTGTTTTACGACCTTAAAATTGACGTCGGCCTCGAGCAACGCCAGCCGCAGCTCACGCAGGGTCTCCTGCATGTTCTCGTCATTGAGGACAGCCTGTCCACGCAGCGACTTGAATGTCCGTTGAAGCCGTTCCTGAAGGTTCTCAAACATGACGGTAGTCAATCATTTTAGCAGCGCGCAGGGATACGTCGGCTTCGCAGCTTACCTCGAACGAATATCCCCTGATATCACCAGAATCAGTTACTCTGTTTCATCCACGGAGAACCGTTGTCTACCGCGACTAGTCCACAACCAGAAAACCACGCCGTAGCGCCGGCATGGCACACCGTACTTCTGGTGCTCGTCATGCTGGGGCTCTCGGGGTTGAGCGCGTATTCGCAAGGGCTGCCATCGCTCGGCCGCACGCGCAATCAAATTGCGCGGTACGTTACTGCAATCGTGATGGAATGGCTGATACTCGGATTCATCTG
>Ga0307478_10001817_pt1 | contig 17810 bp, 14 predicted proteins | sample atmos_gasesECM4C_2_FD_203713 | JGI IMG/M metagenome (GOLD analysis project Ga0307478, IMG submission 203713) | Hardwood forest soil microbial communities from Morgan-Monroe State Forest, Indiana, United States - atmos_gasesECM4C_05 | ecosystem: Environmental > Terrestrial > Soil > Temperate... | reverse complement strand
CCGGCTATCGCAAGACGCGCGTCTGCGCGGCGGCGGTTGCCTCGTCGAGCCGCAGATATTCGTGGCCGGCCGCGACGAGCCGCTGGCCCTCCTCGCTCAACACGTAGCGAAGGAATTCGGCGACCGACGCATCGAGCGGCCCATCCGGCTTGCGATTGAAATACGCGAAGACGGAGCGGCCGAGCGGATAGCGGCGCGATACAAGGTTGTCAGGCGTCGGCGCGATCGGCGGTGTGTCCGCGCCGGCGGCGAGCGCGATCGCCTTGACGCCGGCGATCGCGGGGCCGGCGGCGACGGCGAGGCCGTAGCGATCGCGGGCGAGCGTCTCCAGAATCCTGCTTGCGGCATCGTGGCTGCGCGGACGCACCGGCGAGCTGTCGGTGAATTCGGTCAGATGGTCCCAGTACAACTTGCGGCTGTCCTGCAGGACGGCTTCGCGAAAGAAGCGACCGCTGCCGCTTTCCGTATCAAAGGTGTACAGATGGATCGGCTGATGTGCCCATTCGCCGGTAAGACCGAGGTCGCCCCACGTGCGAAGCTGCGCTGGAGCACCGCGCAGCCGCTCGGGGCTGAAGAGTGCGTCGAGTTCGGCGAGCGTGAGCTTTGCGATCGGATTGTCGCGATCGACGTAAGCGGCGAGCGCCGGCGACCGTCCCGCCCTGATGCCTCCGTTCGCGATCTCGACGCGCGCCGGCTTGTAGCGATAGATCCATTCGAACGCTTTGACCTCGTTCGCCGTCGCGGCGCGCCCGAGCAGCGCGAGGTCGGCCTTGCCGGCGTAAAGAGCCGCCATGCCGACATCGCTGCCCGTAAGACGGCTTTCGATGCGGACGTCGGGATGCGCACGCCGAAATCCGCCCTCCCATCGCGCCAGCAGCGGCATCATTTCCGGATTGCCCCACACGCGGATTACGCCCGCGATGTGGGTGCGCGCCGCGTACGGCGGCGGCGCCAGGTCGAGCGCGTGCGCGAAGCTCGCAGCTGCCAGAGCCGCAACTGCGACGAGCGTCTTCATTGCAGTTTCACCAGAGCCTGGCGTATTGCTTCCGACCCGAGCGGCAGATAGCCGCTTTCCTGCAACAACGCCTGCTGGCCCTCGCGCGAGAGGATGAAGCGCAGGAACTCGCGCACCGCGGGCTGCAGCGGACGGCCGGGCGCGCGGTCGACGAACGCCGGAATGATGCGCACGAGCGGGTAGTCCTGCGCAATCAACGAAGCGATCGTCGCGAGGTGATACGGTCCGCCGGGCTCTCGCGCAAGCGCGACCGGCTTCACCTGCGCGTTGGCGTAGCGAACGTTCGAGATCGCGATGCCGAATCGGTCGAGCGCGAGCGCATCGAGGATCCGCTGGCCGTGGTCGTACTGCGTGCCGTCGGCGCGCGTCGCGTGCACGTACTCGTGGATGTCCGGATTCCAGCGGTGGCTGTCCTCGAGCACCGCTTCGCGGAAGAAAAGCGCGAAGTCATCGTCGACTTTCCAGCCGTACGGCTCGATGCGGTGAGTCGCCCACTCGCCCGTTAAGCCCAGATCGCCCCATGTGCGCACGTTGCGCGCGCCGCGTTTGTGCTCGGTGCCGAAGATCGCCTCGAGGTCGGCGAGCGTCAGCTTCTCGATCGGGTTGTCGCGATGTACGAAGATCATGTGCGCGTAATCGAAGAAGTTGACGTCCAGGCTGCCGGTCGCGATCGGTATGCCGGTCGGCGCGTAGCCCTTGGCGCGGCGGAACGCGAGCGCGGCGTCCGGGCTGATCTCTTCGCCCAGAATCGCGAGATTGCCGACGCCCGTGTAGAGCGCGCCGATCGCCGAGGCGGTCCCGTACATCTGGTAGACGAAGCGCACCTCGGGCTGGTGCTGGTGGAAGCGATCGATCCACAGGCTCACCAACCGTCCCATGAAGTCGCGCTTGAAGCTGCCATGTCCCCACAGCTTGACGGTCCCGTTGACTCTCTTTAACGGCGCGTACAGCGGCAGTGAATCGACGAAACGCACGGCGGGATCGGAAGCGGCGGGATTCACCGACTGCGGGAAAGCCGGGACCGCGATCGCGAGCGACATTGCGGCAGCGACGAGGTTGCGGATGGGGTTCATTTCAATACTTCGCGCTGCGCCGCGAGCACCGCCGGGCTCAGTGGCAGGTAACCGCCGTCGCGCGCAACATCCGCTTGTCCCTCGCGGGAGAGCGCGTAGCTCAGAAATTCGCGCACCTTCGGGTCCATGGGCTGGCCGGGAGCAACATCGACGAGCGCATAGGTGCGGCGCCCGAGTGGATAGGTGCCGGCGATCACGGTCTCGCGCGAAGGAACGGTGTAGGGACCGCCCTCTGTCTCTGCGAGAGCCAATGCCTTCACGCCGCCGGTGGCGAAGCCCGCACCGGATATGCCCAACGCGTAGCGATCGGTCCGCACGGCTTCGACGATCTGCTCCCCGGCCCGCGTGATAGAGCGGTCATGGTTGCGCCGGTCCGTGTATTCGGTCACGCGCTCCCAGTTCATCTTGCGGCTGTCGCGCATCACGACGTGTTGGAAGTACGTGCCCTTGCCGGTGCCAGCGTCATACAGATGCACTCGGATCGGCTGTCGTGCCCACTCGCCGCCCAGGCCGAGATCGCCCCAGGTGCGAACCGGCGCGCCGCCTCGTCGGCGCTCGCAGCTCACGATCGAGTCGAGCTGGGCCAGGGTGAGGCGCGCGACGGGGTTGTCCCGGTGCACGAATATGACGAGCGCATCCGACTTGCCGGGCGCCTCGAGGCTGCCATTCATCAGCTCCAAGCGCGTGAACCGGTATCGCTTCGGGCGAGAAAATCCGTTGTCGTCCGTAACGTTGTTCTCGCGCCCGAGCAGCGCGATGTCCGCGCGGCCCGCATACAACCCGGGCACCGCGGTGTCGGAGCCCATGAGCTTCAATTCGAAGCGCACGCCGGGATGAAAGCGCGTGAAGCCCTCCGCCCAGTTCTTCGTTACGCCGGCCATATAAGGGTGCCCCCAGATGCGCAGCGTTCCGGTTACCGGCGCGGTGGGCGCATACGACGGCGCCGAGTCCTGCGCGTACACGTGGGCCGCGGTAAGCAGCGCCGCAAGCAAGGCAAAGCGGCATTGGATGCCCATGTGCTTCATTGCAGCTTCTTCAGTTGCAGCGCGGCCCGCTCGGGTGACAGCGGCAGGTAACGGCCGTCCTGATTCACGACCTCCTGGCCCTCGCGGCTGAGCAGATAGCGCAGGAACTCGCGCACTTTCGGGTCGAGCGGCATCCCTGGCGGCCGATCGATGACGGCCGGGATGGTGCGCGCGAGCGGGTATTGGTGAGCGATCAGCGTTTCCTTGGTCGCCTGGTAGTACGGGCCTTGCGGCCCAACGGCGAGCGCAAGAGGCTTCACGTTCGGCCCGGCATAACGGATGTTGGACACGGCGATGCCGTAACGATCCTTCGCGAGCTTGTCGAGGATCTGTTGACCGTGGTCGTAGATCGTGCCGTCAGGCCGATCGATGTGCAGATGTTCGATGAGCGCGCAATTCCAGCGGTGACTGCCTTCCAGGAGCGCGCCTTGCAGGAATTCGCCAAAGCTGTCGTCGATTGCCCAACCGTACGGCGTGATCGGCTTGTCGGCCCACTCCCCGCGCAATCCCAGCTCGCCCCAGGTGCGGATGTTGCGAGTGCCCCGACGGTGCTCTTCGCCAAAGATCGCGTCGAGCTCGGCAAGCGTCGCCCGCGCGAGCGGGTTGTCCGTGTGAACGAAGAACTGCTGCGCGTAGTCGAAATTCCGCACATCAAGGCTCCCGGTCATGATCTCCACCCCAAGCGGCGGATAACCTTTCACCCTTTCGAACGCGCGTGACGACTCCGGCAGGACCTCCTCGCCGAGAATGGCGACGTCGCCGATTCCGGTGAACAGGGACGGGATGCCCGAGGAGGTGCCCCACATCTGATAGTCGACCGAAACCTCGGGATGGAATCGCCGGAACCCTTGCTCCCATAGCGAGACCAGATTGCGCATCCAGGGCAGTTGGCGGTTGCCGTGGCCCCAGATCGAGATCACGCCGCTCACACGCTGCTCCGGCTCATAGCGCGGAAAGCTTGCGACGATGCGGGCTTCGAGCGCCCCTTCCGGCACGGGATGCGGCGGTGACATGGTCTGCCCAAGCGCGCCGGAAGTGCTGAACGCACATGCGAGAGAAAAGAGCATCGCACCTCGCGCGCGGCAGGTCGCGTGCATGGTCGTCCTGCTGGCGGCGATGCGCGGATGCATGGTGCGGCCCCCGAGAAAGAACTTCGGAAGCCGAACGTTACGAACGCAAGCTGAATGGAACGTTGAGGCTGTCTGACAATCCGTTCAGGCGCTGGGCGCCCGGCTTTGGACGGTCATTCTCAGAACGCGTTACGGGCGTGCGAGCGCACTACCGGGGCCGACCAGGACGTGGAATTACGCGCCCTCGTCATCCGTCGCTGCGGCGGCGGCTTGCTCGGCCAGCTCACGCTGAACGCGATGGTACATCCAGAGGAATTGATGCCCCATGCGCTCGGCCACGCTTGGCAGATCGTGTCGATAGAAATCCCCGACACCCAGGCCGGAACCGTGACGTCGCACCAGAGCGGCGGCAATGATCTCCGGATCGATCACCTTTGCCATGGCGTCGTAGGCCTCGGCACCGATCTCGGCGTCCGCTGCGGATTCGTCGGCCGGATCGCTTGCCTCACCCGCATAGGCGTCGAGCAGCGCGCTCACTTCGCCCGGATCCGATTCCAGCGTGCGCCGAAGTTCGCTCGCCACTTCGGTCGCGGACTGTTGGGCCCAAAGCCAATACAGCTCGCGCGCGGCGCGCCCGAAGGTGCGGTGCAGCGGCTTGCGGGCGGCCTGCGACCGTATTCGGTCAACCAGGACGGAACGCATCGCGAGGTCGCCTTCCCGCGACAGGACCCGATCCTCTTCGGCACGGTCGTCGGCGCGGCCAACGCAACGGAGGCACTCGAAGCCGAAAGTAAGCGGCTCGGCGACTTCCGCAATCGACCGCGCGATCCGGTCACGGGATTGCACATCGGGAATCCGCCTCAAGAGACTGTCGACCAGCTGACCTGCCTGGCCGAACGGCGAGTCGAGCGTCGATGCCTGTCCGTGCTCTGTGCTCGCCCGCAAGGCGTTTCGGGCGATTGCCACAGCGAGCTCGGACGCGGCACGCTCGTTGATCGTTGAAGCGGTCCGATGCAGCTTCTGAATCAGTCGCGGAAACGCACCGCGTCGAGCGAACGCCTCCAGCGCGGCATCCTGTTTGGACGCACCTGCGGACGCGATACCGCCCAGGAACGACTTCACTTCCAGGTCCCCGATATCCCCTGGCGGAACACAGTAAGTAAAGTAACGCTGGAAATACTGCTCAGAGCAGACCCGCTGCTCCCGGGCCCAGTCGGCCTCCACGTCGTCCCGGTAGCGTATCTGTCCCAGCCTGGGGAAAAGCCCCTCCAGCAGGTCACGGCGCAAAATCGAGGCCTGCTCGGGCGTGATGTCACCCGCGGTCCCGCGGATCAGGTCCGTGAGCTGGCGTCGTTGTGCGCCCTCCGTATTCTGGTCCGAATCGCGCCCGCCGCCGAGAAACAGGGCGGCGTTGTCCCGGATCGCCAGATACAGCTTCGGGTAGAAGATGCGCACGCCCTCCATCAGAAGAAGATCGACCGGGTGCACCTCTTCTTCGAGCAGTGGAAGTGCGAACGTGACGGCGTTCACGTACAGCTTGGCGTGACGAGGCGTCCCGAGACGAGGCTCAAGCCCGCCCACGAAGTAGCGCATAAATGCGTCGACGTTCTGTTTGACGAGCTCGATTCGGGATTGACGCAAAGCGGCCGCGACGCCATCGAAAACCATTTGGCGCAACTGCATCGCATCGGCGGGTGGAAGGTGCAGTGGTACCTGGATGATCTTCGATAGATAATCCCGCCCGGTTTCGTATCCAGCCTGGGCGTACCCCTCTCCGATGGACGAGGCGACCATTTCATCGTCGAACGAGAGCACGTAACTCGTATTCGCAAAAGCGGCCGACAGCTTCACTAGCTTGAAGATCGCCTGCATCTCGGCGCGGGCCAGGCGGTCGATGTCGTCAACCAGCACCACGACACGCTTGCCGGCCTGCTGCAGCACCTCTTCGACCTGCCGCTTCACTTCGTCGAGTCTCACGCTGCCCGCGCTGTCGCGGGTCTTTCGAGAGGCCTCTTTCGAGCTCGACGCGCCCGCCGCAAGTGGCAAGGAAGCCAGTGACAGCAAAGCACCGTAGTCCCTCAGCAGGCTGTCTATTTTTCCCTCTTTCGACAACGAACTGCCGAGCACTGCCGCAAGCGTGTCGAAGAAACCGTGGACCAGCCTGTCTTCGGAACTGTAAAGCCACGGGTTGAAGCGGACTACGACGACTTTGGAGTGGTCATGCAGCGCCTCCTCCATCAGATTCAACGTCGAGCTTTTCCCGCCGCCCCAAGGCCCATACAGACCGATCACGATGCTGGACGGATCGGAACGGGTTGCCGTGGTGTCGGCCACGCGCTGCGCGAACAACGCACGATTGAACCGGTCCTCTCTTTTCGAACGGATCGGCTGGTCGGACGAATATGTAAGCTGATGCGTGCGGTCATCCATCGGAACCTCACGTCACCCACTGCATCACGAAGAGCGGGCGAAACTTCACGCCGTGGGGACCTCGTCACGGTGCATGTTACCCGTCTTGCTTCGTACCGGCCGTTTCGCTTCCCGAGGACCGATTCTCGCGACTGAAGAGGTGGATGGACCGAGCTGGTGCGCGGGCGTAACAACACCCCCGCGGCTTTGTTCGAACGAACGTGTAACGTCAGCGAGGGATATGGAGGCGATCTGCAGTGAGCTCGGGGGCCCTGCAGTCGAAAATCCGGCAAGGCCCTTTTGTTAAGTACGGTAATCCGTCATTGACATCATTGAAGCTCGATAAACGCAGGGATCCCGCGGGACCTGACGGTCTTTGATGTGCCCGCGAACGGGATAAAGTGCTTTCCACGTCCCGGCCACGAACCGGCTTCCATCCGCCATTCAGTCTGTCGCTGGTACTAGGACGTCCACGGTCAGCGCGATGCTTCCCGCGGGCTCCTGATGCGGGACGCAATCGGTTCGCATCTTCACATTTCGGGTCGTGAACAGCGGCAGGATCTCGCGCCTGATTTGCTCCGCCAGTTCGCAATCGCCGGGCCTTAGCTTATCGATGCCGGCAAGACTCACCGTCTTCCAATGAGCTTCGACGGTGCCATCGGCACCGGCCTCCGCGGCAGGTTTCAGAGTGGAGACTTTGATTTGTACCCTCGGAAAAGGCTCCGGCTTGCCCAGCCCGGCACAGGGATAAGGCGTAACGATCAGATCGCGGCGCGCTCCCAGAGTAATCAGCGCCTGCTCGACCTTGTCGCGAAGCCCGTCGCACGAATAACGGCTGGTGAATCCCACATAGCTGAAGGTTAGCTCCTGAGTATTCCAGACAGCCGGCAGTCGGTCTTCGCCGGCAGCCCAAGCGCTTCCAAACGCACCGAACGCAAAGAAGAGTACGAAGCGATGTGCGAACCTGCGCGTACGGTCACAGTCGGACTGGCGAGGCATATTGGCAAATTTACGAAGGTCAGCACTGCGCTGTGCCGCAGTGCTTGCAAGCCCTTTCTCTCCGGCGTAGAGCGCTGCCGGAGCCCAATGGAAGCCTGCGTTGGCTTATTCTTTGACTCGGACAAGACGCCCGACTAGTCCGAACAGCGCATCATTCGGGCCGCCGGCAGCCTGGTCGCAATTCGGATTTCCCGGAACGCGCTGTCCATTCGGGCATGCTTGTACGAACCCTACCCAGGGTGTACCGTCAACTGCCATGCTCAAACCGTAATAGTCAATCCGCCCTCCCCCTTGGGATGTAGAGTAGTTTGCAGTGACGATGCAGCCGGCCGTGGTCGTGGATCCGGGGGGGCTTTTAAAGTCATCTTCAAGCCGAACGATACCTAGCTCAGAGGGCGAGCAGCCGTACCACGTCGGCTGGGCCGGGTTGTTGATCGGTGCACTCCAGAACACCGGGTCCTGCTTCAATGCAGTCCAAGTCTCGGTGATGTACGTGTTCCAGGTCTCATTCGCGTAAGCGGGACAACTGGTCGCTACACCTGTGCACGGCGCCGGGAAGGGGGGTCCGGGCGAGTTTGTACTCCCGTAGTACGTGACTGCAACGTGCCCCAGTTCCCCCGCCACCACTGACGGTAGTGCGCTCTCGTTCACACCCGGTGCGCCGACCAGCAGAGGGCTACTCCAATGGGCGCCGCGATCACGCGATATCGACAGCCGAGGCAGTCGATCCGAAACGTCAGACCAGACCGCATACAGATTTTGCGCACTGTCGATATCCAGCGACAACATTCCGAAACCGATTACCTGCGTATCGGCCACTCTCACGAGCTTCCAAGTGCTAGCCCCATCGTTGCTGACGGCGATGTATGGGATTTCGCACGGGGTATTCGGCACGTACACGTTTCCTTCCTCGTCCACCACCCCACGGAGGCCAAAATTCGTGTTGTAAGGCACGGTCTCTGGAAGAGGTGGCGAAGGACCGTCGCACTCGGGAGGCAGTGGGATTCCGACCGGTGGGGAGAAGGTTTTCCCGCCATCTAAGGAGCGCCCACAGAGCTGGGGCGCGTTGGACTGGCACACATATACCACATTGGGATAAGTCTTCATTTCGTTTCGAAGGCTCCGAGGCGCCGGGCCTGCGAAAACCTGCCCATGGTCTCGGCTGACTTGTCCCGCTATCGGGTCCGGGTTGCCCAGAGGAGCGATCGAAGCCCGAAAAAATTTTGCGCCGTTATCGTCGCTGGCGTCGAGCCGGGAGGTTTCTTGAGGCACAACCGCGGACTTGTAGCCAGGCGCGAGCCAGAACACCCGCCCTGTGAGGCGGTCGACGCCCATATTCTGATCGAAGCCGCTGGCTCGCAGTGGATCCTGGGGATTCGAGGGTTGGAGGAATTCCCACGTCGCCCCTTGATCCGATGAATGTATTGCCCCAATTGGCATACCCGCTGCAAGGAAAGTCGGCTGCAACACCAGGTCGCCATTGTTGGTCACGATAAAGCCGATTTCATATGTCCGCCATCCTGTGCTCGTCACGCATGGGATCGGAGCGGGGCCACGTGCGTCATTGACTACGAGGCCAGCGGCGTGGTGAGCGATTGCGGGCCGATCCGGAGCGCATCCCGGCCCTAGTTCGGCACGTTCCTGATCCTCATTACTGAACGCGGCCTCAGCGGGAAAGAGGGCCACTACAGCGCAAATCGCAGAAAGCAGGCCAACGCTCGCCATTACGCGGTAGCGGCACGATGAAGTCAACATTTGCTCATCCATGTTGATCTCCTCGATTCGACTTGTTTTGAAGGTCGTCTTATTGGAGTATCGCGCCCCCTTCGAATGCAGGTCAATTCGACGAACGTCTCACTTCGATCCTCGACCCTCGCCCCACGGCAACACGCGCGCATCGAAATTTAAAGGCCGGCTTGCGGCGCTGCGCGCGTTCCGAGCGAAGCGCGCCCTCCTTCTTCTGGCGTATCTCGGCAGTATCCTACGGCCATGGTTCCGACGTCTTCCGAGTTTTTGCAAAGTTGCGATTTATTGATCGTCGAGAAGAATTCCTATGCTCGGGTGATTGATTCGACTTTGGTCGAATTTACACGCCCCGAGAGGGTTGCATAATTTTTCACCCTCTCCTACGCACGGCGACCACGGCTGCGCGGCTTGTCGTGATCACCGCGGGTCTGCGAGAGCATCCTGCCACTCGGTAAATTGCGGCCGTTCACTCGATAACATCGGTCGGCCGGTATTTGATGAAGCCGCCCGCAGCACAAATTCTGCGGATCGAGCAGGATCATCAGAGGAGAAGACTATGTCGAAGATCGAAAGAGTGCCGGGGTCTCGCGAAGATGACGCCTGGTTGAGCGACGAGCAGCTGGAACAGTGCGCTCCTGCCGAAACCGAGCCTTTCCAGGCGGCAGTCCCGACCCGTATGTGCTCCAACGGTGAGTACATGCCGCATCCGCAAACGGACAAGCAGAGGGAGGTCGAGGCGCGCGTGAAGGAGATCGCCACCAAGGCTGCGAAGAAGCTCGGGATTACGCGGCGCCACTTTCTCGAGACCACGGGTGGCATGGCCGCGTCGTTCATGGCGATGAACCAGGTGTTTGGCGCCAACTTCCAGGTGAGCGAGGCCGAGTTGTACGAGCCTGCAGCGCACGACGAGAACGGGCCGCCGAAGGATTTGTTCGTGTTCGACGATCAGACCCACATCGTTCGGTCCATGAGTAACGGCCCGAACGGGTTAAGAGCGCTTGCGCAGGGACCGGGCCCCGTGTCCACGGCGGGGGGATTCACGGCCAACCCCTTCAACGGCAGGGGTGGAAACCCGGCGGGCGTCGACGAGCTGGGTAGTCCTTGGACGGACTGGAATCCCGCGCAGCTCGGCCCCGACTCGCCTCCAAACTCGGGGCCGCCGACAACGCTGCTTGGCGAATTCCACCTCGGCTCGTACATCAAGCGGATGTACCTCGAGGCGCAGACCAGCGTCTCGATCGTCAGCAACGCGAACGGCGCTCTTGTCACACCCCCCGGCGGAGGGGTGCCGGGACCGGCGACCAACATCCACGACAACCTGGTCAACGAGATTCTGACCGGGTGGCAGACGGGGCAGTGCCGGGATTTCATCAATCGAATGGCGGGGTCGACGCGGGCGCTGGCCCACGGGCAGATCTACCCCGGACCTGGAAACATCCACGACCCGCTGTTTGGCGACTACACGCAGTGGCAGATCGAGAACATGCAGCCGGATTCGTGGAAGGGCTACAACATTGCCCAGGCGGCCAGCGCCGCGGTCGGGATGCCCTTTGCGCGCTGGCGGCTCGACGACGAGGCGATTGCCTACCCCACCTACGAAATCATAGCCAGGAACAAGCACATGCTGAAGGCCCACCCCGGGTTCTTCAACATCTGCATCCACAAGGGCCTGTCGGCCACGATGACAGGACCCGGCCAAGTCAACGACACGCCTGATTGGGGAAATCCCGATGACATGGTGAAGGTCGCCTCGGATTGGCCGCACTTCAACTGGATCATCTACCACTCGTGCATCCGGCCGAGCTTCTGGGTGTTGCAATCGTTGCTGGATATCGAGAATCTGGCTGGAGCGATGGACCCGGTCACGCTGACCGACAGCGACGGCCACACCGTTCCTAACATCCGCTGGTCTACCCAGTTGGCCCAGATCGCGGGCGGCAAATACGTGGCCGGGGCGGAACCGTCGTCCACGTCTCCGTCGAGCACCCGGCGGCTCCCCAACATCTACGCCGAGCTGGGCACGACGATGGCTTCGATGATCGTGACCTTCCCAACGGTATGGGCGCATCTGATCGGCCAACTGCTGTACTACATGGGCGAAGACAACATCGTGTTCGGTTCCGATTCGATGTGGTACGGCGGACCTCAATGGCAGATCGAGGCGTTGTGGCGTTTCCAGATACCCGAAAGCATCGCCGACAAGTGGAACTACCCGCAGCTGACCCACGCGGCGAAGCGGAAGATCCTCGGTCTGAACTCGGCTCGGATCTATGGGCTTCCGGCGGCGACGTCCCGTTACAAACAAGGCGACCTCGCAAACTATCTCACGGCGCCGGAGCTCCAAGCCGGCGGTGCGCTGGACAGCGTGCTGAACGGCCCCGGCTACCCGACGCCGGTGGTGCCCGCCCTGTCTCTGCCGGAAGACAGATTCTCAAGGCTGAGGAGGCTGGTGGACAAGATGGCCTATGGACGGAGCAACACGCGCCACGGCTGGATTCGTACGAGCGTGTAGCGTCAAGCGACGAGGCGCTGACGCCACCGACCGCGGGCGTTGAGGGTGAGGGCCTTCCCGGAGAAATCGGGGAAGGCCCTTTTTTTGCCCCCGTCCTCCGCAAAACTCGAAGAGGTCTTAGCGTATTCGTAAGACCCTAGTCAGGTTCGTGCACCTCGACCGTAATATGCACTGAAAGCTCGTCGCCGACCATCGGCACGTATCGGCCGACGCCGAAATCCGACCGCAGCAGCCGTGCGTCGGCATCGAACCCGGCGGACGGTTTTCCCTTGCTCGGCGTCAGAATCTTATTGGTCCTTGCCTCCAGTACGACGGAGCGCGTGACGCCGTGCACGGTAAGATCGCCGGTGATTTTCAGAGCACCGGCTCCGACCGCCTCGACGCGCGTGCTTTTGAACGTAAGGACCGGGTAGGTGCCCAGGTCGAGGAATTGGGCGCTTCTGAGGCGGCGATCGAGCACCTCATCGGCGGTGCGCAATCCGTCCACGGGCAGGGTCACCGAGACCGAGGACCTGGTCAGATCCGAGGTGTCGAGCGTGACGGTTCCCAATACCTTCTCGAAGCGTGCGATCGGGTGGGACAGTCCGCGGTGGTGCCACGAGAAGATCACCGCCGAGTGGCTCGGATCGATCGGCAAAGTGTCGGCCCCCTGCGCGGTGACCGGCACGAGCGCGACCGCCAGGATCCATCGGCACAAAACGCAAATCATCCGGCCCTCCTCGATCCAACCACCCCGGGCAAAGGCGCGCGGCGAGTTGGTGAGGTCGATGCTGCGCGACCCTGTTCGCCGGAACATCAATGGCTCCGCACACAAAGCGCCCGTCCGAAGTCGGCCTCCATCACCGACTGCGTCCTCGCGCCGTTGACAAGCTGCAACCCCCAGGCGAGCTCGATACCGTCGCCGCCGTCCTGTCCGACCTGAGTCGAACTCCAGAACCAGCTGTCGCCCAGCGAGAAGACGTTTGCGACCCGGCAGAGCGAATGTCCGCAGGCGACACCATTGATCCCTTGGCCCGCCGCGCCGGCGTCGGGCTCTATATCGTAGATCGAGCTCAATTCCTCGATGCTCGGCAGCCGCCACCCCTGCCGCCTCGCACTGCAATAGGACTTGGCCGCGTTCCAGTCGATGTCGCTGCCGTTGTCCTGGCGGGTCCACTGCAGTCCGGTCTTGATGTCATTGACGACGCCGGCCTCGCCGGAGACCCAGCGCGGTTGGGCTTGGGCGGTAGCCGGCGGCGCCGAATCGGCGGCCGCCGTGGCGCCAAAGCAGATCGATGCGCCCAGCAGCCAGCCTAAACACCAAGCAGGTGGCGGCCGCATGGCGTATATCAAAATCGGACCTCGCATGGAGTTCTGGTCGCGTGCCGACTCAACGACTCGCAGGGACAAGCTTGTCGAATCCGCTCTGAAAAGTCCTGATGCCCGGTTGAAGGATGTCTGAAATTCGCCGCTAGCGGATCGAGTTGCTCAGCGAGGCAGATACCGCCCCGGCGATCTCGTCTTGCACTTTCAGTCGGTCTCCCCCAGGCCGATCATATGTCTCGGACCACAGAACGTACCCGTCCTCGGCGCGAACCAATCGAGCGGAGATCCGCATCGTCAACTCCGATTTTCGGACACTTCCGTCCAGCAAATAGGTCACGCCCAGCGCCTGGCCGATCGTTGCCAGCGGCACCTGCTTGCCTTTGTAGAAAAACGACGCGGTCGGAGCCGGCACGCGAAGCGCGGGGTTCTTGGCGAGCTTGTTGATCAGCTCTTCGGTCATCCCGTCGGCAAAGTACTCCTCGGTCATCTCCTGAGTGGTCAAATCGAGAAACGGCAGCACCGCGACGGACTTCGGCGGGACCGACCGACCAATCGCCGCGCCATGCCGATACGCCACCATACCCGACACGGCGACTGCCGCGACGCAGGCAAGGCCCCAGGCGAGCAATCGCCGACCGGTCTTCTTTCGCGCGGCTCCGGCGGTCGACGCAACGGCAGCGTCGGTCGCAGTACTCCCCAGCGCGAACGCGGCGCCCTCGTCGGTCGCGACGCGGACCGGTGCAATCAGCCGGTAGCCGAGCTTCGGCACGGTCGCGATGTACGTCGGTTGCTTGGAGTCGTCGCCCAAGGTCCGGCGCAAAGACTTGATCGCCTGATAGACCGAGTCGGGCGTGACCACCACGCCGGACCAGACGTCGCTGAGCAGTTGATCGAGGCTGACCACTTCGCCAGCGCGCTCGGCAAGGCACACGAGCAAGCGCATCGTACGGGTCTCGAGCCTGACGGTCTCGTTGTTGCGGCGGATCTGTCCTAGGTCGGGCTCGACGCGCCAGTCTCCTACCCGCAGCGGCGTAGCGGACATGCGATCCACGGCAGCGTTCTCCGAGGTGTCTGGATTGCGGACTCGAGCCACTCTGCAGGAATAAATGTCTCGAGAAAGCGGCCCAGGTCACAACGATAGCTTACTCAGATGAAGTTGGCGTCCCAAGGGGACTCCGACCCACCACTCGCTGCGGGCGGATTCGACGGACGCTCCCTCCGTCGAATCCCAACGCTGAGAGGCAGTGCAATATGCCCAGCCCTCCTCAGGACCAGACGTTCGCCCTCTCCGCTCGCTTGGCTCACTCGGTCATTCGACGCTCAAGACTCTTGGGAGAAAAGCGGACTTTAGATGTCCGGTGCGTCGGAACTCCGCTTGGCGTCAGCTGGCCTGTAGAACAGTCGGTCCGCTGTGAAGGGGCCGGCACCACCGAGCACCAGGGCCAGAAGCCCTGCTAAGTAGAGAAGGTCCGTCTCATAACCCGGCTGGCCGAAGTGCGCTCCCGTCGCGTCGACCGAGGTGAGTTTGATCGAGCTGAACCCATTTGGCAGGTGGACCGTGAAGATGGCGACTAGCAGCACAATCATCATCGGAACGCTGACAAGGCGGACCAACACCCCGAGTAGGATGGCTAGCCCACCGAGCAGCTCGACAAGGATGGTCGCCCACGCCAACAGCCCAGGCGCGGGCATCCCAAGGGCATGCAAAATGTTCGTGAACGATTCGGGGCCACGAGCAAGTTTTGCATACCCATGCTGCATGAACCCCAGCCCCACGATCAGGCGCAACGGGAGTGCATACCAGGTCGCGATAGACGATGGCGTCGAACGTGCAAGGCGAGCGACAAGTGCGGTCATGCTGCAGGTTCCCTCTTTCGGATCGCAGTTACAAGGTAGCGCAGGCGCGAGCGATCCCCCGCAAGCATTGGTCGCTGCAACGCGCCGATTCTTACGGCGTTGCCCTTGCTCGCGGAAAGGACCCCACGTTTGCTTTGATTTGGCCGCCCGGTTTCATGTGCGCCAGTGCGGCGGAATGGTCTTCTCGAAATAGGGAAGCGCCTCCACGCGCCGCATCCAGGCGGTGAGCTGTGGACCGAACGCCGCATCGAGCCCGAGCGAGGGATGGCGCTTCTGCGTGCGCAGCGCCAGCGCAAAGAACGGATAAACGGTGAAATCGGCCGCGCCGACCGCTCCCACCAGGAAGTCCTTGTCCGCGGCGGCGGCGCGCCGCCAGTGCGGCAGCTCGGCAAGGAACTTGTCCTTCGCGGCGGCGATCGCCGCGTCGCTGCGCTTGTCCTGCGGAACGACCAGGACCTGCTCGAGCAGTTCGTCCAGAGAGCCCTTCAGGCATTCGTCGGCCTCTCGGATCAGGCGGCGCGCGATACCGCGGGGCTTCGGGTCAGCTGGAAAGAGCGCCGCCCCCGAGCTGGGGTAGGCGTCCTGCAGGTACTCCATGATCGCGGCCGACTCGTACAGCACGTAGTCGCCGTCCTGGATCAGCGGCACCTGGCCGCGCGGGGTGAGCGCCTGAAACGCGGGCTGCTTCAGATCGCCCTTGTCGAACGACATCACGCGCAGCTCGTACGGCAGCTTCTTGTGCTCCAGCGCCAGCCACACGCGCCACGCGAAGGGTGAACCCGAGCCGTAGTAGAAGACGATTGCCATGGCTTGCCTCCGTTGTCACGTTCGTGAAACGTCTATTTTGACGCGCCAGTCTATTGCACCTTGGAACCGCGCGATCGCGCTTCACGTCCGCTTCGGCATTTCAAGCCCACGCTGCACGGCGGGCCGTGCCAGACCGCGCTCAAGCCAGGCAGGGACCCGCTTCAAGACATCGAAGTCGACCAGCTCGCGGGCCTCGTAGAAGCCGATCAGGTTGCGCACCCAGCCGAGCAGGCTGATGTCGGCAATCGTGTATTCGTCGTCCATGACCCACTGCCGGCCGTCCAGACGCTGCTCCAGCACGTTGAGCAGGCGTTTCGATTCGTCCACATAATGCTGCAGCGGGCGCTTGTCGGCGATCTGTCGTCCTGCGAACTTGTGAAAGTATCCGACCTGGCCGAACATCGGCCCCACCGCGGCCATCTGGAAGAAAACCCACTGAACCGTTTCGTGGCGTCGCGCCGGATCGGTGGGCACCAGCAGGCGGGTCTTTTCTGCGAGATAAAGCAGGATCGCGCCCGATTCGAACAGGCCCAAGGGCGCACCGGCCGGCCCGTCGGGATCGATGATCGCCGGGATCTTCCCGTTCGGATTCAGCGACAGGAATTCGGCGCTTGAGTTTTCATCCCGGGTGATGTCGACCCGGTGCGCCTCGTACGGCAGGCCCATCTCCTCCAACGCGATCGAGACTTTGACGCCGTTCGGCGTCGGCAGCGAATACAGCTGCAGACGATCGGGATGGCGCGCCGGCCAGCGCGAGGTGATCGGAAAGGCGGAAAGCTTGGACATCCACGACTCCAGCGACACCCGTCGGAAAGGGACTAAGGGTACCGTCGCTGCTCCTTGAAGCGGACCCAGGTTTGCTCGCACGTGCAGTTCAATAAAACATAATTATTTCAATGAATTACATCACATACTTCACAATATGGTGGAAGTGTCGAACGACCGCTTCAACGGCTGCTTGGAGCGCCCTCTGGAAGGGTCCGGCGCCGGCATGGCCACAGGCTTGTAACTGACGCATCCGCTCCGGGATACCCGTTCGCATCCGGCGTGAGGTCTGCCGTGTCAGCTGGATGCCGCCAAGCTGAGACGTGCTCCAAGCTGCCGGCCATAGGCGGCAATCTCTGCGCCAATCGGCAACCGTTCGCGCTCATAGGCTTGCAGGGCCTCCGCATAGGGCAGCCGCGCGAGACCGGACCGTAACGCCATCGCGTCTCCCGCCGCCTTCGCCACACCCATGGCGGTGTGAGGACGAACAACGAACGCCGCATCGCCAAGCAACGCCAGTCGGCCATGCGTCATGCGCGGCGTCTCATAGTCGAAGATCGCCTGTATGAATGGCTGACGCTCCGCGGCGACCGCCCCGGCAAAAGGTGGTGGCAGCAGTCGTGCCGCGTCATCGACGAGGTCCTGGCGACGGCTATCCGGCAATTGACCTGGCGCCAATGAGTAGGGGTGGATCCGCCCCTGGGCGTCGGTCAGCGCCTTCCCGAGTTCTCCTTCCGCGACCCGCCGATACCAAACCCAGTTATAGCGTCGGGCTCCTCTTTCGGTCTCGCCGTTGGGTCCCGTCACCGTATAGCCGAGGATGTGCGAACCCGGCATTGGGTAGAAGGCGAATCGGTCGAGGAGTAGCACCGCACTCTCTGCCGGCAATGCAGATTCCGGAAGCAGCCCACGCCAAGCGACGTAGCCAGCGTAAATGCTCGAGGATGCTTGCCCCGCAACGGCGCGCCGGACCACCGAACCAACACCGTCCGCCCCGATGACGAGATCGGCTTCCTCCTCACCACCATCCTCGAAATCCAGTCGCGCGGATTTGTCGGTCTGGCTGGCCGAACCCACGGCACGTCCCAAAACATAGTCATCGCTCGCCAGGAGCGCATGGAACGCACGATAAAGCTTATCCCAGGAGATCTGCATCTGGCGTGTGGCTTGGCGATCCACGACGCTACCGTCGCGGTCCAATGTGATTCGTTCCAGTGCGAGCACACC
>Ga0307478_10001816_pt1 | contig 17813 bp, 20 predicted proteins | sample atmos_gasesECM4C_2_FD_203713 | JGI IMG/M metagenome (GOLD analysis project Ga0307478, IMG submission 203713) | Hardwood forest soil microbial communities from Morgan-Monroe State Forest, Indiana, United States - atmos_gasesECM4C_05 | ecosystem: Environmental > Terrestrial > Soil > Temperate... | reverse complement strand
GAAAAACAATTCGAGCGCGCCTTCGTTCAAGCGGGAGGGTTGCTGCTCGCGGGCGAGGATCCCACAGGCATGGGCGGCGATCTAGCGGGCTTCGGCGATCAGCGGGAAGTCGAGTTGCTGGTGGAAGTTGGATTCACTCCTCTGGAAGCAATTCGTATCGCGACCTTCAACGGCGCACAGTATCTGGGAGAACTGGATCGGATCGGGACCATCGCTGCAGGCAAGCAGGCCGATCTCGTTGTGATCAAGGGCGATCCGTCGAAGAAAATTGAAGACATCGAAAACGTGGAAACCGTTTTCAAAAACGGGATCGGCTACGACCCAGCCAAGCTCATTGAATCGGTGCGCGGCCTGGTAGGCATCCGATAGCTCAAGCGTGAAATTACGTCCTTCTGGGATCTTCCGATGGCAAGCGGGCCGTTCGCTCACATCGATCACGTGCAACTCGCCATGCCTGTCACATTTCGGATCCCTTCGGCAACCGCATTGAGCTGATCAGTTCATAACGGGCGGGAGCACTTCCGATAAAATCAGAACTCGCATGCTCGTGCTCGCCTCCGCCTCCCCGCGCCGCCAGGAACTGTTGCGCAATGCCGGGATTTCATTTGTCGTAGAGCCAGCCGATGTGGACGAGACTCCTCTGCCTGCGGAACTGCCCGCAGAATGCGCGAAAAGATTGGCCCGCGAAAAGGCTGTTGCCGTCTCGCGCAAGCGGCCGCAGGATGTGGTGCTGGGAGCAGATACCATCGTCGTGATCGACGGCGCGATTCTTGGCAAGCCGGTGAATGCGGACGACGCGGCGAGAATGCTGCGACTGCTTTCGGGACGAGTTCATCAAGTGACTACTGGCGTTTGCCTCGTGAGACCGCGAGACCAGATTTCAGCCTCGAGCGCAGTGAAAACCGCCTCGGAAACCACACTGGTAACAATGGCGTTCCTATCCGACGATGAGATTCAGGCCTACGTCGCGACGGGGGAGCCAATGGATAAAGCTGGAGCCTATGCGATCCAGGGGATGGCCTCGCGCTGGATTCCGCGCATTGAAGGCGATTACAGCAATGTCGTTGGACTACCGGTGTCGCTCGTATACCGGATGTTGCGGGAGGTGAATTCTCAGAAATGAACGATGGCGGGGCGTGACGATTAGGACTTCTTGTCTTCGGTCTTTTCTGGCTTTTTCTCCTCCCCATCTTTCATCGCGGACTTGAAGTTGCGGATGCCCTCGCCCAATCCTCGACCCAGCGATGCGAACTTGGCCGGACCAAATAGAAGCAGGGCGATGGCGACGATCAATAACAGATGGAATGGCTGAAATAGTCCCTCGCCCATAGCTCCTCCGTAGGCTTATCGGCCGTGCGCGCAGACGCGGGAAGCGCACGGTACCTAAAGAAATTCTAGGCTACGCCCGGCCCCGAGTCAAAGTATCGAGAAGTGACAATCCCGTGACATTGCTTGCATTCGAAAGCTCACGAATGGCATCTGAGAAGGTCTATTGTGAATATACGAGTTCCTCGCGCCTGCCTATCTATGCGGAAAATGAGTGCTCCTCTGATCGCGTTCCTGCTGCTTACCTGCATTTCGTCCCTTCGCGGGACAGTTGCAGCACAGGATGTCGCAGCGCCGAATGCGCAACGGAAGACCAGTGAGCCCTATACCGGAGACCTGTCGATTTTCGAATCGCCGGGGCGCGAGCAGCGGTTGCAACTCGACCGCGTGATGCAGGTTCTGGATGTTGCTCCGGGAAAAGACGTCGCCGACATTGGTGCGGGGTCTGGCTGGTTCACAGTGCGTGCGGCGAAGCGTGTAGGCGCGGGCGGGCTGGTTTACGCCGTGGACATCAATCCAGAAGCGGTCCATTACATTACCGAGCGCGCGCACAAAGATCACATCACAAACGTAAAGACGATTCTCAGCGCGCCGGACGACCCGCTTCTTCCATCTGCCTCTATCGACTCCGTGCTATTGCTGAAAACGTATCACGAAGTGGCGCATCCAGTTCTGTTGCTTCAGAACCTAAGGAGCGCGCTGCGTCCCGGCGCTAAGGTTGGGATCATTGACCGCAACGGAAACGGCGAGGATCACGGCATCGATCAAGATGTTGTGATTCGCGAGGCACAGGAAGCGGGCTACCGCCTGCTGAATCAGTATGACTTCGTGAAAGGCGACAAGGTGGATTACTTCCTGGTGTTCACGGCAGGAAAGTGACTTCCTCGACTACGGACCACGTGGTACGCGTGAGATCGGCAAAAAGAGGAAGGTCGGCGTCCGAGGCTGCGCCTTGTGGGCTGGCCCACGCGGCCTCCATGGCATCCCAACTGTCGAAATAGAGCTCGACGATCGCATCCCATCCTGGCGGCTTCCGCTTCGTATCAGCGCAAACGTAGTTCTGCGCATACTTCCTCAATCCGGGGAGGCGCTTCGCCAGCGGACCGTGGACTTCCAGCAAATGCCCCCGAAATTCAGCGGAAGTCAATTCCGGTCGCCGGTAGAGGACCACCATGAACTTAAGCATGTGTCACAGTCCAGATTCATCCGGCTTCGATCATCCCTGCCAGGAGCAAGGCGCGACGCGGGAGTTCAGAGATTACGATGTGCTCGTGCACCGCATGCGCTCCTTCGCCGAACCCGCCCATGCCGTCGAGAGTCGGAATGCCGATGCCCGCGGTGAAGTTTCCGTCCGAGCCGCCACCCACGGCGGCTTCTTCGAGTTCCCAATCGATATGAGCAGCCAGAGCTCGGGCTTTTTTGTACAGCGAAGCGACCCCGGCATTGCGTTCCATGGGAAGGCGATTCACGCCGCCCTCGATGCTGAGCTTGCAACGCTTATCAAAGGCTTTGAGCGAGCGCATTTTGCGGTCAAGGAGCCGTGCCTGCTGGGCCTTCTTGATGCGGACATCGATTTCCACCGTCGCCTCTGCCGCAATCACGTTAGTCCGGGTACCACCGCGGATGACGCCGGGATTCACCGACAGGCCGCGCCGCAAATCATTCAGCTTCCAGAGCGCAGTGATCTGGCGGGCGAGTTCGACGATGGCGCTATGCCCCTTGCCGGGATCGAGTCCGGCATGTGCGGCCACTCCCTGAACGCGCAGGGTGTATTCGCCGACTCCTTTGCGCGCTGTCTTTACAGCGCCGCGTGGGCCGGCTGGCTCCAGGACGAAAACGGCAGCCGATTCCCGGGCTAACGCTTCAGTAATCGCGCGCGAGGAGTAGCTGCCGACCTCTTCATCCGAAACCAGGAACACGGTGACCGGACGCGGCAGCTCTCCGAGCCAGCTCTGTAGAGCCTGTATGGCGTGGAGCATGACGGCGATGCCGGATTTCATGTCGAGGACGCCGGGGCCGTACAGGCGGCCATCCGCAACCCGGCACGGCATCGTCGGAAGAGTGCCCAGCGGGTAGACCGTGTCGAAATGTCCGAGGAGTAGAACGGGAGGGATCTTCTGGCGGCCCGGGAAATCGATCTGGACGTTGTCGCCGAAATCAGTAGCACGGTGGGTGCGAGCGTGGCCACCGACAGCGGAGAATTTTTCAGCCAGGAGTTGGCCGATGCGGTCGGTGGCCGGCTTGTTGTCGCTGGGAGATTCGATCTCAACCAATTCGCGGATGGTGGAGAGCAGCACTTCCTGTTGGACTTCGAAGTAATGAAGGCGTTCCCACCAAATCGTACCGGAGGGTGAGCCCCGTCTACGAGCTTGTTTTGCTGCCATTCTCGCGTCGTCTCCTGTCCCGGGTAGATTGCTATCCTTTCCCGGCGCAAGCCGTACAGTATAATCTTCAAGCCGTTTGAGACGAATTATGAGTGAGAGCACCCCTGCTGGAACCGAGACTTCGCCTTCGGGGGCGAAAACCGTGCTCGATATCCACGATATTCTGAAGATCCTGCCGCACCGGTATCCGTTTCTGCTGATCGACCGTGTGCTCGAACTGCAACGCAAAGAGCGCATCGTCGCCATCAAGAACGTCACGGTGAATGAGCCATTCTTTGTCGGACACTTTCCCCATTTGCCGATCATGCCGGGCGTGCTGATTGTAGAAGCGATCGCGCAGGCGGGCGGCGCGTTGCTGCTGACCGAAGTCGAAGATCGCACCGACAAGATCATGGTCTTTACCGGCATTGATCGCGCGCGCTTCCGCCGGCCGGTGAGCCCCGGCGACCAGCTGCGTCTGGAGGTAGAAGTAAAGGGCTGGCGCTCGGTGCCCGGGATGACGGCCGCGAAGATGCAAGGCTACGCCTATGTTGGCGAAAAACGTGTCGCCGAGGCGGGCGTGTCTTGCCAGCTGATCGACAGCGCGCGTGGCCGAGGATCAGCCGAAAACGGGGGCAACGGAGAATCCGAGTAGTAGTTTCTTCTCAACCAGTCCGCCAGTAATTTCATGAATCAATCCGGGAACGTACATCCGACGGCAATCATTGATCCGCGAGCGAAGGTTCCTGCTTCATGCAGAATTGGCGCCTACTGCACCGTGGGCGCGGACGTCGAGTTAGGCGAGAACTGCAGCCTGCATTCGCATGTCGCGATCGAGGGGCCAACCAAGATCGGCGCCGACAATGCTTTCTTTCCCTTTTGCGCCATTGGCATGGCGCCGCAGGATGTTACCTACAAAGGCGAGCATACCCGGCTGGAAATTGGCGATCACAACGAGATTCGCGAATGCGTCACGATCAATCGCGGCACACTGAAGGGCGGCGGGCTCACGAAAGTGGGCAGCCATCTGCTGATCATGGCATATACGCACATCGGGCACGATTGCATCATTGAGGATCACGCCATGCTGGTGAATGGGGCGACGCTGGGCGGACACGTGACGGTCGAGGAATGGGCCGTGGTCGGGGCGCTGTGCCCGGTGCATCAATTTGTGCGCATTGGAGCGCATTCCTACATCGGCGGAGGCACGACCATTACTCAGAATGTGTTGCCGTTTTCCATGACCTCGGCGGCGCGCGATACCCACGCGTACGGCATGAATAAAGTAGGGCTCGAACGGCGCGGATTTTCGAAGGAACGCATTGCGAAGATTCATCATGCGTACAAGATTCTGCTGGCTTCGAAGATGAACACGTCTCAGGCGCTGGAGAAGCTGAAGTCAGAGGCTGATCGCGGCGACGATGTGGAGATGCTGATCCGGTTTATCGAGGCCTCGGAGCGCGGAATTATCAAGTGATTTGTTCGTTCGCTCTTGTTGAGTGCCTTTTTCGGAGAGCTTGCGCCACGTGACCATCCTTCCCCAAAAAGATGCGAGGACGGCGAAACAAGCCAAGACTTTGGCAGGATTGTTGCTCATCCTTGTGTTCGCAATTTTCAGCCCGGGCCTTAGGTTGGGCGTGACCGCATCGACGGCTCGTTCAGTGCGATTGGGAACTGCGGAACTCACCGTTCCGGGCGGATGGGTGCTCTCAGGAACTTCTCCAAGAATTACCGTGACCAAGCCTTGCATAACAATATTCTGCGCCACGCCTCGCGCCGGATTCGTTGTTGAAGTGAGTAAACTGTCCGCCAAATCGGACGAGGTGTGGGCAAACGCCGCGAAGAAAGCGCTTCATAACATTTTTTCTGCGGAGGTCGCACTTCAGGCGTTCCAGGAAATTTCGGGTCCCTTGCAATGCGCCGAAACGGATTCGCTCACAACGGACGGCAAGTTAATGGCGGCTTGCCTGAACTCGAATTTGCGACTGACTTCAACGTTCCGGGGAGAAGCTTCTCTGAGGCCCGTCTTCTATCAGATTTTGGCAGGCGCGCACAGGGTGGAGTGAGCGAATGCTAGACTGACTCCGCGTCAGCCTGTTGACGCCCCACTGGATGCCTCCCCAAAACGAAAAACTCGGGCTTATCGCTGGGAATGGCAAGTTTCCCTTTCTCGTGCTCGATGCGGCGCGGGCGCAGGGGTACGAAGTTGTCGTGGCTGCAATTGAGGAAGAGGCTTTTCCGGAGATCGAATCGCGCGGGGCCATCGTTCACTGGCTTTCGCTCGGCGATCTCTCGCGGCTGATCGAAACATTCCGGCAGGCAGGCGTGCGGCGTGCGGTGATGGCGGGACAGGTGAAGCATAAGCAGATTTTTTCCAGCATCCGCCCGGACTGGCGCCTGGCTAAGCTGCTGCTTTCGCTTACCACGCGCAACACGGATTCATTGCTGGGTGCGGTGGCAAAGGTTCTGGGCGACGAAGGCATCACTCTCGAAAAATCCACCTGGCTCCTCGAACCGTTACTGGTGAAGCCGGGCGTACTCACGAAGCGTCAGCCTACTGAGCGGGAGCGCAAGAACATCGACTACGGGCGAGCCGTGGCCCGGCAACTGGCGCAGCACGATATCGGGCAGACGGTGGTGATCGCCGAGTCCGCTTGCGTCGCGGTCGAGGCCATGGAAGGCACCGACGCCGCGATCGAGCGCGCCGGACAGATCATGCGCTCGCTGCACGGCGACGCTTCCACCCTGAGCCGAGCTTTGACCGTGGTGAAGATCGCGAAGCCGAATCAGGATATGCGCTTCGACGTTCCCGTGATCGGAGTGAAGACGATTGAAGTGATGCAGGCGGCCGGGGCCACCTGCCTGGCGCTGGACACGGGGAAGTGCTTGCTGCTGGATGGGGAGAGAGTTCTCGAGGCGGCAGACGCTGCAGGAGTGGCGGTTGTCGCAGAGTAAGGAGCACAGCTTGCCGAACAAGAAGAAGACCACAAAATCATCTGAGGGCGCGCGCATCGCCGACCAACTTCAGCGTGCTTTTTACGGGGCGGCCTGGCACGGTCCAGCGTTGATGGAACTGCTCGAGGACGTGAATGCGGCCACTGCGGCTGCCAAGCCGCTCCCCGACATTCACAGCATATGGGAGCTGTTGCTGCACATTGCCGCGTGGGATGGAGCTGGATTAAAGAGGCTGAGCGGCCATAAGTGTCAACTAAAAGCCGAGAAAAACTTTCCGCCCGTGCCGGCCCCGACCGAGGCCGCCTGGCGCGAGGCCGTTTCGGCGGCGAAACAGACGCATGAGGAGCTGGTGCGATCCGTCGCTGGCCTGTCGGAAAAGCGCTTGCGAGAAACTGTTCCAGGGAAGCGGTACGACTTTTACCACATGTTCCACGGGATCGCGCAGCATGAGCTTTATCACGCTGGACAGATTGCGATTCTGAAAAAGGCAGGCTCGAGCGGTGCGGCGCGATCTAGTCTGAAAGTCTGAAACACCTTCCTTGGCTCCGCGGGCGAGGCGCCCGCGCCACACTCTCTAGGCTGGCTGCGCCTGCATCTCGGCTACCGCCGCGTCCAGATGCGCCAGCGTTTCTTCGACTGTCAGCGAATACATCTCCCGCCCCACGCCCTCGCCGGATTCCAGGGCCGTCTTCAAATAGTGCCCGGCAATCTCCACCGCCAGGGAGTCAGTAATAAACTTCCCGGTGCGCTTCTTATATTCCCCCCAAGCCGGATGCGGCAGGGCTACCCAGACCTTGCGCCCGTCGACCAAAAACTTGAGATCGACTGCGTCCGCATGCCGCGTGGCAATGGCCACAATCATCGCTTGATACGCGCAATGCACTTGCTTTTTGCTCCAACGGTCCGTAGCGGTAAAGTTCTCAAACATATATCAAAAACTATAACGAACAATCCGCGGAATGGGCAAACCCACCCGCAAACCAGAGCCGTCTTTTATGATGGTGAGGTGCCCGCCAAGTCCGCAAATAAACGTAAGCTCACCATTCTTCGCCCCGCGCACCTCAACCATCTTCCGTGGCTGGTGCACGGATTCTCCACTCGACTTGGAGGTTTCTCCCGCGCTTACGGGCAAGGAGACCTCAATCTTGGCTATACCAAGGATGACTCGCGCGCTGCCGTAGAGCGCAACCGCGCCGCCTTCCTGCAACAACTCGGCGCGATCCGGAATGTCCGGCACCATCCCGGAAAGCTTGCGTCATCGGCGTGGCCGCTGATTACTCTCCGCCAGGTTCATTCCGATGTCATCCACTGCGTCAGCGCGGTCTCGAACGAGCAACTGACCGGAGATGGGCTGATCACCGCCACTCCCGGCCTTCTGCTCGCGATCCAGACCGCCGACTGCTTGCCCGTGATCATCGTCGACACCAAACGGCGCGCCGTCGGCGTCTTTCACGCGGGATGGCGTGGAACCGTGAAGAGGATCGTCGAGAAAGGCGTTGGCGAGATGTTCCTGCGCTTCGGCAGCCGCCCGCGCGATCTCAAGGCAGCTATTGGTCCGGGAATCCAGGGCTGCTGCTATCAAGTGGGCGAGGAAGTCCGCACGAAATTCGAATCGCAGTTCTCTTATGCCGCGAGCCTCTTCCACGAGGTGAAGGAGTCCGATCCCGTGCGCGAAAAATATCCGCTGCTGTTTCTGACGGCCCGCGCCCCCGGCCATGGCGAGCTGCCCCCGAAAATCTTTCTCGACCTGGTCGAAGCGAATCGCCGTCAACTGCTCGCCGCGGGTGTGCCTAGAAAAAATATCGACAGCTCTCCTCTGTGCACGAATTGCAATCCTGATCTGCTCTTTTCGTACCGCGCGGAAAAAGGAAAGACTGGACGGATGATGGGTGTGGCCGGAATTCGGTCATAGCCGCAAGTCTTGCGCGACGAAGCTGCTATGTCGTTGGCTGCTGCGCCACCATCTTCCCCGCATCGTCCCGGATCACGCGGGCCCAAGGTGTCTTCGGATCATGCGTAAACACGGTCAGCCATCTCTCCCGTATCGCGCGCTCGTAATACTGCTTCTTGCTTTCGACCGTCTGCAGCGGATAGAGATCGAATCCCATGCCCCAGGTGATATCAATGTGCGCAGTCGTAGGAATGAGATCCGAAATGTAGCAAGCCGTTCTCGGTCTCTCGGTGTCCGCTGCCGTTTGGGCAAGAGGTTTAGGGTGCCCTATTTCTCCCCGGTTTTGGGAGAAAGCTTGCCCTGAGCCTGTCGAAGGGTAGGGTTGTTGCCCTGTGCCCCTCACAATCACTCCCAACATATGCGCCGTGTGTCCAGGGAACGTTTGCACAGAGATCCCGGGCGCGATCTCCTCACCGCCTTTGAGCAGAGTCATCTGCCCGCTCTCGACCAGCGGATCATAATTCTCCGGGAGATAGCTGATCGCATCGCGCTCACTCGGCTGCCGCGCATACTGCCACTCACCTTCAGGCGCGTAATATTTGGCGCGCGGAAATGTCGGCACGACTTTGCCGTTCCCGTCGCGCACCGTGTTCCACCCGCAATGATCGAAATGCAGATGAGTGTTAATGACGATGTCCACATCTTCGGGAGCGATTCCGCCCGCGGCCAGGTTCTCCACCAGCTTCGCCGGTTGCCCGTAGAACTTGATCATCCGATCTGAAAGTTTGTTCCCCATGCCCGTTTCGACGAGCACAGTCTGCGAGCCCGTGCGGATAAGCAGCGAATTCAGCCCGGCGGTTACGTAATTGCGCTCGTCCGCCTCCACCCTGCGCGACCACATCACCTTGGGAATGACGCCGAAAAACGCGCCGCCATCCAGAGGATAGGTCCCATCCGAAAAGATGCTGATTTCAAAATCGCCAAGCGTCATTTGGTGCATACGTTCAGTGTGCCATATAGACGGACGCTGAGATAATGCATGGATCCTTCGCGGCAGAGACGCCGCTCAGGACGACAACTTTCCGGCATGCAGCGACCAGTTGGCGTGGCGATATTCGCGGGTCTGTTTGCGATGGCTGCGATTTATCTTTGGACGATCGCCGTCGTCAGGCTGCTCGCGCCCGGCGCAATCTCGCTCATGGCTGGAAGCCAGTTCATGTATGGGCTGGAACTGGCCGGACCCTACATGGCGCTGCTGGTCGGAGCGGGTTACGCGCTGGTCGCGTGGGGATTGTTTCGCCTTCACAACTGGGCGCGCTGGGCCGCCATGCTGGTCTTGACGATCGGAATTGCATCCTTGGTGCCCGCGATTTCCGCCGTGGAATTGGGCTGGCGGATGCTTTGGTACGGACTCCAAATCGCTTTGCGAGCCGCGGCTGCCTGGTATCTCGCTCAGGCGCCGGCGGTGGTCGACGCATTCGCCCGAAAATCGTGATGTCTGGAAAATCCCGCTTCGCTCGACACAGTTAGCTCTCCTCGTGCAATTCCCGTATCCAGATATTGCGATAGCGCACCGGATCCCCGTGGTCCTGCAGCGACAACGGCAGTTTGTCAGGATGCGGCTTATACGGAGGCCGCTCGCCATGGGCCGTCGGTCCGGTGAGTTCGACGTTATCCTGCACCAGCACTCCGTTGTGCAGAACGGTGACGCGCGCGGGACGAATCAACTTGTCGCCGGAAAAACGCGGTCCATGAAAAATGATGTCATAAGTCTGCCACTGTCCCGGAGGCCGCGACGCGTTCGCCAGCGGCGGATACTGCCCGTAGACCGCTGCCGCCTGCCCATCGGCATAAGTTTTGTTCTCGTACGAGTCCAGGACCTGAATCTCATACTGCCCCATCAGGAACACTCCGCTGTTGCCGCGCTCCTGGCTGTCCCCGTGAGGCGGTGAGGGCTCGGCGAATTCGACATGCAGCTGGCAATCGCCGAAAGAATCGCGTGTTGAAATGTTTCCCGTCTTGGCGACGACTTCCATGTAGCCGTTCTCGACCTTCCATTTGGTCGGCTTGCCGTCCTTGTCGACCCAGCGCGACGCGTCTTTGCCCTCGAAGAGAACCACAGCGTCCGACGGTGGGCGTCCGGGAGCATCTTGCGTGCTGGCCGTGCCCGGATCGACGATCGGCGCTTCCGGACGATTGGGATCGTGAATTTTCCATTTCATTGGAGCTTGGGCGCTAGAGAACTGGCCCGAGAATATGATCATCGATACGATAAAAGCTGCATGGTTCATTTCGGCGCCTCTCGCAATATCATCATAGGCCCAGGTGCGCTTCGCAATTTTACTTCTAGCTCTACCTGTTCAATAATTCGCCACAATGAAACGCCCTTGGCTGGTGACGGTGATCGCCTGCTACTTCCTTATCGCGAGCATTTATTTTTGCGCCATCGGCACCTTGTTGTTAATTATGCCCCGGGCTGTCACTACCTTGAGGCATGCTCCGTTCGTCTATGGCATCAGGCTGGGTGGCCCGTATTTGGCGCTGTTCGTAGGAGTCGGTTGGGCCGTCGTTGCTTGGGAACTGCTTCGCCTGCGAAAATGGGCCCGCAGTGTAGCGATACTGCTTTTGGGCGTTGGAGTTCTTTGGGCGGTGCCGATGATGATGTTTACCGGCATCCACGGCTGGCGGTTACTCGTAGCTCTTTTTGAGATATCGCTGAGGGCCGCTGCTGTCTGGTATCTGTTGACTCCGGCAGCCATCGAGACGTTCGTGAAAGACAGGGCTAGCCCGCTCGGTCGAGCTCCGCTCTGACCCGACACCTGGACGGCTGTCCGCCGCTCTATCCCTTACCGCTTCGTCTTCGCTGGCTCTTTCTCTCCCACACGCTTGCTGACGGAGAAAATCATCTTTCCGGCTTTCTTGTCGGCATCGACCACGACGTGGTCGCCATGCAGGACTTCGCCGTCGAGAATCTTCAACGCCAGTGGATCCTGGATCAACTTCTGGATCGCCCGCTTCAGCGGACGCGCCCCGAAGTTCGGATCGTAGCCTTGTGCGAACAACAAATCCTTGGCGGCATCCGTCAGTTCGAGCGAAATCTTTCGGTCGGCCAACAGGCGGCGAACGTCTTCCAGGCGTAGTTCGATAATCTTGACCAGTTGCTCTTTGCCCAGCGGGCGGAAGACGATGATGTCGTCGACCCGGTTGAGGAACTCAGGCCTGAAATGCGTGTGCAGCAGGTTGATCACTTGCTGCGAGGCTGCCTCGAAATCTCGGTCGGACGTCAGGCTTTCAGCCTGCAGCAGCGTCGAACCGATGTTCGACGTCATGATGATGATCGTGTTCTTGAAATCGACCACACGGCCTTTGCCATCGGTCAGCCGGCCATCGTCCATAATCTGCAACAAAACGTTGAAGACGTCGGGATGCCCTTTCTCGATCTCATCAAACAGCACAACCGAATACGGGCGGCGCCGGACTTGTTCCGTTAGCTGCCCGCCTTCTTCGTAGCCGACGTAGCCCGGAGGCGCACCGATCAGGCGCGCCACCGAATGCTTCTCCATGTATTCGGACATGTCGATGCGCAACAAAGCGCGCTCGTCGTCGAACAAAAATTCGGCCAAGGCACGCGCCAATTCGGTCTTGCCGACTCCAGTCGGCCCCAGGAAGATGAACGAACCAATCGGGCGTTTCGGATCGCTCAAGCCCGCTCGGGAACGGCGAATCGCGTTGGCGACGCGCTCCAGCGCCGGATCCTGTCCGATAACCCGCTGCCGCAGCCGGTCTTCCATGGTCACCAGCTTCTTGACTTCGCCTTCCAGCATCTTGGAGACAGGAATGCCAGTCCACTTGGAGACGATGCGCGCGACGTCCTCTTCGTCGACTTCTTCTTTCAGCATGCGCGTGCCGCCCTGCGATTCCATTTGTTTGGAGAGCCGGGCAAGTTCCTCTTCGGCCTGGCGAATCAGCCCGTAACGGATTTCCGCCACGCGCTGCAGATTGCCTTTGCGCTCTTCCGCCTGTTCCTCGATCTTCAGCTTGTCGATCTGCTCTTTGACCGCGCGGATTCGTGCGATGAGATCTTTCTCTTTCTTCCAGTTCGCCTTGAGAACGTTCGAACGCTCGCGGATTTCCGCCAACTCTTTTTCAATGACGGCAAGACGCTCCCTGGAATTCGGATCGTCTTCCTTCTTCAGAGCCTGTTTTTCGATTTCCAGCTGCGTGGCGCGCCGTTCGAGCTGATCGATATCCGTCGGCAACGAATCGATCTGGATGCGCAGCGATGCCGCCGCCTCGTCGATCAGGTCGATCGCTTTGTCGGGCAGGAAGCGGTCGGAAATGTAGCGGTGCGATAAGGTAGCCGCGGCAACGATCGCCGAATCCTTGATGCGCACGCCATGATGCACTTCGTATTTCTCTTTGAGGCCGCGCAGAATCGCAATCGTATCTTCGACGTTCGGCTCGCCCACAAAAACAATCTGGAAGCGTCGCTCCAGAGCCGCATCTTTTTCAATGTACTTGCGGTATTCGTTGAGCGTCGTGGCGCCAATCGCGCGCAGCTCTCCCCGCGCCAGCGCGGGCTTCAGCATGTTGGAAGCATCGATGGCGCCCTCTGCCGCTCCTGCTCCCACCAGCGTATGAAGTTCGTCAATGAATAGGATGATCTGCCCTTGCGAGTCTTCGATCTCTTTCAGAACCGCTTTCAGCCTGTCTTCGAATTCGCCGCGATATTTTGCTCCGGCCAGCATCGATCCCAGGTCGAGCGCGACCACGCGCTTGTTTTTCAGAACTTCTGGAACGTCACCCGAGACGATTCTTTGTGCCAGCCCTTCCACGATGGCGGTCTTTCCGACACCAGGCTCGCCGATCAGCACAGGATTGTTCTTGGTGCGGCGCGACAGCACCTGCACGACCCGGCGGATTTCTTCATCGCGTCCAATGACGGGATCAAGCTTGCCGCGGCGGGCCTGTTCCGTGAGGTCGCGGGCATAGCGCTCCAGCGCCTGGTACTTGGCTTCGGGATTCTGGTCGGTGACTTTCTGCGATCCGCGCACCGCGGTCAGCGCTTTGAGAATCGCATCGTAGGTTGCTCCGTGCCGGGCGAGGATCTGCTGGGCGGCGTCCCGCTTAAGGTGCGTGATGGCAAGCAACAGGTGCTCGGTGGAGACGTACTCGTCTTTGAAATTCGAGGCTTCTTTGAAGGCCTGGTCCAGCAGCTTGTTGGCTTCGTTCGACAGATTGGATTGCGCGGCCTCGCCCGATACCTTGGGCAGCCTTTCCAGCGCGACGTAAACTTCACTCAGCACGGCCTGCGGTCCAATGCCGATTTTTTCCAGCACCGGCGGGACGATGCCCTCCTTATCTTCCAGCAAAGCGGCCAGCAGATGAAGAGGCAGCAACTCAGGATTGCCATGCTCAGAAGCGAGCTGGCTCGCGCGCTGCACCGCTTCCTGCGCTTTCACAGTAAATTTGTCCCAACGGATCGCCATAAAGACCTCGGTTTAGCAATTTTGCAATTTCCTAATTATGTAATTTGAGAACCGCTCGACCGCCTCGGTTTCAAATTACTCAATACCAGATTGCACAATTAAAAAATAAACGGGAGGCGGTCACCTCTGCCGCCTCCCGTCCTCAGGGGCTAAAGCCCGCATCTATCTTTGTCTCAGCGCGGCCCTAAAGGGGCCGCCCTTCCACGTTGCTTCCGGGGCGGCGCCACCTCCGACGAGCAAAGCCGCCTGCCCGGGTGGTTACGCGGCCTTACTGGGTCCTTTGCCTTCGAGGGTCTTTTCGGAGCCGACGTTGACCTTGATCTGCTTCGGCTTCGCTTCGGCCTTCTTCGGCAGAGTGATCTTCAACACGCCCTTCTCGTAGTTCGCCGACACATTCTCGGCGTCCACGGTCGAGGGCAGAGTGAAGGTGCGGGTGAAGCTGCCGTATTGACGCTCCACGCGGCGATAGTTCTCTTCCTTCTCCTCTTTCTCGATCTTGCGCTCGCCGTGCACGGTCAGCGTGTTGCTCTCGACGCGGACGTCAATGTCCTTCTCGTCGATTCCGGGCACTTCGATTTTCAGCGTGACTTTGTGCTCGTCTTCATAGACGTCAACCGGGGGTGCGAAGGTGCTTGTAGTGAGGGATTCATCCCGCCCGGCATCGTTGTAGGACTCGCGGAACAGACGGTTCATGCGGTCCTGCAGCGTGGCGAATTCACGAAACGGTTCCCAACGGGTTAATACGGTCATGGCTAAATCCTCCTTCAGATATCGGTTTGCTTCAGAATTTATTTGGATTTGGAGACCGGCCTCAGGCATCGCCTCAAGCTCTGGTCACTTTATTAGACGCTTCATTAGCACAGAAGAAGCATAAAAGTTGAGTGTGTTATTGTCAAGCATTGTATTCCATGCTTTTTCATTAGCTTACATGCGCTATCACGCACTTTAGGTACGCAGTTTCAGCTACATTGATCAGGATCGGGTGGTCCTTGGCCTGGCCACGAACCTCAATCAGCCGGAGCGTGCGGTGGGAGTCGATCGCAGCGCTTCCCAGCATTTCAAGGAAGCTGGATTGATCGACGTGGTAGGAACAGGAGCATGAGACCAGGATTCCTCCGGGCCGCAGCATCTTCAGCGCGCGCAGGTTCAATTCCTTGTAGCCGCGGAGCGCCGAGTCGAGATCCCGTTTGGTCTTGGCAAACGCAGGCGGGTCGAGAACGACCGTGTCATAGAGTCTGCCGCTGGCGGCATAGTCTTTGAGCAGATCGAAGGCATTGCCCTCGATCCACTCGATCTCTTTTCCGCCTAAAAGCTTCTGGTTAAGCGCGGCGTTCTGCTCGGCCACTTCCAAAGCCGGCCGGGAACTATCGACGCCGGTGATCTGGGAACAGCGCGGGGCCAGATGCAGCGCAAATCCTCCCTGATAACAGAAGACGTCGAGCGCCTCCCCGTGAGCATATTGCGCCGCGACGGCGTAATTTTCGCGTTGATCCAGGAAGGCTCCGGTCTTCTGCCCTTCGAGGGCATCGAAATGAAACTGGACCAAATTCATGGTGAATGTGGTTGCGGTCTTTTCTCCGGTCAGGAGACCGGAGGCACGAGGCGGAAGAGTTTCCAGTTCGCGGACGCGCGGGTCGACCCGCTCCACCATCGAAGCGGGGTCCAATCGCTTGGTCAGTTGAGAGATGACGCTTTCCCGTACAGGGTTGGCATCCATCGCCTGCGTCAGGATTTGCAGCGAAAGAATGTCATTGTAGCGGTCAACGATCAGCCCGGGCAGGGAGTCGGCTTCGCTGAAAACGAGGCGGTAAGCATTGGTGTCCCGGACGAACTCTTTGCGGTAGGCGATGGCGTCATCGATACGCTGGCGAAGTAATGCCTGAAAATCCCCGACCGGCTCGCTGGAAATCATGCGAATGGCGATCTGCGAGGAACTCGAGTAGAGAGCGGTCCCCAACGCCTTGCCGCGTTGATCCGTCACTTTGACGAGGGAGCCCGGGGCAATGCCGTCGGCCGAGAGAATATCCGAACGGTAGACCCAGACGTGTCCATTCTTCAGGCGGCCGGCACCGCGGGGCGATAGTTTGACCGTAGCGGTCTCTGCCTGGGTTGCGGTCGGGGCCATGAGCATATGTTACTTCCTGGGGGCCAGTCAGCCTCAGGAAACCGCCGCCGTTCCCGAAAAGAGTTACGGCGTTTTAGCGGGAGGCTGATGCCATTCCACGTGCACTCTCGCGGGAGCGGTTCCGTGACACTGCCAGCCGTTTACGCCAAAGTAAAGATGGCTGGGCCCAATGACGGGCAGGTCGGCATCAGGAGATGCGAGGATCGGGTTTGACTCCAGGTGAAGCTTGAGCAGTAAGGCTCCGGCAGGAGCCGAAGGCAGCGGCAAATGTTCCTTCTCGCTGGGCGACGGACCCTCACAGGCGATGACCGGTCCGGTGACATGGATCCGATCCCCGCGATTCAGGTCGATACCAGTATCGGTCCAGAACCGGTTGGCCTGGATCGTGAACGAATAGTCCTGGGGCAACGGCTTCTGGGAAGGCGCCTTCGCGTTCTGGGGGAAGACTAAACCGGTAACCGAAACAGCAAAGACCGTGACTAGCTGAAGGGCAAGAGCGGGTCTCATTGAGCTTCTCCGGTCGGCTAGCGGGCGGGACATTTTCCCGTCAGATGCGCTTCACGGACCCACCGGCTAGCCGCTGTCCCCCCATAATCAAAATCGCCGATAGGATCGGCTTATCGAGCAGCCTGTTCGGGGGCGACCGTTGCTGGCGGCTCGGGTGCAGCCGAGGCGCGGGTCTTCATTTCATAGCGGGCGGCTTCGAGGTCAGCGTGTAGCGAGTCGAGGACGACCATCGGGGCTTCCGTTCCCCAGGCGTCCAGCTCTTCTTCGTTCCAGTTGCCGTTCAGCCGGATCGCCCCGGTAATGTCTTCAGGAAATGCATGCCGGTAGTCGCCTTCGCGGCTGAGAATGTCGCCGATCAGCCGTCCGGTGTGGACTTCGTAGACGCGCCGGCTGGCCTGGCCTCCGGCGTTGCTCAGGCAGACATAAACCTCTCCAGCATCGCCATATTCCGCCCGGTAGTACCAGGCTTGCGGGGCGTCAATCTTGGGATGGTGGCGACGCGGACGGTGGAGACTGGGCTTTTGCTCGGCCAGTTCGTCAGCCGGGTTGAAATAGAGGATGCGCTGGCAGGAATCACACACGACCGTCTCTTTGCCCGAGCGAACGTCATTGTAAGTTTGCGGCCGCAGCATCACCTGGCAGGCCATGCACTTATGGTCTCGGACTTCCGAGATCCCACTGCCGCGGAACTTTGACACCCGCTCGTAGTGCCGCAGGAGATCATCGCCAATGCCCTTGCGCAGTTCATCGCGCTTGGCGCGCCATTCGGTCAGCTGTTTCTGGTCTTCTTCCGTGCGCTGGCGGGCTTGTTCCTTCTCTTTTTCGATTTCGGCAGCGTGAACTTTGAGTTCCGCCTGCGCCCCCTTGACCTCTTTGTCGCGTGCATCGGCGTTGACCATCAGCTCGAGGATCTTGTCTTCGGTCGCCGCGATCTCTTTCTCGGCAAACTGGATCTCGTGCAGCAGCGCCTTGTACTGCTCATTGGTCTTTACGTCGAGGGACTGGTCGCGATACTTGGAGATCTTGCCGCGCAGGTCGCTGATGCCAGTCTCGTACTTGCGCTTGGAGGCCTCGTCGGCTTTGATGGCAGTTTGAGCTTTTTCCAGCTGAGCTTTCGTGCCGGCGAGTTTCTGTTCGATGGCGGCGACGCGCTTGGG
>Ga0307478_10001815_pt1 | contig 17817 bp, 20 predicted proteins | sample atmos_gasesECM4C_2_FD_203713 | JGI IMG/M metagenome (GOLD analysis project Ga0307478, IMG submission 203713) | Hardwood forest soil microbial communities from Morgan-Monroe State Forest, Indiana, United States - atmos_gasesECM4C_05 | ecosystem: Environmental > Terrestrial > Soil > Temperate... | reverse complement strand
ATCCTCGAGCAGAATTGCCGTCGCTCGGATGTGGTGGCGCGCTACGGTGGCGACGAATTCGTGATTTTGATGCCGGAGACGAGCGTCGAACAGGCACGCCAGCTCGCCAGCAAGTTGCGCGGCTGGGTGGCGGCTGATCCGCTGCTCCGCGACAAAAATATTACGGCGAGTTTCGGTATCGCGGGCTTCCCAATTCACGGCTCTACCCCTCAGGAATTGATCCAGGTGGCCGATTCCTCCATGTACCTCTCGAAGCATCAGGGAGGAAACTCGGTTTCCACCGCGGAGCAAGGCGACCCCAACGACACCAAGCGCTGGAAGAAAGACGTCCTGGAAGCGTATCTGGGCGTCACGCTGAAGCGGCTCTTTTCAACCGGACCCGAAGCGTTCGAGGAAATCTATCGCCGCCTCGAGCAGTTTACGCGCTCGCTCACGGAGCACGGCGGCGTCAACCCCAGCGACGAAGTGCCGCCTGCGGTGGTTGAAACGGTCACGTCACTGGCGCTCGCGATTGACGCGAAGGACCACTACACACAAGGCCACTCGCAAAAAGTTTCCGCCTACGCGGTGATGATCGCGCACGCGCTGGGCATGAATGAAGCGGAGGTCGAGGAAGTTCGTCTGGCGGGATTGCTGCACGACATCGGCAAAGTCGGCATCCCCGAAGTGATTTTGAACAAATCCGGCCCGCTCGACGCCAACGAATGGGCCACGATGAAAACCCACACCGAGCTGGGTGCGAAAATTCTCGAGCCTCTCGCCGCCATGAAACGCATCCGCGAAATGGTCGGGCATCATCACGAGTTTTACGATGGCTCGGGCTACCCTGCACGGCTCGCCGCGGAGCACATTCCGGTGGGCGCGCGGGTGATTGCGATTGCCGACGCTTACGACACCATTACGTCCGAGCGCACCTACAAGAAAGCACGCAGCCCGGAAGAAGCCTTTGCGGAACTCGAGCGTTGCGCCGCTAATCAATTCGATCCGAAAATCGTCCGCGCCTTCATCGAAACCATGCGCCGCGCCCCGCAGCAGCACATCGAGGCCGCGGTAGGCGCGTCAGACGCTGAAGACGCGGGCTCCCAGCTTTAACCACCGCATTCACGCAGAAACTCCGCTGTGGCAGTCCCACTCAGAGCATTCCTGCGCTCGAAAAATAATCCGCACCAATGGAAAACGCGCCCGAGCATGGCCGCGCCCACAACCTTGACACTCGTCGGGTGAGTGCGAGAATTATCTACGTCACCGAATTTCGGCGCGATGGGCCTCGCTCGCTGGGGTCGAATCGCTCAGCCCAAGGAGTGCCGATGAACGATTTTCCGGAGTTCATGAAACGTGCCGCGAATCGCATCGCCACAAGCAGCCAGGCCACACCCGGCGTCGAAGGCTACGTTTTCGACGGAGCGGAGGGCAGCCAAATGGCACACTGGACGTGCCATCAGTCCGCGGTTTCCGCGCCGCACGCACACGGTTTTGACGAGTACATGATAGTCGTCCAGGGCTGCTACACGTTGATCGTTGATGGCCGGCGAATCCCTGTCCGGGCGGGTGAGGAATATTTTATCCCGAAGGGATTGTGGCACGGCGGCGAGCCGGCCGCCGGCACTCGCACGATCCACGCTTTCGGCGGCTACCGTGCCGAGAGAACGACAAAGTAGACTTTGCGGAATTTGCCGGAATCGCGCACACAGACCGCGAGTGTCGCGGCAGCATTTTTTGAGGGAGCATACGGATGCGAACAGCAACGGTGAAGTGGGTCGGCGGCGAGCAATATCTGGCAACAATGCCTTCCGGGCAGGCAGTCGTGATTGACGCCGACCGCGAACACAATTCGGCCCCAGGGCCGATGGACATGTTGCTCGGCGCGCTCGGCGCCTGCAGTTCGGTGGACGTAGTCTCGGTACTCGCAAAGAAACGGAACAAGCTCGTGTCGTTGGAAATAGTGATTTCCGGCGAGCGCGCCAAAGATCCGCCCTCGGTCTGGACCAAAATCGACATGGTCTACAAACTCACCGGTGAATTGGACGAGAAAGCCGTGCGCGACGCCATCGAATTGAGCCAAACCAAATACTGTTCGGTGGCGGCGATGCTGCGCAAAACCGCGGAGATCAATTACCGATTCGAGATTTTGCCGGCGAAAAGCTAGCCACGGTCCGCTGCAACGTTCTCACCACGTCCTGATTTGCTTGTTTTGTCTGCTTGCGATTGCATACAATCACGGGCTGTTCTTAAACGTCTTGCTGTTCCTATCCTCCTGGGGGAAATGAATGGGGAAACGCATCGCCGCAAAGATTACCGGAGTGGCCGGCTACGTCCCGCCGCGCGTGGTCACCAATTCCGATTTGGAAAAACGTGTGGACACCAACGACGAATGGATTCGCACGCGTACGGGAATCCGCGAGCGGCATTACGCCGACCCGGGAGTAGCCACATCGCACCTCGGCACCGAAGCGGCAAGAAAGCTGCTGACAGCGCGCGGCGTGAACCCAGAAGAAATTGACCTGATCGTCCTGGCCAGCGTCACTCCAGACATGTTTTTCCCCGCGACCGCTTGCCTGATCCAGGATCGCCTCGGCGCAAAGAATGCCTGGGGCTTCGATCTTTCTGCCGCTTGCTCCGGATTCGTCTACGCGCTCACGGTCGGCGCGCAATTCGTCGGCAGCGGCGCGCACAAAAAAGTTCTGGTGATCGGCAGCGACGTGATGACGTCCATCCTCGATTTCACCGATCGCGCCACCTGCGTGCTCTTTGGCGACGGCGCCGGCGCCGTGCTGCTGGAGCCGGCCACCTCAGAAAAGGAAGGCATTCTCGATTTTGTGCATGACGTAGACGGCTCCGGCGGCTGCAATCTTTATATGCCCGGCGGCGGCTCGCTACACCCGTCGTCGCAAGAAACAGTCGAGAAGCGCATGCACTACGTGCACCAGGAAGGCGCCCAGGTCTTCAAATACGCCGTGCGCCGTATGAGCGAGCTGGCAGTGGAAATGCTCGAGCGCAACGGATACACCACGAAAGATCTCGCGCTAGTCGTCCCGCACCAGGCCAATCTGCGAATCATTCGCGGCATGCAGGAGCGCCTGGGCGTGGACGATTCGAAAGTAATGATCAATATCGATCGCTACGGAAACACCACCGCCGGAACAATCCCCCTAGGCATGATGGAAGCAGTAGAACAAGGCCGCCTCCGCAAAGGTGACCTCGTCCTGCTAATCGCGGTAGGCGCCGGATACACCACAGGCGCCGTCCTGATGCGCTGGGCATACTAGGGCAAACGCGACACCCGGCTACTTCGGTCGCGGACAACGTGCGGTGGGTTTCACACCGAGCGCAGCGCGCCTCCCGCGTCGCGGTTGGTTTCGCGGGACGAGGGATCGGCGTTCCGGGTAAAACGCTGGGAAACAAGGAAGCGCGGGGCTTCAGCCCCGCCCTGATTCGCGCCTATTCTTTGGGGATTCCGCCCTTGAAGCCACGATTTCAATCATTTCCGCAATCTCTTCAGCCGCGGAAGTAGCGGTTCGGCCGTTGTCGCTCACCGCCAGCTGGGCGATAAATCGCCGCCTCGTCCTAATCTCCGATGATGATCAGAACCGGATTGCCGTCCCCGGTCGTGGTAGTGATCTCGACCATCTTCGTAGGCGACACGAAATAGAATGCGCCGGTGAACGCGGCTGGCGAAGTGAGCGTGATGCTGCCGCTGCCGTCCGTGGCCCCGGTGCTCGAAAGCACGTAGCTTCCAGTCACGGTTTCGTCCGCGGTATTCGCGCTCGCGGTGCTTTCATCCTGTATTCCGTTCACCGCGGCTGGCGTCACCGATCCATCGAAGTTGAGGAATCCAGAGAAGTCGCGATCGCCAGTGATCGCCGGTGCGACGGTGCCCTGAATCAACGGGAAGTCCTGAGCGATAAACGTAGTCGAGAAGCTGGTGGGTTGCGACTGCGCGTCCAATTCGCCGAAAATCGGAGCCCCGTTAAGCGGGCTCACCACGAACGCGTCCTGTTCGTCGATCATATAGAGTATCGGCACGAATGCATTGCTGATTTCGATGTTGGAGTAAACTCGCCCGTATTGATCGGTATCGTAAGCAACAGAAACTGGAGTTCCATTCGTCGAAGTGGCGCTACCTGCTTCATTATCCGTGTACGACAGGTTGAAGCTGCCCGCTGCCTCTGGCACGACCTGCAGCACGGAGACATATGGAGCCGATCCATTTGCTCCGCTCACGCCTCCCGCCATGGGTCCGCTAATCACAGTGCCGAGGAATGGTTGTCCCAATTGCAGCCTCATTTCAGCGACGCTGACAAAAGGAGTTGTGGCGGTCACCGGGTCTGTTTCAATTAAGAAAGCATCCGTGCCGGAAATCGGATAGACGTCAAAATTGAAAGTGGTGGCTGCGTCGAATTGAAATTCGCAGTGTGTCGAATCCGTGCCGGACTGATAGCTGCCGGAAAAAGAAGTCCCGCCCGCGTTTCCGTTCGGGGTCGTTCCAGGCACGTTGAGGTCGAATTCAGCGGGGCCGAGACTTCCGACCGTGGATGGCGAAATGGGCGGGGCGGCGGTGAAAACGCCTGCGAATGCCAGCGGGCCCGCCGAGTTGCCTCCATCCGATGATGCAAAGCCTGATCCGCCGAAAGCATAATTGCCATTGTAAGTAGAGTTGGTGCTGTTGACGACGCACGTAGTCACACTCTGCATTTCCAGCCGACCGGAACCACGCGTTCCAGTCGAATCGAACTCGACCAGCCGCCCGTGACTCCCGGGAGTGTTCCCTGTTCCGGACGCGTCAATCGAAAACGCATAAATGGGCGAGCCCGTGACGTTCGTGAAAGTAATTGTGCCGCGTCCATCCTGACCCACAGTGTAGGTGCCTTGCAGGTTCGGGACATTCACGGGCGAGCCGTTCAGCGCATTGTAATCCGCTTCGCCGGCCGTGATCATGCCGCTGCCATTCGCGGTGAACACTCCGGCCGCCGCCACATACCCGCCGGAATTATTTCCGCTGAAAGTAAACGCGTAATTGCCGCTCAAAAGCGAAAGATTTTGTGGAGGCGTCACAGACAGCGTGAAATTCTGCGTGATCACCGCCGGCGTTGGCATGGTGCTATCAGTCACCGTCACGCCAAACGTGAACGTGCCCTGCGTGGTCGGCGTGCCGGTAAGGTCTCCGCCGGCGCTGAACATCAGGCCCGGCGGCAACACTGCACCGCTCGCGAGCGTAAATGTGTAAGGAGAATTCCCTCCGCTAGCCGCGAATTGCACGCCGACGTACGGCGTGTTTATGGTCCCGGAAGGCAGCGGAGATGTAGTGGTAAACGCCAGCGTGCTAACCACAATGGTCAGTGGGCCAGACGTGCTGGTTTCGCCCACCGCATCGGTCACCATGATCGTCACAACTGACTGTCCCGCCGTGGTCGCCTTCCCCGTGATATTCACCGTGTCGGTCTTGCTCGAACCCAAAGATAATCCCGCCGGCAGCGTCCCGGACGCGATCGTCCACGAAAGAGGCGGCACGCCGCCAGTCGCAGTCACCGGCGCAGTGTAAGCCGCGTTCAAAGTGGCCGTAGGAAGCGAAGTGGTAGTGATTACCGGCGGCGGCTCGATCTTCACAGTCAGTGTCGCGAACTGCTTCGGAAAATCAACGGACGTCGCGGTGATAGTGACGACCGTCTCAGCCGTAACCACGGCTGGCCCAACATATGTCCCGGTAGTCGAACTGAGCTGCGTTAATGTCCCAGTGCCCGCCGGGCTGGCCGCAAACGTGACTCCGCCGTTTTGCGTGTCATTCAAAACCGTCGCGCTCAGTGAGATGGATCCGTTCTGCCCGATAAATTGCGTGCCGTTGGGCGAAATCGTGACCTTATTGAACGTGGAAGGAGTGCCGGAGCAGGCGGCCAGCTCGAATAAGGCGAAAGTCAGGAAAACAAGCAAACTCGTAAAGCGGGCGCGGCTCTTCATGGCGCCTCCTTCGGTCGGCACACACACGATTGCGGTTGGAATCACCCGTAATATTTAGACACGAAAGGCAATGCAGCCGCTGGAAAATGACCGGGCTGAATGGCGTATCAAGCAACTGGCTGGAAGGACAGAAGGGCAAAATCCGGCGCAACCCAGGTCAGAATCGCTACGTCCCGCCCGGCCCGCGCTCCGGGTTGGCGGCGCAATGTACCGTCGCCGATGTCGCGTTGCCTTAGCTCAGCGCCGGAGGCCCGGCACAAGCCTCTAATTTGCCGCAGCAGCAAAAATCTCAGGATGCACGGCCCGCCCCTTGGCATCCGCCGCGCCCACATCCACATTCAACTCCACCGGAATCTTCACCGGCGGCAGGCAGGTGGTATCGTTGCAAGCCTGATAGCGCAGAATCACCGGAATCTTCACCGCGCCAATCGCCGCCCCAGCCTCAGCTACCAAACGCAGCTTGAATGTCACGCTTCCGGTGTACACATCCAGCGGCTTATCCGGCGAAAATGAGAATTTCTCCTGCCGCCCCGCCGGGTAAATCGTGTCCACCAGCTTGAAACCCTCCGGCAGCTGCGCCGTCAAAGTCGTCGCAATCAAATATTCATCGGACGGCTTGTGCGAATTCACGTGGTACCCGCTGCGAATCTCCGCCACCACGGCCGCCTGAAATTCTTTTCCCCGCGGAACTGGCTCCATGGAAACAAAGCTATGCGCCTTCACAATGCTGGCCGCGCTAGGCACTGCCGCCGATTCCTGCGCTGGCGCAGCCGCAGCAGCCAACCCCCCGCGCGAAGCCACAACACTCGCCGCCACGACGAAAATGAAAGCCACGCAGCCAGCAAGCGCGCGCAGAAAGCTCATACCGAAATCGCCGTCCCCAATTTCTCTGTAAGTATCCGGCTCATCACCTGGTTCAAAGTCTCCCCAGTCTTTTCCTGCACAAACGCCTGAGCCGCGTCTGACCACCCCAATTTGAAGCTCGTAGTCAGCGCCGAAATCCATATCTGCCGTACCGGCGCGTTCGGGCTGATCACAAACCGCGTCTCATCCTCATCCTCGAACTCAATCTCCAGCTTCCCGCTCCCGCCTTCCACCTCGAAATCGTTCTCGTCGCCTACCTCCAGCAAACGCTTCCGCAAAGCCTCAAACGCCGCATCACTCTTCTTCTGAAATTCGTGCTCATCCATCAAAGCCATAAAAATAATCGCCCCCGAAAATCCTGCGTCCGACTCTCTCAGTGCCCTCTAAGCTTCTCTCTCTCTGCATTCTGTGTCGATTCCTTGCGGTACCTGCACTCCGTATCCCTGCTTCCCTGCCTCACAGCAACGACTTAATCTCCGCATCCAAATCATCCCGCGAAGCCAACCCAATGTACCGCTTCACTACTTTCCCATCCCGCGAGATCACAATGCTGGTGGGCAATCCGAGCAATCCCCCAAACTTCCCCGCCAAATCGTCATTCCCCAAAACGATCGGATAATTCATCGTCATCTTCTTCCCATCCACATCGAACTCCGTCTTCTGCACAAACGGATCCACCACGCTCTTCCCGTCGTCATCCATCGCCACGCCCAAAAGCGTAAAACCCTTATCCGCATACTTCTGCTGGAATTCGATCATCCACGGAATTTCCACCTGGCAAGGCTCGCACCACGTTGCCCAAAAATTCACCACCACCACCTTCCCCTTCAAACTCGCCAGCGACACATCCTTGCCCTGCAAATCCTTGAATGTAACGTCCGGCTCGTTCGCCAAAGTCTTCGGCGTAGTCGCTCCATTGCCCGACTTGCACCCGACAAAAACCGCGGCAAGCCCCGCCGCCACCACGAAAATCAAAAATAAACTCCACCGCGTTCGCATCCGCCAAACTCCCGTCACAACGAAAATTTATTCAGAAATCCAAGCTTGCCCGATAGCCACGTCAGCCGGTTCAAGAATACCAGCCCGCCCACGGCCAGCAGCAGCACTCCGCTGAAAACTTCCACCGTATGCAAATGCCGCCGGAATTTTTGATAAAAGCGCAGAAACCCGCCGATCCCCAGCGCCGTAATCAAAAACGGAACTGCCAGCCCCGCCGAATAGCACGCCAGCAGAAATATTCCCTGGCCCACCGTCTCGCGCGTCGCCGCCACCGCCAGTACGCTCGCCAGAATCGGCCCGATGCACGGCGTCCAGCCGAACGCAAATGCGAACCCCATCAGAAATCCGCTCACCGCTCCCGGCTGCCCGCCCATATTCCGAAAATGGACGTCGCGGTTCAGCCAGCGCGTCAGCGAAGGCCCCAGCAGAAAAATCAGCGCGATGGAAAAGAAATGAATTGGCTTCAGCTCCGCGCCGAGTATTCCCGCGCGCCACAAAAGCAACCCGCCCAGCGCCACCAGCACGACGCCGATCACCAGCCCCACGCGCACGGTAATTTTCGCGAGCCATCCGATCAAGTGCAGTCCAAACATCACGATCAACGCTCCGGCAACCGGCGCCAGCATCGCTCGATTCCGCAGCAAAAAAGATCCCACTGCGCTCGCCGAAGCTCCAAACGCGATAAACACCACCGAAAATCCCGTCACGAACGCGCACGCGGAGAGCAGCAGTCCGCCCCGCGGCGTCTTGCCTTCCTTCAATTGTTCGACGCCAATGCCCGAAAGCATCGAAATGTATCCGGGCACCAGCGGCAGCACGCAAGGCGAGAGAAACGACACCAGCCCCGCCAGAAACGCCGCGAATATGGAAACGTCCATCAGCTATTTTCCCGTTCCGTCATTTAGGTGAGTGACTCAACCGCTCGCCCGCCGCGACCTCAACTCCCGATTTTCCCACATCCCTTAGACGCGGGGCCACGCTTTTTGCCGCCGCGCCCGTACAAGGGAAATCCCTCCACCTGCCGCCGCAACCCATCACCCGTGGCCCATCACGGGCCGCCCGATCGCGCCTAACTCCAATAAATACACGCCACAAACGCTGGCGCGCCAATTGCTATTCCACACCACAAGGGCTTGCCAGCTGGAGCCGGGCGCGGTGACCAATATCACTCCTCTCGGTGGCGGGCCCAAAAAATTTCGCGTCACTGCATTTACCGCCGAAGGAGCGCCATGACGCCCAATCAGGTCACCCTAACGCGAGTCGCCTCCGCCTTCGCCGCCGTCGCGCTCTTCACGCTCTTCGGCAATGCACTCGCCGCCGACCTCGCCGCCGTTCTGCTCACCATCGCCGCCATCGCTCTCGACGGCGTGGACGGCTACCTCGCGCGCGCCCGCAACCTCGCCACTCCCCTCGGCGCGCAACTTGATATCCTCGGCGACCGCATCGTCGAAAATCTCTTCTTCACTTTCTTCGCCGTCAGCGGGTTGATCTCGCTCTGGGTCCCCGTGCTCTTCTTCGTGCGCGGCACGCTCACCGATTTCCTTCGCTCCCTCGCCGCCCGCAGCGGACGCACTCGCTTCGGTACAAATTCGATGCTCGAAACCTGGTGGGGTCGCACGCTCGTCGCCTCCCGCGCAAGCCGCGCCGGCTACGCCGTACTCAAATGCGTCTGCTTCTGCTACCTCGGCCTGCTGCTCCCCGCCGCGCACGTCACCGTATCGTGGCTCAACGCTTCGCTCCTTCACGCGCTCGGGCTAGCAGGCCAGTTCCTGGTCGGCGCCACCGTCGCTTTCTGCGTCCTTCGCGCAGTCCCGGTAATTTGGGAAGGCCGCCGCTACCTGACCGCCGCGCAGCAGAAAACTTCCGCGCGCATCGCGGTCCAAGCCAGCCGATGATCGCGCCCCAACAAAATATCGGCGCATTCTTCGACCTGGACGGCACGCTGCTCCCCGCGCCCTCCCTCGAATGGCGCTTCATCCGCTATCTGCTCGAACGCGACGAAATCTCCACCGCGCACGCAGCCCGCTGGTTGGCGCATTTCGTCAAAACCATTCTGCGCAATCCAGACGACGCCATCAAAGGAAACAAACTCTATCTGGCTGGAATCAACGAATCGCTGGCAAACGACTGGGAACGTACGCTCGCACCAGCATCCGCGCACGAAGATTCCCTCCCGCTCTTCGCTCATGGCCTCCAACGCATCGCCTGGCACCACACGCGAGGCCACCAAATATTTCTGATCACCGGCACGCTGGCCCCGCTGGCACAAATAGCAGCCACACGCATAACTGCGCAAATCCAAGCCCCAATCGAAGTCCGCGCCACGCAGCTGGAAGTCCAGCCCCAGGGGTGGCACAGCCACTCCTGGCTGTGCTCTTCCACTCAATGGACGGGTCGGCCAGCAAGCCAACACATGAGCAAAAAAGCCAAGGCCGACGCGCTGGAAGCCGTAGCCGCAACCCACAATATCAACCTTGCCCAAAGTTATGCCTACGGCGACACCGGCTCCGACCTCCCCATGCTCGAATCCGTAGGGCATCCGCAAACAGTAAATCCGAAAACACGCCTCGCCCAAATCGCAAAAAAGCGCAGCTGGCCAATCCTCAACTGGGACAAGTCCGCTACCGCACCAATCCCAAGCCCCGCAACATCGCAAAACTTCGGCTCCCATGCCGTCCGCCAAGTACTCGCTCACACGCCGCACTCGAGCACGCATTCCAAAAAGGCCGCAGAAATCTAATGTCCTCCCTCCCCGCAACATCAGACATCCACGCGCTCCCTGCAAAGCGCTCGCTCCCCGATTACCTGGCAGAAGTCTGCCAAACCTGCACCGCCTTTGAACAAGTCACGTTTGCCTATTTAGCTTGGCTCGAAGCACTACTACTAACCTTCCACCACAACATCCCCCACGCCGCAAAATACGCCGCACTACACTTCGCTATCGCTGCCGCCATCGCCCAACTCACCCGGTCCGCCGCCCGCTCGCAAAATCCTGCGTTACAGTTCGCGCGTTGCTGGTACCCATTACCGCTTTACATTTTCTTCTTCGAAGAACTCCAAGGCCTCGTCCACGCCATCTTCCCCAGCTGGTTCGACCGCTGGCTAATCCAATTCGATTACCACCTCGCCGGCGTGCATCCCTCCGTCTATCTCGCGCACTTAGCCACTCCCGCGCTGAACGACGCCATGCAATTCGCCTACATGACTTACTTCCTCTACCTCGTAATTCTCCCGGCGATCCTCTACACACAAAAAAACCGCGAAGCCTTCTGGACAGTTATGACCTCCACAGCCATCGCGCATTACTCCGTCTACGTAATCGCAATCCTCTTCCCCATCGAAAGCCCGTATTTCGCGCTAGCGTCCCTGAATCCAACCCCTCTCAAAGGCGGCACATTCACAGCCACGATCGAACTCATCGAACATTTCGGCCGAGTCCACGGCGCCGCCTTCCCAAGCGCACACGTAGCAGGCTCCACGGTCGCCATCCTAGCCGCCCGTCGCTACAAACCCTGGCTCTTCTGGCTCTGCCTGCCATTCTTCGCCAGCATGTGCGTAGCAACAGTCTATGGCCGCTATCACTACATCGCGGATGTCCTGGCCGGCCTTGCCGTAGGCGCCGCAGGCTGGGCCGCAGGCCAATACCTGATGAATCGTCACAGCGCGCTGCCGAATTTGACTTTATAGCGGCGCACATCAGGGCGCCACGCATCGAGTGCAAGAGGAAATGCAAAATTGAACTTCCTAACTACGGCGATCGTAAGCGCCTTCATTATTGCGGCCGCTCCGCCGCCCCTCCATGGCCAGACACAAAACGATCTCAAAATCCGCATCCTGAACGCGAGAAACGGAAAGGCGCTTAAGAATGTACGCGCGTCGCTGGGTTGGTTGAACGGCCCGATTTCGCCCGTTCAAAAAACCAACGGCGACGGGGTGGTCGTCTTTCGCCTCCCGGACGCACTTCCCAGAACGCTTGTCCCATTCGTGGATTCGTTTGAATTAACGATCTGTTCGGACAACATCCGTCCAATTGATCAAATTCTCGCGACCGGAGAAGTTTCCGAAAACAACTGCGGGAAGGCAAAATATGGTCGCGCCGCCGAACCAGGAGAATTGACCATTTTTGCTAGACACCTGAATCTGTTCCAGAGGATATACAAGCTGTATTACTGACTTAAACCCACTACGCGCAGAATGTCACCCTCCACGCCGCTCGCTGGTCTCATGTCACACGCCACCTCAGAAAATCTTCTCCGCCCGCCGCAAAGTACCCAACGACCCTAAATTCGCAATCCGGAACGCCACCAAATACTGGTTCTCATTACGAATCGTGCCAAACGAAAATCTCCGGTACTCGAATCCAATCCCGCAGCACGACCCGTTGTAACTCACTTCCGCGATCTGATTTTGAAAGGTAGAGTTCGTGATGTCGTAGCTCGCCCCAAACGTGGTATTGAATCCCGGCCGTGTCAGGTCGCCGTAGCCAATCAGCGCCCGTATTTGGTTGGACCGCGGCTCGAACATGAACCCCGGCGGATTATCCTGCACCGGCGTCGGCAGATTGGTCGCGGAAATCTGCGCCAGCGTCAAAAACGACTCCTTATACGGTTTCAGTTTCAGCAACGCTCCGATCGCTGTCAATTTCCCTCGTTGCGGATCGAAATTCACGATCACTTGCGTGTCCCAATGTTTCCCCGGCTCGATCCGCAAATCACTCACGATCGGCGAAAAATGCCGTGGCTCATCCGCAAATGCAAAAGGCGTCAATTCATCCGTCGCTTGAAACACATTGCGCTGTCCCGCGATCAGCGCACCTCCAAAATTGGGATCAAAAAAATGAATCTGCGCGAGCCGCCAGCTGACTACTTCTTCCGCGTTCCCGTCCTTCTTCCGCCGGTAAAGCCGCTGCGTTATTCCGTACTCGATCTGGTTGGTGTCCGTCAACGTTTCATCTTCGTCAAAGCGCACGATGTTGTTGAAATTATTTACTCCGTTCACGAAGCTGTACTGCAAGTCCGGCTCGATCACGTGTTTCCACTTCGTCCCGGAGTCCCCATCGCCCCAGACGCGCTCGATCGTGGGCGGCCGTATATCCACCGTTAGCTCTTCCGTTTCGCGCCACAATCCCACGTTGACGAACGACCCGTTCTGCACCTGCCCGCCGTAATACGTCGAACGCATCGTAAACGTCGGCGTTACCCCCAGCCACGGCCCCCAGTGAAACGGCATCGTCACGCTCGGCGCAATCTCACTCCGCTCCACGAAATTCGGCGTCTCAAAATTGGTCACGTTGTTCGAGCGGTGCGCTGCGTCCGAAAACACATCGAACGAAAAATAAAATGGCAGCTTCTCCCAAGGTGCCTGATCCACGGAACTGAAACGCACTTCCGGCGCGGTGCGCAGCGACACAAACTCGTTCACCGGTGTCGTCACCGTGGTGGCGCTTAGATAGTTCTGATAGCTCAGCGCCGCCAGATTCAAGCTGAACCCGCGAAAATTCTTCGTCAGGAATGCTTGGTTCCGCACTTCCGAGTTCACCGCCTGCGTGTATGTTTCGCTGAACGCCAACCGGTACGTCAGCGACGACAAATTATCCAAGTCCGCTACCGCCCGCCAGCCGTCCGGCAGCAACGCCGTAAACAGCAAGCGCGCCTCATGTCCGCCCTGGTTGATCAATTCGCCGGTGGACTCCCGCAGCCCGCGGTCTACCACTCCGTTGTACGTCACATCCAGCCGCGCGTTTTCCCACGGACGCATGCGCAAATCGCCGCGCTGCGCCCAGCCCCTCCGGCTGTAATAGTTAGCTCCCAACGTCAAGTCCGCCCAATCCGTCGGCGCCCAATACACTGCGTCGCCGAAAATAAATCCCTTGCTGGTGCTGTCTCCGATGTCCGGTATCAAAAGCCCGGAAGAACGCTGTTTTTCGGCGGGGAAGGTCGCATATGGCAGGTACAGCACCGGCACGGAAAACAGCCGGAAGTTGCCGTTTTCCAGATGCACCGAAGTCTTCATGTAAACCGTCGCTTCCGGCGCATAAAATTTCCAGGTCGGACGGTCTGGCTTGCACACCGTCATCCACGCCTTGTGCACGCGGTACGTAGTCGGATCCAGCCGCTCCGCTTCCTCCGCCTCGAAATAAATCGGATTGGGGCTGATCAACAGCGTCGGCGTCGTATGCCTCTGAATCGCGAAAGTCGCGCGCACGTGATGAAACGTTCCGTGCCCCGTATTCACTTCGTATCGCGCGTCCTCCGCCTCCACGTGCTGCGTCTCATAATCGAGTTGCACGTGCCCCCGCGCCGTCACCACCTGCGTGTCTTCGTTGTACTCCACGTGGTCCGCGCGCAACCGCGTGTTCTGGTAGCGCACGTCCACGTCGCCATCGGCGTAATAAATCCGCCCTACTTGCCGTTGCTGTTTCGCTTCGAGCGTCGCTTCCTGCTCCGCACCAATCACCGCCGGAGCCGCCGCGCGCGCCACGGCCTTCGCTCCATTCGCTGGAGCGCCCTGATTTTTCACCGCGCTTTGATTTTGGGATGTGTTCCCGTCGCTCCGTGCCCCAACCACACCCGTACCGGCGAGAAAAATCGCAGCCAGCAATGGAAGAAGCACGAATCTGCGAAGAGATGACAAGACGATTGTGCTCGGCATGCCTAAGAGAACCGCATCAATCTCGCGAAAAAAGAAAGTCGAGCCTAACACGCGCCCCGCAACCCCGCAATCAACTCGGCACGGGTTCGCCGATCCACATCGCAGGCATCCCGGACACCCTAGCACTCCAGTAAGACCGTCTCTCCTCCGCCGCAGTTGCCTGATACGCGCAAATCAACCCCAATTCTCCCGACTCATCCCCGCCACAACGTGCTACCATCATCGCGTTCCGTCACTGGAACTACCGCAGCGCAAAACGGACCAGTGATACAAATTTGCTCGCAGTGCGGCGCGCTTTTGCTCGAGCCCGCCGAAAAATGCACTTTTTGTGACGCCCCACTCGTCGTCGCCAGCGACGAGACTTTCGAGCCTGTCCCTGTTGGTGTATCCGTTCGCTCGGAGTCTCCCGCTAATGCCGCCATCACCGTCGAACCCGAGTGGCGCATGGAAGTCTCGCGCCGACTGGAAGCCTATCGCGTGCGCCGCGGTCGCCCGCGCCCCGACGATTCCCAGTCCGGTCTGCCCTTCGCGCCAGCCTCAACCGATTATGGCCGGCCGACCGAGGAACTCGAACTCACGGATCGCCCGCGGCTTCGCGCCGTCCAACGCGTTACCCCGCGCAAATCATTGAACGAGCGCGTCGAAATCAATATCCAACCCGAGCTCGATTTCTCCAGTTCCCCTGACGATCGCGCGCACCCGCAAAATGCCATCGTACCCGTCGCCAATCTTGCTGAACGCCGCCGGGCCGGCGCCCTCGACGCACTCTTCCTTGTGCTCACCTACGCTGCTTTCCTCGGTCTCTTCCGCTCGCTCGGCGGCGAAGTCGTACTCGCCAAAGTGGACGCCATCGTATATCTCGCCGCCTTCTACCTTTTCTACGCGCAATATTTCTTTCTATTCACTACGTTCGCCGGCGCCACACCGGGCATGCAACTTCGTGGCATCACCATCGTCCGCCTCGATGGCAGCCTGCCGGACACACGCCAGCTCCTGTGGCGCAGTTTCGGCTACCTGCTCTCTGGCGCCACCATGATGTTGGGATTTCTCTGGTCGCTCTGGGATGAGGACCACTTCACCTGGCAGGATCGCATCAGCCAAACCTACATCACCGCCGCTACTCCGCTGATGGAAGTAGGCGCCTACGAAGTCCACCCCACACAGCGCCGCCTGGCTCACAAGTAGCGCGCGCCGGCAAACTCCCAAACGATAGAACGGCAGGGGCGCGGCATGCCGTGCCCGTTATCGCAGCGGGGCATCTTCGTTTTCAGCTCAAACTTCAGGAGGGCTATTGCTATTCGTTCACTGCCAATCGGGGAATCCCAGCTTATCGCGCTTGATGACGCGTAACGTGTGTAACGCCTCTGCTAGCGCCTGTCGTTCGCCGCTCCCATCGTTGCCTTGAAATACGACCGTAAGACGCTCCAGAATCAGGATCTCCACATTTTGCACTTTCTCGAACAACTTATCCGGATCGGATTCCTCCCTGAGTTCCCCTAGAGGTGTTTGCCACTCCGGAAATTTCGTTTCTCGGTCGCTCATCGCCCTCGTTCCTGTTTGAATTTCCATCAATCCGCCGCCGCTGTGTTCGAATCGCCCGAATTGATCACCAACTTGTTTCCGGTACGCACGTCCAGGATCACGTACTCACCCGGCGCGCTCATCGCGAATTTCTGTACGTGCGCCGTAGCTTCCTCCATCGTCCTGGCCGCCGCACGCCACAGCACGCTGCCGCTCTCTTCCTTCTGAAATATGTCGAATTGAATCGTTGTCAAAGGGACGCTCCTTGGTTGGCCAGGACTTCTTTTTCAATCAGACTGCCGCCCGCTTTTTGTTTGCTTGCCACATTCTCCCGTAGCGACTCTTTCCGCTTCAGCTCTGCCGCCGCAATCTTTCTGGCAACCGCCAATGGCACCTGTTCGAAAACCGTTTTTCGCTTTTTCATGACGCTCCTTCTTCCCCGTCGCCATCTACCCTAATCAATGTGCGGTCCTACGGGTCAGATCTTTTGCCCTCCGTCGTTTGCTTTCTCTCCATGAACTCGCGCCGTTAGCGCACCCCCGCCCGGCCCCGATCTGCGCCTTATACGGTCTCGACTCGCCCGGATTGCGGTTCGTATTTTTTGCTTGACAAACTTTTTCACGGTTCGATACGATTGCGCTACGTTAGTTTAATGAATTCACGGCAAGGAGCGAGGCCATGGCCAACTCTCGAAGCAAGTCAGTTCCCATGCACTTCAAGACAATGGTCCAGTCCGACGTCCCCCAGGGACGCAACGGCAAGCACAAGGTCATCATCACCACCATCCTCGACGACCTTGACCAATTGCAGCCCGGTGCCGCGCTCAAAGTCCCCCTCTCCGGCCTCGCAGCCTCCAAGGAAAAAATTCGCTCGGCCCTCAATCGCGCCACCCGCAAAGCCGGACGCCGCGTGGCCACGGCCACCGACACCACGTTCCTCTACGTCTGGAACGTCCCCGAGTAGCCGAGTTTCCAGCCGTACATTGTAGTTTTCAGTCGTCATCCCGAACGAAGTGAAGCCTGCCCCTGGGAGGGACCCGCTTCGATTGCAACCTCACCAGGTTTTGTGGGTGCCCCGCCCTTCTGCTCCTGAAGGGTGGGAGTTTTGCGCCAGATGGGAATTACGCGGATTTCAAAGCAGAGTCTCTCTGTGCGAACCGAACCTTCGCCTTCGCGGCCTCTTCTTCGCGATTCCGCGGCGACGAATTCGTCTTGAGCGAATGCAAAAGCCGCGTCGACGCCTCGGCAATTTCATCCACCGCACCCTCGAACGCAGCTTCGTTCGCCTTCGAAGGCTTGCTAAAACCGCTTATTTTTCGCACGAACTGCAGCGAAGCATTCCGAATCTCTTCCGCCATAACAGGCGGCTCAAAGTTGAACAAAATTCTGATATTCCTGCACATCGTCATCACCTCAAAATATTCAGTCCGGTTACCCAATCTGCTCCATCTCCGAGAAGCGCTTCAACCCATCCTCGTCTGCCGGTCCGGTGGCATCACTTCCCATTCGAAGACGGTGACCATCCGGATCTTGCACATTCATTTCTCTGGTGCCCCACGGCAGATTCGTGGGTGGCAGGCGAATCACCGCGCCGCTCTTCTTGTACTCCTCATGCAGCGCGTCCACGTCTTCCGTGAAAATAGACATCCACACGCCCGCCTGCCCTTGCGCTCCTTCACAGAGAAAAATCTCGACCTTACCCCGCGTAACGCAGCCAAATGTCGGCGGATTACCCCAGTCCCATTTCTTGCTGAAGCCCAGCTTGTTAACGTAGTAGTCCATGGAAGCCGCAAAATTCCTAACATTCAAAATCGGAATCACGCCTTCAAAT
>Ga0307478_10001814_pt1 | contig 17820 bp, 18 predicted proteins | sample atmos_gasesECM4C_2_FD_203713 | JGI IMG/M metagenome (GOLD analysis project Ga0307478, IMG submission 203713) | Hardwood forest soil microbial communities from Morgan-Monroe State Forest, Indiana, United States - atmos_gasesECM4C_05 | ecosystem: Environmental > Terrestrial > Soil > Temperate... | reverse complement strand
CAAGATCGCAGCCGGAAGTAGAGCCCCTTCCTCCTGAAACAAAAAATCCAACTGGAAGAGAATACAGCTTCTCGGCAATGGCTTTTTAGGGGTGTGATTCACAGAATTGGCCGCTAATAAACGGCAATCCGGAAATTAGAAAAGAGCCGACTTCGAGAACCGGCGATCATCCAGCGGTGGATTGGTGTCTCCGCGACGTAAGTGTTTCCTTTGGCAGGAGCAGCACAAGGACCGCTGATACGAATAGCAAGACACCAGCCATGGCCAAGCCTACATAAATGTTTCCGGTCTTCATCGCGATTGCGCCGATTGTGTACGGACCGGCGAACCCGCCGAGGTTTCCGAGGGAATTAATCAGCGCGATGGCCGCGGCTGCCGAGAATCCAGTCAGGAATTCGCTGGGTAGCGCCCAGAAAGGCCCAAGAATGCTGAAAACGCCGACAGCTAGCAAAGACAAAAGCGCCACGGAGAAGAAAGGCGAACGCGTTGTACCTAGGAGCACGAGAGCTGTCCCTGCGATTATGGCTGGAATTGCCACATGGTATCGCCGCTCGAGTCTGCGGTCGGAACTGCGGGAGACAAGGATCATGCCGACGAAACCTGCAAGGTAAGGAATCATGACCAGGAGTCCGACGACGCTGTTGGAATACCGACCTGACAGTGATCTTACGAGCTGCGGCGCCCAGAAGTTCAGCGTGTACAAGCCGATCATCAAGCCGAAATAAATCGAGACGAGGTGCCAGACGCGCCCGTTCGTCAGCGCCTGAAGCGCGGAGTATTGGCGCCGTTCCAGTTTTTGTTGCTCTTCGCGCGCCAATTCTGTGCGAAGCCATTGCTTCTCATCGGCTGCAAGGAATTTGGCATGCTCTGGTCGGTCAGGGAGCAGAAAGTAGGTGAGGAAGCCGCAGATCACCGCGGGAATTCCCTCCAGGATCAGCAGCCAACGCCAACTGCTCAGGCCGAGCCAGTGCGCGTGATCCAGAATGAAGCCGGAAATTGGAGCGCCGAGGATGCTGGTGACGGGCCCGCCCGTATTGAAGAATGCTATCGCGCGGGCCTGCTCGCTCTGGCGAAACCAGTGCGTCAGATACAAAACGATTCCGGGAACATAGCCTGCCTCGGCAAGCCCCAGCAGAAAGCGCATCGCGTACAACTGATTTACGTTGCGCACAAAGCCGGTCAGCGTTGCTACGGCTCCCCAAGTGATCAGGATGCGCGCAATCCAGATGCGAGCGCCGATTTTCTGCAGGATCAGATTGCTGGGAATTTCAAAAATGAAGTAGCCAAAGAAGAAAATTCCCGCGACGAGTCCGTACTGCTGGCTGGTGATGCCCAGCTCGCGGTTCAGCGTCAGCGCGGCGAAACCGATATTGACGCGATCGAGAAAGGAAACGAAAAAAAGCAGGAAGGCAAAGGGAAGAATCCTGTGCTGCACTTTGTGAATTGTTCTGGTTTCGATCGAAGTTGAGGCGATTGCCGGGCCGCTTCCCATGCTCACCTCAGCGACGGTTGTGGCGAAAGATTCTCTCCGGAGCGCTCCTTGACCGTGGGAGTGCCCGGACTGCGGAAACTGTATGCCTCGAATGGATGCCGGTCGCCACTAAGATGAGAAGTCAGGCTAGATGCCGCCGTACCAGGAGAAGCCGTGATCGGGGGAGCTCGATCCTTGGCCTGAGCCGATGTTCTTCATGGTGTCCGTGAGGGTGATTCGGGCGAGGTACTTCTTGCTTTTGAAGCCGAGCTGGCGCGGCACGCGCACGCGAAGGGGCGCGCCGTGCCTCTTGGGAAGCTCTTCGCCGTTCATGGCATAGGCAAGCAGAGTCTGCGGATGCCACGCGTCAATCAAGTCGAGGCTGTCAAACTTTTTGTCCATGGCAAAGAATGCGACGTACTTTGCCTGCGGAAGGACGCCGACGAGGTTCAAGACGTACCAAAGGGGCACGCCTGTCCACTCCGCAATGAAGGACCAGCCTTCTTCGCAAGCTTGGTGCGTGATTTGCGTGCTGGTAGGCAGCCGCTTCAGATCGGCGAGAGAAAAGGTAGCTGGGCGAGCCACCATGCCATCGATGGTCAGTTGCCAATCCGCCCAACCGCCGGCCAGGAGGCGCCGGTAATTTTCGTCCTTGTCGGGAGGCTCGCCGTTGACGGGGGCGATTTTAGAAATATCGCTGCGGGTGAATTCGCGGGCTCGCGAATAGTGAGACGTCAAAAGCCGCTGGGCGGCATAAGTCAGAGTTTCGCCGGCGCCCAAGATTCCGCGGTGGTCCGGCGGGATCAGGCCGTAACTGTCGGCGATCTTGGCGGCAACCGCCAAGCCGGAGGCGCCTGCCGCAGCCGCTAGGCCGGTCGTGATCAACTTTCGCCGCGTGATTGGGTCGCTCATGGGCGCTCCATTCCCGCGGCTCGCCCGCCCGCGATCATGGGCCAAACGCGCGTCGTAAATCCGGCGAGAATGATCATGGCGATGTGGATAGAAAGGAAGAGAACGAGGAAGCTCGCCACGAAGAAGTGCAGCGTGCGCGCGGTTTCCTGCCCGCCGAGTGACGTCACCACGCCGGGGACAACGGAAACGATCGCGGGAGACATGGCGAAGCCGGTCCAGATCACCAACGGAAACAGAACAAAAATCACGGCGAGGTACGTGAGCCGCTGAAGGGCGTTATAGTTCTGAGAATCCTCTTCCGTGGGCCGCTTCAAGTGCAAATGATTTGAAACCACGCTCCAGATCGAACGCCAGGAGAGATCTGCCTTCGCCGGCACCAAATGCCTGCGGAAGTGCTGCGTGAAAATGCCGGAAACGACGTAGAGAATGCCGGTCAGGATGCAAACCCACGCGGAAAGAAAATGCAGAAGCCGGCCCCAGCCGGATGGCCCGCCCTTCATATAGGGCAGCGGGAAAGCGAGAACATAGGGGCCTCCCAGCGCGCCTGTTTCGCCCCAGTAGAGACGCGGATGAGCTATAAGAATGGCGAATCCGCTGACGACCAGTCCAAGAAAGCTTAGCGTCGTGAGCCAGTGCGTAACGCGGACGACCGCAGAGAATCGCGCAGACTCCAAACGATGCGTGGCGCGGACCGCAAGGCCGGGGAGGTACGTAGACTGTGCCATGGTCAGTTCGGGCGAGCGTAGCACACGAGTAAATGGAAGACAATAAAGGCAGCGAGCATCGTGGATAGATAGTAGCGGTAGTGAATCTCAGTTGATCTCGATATTTCCTGAGGCGGTGTGCGCGTCGAGGAGCGCGCCGCCGCTGCCCGTTCTGCCTTGCAGATGATTGCGCGAGACGAGGCCCTGAACTGTGAGAGGGCGGTGCAACTCCACACTGCCGGACGATGTTGTGGCGTCAAGACTGAACGAAGCCTGCGACGGCAGGGTCAAATCAATGTTCCCCGAACCGGTTCCGACGTGCCAATCATCCTTGGGTTCGCCCGCAACGCGGATTTCGCCATTGCCGGTCTGAATCTTCAATCCTCCGCGAACCCCGCTTAGTGTTACCCCTCCAGAGCCGGTCTTGATTGCCACGTTGCCGGGAGCAGCCTGCTGGACTTCCACGTTGCCGCTCCCCGTAGAAGCAGAAACCTCACCCGCCACCCCAGTGGCCCGAATGCTCCCGCTCCCAGTCTCTGCGTGCAGCGCGCCCTTGACCGAGTCAATTTTCAAGTCTCCTGAACCAGAGGTGACCCGGAGATCCCCAACCATGTTTTGGACCGTGATATTGCCTGAGCCGGCCTCGGCGCTGGACGAAAGCTGCAACCCATCAAGCGACTGGTTGCCCGACCCGGTATGCGAAGCGAGCCCGGTCGCTGGCGGCACGGTCAGATCGTAATCAATGGAAACGTTGTTGGAATCCCATCCGAACAACCACCAAAATGCTGACTGTCTGCCGCGAATGCCTCCAACGCGAATGGTATTGCCTTGCTGATCGATGGGTGGGTTGGATTCAAGGTTATGGATCTTTTCCGTCGCGCTCATTCCAAACCACGAATCGTGGGCATGGATTTTGGCGAAAATGTGGACGGTGCCGTTTCCACCGGAGCGAACCGTGATGCTGCCCGAACCCGTGGTGACTTCGAGACTCACGGGCCCGGAAACCGACAATGTCCGTTCGAAACTGCCGGTTTCCGCGCCGGCCGGCAGGCTTCCAAATCCAACTACGAGGAGCAAGCAAGCGAACATCTTCACGAATTTCATTTTGTTATCTCCCAGTACGGTATCACTCCGTTCCGCTTGGATGAGCGGACGGCAGCCCTGAAGTTTGTGGCCTGGGAGGCAAGGGGCCTCCGGTCTTCTTGTCATCGCGACTAGAAACGGCCACCCACCAGTAGAAGATCAGGTAGGCCGCTCCGATCGCCGCTGGAATCCAGCCGATGATCGTGACGTCGCGCGCGCCATGCCGGAGCGCCGCTCCGGTGACTCCGAGTCCTATCACGATGCCGGGAAGACCCCAAAGCAAGCCGCGCAGGACATACTTGCGTGGATCCGCCGGCGCCGGCGCCTCTTCAGCTAGAAGACTCGAAGGATCCAGACCCTTCTCAAGCGCCATTCGAATGGTTCGCTGCCGCTGAACGTAACGAAGGTGGCGAAAGCCGAAAATAATGAGCACAATGACGACCGGCGAGAGAACTGCAAGAGCGCCGGTCAGGATTCCTAGGATGCCTTCCACGAATTGCTCCTCTCGCCGATCGGTCGTCTGCCGTCGATGGGCGTGCTTTGGTCTTCTTTCGAGTATTTGGACTACCTGGCCCTGCCAAATGTTTCAGCGCCTCTCTGAAACATTCGCCCCGGAAGCAGGAGTCTAAACCCAGAGGACGTATCGCCACAGAAAGGAACCGGCTCAAATGGGTGGGTCTGAAGGTGACGGTGCCGTGCCTGCTGGCGCTTTCTCTGAGATGATGTCTGCATTCCAAGACGTCGAGATGCGTCTCATCACCAACGACCGCAGAACGCGGAAGCAGACTCATGGGGTCAAATGAGAATGACTTCAACCAGTTGCTCACGAAGTACCAGGGGAAGGTTCTGCGCCTCTGCTACGCGATACTCGGCAACCGGGCGCTCGCCGAGGAGACGGCGCAAGACGTTTTTATTAAGATTTGGCGCGGACTAGGCACATTTCGCCGCGAGTCTTCGCAGTACACGTGGATCTATGCCATCACCCGGAATGCGTGTTTCGACGTCCGCGAGCGCATTGCAGCCAGAAAGGCAGATTCCTTGGACGACCCCGAGGTTCTACGAAAGGCCGACAGCCATCAGCTCGCCCACATTGAACGAGAACCGCAAACGGATGTGCGGCGCTGGGTAGCCGAGCTTCCTGAACCGCAGCGCCAGGCGCTGACGATGTTCTATTTGGAAGAGAAATCTTATGAAGAAGTTGCTGCGGCACTCGCTGCGCCTCCGGGCACCATCAAGACGTGGATACACCGGGGCCGCCGGGCTCTCGTCGAAAGGCAGTTAGAATTAGAGGCAGCAAGTAAACTAAGGAGCGGGAGAAAATGACCTGCGAGAACTGGCAAGACCTCCTACTCGATCGTGAACATTTGAACGATGCCCAGCGGCAGAAGCTAGACGAGCATGTTTCAGATTGCGCTGGCTGCAAAATCTGGGCCGTAGCGTTGGCCGAAGTGGATGCGCGAGCGGTAGATTTATTCCAAACCGAAGTGAACCCCGTGGCTTTCCAGGAGCGGGTGTTGCGTGCGGTGGCGCGTCAGCGCTGGCGGAATTGGATGTCATCCGTACCCGACTTCCTGGATGTACTCGGGTGGAGCGCTATTGGGCTCTTGGGAATGGTGGGGTTGCTGGTCTGGACTGACCGGGTCAGTTTGCTCGGCAATCATCTTGTCTGGATGGGGGCGCCTGCGCTCGTCGGAGGCGTGGCGTGGGCCGCGGTTGTCTTATGGAAGGAAGAGTCAGGAACTCGCGTCCTCCTCTGAAGTTGCTTCGGGCCGCTCAGTTAGACCAGCCGCGCGTTCATCTCTCTGCATAAAAAAAGCATAAAGTGCCTGGGAAATTGAGGTTCTGATAGAATTCGGTGCAAAGCGTTCGACTTGGCGGTACTTTATGTCCGAAGGCTCTCGTTCCATTCATTAGGCGGGCTCCAACGTTTCACTTGAAAGCGTCAGCCTAAAAGTAGAGCGTGCACCAGAGGAGGGCTTCACGATGCTTTCCCTTCGAGTCAACAAGAAAGCTTATAGCGTGGATGTTGAACCTGAGACTCCGCTCTTGTGGGTTCTTCGCGACACGATCGGGCTTACGGGAACGAAGTTTGGGTGCGGGATGGGACTGTGCGGGGCGTGCACGGTCCATCTGAATGGGAAAGCGGTGCGATCCTGTGCGACGCAGGTCAGCCGCGCCGCGGGACAGGAAATCACCACGATCGAGGGGTTGTCTCCGGAGGCGCAGCATCCGGCGCAGATTGCTTGGCGCGAAGGAGATGTGCCCGAGTGCGGTTATTGCCAGTCGGGGCAGATCATGGCAGCGGCGGCGCTGCTCGCGAAGAACGCGAATCCAAGCGACGCGGACATTGAGCGGGAGATTACGAATCTTTGCCGGTGTGGGACGTATTGGCGCATCCGGCAGGCGATTCAGCGCGCGGCTCAGATTTCGGCGGCGCATTGAGGTTTTGTAGCACGGCCACTCCTGGCTGTGCGGGTTTTGCAATCGTGGTCAGGTCGGGAGCGTAAGTGCGGTCTACAAGAGCACACAGCCATGAGTGGCTGTGCTACGAAATGCCAAGATGCCAACCAACCTAAAGGTTGGCGCTAGATGTAAGGCAAGCAAGTTGGCATAAGGCGACCAAGTTTGGCACCCGTTCTGGTGGGAGGTGCTCATGTCAGCTACTCCTGAAATGAGTCGAAGGCAATTCGTGGTGACGACGCTGGCCGTTGGCGGCGGATTTGCCCTTGGAATTTCATTCCTTGAGCACGGCGCCGAAGGAGCAGCGGCAACGGTCGCCGCCAAAATCTCGGGACGGCCATGGGAATCGCTGGCTGGCGCGCGTGATGTGGAGGTTGGTCCCTGGCTGATGATTGCGCCGGACGATACGGTGACGATTCGCATCGGGCAATCGGAGATGGGTCAGGGCGTTATTACGTCTTGCGCGAAGATGGTGGCCGAAGAGCTCGAATGTGACTGGTCGAAAGTGCGTGCGGAGTACGCGTCGGTCAACCGGCACTTCCGCGAGAACAAGGTGTACCGGCGCTTGACCACGAACTCCAGCAGCTCGGTTCGCCTGGGGCGTCCTTACTTACAACAGGCCGGCGCCAGCGCGCGCGAACGCTTGATGGCTGCGGCCGCCCAAACATGGGGCGCTGCCAGATCTGATCTGACGGTGAAGGACGGCGTGATCACTCACACGCCGACGGGGCGCACGCTGCGCTACGGTCAGGTGGCGCAGAAGGCGGCGGCAATCAGCCTCCCCGCAGAACCGAAGATCAAGACGCCAGACCAGTACACGCTCCTGAAGAAGCCCACCAAGCTGCTGGAAGTGCCGCCGAAGGTGGATGGCAGCGCCACTTATGGAATTGACGTGCGTGTGCCCGGCATGCTGTACGCGGCGGCGAAACAGACTCCTGTGTTCAAGGGCAAAGTGAAAAGCTACAAAGCGGACGTCGTGAAGAACCGGCCGGGCGTCCATTCGGTGGTCGAATTCGGCGGCGAGGAAATTGAGGCGGGCGTTGCGATCGTCGCGGATAGTTATTGGCATGCCAAAACCGCTCTCGACGACCTGCCTGTTGAGTGGGACGAGGGTTCGCACGGCAGCGACAGTTCGGAAGAATATTTCAAGGCCTCGCGCGTGACGCTCGATGAACCCGGCGCGAGAGTCGTTACCAAGAAGGGAGACCCGGAAGCGGTGCTGCGCGGCGCTTCTCATGTAGTGGAGGCGGTTTACGAAGTTCCTTACCTTGATCACGCTGTGATGGAGCCGTTCAACTGCACGGCGCAGGTCACTCCGGATCGCGTCGATATTTGGGTCGGCTCGCAAAACCCTGAAGAAGCCACAACGGGCGCCTCGAAAATAACGGGCGTTCCCGTGGAGAACATTTACCTGCACAACTGCTTCCTGGGCGGCGGATTCGGGCGGCGCGGGAACCAGGATGATGTCCGCCAGGCGGTCGCGATCGCCAAGCAGCTTGGCGGGCGTCCCGTCAAAGTGATCTGGAGCCGCGAGGAAACGACGCAGCACGGCCACTATCGCCCGATGCGTACGTCGCGGTTCCGCGCGGCGCTGGGACCGGATGGGATGCCGCTGGCGTGGCATACGCGCGTGGTCGGGATGGATGAGAATTTTGCGTTGGGCGACCAGCGCCTCCCGGGTGACGATGAACAGCTCATTCGCGGGCTGCACAAGCTTCCATACTTCACGCCGACGGAACTCTTCGATTTTCACTTGCGGAAGTCGCACGTCCCAACCGGCCCGTGGACTTCGGTTGGAAGGTCGCAAAACGAGTTTTTCCTCGAGACGTTTGTAGACGAGCTGGCGCACGCCGCCGGGAAAGATCCGTATCGCTACCGGCGCGCTTTGCTCGACGCGAATTCGGAGTTCCGGTTTGCGAAGAGCTGGATCCAGGTGCTGGATACTGTCGCGGACAACTCCGGCTGGGGCAAACAACTGCCGGCAGGAACGGGGATGGGAATTGCCATGGGCGATAGCCGGCGGCTGACCCGCACGGAAATTACGATTTGCGCCGCTGTGGCTACTGTGTCAGTCAGCAAGGACGGCCAGGTGCGTGTGCAACGGCTCGACGTGGCGATGGATACGGGGCCGTTCCTGGTGAACCCTCTCGCGGCGGAGCGGCAGGCGGAGATGCAAGTGGCCATGGGAGTCGCCGCAACCCTTTTCCAAGAAATCACCATCGAGAAGGGGCGCGTCACACAGGGCAACTTCGACACGCTTCCTCTTTTAAAGGCGAAAGAGATGCCCGAGATCAAGGTCTACTTTGTCCGGGCGACTGATGACCCGATTGCCGGAATTGGCGAGGAAATTATCGGCTGGGTGGCTCCGGCGATTTGCAACGCTGTTTTTGCCGCTACGGGGAAGCGCATTCGCTCGTTGCCGCTGAAGAACCACGACCTGAGCTGGACATAGCAGTGCAGGACGGACGTTCGAAGCGGACGATGTTCGGTGGTTCTTTTTGGCGCGGCTCTGATCTTGGCCTTCCCTGAGTTGCGCACAGATTTCTCACGCCAGCGATTCAATTGTGACAGCGAGCAGCAAGTTTACGAGTGCAGACTTCGTCCCGCCTAATGAGTTTACGGCACGGTGATCGATAACGTACTTAATGTCATTGTGGCGTTACCGGTTTGGCCCTGAACTGTAAGTTGCGTGGTCACGGGGTTGTTGCCTCCCGTCCCACCGGTCCCACCAGTCGTTCCGGACCCGCTGTTTTTGGGTCCGACCAATCCTGTGCAGGAAACCATCGCCCCGCTAATCAGCACGATGGCCAGGACGGCGAGCCCGCTACGCAATGGGGTAGACAAGGCTGCGGTGCGGCGCCCGATCACGATCCATGCCATTGCCATTAAAAGCAGGGCAGCAAAGGCGATCTGCGAGGGTAGGGCGCCCTGTCCATTTATCTTGCGGAAATTGTGCCAACGCCCTGGTGCAGCGGCCGGCTTGGTTGTGACGGACACCGTCAGTGTCGTTGTCGCGGCGGTGCCGTTGACATTGAGCGCGCTGGGACTAAACGTACATCCAATTCCTGTCACAAGACCCGCGCAACCGAAGCTTACAATGCCGCTGGCATTGTTTGTGGAGTTCACCGTGATTGTGAAGGAAGCGGAAGACCCAACCTGGACCGTGCCAGAGGTTCCCGGGGTAACTGTCGCCGCGAGAGTACCAACGGCAAGCGAAGCCGTCTGAGAATGACTGGTACTTCCGCTGGTGCCCGTGATTGTGAAGGAGTAAGTGCCCTGAGCTACAGTCGAGGGAATCGTGAAACTTACGGTGGTGGAACCGGGGACACTGGCGGTCGCAGGACTCGACGAACAGTTCACCCCAGCTGGCAAGCCGGAACAAGCCACTGTTACAGTGCTGCTGAAGCTGCCCACAGGCGCAACACCGACGGCATAGACTGCATTTCCTCCCTGGATAACCGCCTGGGAGCTTGGCGTCAAGCCGATCGTAAAGTCTGGGCCGGTGGAACTCGCGACGATCAACGTAGCCTGAAGGGAATGCGTCGCGATTCCGGAACTGCCGGTGATCGTGAACACATAGGTTCCGGCGACCACAGAACTACCGACTGTAACGGTCACGGTCGCGGCGGTGCCCGTGCTGGCAGGGGTGACAGGGCTTGCCGAGCAACTAGCCCCGGCGGGCAATCCGGAGCAAGTCAGCGCTACCGAGTCGGCAAAGCCGTATAGGGCAGTCAGAGTCAGCGAGTAAGTCGCGTGCGTTCCCGACGAGCCTGTTTGTGCCGGTGCCGGGAGCACCATGTAGAAGTCGGGGCTTGGAGGTAGCGGGGACGAAATCGTCATCCGGGTGAAGAGAACGTCCGAACTCGATTTGCTCGGCGACCTGTCAATCCAAACGATGTCCGACATACTGGCGGAGTCCACTCCCAGTTGAACGCTTCCGCAGGTCGTGAACGGAGGCGGAGGAATTTGAGCCGTTGTGATGGTGGGATCGTTCACACATTGTGTCGAAGGATTGATAGAGACTGGAGTCGAAGCCGTGCTGAAGCTCGCGCCGCCATCGAAGGAGCGCGCGAAGAAAACATCGAACGCGTTCGCCGTGGTGCTGTCATCTTGCTGCCACGCGACGTTGATGTCGCCGGCTGGGTCGACTCCGACCTGCGGGAATTCGGGCGAGGTCCCTCCCGGAGCGACAGTCACCGGAATCGTGAATGTCATGCCGAAAGGTGCGACGTTGTCGGTCGATCGGGTGTAGTAAATTCCTGCGTTGGTAACTGCTCCGGCGCCGGACCAGACAACGTTCAAGTTCCTGGTTTGGTCGAGGACCGCGTACGGCGAAGCCGCCGGCTGATTCGTCAAGACCGACGGGAAACTGAATTTGGCCGTGCTCTGCGCGCCAACCATCAATGGGTACGCGCTCGCGAAGACGTTTTGGTCTGGGAGATCGTCCGCCCACACCAAGTGGAGGTTATCGCCGGAGTCCATGAGGAGTTGCATGTTGTCGTACGAGCACCCAAAGAACCCGTTCGGCCAATCGGCGTTTGCACCCAGCCAGTCCGTAGAGGAGAGAGACCTGGTGCCGAACGTGGTGCCACCCACCGTCGAAGCTGTGGGGGACGGAGTGGCTCCCTTCGCCGTTATATTCACATACACATTCCCGCCCATCGTGTTGGAGTAGATTGGCTTGCCATCAAGCCCCACTCCGGTTACGACCGGGGTGCTGCAGTAAGATCCTGAGGCGTTTTTGTTGGACTCGTCCGTCCAAACAACATACACGGTTCCCTGAGAGCTGACGGCTACCCGAGGCCCGCCCGAGTTCTGAGGATTCGTCGAGATCTTGATGGGCGCGAAGAATGAGCCGCCCACATTGTTCGACTGGGTGATATCGGTCTCATCCCTTCCCCAAACCACGCTGACCACGCCGCCAGAGTCGACGGCCATCCTAGGTCCATCCGCCAGCGGTACGGGTCCAAGAGTCAATTTCGTACCTGCGGGGAATGACGCTCCCCCGTTTGTCGAATGGGTTACGTAGACGTCAAAGTTTCCTGCCGTTGTGCTCGCAGCCGCCCAAGCAACGTAGACGTTGTTCCCGGTCGCGTCGACTACAACTTGAGGCTGGAACGCCGCGCCAGTGCTTCCGGGAATCCCAACGTTATTGGGGAAAGTGGCGCCTTGATTTGTTGACCGGCTGAACATCACGCCCGCTGCGCTATCCGTCCACGCGACGTTAAAATTTCCGGCTCCGTCGATGACAAGATTCGGATATGACGAAGCGGTCGTCGTTGTGTTTATTTTCTCAGCCGTGACGCCGAGTGTGACCTGGACGATCTGCGGGCTGCCCATGGCGCCAGTCGCAGTGATCGCGACTGTGCCGGAGTAGCTGCCCGGCTGCAGACCGCTCGGATTCACCGCGATATTGACTGTCGCCGGCGTCGTTGCACCTGTGGCCGTTGCGGACAGCCATGTTCCACTTGAGGCCGAAGTGGTGAAAAGCACTTGTGCCGGGCTGGCGGTGACGCTGACCGGCTGAGTTGCTGGCGCCGCGGTTCCGATCTGATAGTTAAACATTACCGCAGACGGAGTTACTTTCAACGTCGAAGGCGGCGCGTTGAGGGTGAGGCTGAGAGTCGCGGTTTGACTCAGGCTTCCAGAGGTCCCTGTGATGGTGAGTGTACTTGTTCCTGGAGCCGCAGCACTGCTCGCGGAGAGAGTAAGCGTGCTGGTGGTCATCGCAGAAGTCGGGCTGAACGAACCTGTGACCCCGCTCGGCAGGCCGGACACGGACAAACTGACGCTGGCGCTAAACCCATTCTGCGGAGTGATTGTGACGGTGCTTGTGCCGCTCGCGCCCGCTGTGACAGTCGCAGGCGACGCCGACAGGCTGAAAGTCGGAACAGGGGCGGCGTTTACGGTAAGGCTCACGGTAGCGGTGTGAGTCAGGCTGCCGGACGTCCCGGTAATGGTGACCGTGGCTGTTCCGGTGGTCGCACTGCTGCTTGCCGTCAGTGTGAGCGTGCTCGTGGTTGTCGCAGAAGGCGGACTGAACGCAGCCGTCACTCCTGTAGGCAGACCAGACGCGGACAGACTGACCCCACTGCTAAATCCGTTCACTGGAGTGACCGTGACCGTGCTTGTGCCGCTATTCCCTTGCATGAAGGTCAAACTACTCGGCGATGCAGACAGGCTGAAGTCGGGAACAGGGGCAGCATTTATTGTGAGGCTCACGGTCGTCGTGTGACTCAGGCTGCCGGAAGTCCCAGTGATGGTTACCGTGGCCGTTCCGGTTGCCGCAGTGCTGCTCGCCGTTAGCGTGAGCGTGCTGGTTGTTGTTGCTGAGGTTGGGTTGAACGCAGCGGTGACTCCGCTCGGCATGCCAGACGCGGACAAACTCACGCTGCTAGTAAATCCGTTCTGTGGAGTAACCGTAATGGTGCTGGTGCCGCTATTTCCTTGTATGAAGGTCAAGCTGCTCGGTGACGCTGACAGGCCAAAGTTCGGAACGGAGGCAGAGTTCACCGTGAGGCTTACGGTCGTTGTGTGACTTAAGCTGCCGGAAGTGCCGGTGACAGTAACAGTGGCTGTTCCCGTAGTCGCGCTACTGGTCGCTGTTAGGGTGAGAGTGCCTGTGGTCTGCGTGGAAGTTGGGCTGAATGACGCCGTAACCCCGCTAGGTAGGCCGGACGCAGACAGGCTGACGCTGCCGCTAAAACCATTTACTGGACTGACCGTCACAGTGTCAGTGCCGCTGGCACCTTGCGTAATACTCACGCTGTTCGGCGAGGCCGACAGGCTGAAGTCGGGAGCAGCATTCACAGTCAGACTTACGGTTGTCGTATGCGTGAGGCTTCCGGATGTCCCGGTTATCGTTACCGTGCTGGTCCCAGTCGCGGCTGTGCTGCTGGCCGTGAACGTAAGGGAACTTGTGCTCGTCGTAGAAGTGGGCGTGAAGGTGGCTGTGACTCCGCTCGGGAGACCCGATGCCGTCAGGGCGACGCTGCCGGTAAAGCCATTCTTGGGAGTAACCGTAATCGTATCCGCGCTGCTGGTGCTTCCCTGAGTGACTGCCAAAGTGGTGGCCGACCCTGCCAGACTGAAGTCCGGCGTGGCCGTCGAGCCAGCGGTCAGCGTGTACATTGCCGTGTACGCATCCCCGCTGGGGAAAGAGCCGGACCATCCCGTCAGGTAGAAATTGACTGAGCCCGAGGCCGTTGCGGGAGGCGTCCAGGTAAGGGTAAACGTGTTTGTACTGGCCAATCCTTGGACGACAGGAACGACATTCGTCCCCAGATTGCTGTTGGTGCCCGCCGTCCAGCTTCCGGCTGCGGTATTTGTATTGCTTGCCAAGCGCGCCGTGAGCTCATACCCAAATCTGGGCCCAAGTGGATCGTTTATCGTAACCGTCAGGGGCATTGGTGTGCCCGGCGTATAAGTCATGCCCGCGGGAAAACCAGTGACCGCCGAGCTGCCGGGGGAGCCATTGCTGGTATGACAACCGCTACCGACGCAAGTGTTGGAGCCAAGGGGCACCGGATTCTGGGAAGTAAACGATGGAACTGCATGCACCTTTGAGAAGTGCAGAATTGAAAAGGCAAACGCAGTCGGAACTTGTAATTGTGCGCCTAAGATCACAAGCGCAAAAACGGCGGCAATCGACAAAACGAGCAATGAAGTGCGTATGGATTTCACGTTTATTTTCCCGTAGTCCTATATGAATTCGGTAACGCGTCCTGATAAGTGCTCTTGCGCATTACGACCGCTTCAAGCCGACGCGCAAGCATTCCCCTTCCGTGTGAAGCTACGCTGCCTCCGGATAGGTCGCTACTGTTCGGAGGGCCAACTAAAGGACAGGCTCCGCTAGCTGCTCAGTGGGTCTTTCGTCGTGGTCTGCCGCAGAAATGCGGATGAGCATTCTCGACTCCAGTTTTTGCAGATGGTGCTCTTTTACAAAGCGATAGTAGAGCCAGAGGTGGTTCGTCGGGGGTGGATTTGAAATTGGTCGGCCCTAGCGGACGATTTTAGAACTTTTCTGCAGTGCCAGGTCTGATCAGAAGGGCCTCCGACCTCCTGGTCCCGAACCAGCCTGGACCAGACCAAATCCGTTGAATTGACGGCATTTGCCTGCGCATTCCTTCCGCTTATTTGGGCTACCTGGGCTACAAAATATCGATGGCCTTAGTTCGGGATGTTCAGCCCCACGGGATTCTACCGTAGCGAGCCGGCTTCCCGGGCAGGACTCGAACCTGCAAACATTCGGTTAACAGCCGAACCACTAATTTAATCAGAACCTGCCGGAGTTGGTGCTAATCGAAGGAAATCGGCTAGTTGAGACTAAACAGGACGAATCACTTTCTCCTTCTTTATTCATCTTCCGTTCGTACTCTGCCACCATTCGCCGCTATTACTATTACGATTTTATGACGGCGCGAGGAGCTCGCGTGCCCGGTGAGCAGGCGCTCGGACCGAGCACACTGTCAGCTTATGTTGGTCGGGTGGATAGCGAGTTAAAGTTCGACTGCTTGGAAGCCAAGATCGCGGAGATCTCGCTAGGACAGCCCGAACTCAACCTAGAACTGCATCCCGAGAAGACGCGACTTCTGGAGTTCGGTCCTTTTGCGATCGACCAACGGCAGTGGCGTGGAGAAGGGAAACCGGAGACGTTCAACTTCTTGGGCTTTACGCACATCTGCGTGAAGAAGAGGAGCAACGGACGGTTCACGGTGTTGCGGCAAACGATCCGCAAAAGATTGCAGACGAAGCTGAACGAGGTGAAAGCCGAACTTCAGCGGCGGATGCACAACCCATCCCCGAAGTAGGCAAGTGGTTGCAAGCGGTGGTACGAGGGCACATTCGGTATTACGGTGTGCCCTTGAACCAAAACGCGCTGTGGATTTTTCGGTTCCAAGTAGGGCGGCTCTGGCATCGCGCGCTTTCGCGGCGCAGTCAGAACGGTCGCGTACTCTGGGACCGCATGCGGCGCCTCATCACTCGCTGGCTGCCTGCGCCTCTCGTCTGTCATCCCTATCCCCTGCGCCGCATGGGCGTCATCACCTGAGGCAAGAGCCGGATGCGGGAATCCCGCTTGTCCGGATCCGTGGAGGGGGTTATGAGCGATCATGATTCCTACTCCGACCATTCGAGCTGCGGTGTGTGGCAAGACGAGCTGTCGCATTGTCGAGCAGACCGCCCCAAGCTGCGGACGTGGGCTCGATGCTGCGTATCTTTATTCAGATTGAGGAAGAGACCACAAGCCGTGATTTGTCTGGCTTCTTTTGCTGGATCGATCCATTCTGGACCGTTTTGGACCGCATATCGTGGTTATCCTTAACTCTGTGAGCAGATTAGGGATGCTCTGCTTTGGGTTCGATTCCCATCGCCCGCTCCAGAATCGCTGGAAGCAAATCACTTACGCGAAACTTGGCTCCATTTCAGCACTTGGCTCCAATTCAACTGCAGCATGACGTTCGATCTTCTCGGCCAGCGTCTTTACGGCCCGCCTTTGCGCGTCACCCACAACATGCCCGTACTTCTGAAGGGTAGTTCGGGTGTCGCGATAACGTAGTTGGCGTTGTACCTCGATGCCTCTCGACCAGATCCAGCAACAGATCGGCATCGCTGGGATCATTCTTGGTCCCCGAAGAATAAAACGCTTTCCGCAAGTTGGCGGTCATGGCCGGCGGGACTGGAAAGATATGCAACTGCTCGTACTTGCTCAGCAGGAACACCAAGGCGCCGCGGGTCTGCTCTATCGCCACCGCAATCGGCCGATCGGCAAAGCGCTGACTCAGCTGCGCCACCCAAGCTCAATGGCCTCGGGCATATGGCCCACTTCTCCGCGTTCTCGCGTGCTGGAGTTGGCCTCTTGCAGGCTCCGGGCGTGCTTTTGGTCCGCCCAATCAATGGCCCAAAAAGCGGCATACTGGATTTCGGGTTCGTTTTCACTCATGAGTTTTTCTTGATTCCTCTCCTATCAACGTGTTGGCTTTCCTTTCTACGATTCCGTATCGTGTTGCTCTCGCTCCTCACCATCAGCAGCAGGCTACTTTGTTGTTCGAGATCCTTATAGCAGAGTCATGGCGCGAGGCCTGACGGTATCTGAGTGTTCGTCGCAACAAAGCGCATCCCGCGGCTGAAAATCTGAGAATAAACATCGAGTGTTAGGACTTGGTATTCATGACCTCGGGACGCCTGCCGCCGCCAGTGTAGCCGGTCAGCAAATCCAATTTTTCCACATTTCCACAGCCGCGCCGGCGGGGACGACTTGTGAATTCCCTCCTGTTCTGTTCACTTGCCTCAGCGTGACTATAAGACTTAGCCAATCAAGGTAAGAAGTTGTTTGCCGCACTTGCTCTGATCGTACGCTTGCCCAATGTTTGAAACGTTATTGATGTCGCTGGAGCCTGCTCTTCTCTGCGAAATTCGTTGTAAAGGGGGCAGGAGAGAAGTACCATGCGCCATTGAGCTAAAACGGAAATCCCGGACAAATACGAGCGGAGAATACACATGTTGACGCGAAGCTTCCTGAAACACGCATTTCTGGCGGTCGCAGTTTGTGCGATGCTCTGCGCTCTCACGTCCACCCTGCGAGCTGCGCAGCAGGCCACCACTCCTAACCTAAAGCCGTACCAGACACTGGCCCAGGAAGCGCTCAAGCTGGTGACCGCCAAAGATATGAAAGGGGCCTCGAAAAAGATGGTCGAACTGGAAGGAAAATGGGATTCGAGCGGGTTGGACCAAACCTTGCCGAACATCGACAGTGAAATGGACGCCGCGAAAGACGCAGTGAAGTCAGGCGATGCGAAGAAGGCCACCGCCGAATTGAATACGTACCTGGGCTTGCTTGCCAGGGCCTCGAAGCCTGCAAAAAAGTAAGCAGCTAGAGCCATCGATAAGTTTGGCCGCTGAAATCTCCATCCCCGTTAAATACGTCCCAGTCAAAGGTCTATCCAAATTGATGGTGCCAAGCTTTGTCCAGAATATCGCTCGCGAACATCGGAGCTTCGGCACCGAAAATCCACATTTAGTGGTCGTGATTGCCCGGCAATGCTTCAGACCATGCTTCAGCAGAAAGCCAAGTCCCTCCATGAGAAGGCCGGTCTGAGTCAAGCGGGTTTTATGGTTCTAGTCGAGTGGTCTTCGATGGAGCTCATCCGCCTCTGCCGCCATCCTTCCATCCGCACTCTTCGAGGAGCGATG
>Ga0307478_10001813_pt1 | contig 17822 bp, 20 predicted proteins | sample atmos_gasesECM4C_2_FD_203713 | JGI IMG/M metagenome (GOLD analysis project Ga0307478, IMG submission 203713) | Hardwood forest soil microbial communities from Morgan-Monroe State Forest, Indiana, United States - atmos_gasesECM4C_05 | ecosystem: Environmental > Terrestrial > Soil > Temperate... | reverse complement strand
AGTGGGAAAGTAGCTTCTCGGTCTTTCAGCTTTCTCGCCGCCACTGATCTTTTGATCTGTAGAAGAGGGCAACTAGTCAGGGTGATGATTCATGCATTCAGTTTTGTGGTATAGCATCGTAGCATCTGCACTCGTAGCGGTTATAACAACACTACTGGTTGAGTACCTAGCCAAGCCGGGCCTTGAAGCACGCAGGGAACGTATTGTGGAAGAGAAGCGCGGGCGACGGAATGCCATGCGTGGAATCTTGCAAGCTCTCAGCCTCCTAGAAAGATTGCAGAACCATAAGGAAGGAACGCCGAGGAGTGTTTCAAGAGACTACCTAGTCGCAATTACAGGGAAATTTACAGAAAGAATTGAGACCGCCTCTGATGCGCTGAAGATACCCGAATCACTCGACGGCGAGTGGGCGAGGATAGCGGCGGCAATCGAGACGTTTGAATTTGCGGTCCAAGCGGGGCAGCCACCGGCAGAAGCTTGGAAAATGCTTAAATCTGTAACTCATGAATTGGAGCTTTTCTATCATTATCTTAGGGTGTCGAGATGGCGTTGCCTATACAGGCGAAGGGTGCTCAGAGAGCTAATTTCATACCCGCATTACGAAGAAACCGAAGAAGCACTGGAAGACTTCGAGGACGACGATAGCCTTCCTGGCTAGGCGGTCTGTATCGGTGTGGCGTGCCCCCTGAGTGGTTGCCGTCTTTTCTCGGCATCTGCCGGAACAGGGAATCCCGTGCGTCATCCTCTTGACTCTTAATCGTCAGGTCATCATTGACCCAACTCTGACGCTTAATCGTCAATCTCTATCCTTCTATAGCCTGACGATTAAGCGTCAAGGCAATTAGGGCTGTTGGGTCGGCGCCGGTAAGGATTTATGCCTGATCAGACGGTGCCCTGTTTTACTGTCAAGAACAAGTTGACACCAAATCCGTGCATATGGGTTCGGTGGTTTCCTTCTTCGGGAGCTGGCGCCAACCCCGCACGCTGGCACCTACGGAGGGGGATTTGACACGGGGGCGGCGGCTGTACGCTTGTCAGCGATCGGGCGGCATTCCAGGTCGCCCGCATAAGCCCGATGGAGCCGCCGCGAGGGGTCCCCGTGTCAAATCCCGCGGCTCGGTGACTGCCCGGAGTGGTGTGCGGCCCGATCCGCATTTCGCGCCAGCCGCCCGGGCGCTAGAGGCCGGGCGCGCGGGAGCGGAGCGGGAGCGCGGACGTGCCGTCCCGAGGCGGCGGCGCCCGCGGCCCGGAGGGCCGCCTTGAACCCGTACAGGAAGTTCTCACAGCGGCTGCTACACAAGGGTGTCCGGCTCCGCTTGATGTGCGACACCGTGGCTTCGCTTGATGTGCGACACTCGGAGCCAACATAAGAGACGCGGGCAATAGGGGCAGGCTTGGGTACGTGGGGTATCGGTCCGTTCGATAACGACACGGCTGCCGATTTTGCTGATCAACTGGATGACGCCAAGCCCAGTGACCGCGAGGCCCGTGTTCGGGCGGTCTTTATCCGACAGGCCGGGGCCTCGTTGCGGCCGGGCGAGTTCGAGCTGGTTGTAGCTGCCGCGGCCTTGGTAGCGGCGCAGTGCCCAGGCGGCCGCCCGGTGGATGCCAGCTCGGGTCCAAGGCAGCCGCTACCTGGCTTCTCGAAAGATCTTTGCCCACTGGCTGCTGAGGCGCTCGATCGCGTCCTGGCTGAGGAGTGGTCTTTGCCGGACTGGCGCGACCCGGCCGATGCGCGCCATTGGGTCCGCTCGATCAAGGCGCTCCAGCGAGTGCTGGTGCCCACATTGGCCTCCGTCGACGTCCCGTTGTTTGACCTGTAGCAGCCAGAAGCCTCGACGCACTCCCCCAAAACCTAGGGCGTGTCGCACATCAAGCGAGGCCGATGTGTCACACATCAAGTGGAGCCAGGCAGCTGCTACACAAGGGCTGCTACACAAGGGCTGCGAGTCTTTCGGCGGCCCGACCGACCGCGGTGGCCAGGTCACGCAAGGCTTCCTCGACGCTTAGCGTCGCGTATACCTGTGCCGCCTGGTAGTCGGGATCTTCGCAGTTAAGTTCTTGAATGCAACACTCACGAGCGTTGCCGTGACTTCTGGTGAAGGCGCTGTTCAATGTGACCCGATTTGGGGGCTCGCTGCTTGTCATGCCTCAAGCGTGTATTACTCGTCAAGGCATGTCAACGACGGCAGTTGTCCTTCGCGACCGGGGATCTTGATTGGACTATCATTGGCTCATGTTGACTAGGTATTCATGAAATTCTTTCACAAGCGAATGATCGCCGTACCTTGTATGGAGAATCCTGTCGAGGTCTTGCCCTCTGCTGATTAGGTCAGATAGAGGCTTTGTGTCAAATTCATAAGCGGATCTGGCAAGGACTACTGCTCCTTCGAGATCTCCTTCGCGGGCTTGAATGGTGGCGAGACTAAGTCGCGCTTCGGCGGTCCTCATGGGTGCGCGCGATGTACCATCGGCCCGTACGTGATTATTGATGACCTCGGTTGCGTGTTCTTTTGCCCTGGGATCATCGCCTAGCCATGTGTAGATGGTGGCGGCGTAGTGCATCCACTTGGAGTGGTCAAAGACGAAGTGATGGTCGGGATGTTGAGGCGCTGGAAGCCGTCCAAGGATTGAGGACGCCTCATTCAGAGAATTCTGGGTTTCTCTGGAATCTCCAAGACGTGCATAACCTTTTGCCTTTTGAAGATGGAGCTGGACTCCGACGCTGCCGGTGTTCTTAATTTGTAGTCCGATATCGGCGGCTTCGATTATGTCCTCGTAGCGGTGCTCTACTTGGGCGAACCATGCTGACATCTCGTACGTCCACGCTAGCAGATTTGGCTCATTCGCTTCCTTGGCCATTTGAGAGGCGACTTGTCGAGCTATTTCCGCTTCTTCATGTTCTTGCATGTCGTAGTGGATGCATCCGAGTAGAGCGGTCATCCAGCCCGCTACAACTAGTAGCTTTCTATGCTGGTCGATTGTTATTCGCTTACCGAGAAGGTCGACTACATGAATTAGACGTTTTCTGACGCGAATTTGCAGTTCAAGGCTCGGTGTTTTTGAGTAGGACCTGCACAGGAGATCGGTGGCTTCTTCAAGGGCGTCAACAGTTCCAGTTCCTATATCTGCGCCATCTAGAAGACGTGCTAGCTCGGGCGTGCTAAATAGCTCGTTTTCGTTTTCGAGCGTACCGATTACTGCAGATTTTGGTTTATAAGTCTCTTGGCTGGTTGGCGAGATGAAGCCAATGTGTGGCAGGCTGTGCCCTGTTACTTCTTGAAGTGCTTTCCGATAATGCGGGGATGGCCACAGAACTTCACCGGCTTCCCAACGGCGTATGCGTTCCTCATCGCAAAACAGCTTGGCGCCTTGCCCGGTGGGACTTCTATTGATGGCATCAGCCAACTCCGCTCGGGTCATGTGGTTTCCGTCTCGCCACGACCTGAGTCGGATGTTAGGAACCCGCTGCTGTGTCACTGTTCCACTCTACGTCATGTCGAGGGGGGCAAAAGGGGGGCAATGGGGGGCGATAAGGGGTGTGGCATCTAGTAGGTGGCCCGGAAAACTGATGGTGTTCGCAGCCAAGAGTTGGCTGAAAGATCGAAGGGAGCTTCGTGATGAAGCTGATCGTGGACACCTCGAAGAAGCACGTGATGGTGTCGAGGGAGCCGGTGGAGAAGGCCGACGAGCGGGGCAAGCAGAAGGTCGAGCGCGGGACGGGCCGTCCGATGTGGTCGACGCAGGTGTTCGTCCAGGACCACGAGGGAGGCGAGGTCATCAACGTCACTACGGCTGGCGAAAAGCCGGACGTGGCGGTGGGGCAGATCGTCGCCCTGGTCAACCTGGAGGCCCTGCCGTGGGCGACCAATGGGCGCAACGGCGTGGCGTTCCGCGCGGAGTCGATCAGCTCGGCCCCGAGCGTGCAGTCGGTCAAGTCCGCCTGACCGGATTTCCTGCATCCCCTGTTCAGCGAGGTTTCTCTACCTGGCAAGTCCTGACGCTTAAGCGTCAATGCCGGTGCTGGCTGGCCCTGCCCGTCGTGCGGGCCAGCCGCCGTGCTGCCAAGGAGCGCAGCCGCACAACCCCAATCAAGGAAAGAAAGGGAGTTCCGCCATGCGGATCTCAAGGAAGAAGAAGGCGAGTCCGCCAATGGAAGACCTGATCAACCTCATCGACTCTGCCCTGTCCGCTGCCGGCCAGTCGTGCACCCAGTGCCTGATCGACGAGCTCGGTAACGAGTCCGGCGAACTGGGCGAGGCCATCGTTGCCCTCAACACCGCCTACCTGATGCGCCCGGTACTGCGCGACGGCGAAGACAACCTGACCGACGCGCTTGCGCAGTTCCTGACGCTGGTCACCAAGATGGCCATCTTCACGGCTGAACTGAACGGCCGACCCGGTATCCGGTGGACCGACGAGAGCACCGAGATCACCATCCCGGTCATCGTCATCCCGAACTAGGCACCTAGCTCAGAACCGGGGCCTGGAGGAGTCGCAATCCTCCAGCCCCGGCCAGGGCCGCAAGCCCTGTTAAGCGCACCCCAAGTCATCGAAAGGAATAGCGCTATGCCCAAGTCTAACCGCAGCGGCCTGCTCGGCCGTGGTTCCGGCTCCGTAACGGTGATCGAGGAGTCTGTTCAGCGTTCCTGGGTCCGCCGGGCCAAGATCGTGTTCTTCGTCGTCTGGGTCGTTGTCGGCCTGCTGACGGCTACCGTCCTGGTAAGCACGTGGGAACACTCCCTCGGCACGGCCGGCGCGGCTGTCGTCAGCCTGATCGCCGCTGCCGTCGCCGGGTTCCTCCCGGCCTTCATGACCGCGCTCGTCGTGGTCTCCTGGCCGGTCATCCGCGCCATCTGGTGGTGGCTGCCGGAACTGGCAATGATCGCAGCGCTCATCGCCGGATGGGCCGAACTCGCCGCTTACGCCGACCTAGTCCTGCGCCTGGCGGCCCTGGCCGCGTTCGTCGGCATCCCGGTACTTGTCGCACCGGCCCGCCGCCGCGTCGTCTCCTGGTTCTGGTGCCTGGTCAGCCGGCACCGCGTCCGGACCTGCTTCTCCGAGTTCATCATCTCCAACCGCAGGGGCAGCCTGCCCCTGATCCTCGGTGCACACCCGACCCCCGCCGGGGAACGGCTGTGGGTGCTGCTGCGCCCCGGCCTGTCGCTCGACCTCATCGAGTCGAACCTCGACAAGATCGCAGTTGCCTGCTGGGCAACCGCTGTTACCGCCGACCTGGCGACCCCGTCGAATTCCGCCCTGCTGCGGTTCGACATCAAGCGCCGCGACCCGCTCGCCGGCCGCATCGCCTCACCGCTGACCGCCGCGTTCGGCGGCATCACCGCCACCTTGAAGAAGGACACCGTCCCCGCGCCTGCGGCGCTCGACCTCACCGACGTCACCCCCGAGGACGTCACCCAGGCCCAGCCGAAGAACGGCCAGGCTTCTCCCTTGCGCCCCCAGTGGCCGAACGCGCCCGCCGCGAGAAGCGACACCCTGACCGGCACGGTCGTTCCGGGCGGCAAGGACGACCTCGATGACTGGATCTGACGCTTAAGCGTCAACAACGCCCCCGGTCACGCCGGGGGGCTTCACTGCCCGCTCTGCCACTTCCCCGGCAGAGCGGGCACGCGGCCCTTGCCCGCCGCGATCACCGCGCCCGGCAACGCCCGGCGCGTGTCCCGTCTAAGGAGATCTGCCATGGCCGGCACTACTGCCACGGACAGCCGCCCGGCAGCGCCGGCGCTGTCCATGTTCGACCCGGTCCACGTCGGGGTCGACGAGTTCGGCCTTCCCCTGTGGATCAGGGTCATCTACCGCAACCTGCTCGCCGCCGGCGAGCCCGGCGGCGGCAAGTCCGCCCTGATGAACATCCTCACCGCCCACGCTGCCCTGTCCGACCGCTCCCGGCTGGTCCTGTTCGACGGCAAGCAGGTCGAACTCGGCATGTGGGACCAGGTAGCCGACGAGTTCGTCGGCCCCGACATCGAAAAGGCCATCATCACCCTGCGGCGCCTTCAGCGGGTCATGGACAACCGCTACTCCTGGCTCCTGGCCCAGCGCCGCCGCAAGATCGAGCCCGGCGACGGACTGAACGTCATCACCGCCGTCTTCGACGAGATCGCCCTGTTCTCCACCGTCCTGGGCACCAAGCAGCAGCAGGAAGAGTTCATCACCCTGCTGCGCGACCTGGTAGCGCGCGGCCGCGCCGCCGGCATCATCGTCATCGCCTCAACCCAGCGGCCCTCAATCGACATCATCCCCAAGAGCCTGCGCGACCTGTTCGGCTACCGTGCGGCGTTCCGCTGCACCTCCGACGGCTCCAGCGACATCATCCTCGGCGACGGCTGGTCCGGCCGCGGCATCACCGCCACCGACATCCTCCCCACCAGCCAGGGCGTCGCCTACCTCATCGCAGAGGGCGGCACCCCCCAGCGGATCAAGACCGCTTACCTGTCTGACGGCGACATCATCTCCCTCGCCGCCTACGCCGCGCACAGGCGCGGAAACAACGCCGGCGGCTATCCCGCGATCGCCGCCTGACCACCCCACCGGAAGGAACACCCCCATGTTCACCACCGACCCCGATCACCGCAAGGCGTTCACCGCCGCGCTGCGCCAGCTCGCCGACTTCATCGACGCCAGCCCCGCCGTCCCCGTCCCGTACTACGGGACGACCATCTTCGTGCTCGCCGCCCCGGCCGAGCACGGCGGCGTCGAGCAGGTCCAGGCCCTCGCCGACCTGTTCCAGGTTCCCCTGGTAATTGACCCCGAGTCGCTGGACAGGTTCGCGGCCCGTCGCCAGTTCGGCCCCGTCACCTACGAGGCCGTCACCCACACCGCCTACTCAATGGCCGTCCACCGTGCCCTGCACTCTTACGACGGGTGCGTGACCCCCGATGACTGATCCCGGCGCCCCCGCGCGGTGGCTCATCGCGGAATTCGAGGCGACCGACCTGGACGAGTACGAGCCAGACGGCCTGACCGAAGCGGTCCTCGGCCCCCGGTGCTCGGTTTACGTCCAGCCGTTCTTCACCCTCAAGAGCGTCATGGACGCGGGTGCCTCCATGCGCGTCACCGCGTCCGACTACGCCGACCGCACCCGGCGGTGGCTATGAGAAGCCGCACCGGATTCAAGGACTACTACAAGATCCTCGGCCTCACCCAGGCCGCCACCCCGGCGGAGGTCAAGAAGGCCTACCGCAGGCTCGCCTTCCGGCACCATCCCGACCGTAACCCCGGTGACCCGCAGGCCGCCGCCCGGTTCATCGAGATCGCCGCGGCGTACGAGACCCTGGCCGACCCTGAACGGCGCCGCGCCTACGACCGTTCCTACAAGCCCGCTGGCGGCCCACGGGAAAGCACCGGGGCCGCTCCTCCTCCGCCGGTCGTCCCGGCGGTCAGCACGCTGCTTAAGGTTCTGGAAGACCTGTGGGCCGCGATCCGCGGCCACCATCCTGAGATCCCGCCGGTCGTCATCATCATCGCCAGCGGCACCGGCGGCAAGCAGGCCAAGTGGGGTCACCACGCCCCCGGCCGCTGGCACCACGGCAGCACCGAGCACGCCGAGGTCATGATCAGCGGCGAGGGCCTGACCCGCACCCCCCGCGAGGTACTCGCCACCCTCCTGCACGAGGCCGCCCACGCCCTGGCCGCCGCACGCGGCATCACCGACACCAGCCGCCAGGGCCGCTACCACAACCGCAAGTTCGCCCTGCTCGCCGAAGAACTCGGCCTCAGCGTCCAGGAAGACCCCTCCGGCCAGTTCGGCTGGACCGTCACCACGGTCCCCGACGCGACCGCCAGCCGCTACGCCGACGGGCTCGCCCTGCTCACTGCCGCCATGACCGTATGGCGCAGCGCCGAGCGCACCACCGCGACCGCGCGCAAGCGCGACACCAACCTCATCGCCGCGACCTGCCCCTGCGGCAGGACCATCCGCGTCGCCGCCTCCACCCTCAAGGAGGCACCCATCACCTGCCAGGCCTGCGACGGCTCCTTCGAGCCCAAGAACTGACGCTTAAGCGTCAAACCCTGGCAGCTCTCCCGCCGCGCATCATCGCGTTCCCGGATCTTTCCTGATCCCGCCGCGCGGCGCTCTTTCACCCTCACCGTGCACAGCTCGGGGACCGGCCTTGTCCTTGCCCAGGTCATCCGGTCCCCGGCCTGTCCGCCGTACCCGAAAGGACACGGACACTCATGCAGCCTAATACCCTCCTGCCCTCTGGCCGAAGGATTCCCACCCTGGACGGAGCCCGGTCCCGGGGCATCTACGTCGAGTTCTACGACCCCGACGGCACCCGCTACGGGCTGCCGACCTACCCCTACCGCTGGGCACCGAAGAACCTGCGCACCATCCGCCAGCTCCGCGCCCTAGGCCTGCGACCCGGCGGGCAGCAGCCAGCCGCCCAGATCCTGTGGCGGCGCGGACTGCGCGTCGCCTACCTCTACGACATCGCCCTCGCCCTGCCCAAACGGCAGGCCACCCCCGCCCAGCTCACTGCGGTCGCCGCCGCGCTCCGCGCCCGCCGTACCTGCCCCGCCTGCGGCCAGGAAAAGGCCTACTGCATCCCGCGCTCCACCGGGGTCTGCAACGACTGCGACCGCTGGAGCGCACCATGACCGGCCCGGCCCTCGAAACCCCTAACGCAGTCAACAAGCCCTTGACACCGCGCAGGCGACGGCGGGTCGTCGAGAACGACGAGTACACCGCCTTCCTCAGCCGCGCTATCCGCGCCCTGGCCCGCCGCGTATCCGGCGGCGACATCGACGCCATCACCGATATGGCAAAGCTCTCCGGCAACCTGGACGACGCCATCCGCCAGGCCGTCACCGGCCTGCGCACCAAGGGCTACTCCTGGGCCGAGATCGGCACCCGCCTCGGCGTCACCCGCCAGGCCGCACAGCAGCGCTTCGGCGGTGATGTCCCGTGAAGGCCGATCGCGCTGAGGGCTTCGTCCAGGTCCTCATCCTCATCACCGTCGCCGGCATGGCCGGCGCAGGCTCCTTTACCCACGTCCACGACTGGACCATGCGCAACGTCCCGTCCGGAACCGGCTCCTGGCTCGGCTGGGCCAACGCCGTCATCACCGAGCTCGTCCCGGCCGCCGCCGGAATCGAGATCCGCCGCCGCAAAAGGCAGCATCGCCCCGTCACCTACCCCATGACCATCCTGATCGCCGACGCCGTCATCTCCATCGCCGTCCAGCTGTCGGACGCGATTCACACCCTGGCCGGGGGAGTGGCCTTCGCATTGCCCGCCCTGGCCTTCCTTGCCCTGACCAAGCTCGTCCTGTCCCGTGCCCGCAGCGGTAACCAGGCAGAACCAGGGCTTATCACCACCGCCGTTGAGCAGCCCCCGCTGGCCGCCCAGGCACCCCAGGCGCTGATGCCTGATCAGCTTCGCGAGCTGGACCCCGTCCCGTCCGGGCAGCTCCTCGTCTCCGCCCGCATGACCGCCTTCGCCCACTATCAGGCAACCGGAAACCCCATCACCGCCAGTGAGCTGGCTACCCGCCTCGGCGTTCCCCCGGCCCTGGCCGAATCGCTCCTCGAGCGCATCGACGGCACCTCGCCGCCCGTCACCGAACCCAGCGGCACCGCCATGAACGGGAGCCGCCTGTGACCCGTACCAGCACCCCGATGCTGGCTCTCGCGCCCGGACAAGCACCGGGCACGGGGGCGAGCACCGGCTATCACATTCCCCCGCCACCCAGCCGCCGCCTCGACGCGACCGCCTCCGCGTTCGAACGGGCCCGCGACGGCTGGCTCATCACCCGCCTCGTCCAAGAACGCCCCGCTTACCCCGGTGACCCCGGCCTGCGCGAGGTGACGTTCCCCGCCTCCGCCGTCCGGCTGGACGCCTACGACGCGTGGCTGTCGCACGTCTGGGCCGCGTCTGCCTGCTCCCGGCCGGTGCAGCTGCGCGGCTCGGTCGGCTATGTCGACCCCGCGACCGGTGAGGTCACCGGCACGATCGCCACCGATGACCTGCCCGACCGGGTGATCTACAAGCCGTGCGGTAACCGCCGTGCCACCAGCTGCCCCGGCTGCGCCGAGGTCTACCGGCGTGACGCCTTCCAGCTGATCCGCGCCGGGCTGGCCGGCGGCAAGGGCATCCCCGAGTCCGTCAGCGGGCACCCTCTCGTGTTCGCCACCTTCACCGCCCCGTCCTTCGGCCCGGTCCACAGCCGCCCCGTCCGCCTCCACTCCTGCGCGGGGAAGGCCCACTGCAAGTGCAAGCCCGAGCCCTGCCATCCCCGCCGTGACGCCGGCACCTGCCCCCACGGCCGCCCCCTGGCCTGCTTCCGCCGTCACCGCCCGGATGATCCCTGCCTTGGCACGCCGCTGTGCCCGGACTGCTACGACTACCCGGCCCACGTCGTCTGGAACGCCGCCGCCGGGGAGCTGTGGCGCCGCACCAAGCAGGACATCGAGCGGCACCTCGTCCAGCTCGCCACCAGTCGCGGCATCCCCTGGCCCGACGAGAACCTGCCGCCCGTCCGGCTGCCGCACGGCAAGGCCGCTGAGTACCAGGAACGCGGCGCCGTCCACTTCCACGCCCTGCTCCGCCTCGACGGCACCACCCGCAACGACCCCGCCGCGATCATCACGCCGCCGCCCGGCATCACCGCTGCCGACATCCACGACGCCGTCCGCCAGGCCGCCGAGAACGTCTGCTTCCGTACCCGGCCCCACCCCGACAGCCCCGACGGCCAGGGCTGGGTTATCGCCTGGGGCCAGCAGCTCGATGTCCGCACCATCACCGAAAGCGGCCCCGGCACCGTGACCGGCCTGGCCGTCGCCTCCTACCTCGCCAAGTACGCCACCAAGGGCACCGAGGCCAGCGGCCACCTCTCCGCCCGCATCACCCCCGACAGCCTCGACCTGTACGCCGACCCCGTCGGCACCCACGTTCAGCGGCTCGTCGACGCCTGCTGGCACGTCGGCCACGCCGACGGCCGGATGTGCGGCAAGGTCACCTACGCCTCCCTGCGCCGCTGGGCGCACATGCTCGGCTTCGGCGGCCACTTCCTCACCAAGGCGCGCCGCTACTCCGTCACCCTCACCGCCCTCCGCCAGGCCCGCATCACCTACCGCCGCCACCACGACACCGGACCCGACTACACCCCCCTCGACCGTCAAGACGAAGTTGACACCGAATCGGCGATCGTCATCGTCCGCTTGTCCTACGCCGGAACCGGGTGGCGCACCTTCGGAGACGCGCTCCTCGCCAACACCGCCGCCGATCAAGCCCGCAAACGCCGCGAGGCAGGACGCGACGCGATCTCCGATTCCTTCATTCCAGAATCGTCCTGCAGCGCCGCGTGATTTTCCTGGCAGGAAATGACGCTTAAGCGTCAAAACCAAGGTGACTAGCCTATGGGAGCAAAGACATGAACATTGACACCGACCGGCTATGGACTGCTGAGGAAACCGCCCGTTTCCTCAGTATCCCGAAGGCCACGCTCTATCAGTGGCATTACCTAGGGATAGGCCCCAAGCCAGGCCGCGTGGGACGGCATCTCCGGTACGACCCCGGCGATGTTATCCGCTGGTTCCGCGAGCAGCAAGAGGCAGGATGAGCATTTACGACCGTTGGCACAAGACCCGTCCGTCACCGGGTGATGAGCCGTGCCGCGAGCACGGCAGGAGCAAGACCGCAACGCTGTATCCGACTGCCGATCATGGCAAGGGCGACCGTTGGCAAGTGCGCTGGCGAGACGAGAATGGCGTCCAGCGAAAGAAGAACTTTGCCAAGCGCGATGGTATTGACCCAGACAAATGTGCTGCTGCGTTTGACGCGAAAACCAAACGAGAACTTGATACTGGAACATCACTTGACATCGCAGCAGGACAACTGAAGGTTAGAGACTACGGTGCCGAATGGCGTAAAAATCTGTTGCACCGTGATTCAACTGCGCAGCGTTTTCAGCGCGTCTTCCGCATTCACGTTGACCCGCTTCCGCTCGGCGGTCTCCCGATGACCCGTGTTCGCCCTATGCATCTGCGTGCCTGGGTGAAAGACCGCTCCGAGGTAATCGCTCCGTCGACGCTCGCGGTTGTTTGGGGGAACGTCAACTCGATGTTCTCCGCTGCGGTTGCCGATCGGGTAATCAGCATCTCGCCCTGTACCAGCGTCGCGCTGCCAGACGTACCGCACCACCCGCATTACATCCCGTCTGATGAGCAGGTTCACCAGCTCGCGGCGGCCTTGCCGGAACGTTTCGCGCCCATCATCTACGACGCGGCCGGGTGCGGTCACCGCCAAGGCGAGATCATGGGCCTGGAACTAGACTCGATCGACTTCGACGCCTGCGAGATTGATATCACCCAACAGCTCATATGCGTCACCGGGCAGGAACCCTACCTCGGGCCGCCCAAGACCAAGACATCCGTGCGGACTACAAAGGTGCCTGCGGTGACGATAGCCGCACTCGCTCGGCACATCGAGCGCTTCCCGCCGGCTGAGACCGAGATCTGGGACCGCACCGACCCAGACAAGCGCAAGCACCATCGCCGTGTCGCTCGCCTGGTCTTCACCACGGCGGGGGGCCGTCCGATTCCGCGTTCGTCCTGGGCGAACTTGTGGGCGCCCGCGGCTAGGGCGGCGGGCATCCCGAAGGGCAACGGCGTTCATACGCTCCGCCACTACTTCGCGACCAGGCTCATCCACAACGGTGCCAGCGTCAAGCGGGTCCAGCTAGCGCTCGGCCATTCCTCGCCCATGATCACGCTCAACACCTACGTGGGGGAGTGGCCCGACACCGACAGCGAAACCAGCTCGATCATTGATGCCGCCCTCGGCAGTGTGCCCCGCATGTGCCCTGTGCCCCTGCCTGGGAGGAAGGTGCGCAGCTAGATGACTTGCGCGCCGGTCATCCAGACAGTTCAGCCAGAACTGAAGCCCGTACGTCCGCATCGGGCTAACGACCTGGCCTTTCATCCAAGCCGCCCCTGGAGGGCACATCCGTGGCCCTTGGCCGTCGGCCGGGGTGCGGCCAGGTATACCGAGTTTTCGCCAAGATGTCGCCCGGTTCGCGGTGGTTTGTCCCACCCAAATTCGGTATACCTCGGCGGAGAAGCGGGCGCGGCCTCGCCGCGCCTGTGGCCACTGAGAACCGCTGCGGTCAGTGAGCCTTCTGGAGCCAATGGGAGAAATAGTCTCAGTGGCATTGGATAGCGGACTGCAATTTGCATTGCACTTTCCCGGCACACGGAGTGGGATGCCCCGGACTCATCCACAGCGGCCTGCATGCCTGTTCAGGGCCCGCGCGGTTGCCGGGGTAGGGCCGCGGAACTGGCACAGGTAGACGGGGACATCAACCAGACTTGCCGTTACCAAATCGTTAGATAACCATTAACTCACGGGCACGGGACTCTGAAATTACCTGCTTCTCATATTCCGGCGTGAATGACGAGCCTTTTCACGAGGTTACGCTGATCTTACATTGGTGTATTTTCTCGCGGGTGCTGTGCGATCTATCGCCAGAGCATCGCTGCAGGTCAGGCCGGGGGCACCTCTTCCACAAGGTGGCCCCCGGCCTTGCCGCCTGTCTGCTTTCCAGCCCATCCGTTCCACCGAAACAAGCTTGCGGTAGTACAGCTGATTCGGCCGCACTCCCTCAACAATCAGGCGCCTACTGATGGTGCGCTCCAAAAGCAAGAATCCGCAAGAGTCCTGATGATATTCCTGACCGGAGCCGTACGGCACTGTCCGTAAGTGTCCTGAGTGGGCGTTCTGCTGTACTGACAGAGAGCCCCTTGACATGAAGAAAGCGTAAAAATTGCAATGCATGATGATGCCGGCTGTCTTGTTGTGATATGCCCCCGAGCGCGACCCGCCCGGAGTAATCTCCGGCAGTAGTAGGTCACCCACCGATCATCCTTCCACAGATGGCGTGACCCTATGTCTGCTTTGCAGTCCATCCGCCCGTTTTACACGGGTTCATTCCACCGAAAGCGGCTAGGTAGAACATGATGAACGTTCAGGCATCTCCGCGCAAGGACGGCTCGAACAACGCACAGGTTTGCGCTTCGCGGACCGGGCGCCACGCGCGGCCGGTCAGCCCCTCCGTCGACGTGCTCCCCGACAGCTACCGGAACCTGGGCATCGAGCAGCTCAGGGCCGTCGACCGCGCAATCAGGGAGGCGCACATCCGTGTCCGCGGCACAGGGGGCGGCTCTGACGCCGTTACTACTGCGCTCGCCCTCGCCCGGACCAACCTCAGCGAGGTTCGTGAGATCCTCCAGCAGGCCCGCAAGGAACTCCTCTTGGTGCACCACGAGTACGACGAGCTGAACCGCAGGCTGGCAAACCCGAGCCGGTACCCCGTAACCGCTACTCCCGCGGTCCCCGACACACCGGGCCTGGACCTCTGCCCCGACCCGGGTACCGCGCAGACCCCAGCCGAATACATGGACGCCTTCAGAACCTACCGTCTCTGGGCAGGCAACATGTCTTACCGCGCCCTGGAGAGCGTCATCAGGAACCAGCGCGGCCAGCACTTCTCTTCTTCTACTCTCCACGCTGCGCTCACGGGCAACGATCTGCCCGCCCTCGCGCTGGTCCAGGCGGTCATCACCGCCCTTGGCGGCGGCGACGCACACCAGCAGATGTTTGCCTCCGCCTGGCGGCGGCTCACCATGTCCCAGCAGAACGGAGCCGTCTAGCGAGGTACACGGAGGATCAGCGATAGAGGACCAGCTACATGTGTCCGCCGCGGCTGCCCTCAGGACTGCGCAACATTCCCACCCGGATCGGCTTGACTGTAGGCGGCGGAGGGGTGGGAAGCCTGGCAACGCTTGCCCTGATACACAGGCCAGACACGACCGTCATAGCGGCAGGGGCCGCCATCGCGACCCTTGCCGCCCACCTCGCCGGGTCAGTTGGCAACGCACTCCCCGGCATCATCACCGCGATAAGCAACCTCCTGACCAGCCGCATCCGCGCGAAAGCGGACGCTGAATCAACGAACACCAGCGCTATAACGCGATCGCAGATAGCCCTGGCAGGGCTCGACCCTGGCAAGACAGCAGCAGCTGCCGAAATGTTGCGGGCAATGTCCGGGAACCCGGACCTCCCGAAGGAGCGGCGCCCAACGGACGAAACGCTGATCAAGCTCCAATGACCACACCGCAACCGGAACAATGCAAGTGAACACAGCACCGGCCCTGACACTCCCAGCAACGGCCGGCGGCCCTGCAAGGCAATCGGCAGTATGAGACACTTGCGTGGTTTCCAGCGTCAGCGATACTGACATTGCCCGGAGGTTGACGTGGCACGGTGGCGGCGGCCGGGTGCCAACGAGATTCTTCTGGTTTTCTTGCTGCTCGACGCGATCGGTTGTCTCTGCAGCTGGCGGTCGCATAATTACAGTCCGCAGAATCCGCTGTGGCCGTTCTTGAGCACGGCCTTCCTGGCATGGCGTGTATCGCGCGGTGGCCGGATCTCGCGAATGATCCTCATCATCGGCAGCGGCGCAGCGTACGCGGTGACCGTTCTCGCCGTCGCCCGGCTGTGGGATGCGGCCGTCGTGGCCCTGCTCATCATCAGCGCGGTCCTGCTCGCGCTGCTGGTCAGCCCGCCCGTCTACGGGCGCACCAGGTCCACGCCGGTCCAGGTCCGGGCGCAAAGCTGGTCGCAACTGCTGCCACCCCGGCCGCCAGCATGGCTAGTGCCGTGGGGACTGCTCGCGGGAGTGCTGGTAACCCTGGCGTGCCTAGGGAGCATGGATTTCACCACGGTTGCGGGGTGCAGGCCCGCCGTATCCGACGCGTGCGGCGCCTGGGCCGAGGGTTACCCGCTGCGCTGGCTGACCGCCGTCCAGGGCACACCACTGATCTCCAAGGAAGCACTGCTCAAAGACAGCGTGCAGTGGGCGCTTGGCTGTACGTCGCTCTTGTACCTGGCCTGGCTCCGGCTGATGCCCTCGGCAGACCTCTCGGACTAGTTCGCAGACGCCCACCTAAACGATCCCGCAGTGCACCGTGCCCAGGCCACCTGGCGTCTTAGGGCCACTAAGCACATTTTCGTGTCCTGATTTGGGTGGTTATGTGGAACACTCATTAGTTACGGGGAGCGGGCCGGGCAGCGAACGGCACGAAGTCGCGGTCACGTTATGAAAGGCGCTCGGCCGGCAGGCCGAGGACTCGGGCCGCGTTGTCGCGCAGCAGCGGCGGGGAATCCAGGCCGAGTTCCTCGAGTTCCCCGAGGCAGCGCTCAGGGGCGATGAACGGGAAGTCGCTGCCCCAGACGAATTGGTCGGCGAGGCGCCCGCGAAGCTCTCTGGTGACCTCGGCCGGGATGCGCCTCGGTGACCAGCCGGAGATGTCGATGTAGACGTTGGTCTTGTGCAGTGCCATCGCGAGCAGGTCCATGTGCCACGGCCAGCCGAAGTGCGCGGCCACGACCGTCAGCTGGGGGAACGCCGCCGCGACCGGGTCCAGCTTGAGCGGGTGCGAGTAGTCGATCCTGATGCCCTGCCCGCCGGGCTGGCGGGCGCCGATGCCGCTTGTCCCGGTGTGGAACAGGGCAAGCAGGCGGTTTGACTCGCAGGCGGCGAACACGGGCCAGAACCGTTCGTCGTCCGGCGCGAACGCCTGCAGCGACGGGTGGAACTTGACCCCGCGGAGCCCGAGCGCGGCGATCTCGGCGACCTCGTCGACGGCCGACTCCTTGTGCGGGTCGACCGAGCCGATGCCGGTGAACGCGTCGGGATGATCGCGGACGGCGGTGGCCACCGTCGAATTAGGCACCCGGGGTCGTCCGGTCGCGGTCTCGGCGTCCCAGGCGAGCAGCACCGCCATCGCGTCAAGCGCACGGTACTTGGCGGCTAGCGACTCCAGGGACTGCCGCTCCACGCGGGACCTGAAGTAGGCCTCGGCCGCCTCGACGTAGCCGGCCATGGAGCCGTCCAGCCAGTCAGGTGTCGGCAGGTGGACGTGGAAGTCGATGGCTCGCATCCGCTCATGCTACGACGACAGCGCTCTGCGACGCCGGCGCTCCGCCACGCGGGCGCTCGCGCTCTACGACTCCACCCCGGCGTCCGCCGGAGCGGTCGCGGCGATCTGCGTGATGAGCCCGCCGAGTCGCGCCAGCGGACCGGGGGCAATGCTGTAGCAGATCGTGGTGCCGCTCCGCCGGGTGGTGACAAGGCCGGCCTCGCGGAGCACCTTCAGGTGCGCGGAGATCGTTGGCTGTGACACGTCGAAGAACTCGGTGAAGTCGCAGGCACAGATGCCAGGCTCGGCGGCAAGCCGCCGCAGGATGCCCCAGCGGACCGGGTGCGCGAGCGCCCGAAGCAGCTCGACATCGTCATGAATCTCCGTCACAGGCCTAGTATATCGCCACGATGCGATATAGGGTCAAAACTATATAGAGGGGAGACGATGGATGTCTGACGTGTCAGCTAACGATGTGCTCGACGAGGGCCTGAGCAGGCTCGCGGCGACCGGCCCCGAGTTCCGCGGCGGCCTGTCCAACCACGGCCCGATGGCCGCCGAGGCCCTCGTCCGCCTCGGCCGCGCCGATGCCGTGGAGCACTGGCTCGACGGCTACCTCAAGCGCCTGGAGGCCGCTCCCAGGCCGAGCGACCGGGTCACGGACGCGACCTGGCGCGACGCGCTCGGGCAGCTGAACCGGGTCGCCGACTGGGAGGCCTACCTGCGCGCTCAGCTGGCGGAAGAGCCGTGGCGCGACGTCCTTGCCCGCTGGTGGCCCCGGCTGCTCCCCGGCGTCGCCGCCGCCGCGACGCACGGGATCATCCGCACCTCGCATGCCGCCCGCAGCCTGGCAAGCGCCGGGGAGAGCGGCGACGCCG
>Ga0307478_10001812_pt1 | contig 17831 bp, 14 predicted proteins | sample atmos_gasesECM4C_2_FD_203713 | JGI IMG/M metagenome (GOLD analysis project Ga0307478, IMG submission 203713) | Hardwood forest soil microbial communities from Morgan-Monroe State Forest, Indiana, United States - atmos_gasesECM4C_05 | ecosystem: Environmental > Terrestrial > Soil > Temperate... | reverse complement strand
CCGCGGCCCAACGCTGGACTACCGAAACTGGCTCTCCAAGAAAAGCGGCGATCTCCTGCCATCCCTTGAGCAGGGCCGCATTCGAATCCGAGGGACGATTCACCGCGCTCGACCGTTTTTTCATCATCCCGCCGTTTCGCCTAACGCTTTAATCTGATCGGTGATTTCTCGCCGCCGATTCTTTCGTGCTTCCTGGTCGCCAGCTGCGCCATCCGGCTCGCTTTCGGATTTCCCGTCTAACTCTTTCAGCAATGCCAACTCCTTCAACAGATTCATCATAGTTTCCGACTGTGTGCTCATTCGTTTCCGGCCCTCCGAAATCGAGAACGACGAATGGTAGGATGCAATTCTTCGAAAAAGAGTGGGCGCAATCTGTTTTACTGCGACCACTGTCCAATGGCGCTGTAGCGCACTTTCGAAGGTTATGAGACGCTAAAGCTGTGGCGACGAACCTACAAGTCCGCCAAGGGCCCGGCAATGAGCCGCACTGCATTTTTCTTTTGTCGCCGGGCAATGCTTCGGGCGCGAAGGGCCAAAGGCTCCTCAATCCAGATTCGCAACTCCAGCTTGCTCTCCGCCTCAGAGAGTCTGGCGCTCCGTTAGGTGTGGTGTACGAATTTATCAGTAGTCTCTATTTCCGCGGTAAATTGCAGTATGCCGAATGCTTTCAGTGTCCACCTCCCGGGGTGGCCGGTGTGCACGTCATCACTGGCGCTGGCTTGATGCTGCCCGAAACTGTCGTCTCAATTGACCAGTTTCGGCGGATCTCAGCCATTGCCATCGATGCGGATAATCCGGATTATCGATTGCCACTGCATCGCGATCTTTGCCGCTTGCGGGAATCAACAAACTCCGAAACTAATGTCATTCTCTTGGGAAGCATTGCTACCTCGAAATACCTGACGCCTCTATTGTCGGTTTTCGGGGAGCGATTGCTTTTTCCTGGAGATTTTTTAGGCCGAGGCGATATGAGTCGCGGCAGTCTGCTTCTGAAATGCTGCTCCAGCGGATCACCTTTGACGTACCTGCCCGCATCAGGAATAAGCCTGAGCCGTAAGCCAACGAAAAAGAAGTTGAGTGCGGCTTAATATTTCACTTTTTTCCCAATAAACGCCGAGGCGTGGCTCTCCTAGCATTCCCCGGTTCGAGAACGATTGTTTAATCGCCCTCTATAATCGAACGATGTCTTCAACCCAATATTCTGCAATGTTAGCAGTCGCATTGGAGGAGGCACGGCTAGGTCTGGCGGAGGGCGGCATTCCTATTGGGGCTGCGATTTTTGACACGACGGGTAAGTTAATCGGCAAGGGCCGCAACCGCCGCGTGCAGAACGGCGACCCATCTCTGCACGGCGAAACCGACGCCTTTCGCAACGCCGGACGCCAGCGCAGCTATCGCAATCTCATCATGGTCACAACGCTGGCCCCATGCTGGTATTGCAGTGGACTGGTGCGACAGTTCGGCTTCGGCACAGTGGTTGTTGGCGAAAGCCGAAATTTTCAGGGTGGCATCGAGTGGCTGCGATCGCTCGGCATCAACGTCGTCGACTTGGATTCTAAGGAATGCGCCTCAATGCTGAGCGACTACATTCGCGCGAATCCTGCCGTGTGGAACGAAGATATTGGCGAGGAGTAACGGCTGATGAGGCCGCTGTTTGCTCGCGATGAATTCTCCGACTAAAAATCGAAGCGCAGCGTCATCTGAATCTGGCGCGGGCTGCCGATGGTTTTATTCACCGCACCCAGGCCGGACGGAGGGTTGTAGAAACTGCAGAATGGGACATTGTTGCAATTTGCAGGCAAGGGCGGAGTGCCTAGAACAGGGAATTGGTTGTAAAACTGGTTCTGCGAAACGTCGTCAATGGGAATATCAAAGCTGGTAGTGTTGGTCAGATTGAAGATATCCAGACTATATTTCAGCGCCACGCGCTCTGTCAGCTGAGTAAGCTTCACAAAAGAAATATCGGCGCGCTTCTGCCAGGCTTGACGAAAGATATTGCGCTGCCCGGTGGTGAAGTTCGTTTCGAAAGTGTCGCCGGCAGGAATGGCGCCCCCGAGGTCGCCCGGGTTCAATAGCGGCAAAGTAAAACAAGACTGCTTAAGAGCATAAAGGTTGAGGTTTGTGGGGTCGGAGTTGGCGTATGCGCCGGAGGCACCAGTGAGCGCATTCTTTGGCGTGCAGCCGGGAGCTAGCGGGACAATCGGATTTGTGATGCCGTCGTAAACGCTGTAAAAAATGCTGCCCACGGCGCCGGTGTAATCGATGATGCTGTAGGGTTGGCCGCTTTGCAGTACGGTGATGCCTTGAATGGCCCAGCCATCCGCTAATTTCCCCTTCAGAGTTGACGCCCCGTAGAACTTCGGAAGTTGGTAGACGTAGCTGAAGTTGAAAACGTGGGTTCGGTCAAAGTCAGAGGATGCGTAGGCCGAGCGCAGATCCAGGGGATTGTTACCGTTGAAGAACAGGCCCATCCCACTTTGTTCATCGAGCGCGTGGGAATAGGTGTAAGAGAAGCCCACTTGGAGTCCGTGACTCATCCGCTTTTCAATGTGAGTCTGCAGGGCGTTGTAGGCAGAGACGCCGGCGGCTTTATAGGATTCGGACTCCGCTGAATAGCCAATGTAAGGAACTCTCAGGTCGACGTTGCCACCTTCGTACGTTGCGAGCATGGAACCCTGAGCGTTGGGCAAGTTGATCGGGGAACAGTTCACGTTCGGAGTGCAGCCCGCTGGTCCCTCGACCGTGTAGCCGTACGTGTATTCCTGCGCGAAAGGGGAACCGGGATGGATGATGTTACTCGGCGAGGCGATTCCAGGCTGGTTGAAGGGAATGGGGATTACTTCATGTCGGCCTAAATTACCGACATAACCAATCTCGATTGCCAAATCATTGCGCGGTTGCCATTGCACGTCCAGAGTGTCATTGATCGTATACGGAAGTTTATTGGCGCGGTTGTAAGTGGCAAACGAAAAGAGCTGCGCTCCGCTCGCAATCGCAGCTTCATTCGGAAGGTATTGGGTAATGTTCGCGGGATTGCCACTGGGTGCGGGACCCAGAGTCGGACCCCACGGATTGTTGAGCGAGTAGGCCGGGGCGGGGCAGGTGGGAATGAAGCCCTCGTAGTAGCTCTCCGAAGCTGGGCTGCAAGACTGAGCATTCACATAGGGCGGAGTCTGATTCACGCCGAATGGTCCGCCGTTGATCACACCTTCGGCGAAGCCGGGCGAAAGATAAGAGTACAGTTCGCCGCGATCGTAATAGATCCCAGTGCCGGCGCGGACTACAACTTTGTCGTTAAATTTTCGTGGGCTCCAGGCTACGCCCAGCCGCGGAGCCAGTCCCCACTGCCGTCCGCTGAGCGTTGTATTACTGACGCCCTTGGTTGGAAATAACGGGTTGTTGCCGGCGATGATGAAGCCGTTCGAAACAATGGTGTCGGTGGTGCCGTCGTAGGAGTAGCGCGATGGATCGAAATTGAAGATGCGGCCGTATTTTTCGGTGAGACCGCCGTCCCAGTCGAAGCGCAGGCCGGCTGTCAGACTGAGATTCGAGCGCATTTGAAATTTGTCTTGGACGTAGGCTCCGGACTGGCCAGCGCGGTAATAGCGATTCGCGTTTCCTTGAAGGAACTTGGTGGTGGTGAAATCGTCGTTTGTGTTCACGAATCCCTGAATGAATTGCGAGAAATCGGCGGTCGAAATGATGCCCTGGTTCGTGCGTTCGTCGCGGGTGTTGAGTTGGGTATAGGCATAGCTGCCTCCGAAGGTGAAAGTGTGCTTGCCATGACTCCAGATGGCGTTCGCCGATGGCATGATCCGGTTCTGAAACACTCCCGTGAAAGCGCCTTGCGAAGCTGAGCCCTGGCCGATCGTGAGAAATTGCAGGTTGCTGATGCCGCCCGCATTGGCCGTGGAACCCAAACCGAGAGGATCCACAATCGTGATGCCTGGGAAGAAAGACGAACCAAAAGTATTGATCGCGGGCGTGCCGGTTTGTGCCGCGAAGGACTGCGGCGAGAATGGCTGCGCGATCGTGCTGTAAACCTTTTCGCGAAGAATCCCGAGAACCTCGGTAACGCTCAGATTTGGTCGAAGCGCCTGCGTGTTGGTAAGGGATGCGACCTGGCTGCCCGCATCGAGATGCTGGGCAAAACCTGCAACATTCGAGTATGCATAAGGAGCAATACTCGGATCGTGCTGGTAGTAATATTTCGCCGAAATCGTGTCCTTGGCGCTCTTATTCCAATCCAGATCAGCGACGGCCTGGTCGGAAGTAAAGTAAGCCGTGCCCGGACTGATCGCGTTTTCTGGAAAAATCGGAGTGGCTGTCTGTCCGTCATCCGAGGGAATCAAGAATTGGCCGTTTGGCAGTTTGTATTGGAACAGCGCGACTGCCGTGGGATTGAGATCTCCGCTGCCAGTTAAGTTTGTGCCCCAGTAGAGATTTGAGATGTTTGCCAAGGCTGCGGGTGACCGGTCATTGCTGAGTCCGTGAGGCACCAGCATGCGCGATAACCCGATCTCCTGGTCAGAATCGTGTAAATGCTGATAGCCGACAAATCCGAACAGTTTGTCTTTGATGAGCGCTCCTCCCAGCGTTCCGCCCGCCGTGTAGCGATGCAGCTGCGGAACCTTGTCGTTCGCTGGAATGTTGGGATCCTGCTTATCAAAGAAAGGCGCGGCATTCAGCCAATCCGTGCCGCGATGAACATAACCGCTTCCATGCAAAGTGTTAGCGCCGGAGGCCGTGCTCATATCGATGTGAGCTCCGCTGGTCGAGCCTTGCTGGGCGTCGTACATCGAAGTATTTACCCGCAACTCCGTCACGGTTTCGGGTGCCGGAGTGGGCAAGGCTTGGCCGATGGCGAGATAAACCGACGCTGTACTCTGAATGGGTGCAGCGCTGGTGCTGGCGGCGTTGGCAACTCCGGTATTATTCACGATGCGCGCCGATGCTACCTGGCTGGTGCTCTTGCCGTTAAATAGATTGCTGGCATCCACGCCATTTAGCAGAAAGCTATTGCTAGTGTCGCGCTGGCCGTTGGCCCAGATCGGCTGATTCCCTAAACCACTGTTGACGCCCGTGCCGCCAGCGAGCTCGGCGTTTACTCCTGGGGACAGAATTGCTAGTCCGGTAAAACTCCCAGTCGGCAGCGGCACCGATTCAATCTGCACCTTCTCCAAAACGTAACCGTTGGTGGTGTCTACGGCGTTTAGCAAGGGAACCGCCTCGACCTCGACGACAGTGCCCACCTTGCCGACAGACAGTGCCGCATTGAGAGTCGCGGTGCGATCGGCTTGCACCGTGATAGAAGGAATTTTCTCGCTTTGAAAACCATCGTGCGCGAACGTCAGAGTGTAAGTGCCGATGGGCAGGTTGACGAAGTCGTACGTGCCGTTGGAGTTTGTCTTCTGACTTCGCGTGAATTTTGTCTGGTCGCCCACGATCGTCACGACCGTTTCCGGTAGCACACCGCCGGTTTTGTCGGTGACCGTGCCCGTAATGCCGCCGAGTGTCTGCTGGGCTTTGGCGATCGGAGTATGGGCGGCCAGGATCCAGAGCGATGCCGCAAGTAGGAAAGCGACGAGTCCGGTTCTCTTAGACATTGGTGACCTCACGTAGCTCAAGCGTGCGGGCGCACTACCAAGTCACAAATGGTCGAATCATTCCTGTAATGTTCCAACAGTGTTCGCAGCAGCAGAGACAGTTACGAGCCCGCCCTCGAGATGACTGAGAACTGTACGCGACTTTCAAGGCGAAGGAAAGTACGATCCCCAGTGAAAATTTCTTTGACCGCGATTAGATATTTTTATCGTCCAGGGGGGCGGCAATCTGGAATCAAGTCCCGGCCAGCGTCGAGCGTTTGCCGCGAAGCGCAAACCACAGCAGCCCCGCTGCCAAATAGGCAAGATAAATGTAAGGCAGCTTTCCATAGGGCCCTTCCGGCACGGGATAAAAATTTCCCACCAGCGCCAGCAGCATGGCGAGAGTTGCCATCCACGGGACAACCTGAGCTCCCTTACGGAACGCCGCGTGGTCGCGCAAATATTTTGGCAGCGCAACGCAGACCAATGCATAGGCGACGATGAAACCGTAAGTCGCCAGCGAACCCAGCCAACCGTAAACGTCTAAGCCGCTGGCGCCGCGAGCCGCCAAAACTGCCACGGGCAGCAGCGCGGCGATGCCTGTAATGACAACGGCGCGGCTGGGCGTCTGATTCCGCGCGTGCGTGTTGCGGAGAGAACCATGGGCAAGTCCGTTGTGCGCCATCAGCATCAACACGCGCGCCGCCGCGGTAATACACGCCAACGTTCCGGCAAACAAACTGATGAGAGCGCCGATATCAATCAGCAGCCCAAGCACCGGCACTCCGCCAACTCGCGACAGCACGTACATGGGAGCTTGGCTCGTGCCTAAATCCTGGCCGACGACGTGGAAACCCAGAACTTCCGCGTATGCGCAAACCATGAAAAAAACGCCCGCAAGAATCGCGCTTCGGATGACCGCGCGGGGGATTGTTCGCAGCGGATTGCGTGCCTCCGACCCCAGCGTGGTTGCGCTTTCGAATCCAACGAAGCTGAAAAGCGCCAATACCAGACCCAGTCGTAGTCCGCTGCCGGTCATGCCATGCAGATGGAGCTGTTGCTGATCCCAATGCCAACCATGTCGCACAAGCAAGAGCCCGACGAGAACCACAATGACTGACACGGACGCCGCTTCAATCCAAAGCATAAGCCGCGCAGAAATTTTCACATCTCGATAGGCGATCCACATGGAAACTCCGGTAACCGAAGTAGCCAGCATCACAGCGGAGTGACCGTGTCCGGTAGCATCGTGCAACAGCAAGTTGGCGTAGTGATAAAAGCCGCCGATCACGCTCGATCCCGTCGCCACGTAAGCGAGCAAGAGACTCCACGCCACACTCGCGCTAAGCCATGGCGGAAGAGTCATCGACGCATAGGTATAAAGCGAGCCGGGCGAGGATGAGTGGCGGGCATAACGGGCGATGCATAACCCCACCAGCAACACCGCTACCGTCGCCAACACATATGCCAGCCATGTCCCGTTGCCGGCCAGCGCGCAGACCAACGGGATGGTAGCTGCAGGCGTAGTAGTGGGGGCCATCGTAGAAACAGACTGCGCCAGCGTCTCCATCGGAGATAAAATCTCACGACGCAAACCATAATTCGCTGCTTCCGAAATTTCCGCTGCCGCTTGCGCCACTCGTCTCTCTTTCAGATAGCGACTGGGCTGGGATTGTACAACAGAGGCTATAGGGCAACTTCCAAAAGAAAACGGCGGTTTTTAGGGTGTATGATTTTGCAGAGATTACCTGCTCGTGTGGCACAACTGCTGAAGAAAGCCGCAGTCCATGAAATTAGATAAACAGCTACTGGCAAGCCTTCCAAAGGTTCTTTTGCATGAGCACCTGGACGGCGTCTTGCGGCCACAAAGCATCATCGATTTGGCCGGAGACGCGCAATACACAGGCCTTCCGACCAACGATCCCAATACTCTTTCCGAATGGTTCTTTCGCGGCGCCAATCAAGGCAGTCTCGCAAAATATCTCGAAGGCTTCGCTCACACCATCGCAGTCATGCAGACCGAAGAAGCGCTGCAGCGCGTGGCATACGAGCAAGCCGAGGATCTGAGTAAAGATGGGATCGTTTATTTTGAAACGCGCTTCGCTCCGGTTTTTCATACGCAGAAGGGATTGACCCATCAGCAGATTGTCTCGGCTGTACTGAAGGGCCTGGAGCGCGGACGCAAAGATTTTGGAGTTGCTTCCGGTCTAATCATCTGCGCCATGCGCAACATGAACCACGCGCTGGAAATGGCGGAACTCGCAGTCGATTTTCGCGCGCGTGGGGTCGTAGGTTTTGATCTTGCAGGCGAAGAAGGCGGTTATCCTCCAAAGAAGCACGTAGATGCGTTTCATTACATTCAGCGCGAAAATTTCAACATTACAGTTCATGCCGGCGAAGGGTATGGAAAAGAATCGATCTGGCAGGCGATTCAATATTGCGGAGCGCACCGCATCGGCCACGGGACGCGCTTGATCGACGATATTGCGGTAATGGATGGCAAGGCGGTGAAGTTGGGCGACTTGGCGCAATACGTTCTCGATAAACGCATCCCGTTGGAAATTTGCCTTCTCAGTAACGTTCACACGGGAGCTACGCCGAGTTTGGCGGAGCATCCATTTCGGATTCTCTATAAAGAAAAATTCCGGGTCACGCTCAACACGGACAACCGCTTGATGAGCCATACCACCATGACTAAGGAATTTGAAGCAGCGGCGGAAACTTTTGGATTGTCGCTGGACGATTTCGAAAAAATCACAATCAATGCGATGAAAAGTGCTTTCCTGCCGTATAAAGAGCGCTTGAATTTCATCTATTCCGCGATTAAGCCGGGCTACGCCAAGATCCGCAAGTCGTTGAAGAGTGAATAGCCGCCACGGATCAGGCCAGGTCCTACTCGGACAAAGTTGCAAGAGTCTCCGCAAGTACCAGCGATCCCCGAACGATATCTTCGGGAGACGCGTACTCATCGGGACGGTGGCTGTAGCCGTTGCGGCAAGGAATGAATAACATTCCCACCGGCGCGATCCGAGAAATGAACAGCGAGTCGTGGTAGGCGCGGCTGACCAGCGGCAGGAATTGAAATTTCCGCTTGCGGCAAGACTGAGAAAGCGCGCCGATAATTGCCGGAGCGCAATCGGTGGGGGCGTCTGCGTTCAGCAGATCGATGGTGATCGATACTTGCCGCTCGGCTGCGATCGAGCGGCAGGCAGTTTCAATAGCCTGCTTGACATCGTCTCGGCGCCGCAGCTCCGTGTCACGGATGTCGACGCTAAGCTGCACGCGGCTGGGAATGCTATTGACGGCGCCCGGGAACACGTCGCATATGCCTACCGTGGCGACCGTGTCAATCGCTCCGCTTGCGCGTGCCGCCTTCTCGATCGCAAGAATCATCTCGGCAGCGGCGCAGAGAGAATCGCGCCGATCTGGCATCAAAACCCCGCCAGCATGGCCGCCCGAGCCTTCGACTAAGACGCGAAGACTTGCAGGCGCGGCAATCTTTGTGACGATGCCAAGAGGAATCTGCTGGCGCTCCAGCTGCGGTCCTTGTTCGATGTGCAATTCGATGAACGCTTCGTAGTAACCGTCCGGCAATTTAACCTGATCGAGTTTGCCTTCGCAGCCGGCGTTTCGGCGGGCTTCGTCGAGCGTTTGGCCATCTTTATCCCTAAGCTTGCCGGCGGCTTCTAAGGAGAGAGAGCCAGCCAGTAACCTGCTCCCAAGACATCCGATTCCGAAACGAGTCGGTTCTTCGGAAGTGAAAACGAGTACCTCAATCGAATGCCTGGGACGAAAACCACTCTCTCGCAATGCTCGGATCGCTTCTAACCCGCCGAGCACTCCCACGACGCCATCGTATTTGCCCGCATTCGGAATCGCATCGATATGCGAACCGGTGCCAATAACCGGCGCCTGTGGATCGGAGCCAATCCAGCGGGCAAAAATATTTCCGACCGCATCCTGGCGTACTGCAAGTCCTGCTGCTTCACACTGTACTTTTATCCAGGCACGAGCTCTAAGGTCTGTGGGGGTGAAAACAATTCTCGTTACGGCGGGAGGTTCGGCGTCGGAGAATGAAGCCAGCGCATCAATTTGCGCGAGCAAGCGATTTTGATTTACGACAAGACTCATCGCTGCGGGCTCGCCAGGGGATGCCGGTTCCAGTCTTTATAAATAAGATATTTTGCCGGCACTTTACCGATCGCTCCGAACCACTGCGCGCACCATGGACCCATCCATATAAAATCTCCGGCGGTGACGGGATACCACGAATCGCCCAGCCGGTAGATTCCGCCGCCTTCAAGCATGATGAGCCCATGCTCCATCACGTGCATCTCGACCATGCTGAGAGCGGCACCGGGTTGATACACCATTGTGTTCACTGCAAAATCGAAGCTCATCTCATCGGGAATAAGACACTTCACCTGTAAGGCGGGATCGTCGTCAAGGGGATGCGATGAGACTTCATCTTCATTCGAGATGATCAGGTGCGGCGAAGCGACTGAAGAAAAGTGCTGATAAGGCTTTTCGATGACGGCAACTCGACTACTCTGGGCAGCTACGATTCGATGCGGCAACCCCTGAGGAAGATAAGCGTATCCACGCGTTTTCAAATCGCTGGATTTGCCTTCAACCTTTAGCTTGACGCTTCCTTCAATTACAAAAATGAATCGTTGCGCAGGCGTGTCCCCTAGTTCTCCTTTTGCTTCAAACTCCGCGGTGTATTCCGTGAAGTGCGCTCCCACAGCTGGGCCAACATGCACGATGGCCGAACAGGATCTCATTCCGGGAAGAGTAGTCCGCACAAAACTATCTGCCGTCAACAGCAGGTGATTGGGTTGTTGGGCACTGCGCGTCTGGCCAAGATTATGCAAGGTTCATCCTTTTGAATGTGGGACGTTATAAAAATCAGGTGAATTTGCGAGTTGATTGAGAAGATGCAAGCCGCATTGGATAGCTTTCTCGACATCTTCCACCGCGACGGATTCCGCAGGATCATGGCTGATACCGCCGGGAGTCCGCAGAAAAATCATTGCACTTGGAATTGTTTGCGCGAGGATCATTGCATCGTGACCTGCTCCGCTCACCATGCGGTGCGGCTCGCATCCCGTCTTCCGTATCGCTTTTTCTATTTCGCCGGTAAGAAACGGATCTAACTCCACCGCGCGCTGGCTCAACAGTTGCTTACTACTCACAGATAATCTGCGGCGGCTCGCTATTTTTTGAGCCTCGCGATTCAAATCCTCCGCCGCGCGAAGCCGAATCGTATCAGAACTGTGACGGATGTCGAGCGTGAGCCGCGCGTTGCCGGCGATCACATTTGCGGCTCCAGGCTTCGATTCGATCTTTCCGACGGTAGCGACCAAGCCGGGAGTTGATTGCGCCACGCGTTCGGCTGCGCCAATCCATTCAGCCGCGCCCGCAATGGCGTCACGACGTAGATGCATGGGCGTCGTACCCGCATGGTTGGCGCGGCCCGAAAAGTTGATCTCGAACCGGCTCTGACCGGCGATGGACTCGACCGCTGCGAGTGGCAGCTTTCGATCCTCCAATACCGGCCCTTGTTCGATGTGAAATTCAAGATAGCCCAGCGTGTCGTCTCCCAACGCGGCCTGAGCAAGCTCTTCAGGATTTAATCCAAAGTTTTCAATCGCGCTGCGTACTGAGACGCCTTGCGCATCACGAGTATCCAATAATTCTCCACCGAGCTTGCCTGCCAGTGCGCGACTTCCGATGAATGGAGTTCCGAAGCGTACACCTTCCTCCTCGGAAAAGCCTAGTACCTCGATGGCGAACGGCAGTTTTTTCCCCTGTAGTTCTTCCAGCAGCGCAACGGCAAGCACTACTCCCAGAATGCCGTCGTATGCGCCCGCATTGGGAACTGTATCGAGATGGGAGCCTATCAGAAGTCGGGGAACGCCGGCCTGAATGCCCGGATAGAGTCCGTGCAGGTTGCCTGCGGCATCAATTGTCGTTTTAACTTCCAACGGCTCCAACCACTCGGCGAGTGCATGATGGCAGTCGCGCATCGGCGGCGACAGAAATGTTCGGCACGTGCCATTCTCTCTTTCCGAGAAAGTTCCCAACTGCAAACATCTGGAGATCACTGTCGCTGCGCGATTTGTGGTCAAGGTTGTTGACACTCAATACCCATTGCCGAATCTGCGCTTGATGTCAGGCCTCGCGAATCACTTTTGCGGCCGCCCAACCAAGCAGTACGAGAACCACCAGAATTTCCCAGGCGTATCGATTCCCATAGGTCGCGACCGGAAAATGATTGCTGATCATAATAAAAACGGTGGGAACCGCCAGGAACGTATTGTGCTTTGAGCGCAGCTTCGCCTGAGCGCTGAGCGATGCATCAAATGTTTCTCCGGCTGCGGCGACCGCGATCATTTTCCGTTGCGAGGGAAGAATTCGGAACCACACGTTGGCCGTCATGATCGTGCCGAATACGGCTCCGACGTGAATGTATGCAGCGCGGCCGCTGAAAATGTGCATCAATCCCCAGGCGAGCAGGGCAATCATCAAGAGAGAAAATGCAGCAAACATCGCTTCCGACCGTGCCAGGGGCGATCTGGCAGCCCCATCGTAAATGAGCCAGCCCGCCGCCAACACTGCGAGACCGATGGCAACTCCGGTTGCCTGGGAAATACTTGCCACGTCCGAATCAATCAGTCCGCTGCTGGAATAGTAGACGAGAAATAGCAATACGATCCCGCTCAGCCACGTCAGCAACGCTTCCCAGCGGAACCAGCGAACCTGCTCGGGACCGACCTTCAAGGACTTGTGGCGGTCGACCGAGTAGAAGCCTCCGCTGTGGACCATCCAGATCGACGAAGCCGCACCATCGGGAGCGCCGCCGCTCTTTACGAGCCGGCTAAATTGGCCGTCGAGCCAGGTGAAATAATAGGTCTGGCCTACCCACATGATGGCCGCGAAAATGTGGAACCAGCGCACCAGGAGGTTGAGCCATTCGCGGATTAAAGAAGTCAACTCATAACTCCGTCGGGAGACTCAACTTCCCCGGTAAGTCGTATATCCATTTGGACTCAAGAGCAACGGGATGTGAAACGTCGTTTCGCCTTCTCGTACCGTGATCGTAACTTCAACAACGGGATGCAATGGTTCGATCTGGTGCTTCGCGTAGTAGCTGCCGGTATCAAAAACTAGACGATAATTTCCCGCGGCAAGATCCGCTCCCGTCGGTACCAGCTGCGCACAGCGGCCGTCCTGATCGGTACGCGCCGAAGTCAGCAGTTGCCAATCTCCGGGCGCGCTCTGTTTCTCAAGACGCACGGCCACATCCGTGGCAGGCTTGCCGCGAACAAGATCCAGGATATGAGTAGAAATGCGTTTCATCCCTGAAGCCATTTTCTCAGTCGAAGTTCTGTGATTTGCCGCTGCTGCTCGGCTGCTTCTTGAAGTTCGGCATCTGCGTTGTTGTTAAGTCTCCGCTGAAGAATCCCAAGGATCTCACCGGCTGACTTTCCGGTTGCGCACACAATGAAGATACGATGGAACCGCTGCTCATACTCTCGATTTGCGTCGGCCAAAGCCTTCTTCACGGCAGCATCGGCGTCCGCGATGTTGCGCTGCTCCTGCGCCGACCATTCTACAGATTGCGCCGGTGGAGGTTGCTCAGCGCGCGACTCGCCAATTCGCGGATGGCTTTGGAACGCCTCCACCCAATCAGGCGTGCTCAGACCGCGCCAGATATCGCCCGATGCAGCCAGCAACGCTGCTTCGTTCGCAAACGGCCTGCCGGCCGCCATCCCACGAGCCCACGCACGGGAGCCGCAACAGGCCAAAATCGTCTTGCTCGCTTCGTCACTGGATAAAGCATTCCATTTCGTTAAAAAATCTTTTGCTTCGCGGAAGTCTCCAACTGACTGCTCTGCATTGAGCCGAGTCAAGAACTCAACCACAAGATTGCCGGCTACCGCTGCGCGATACCTGGCAGTCGAGCGGATATCATCGATTGGCTGAATCTCTGCCGCTGCGGTCTGTCTCGCTAAACGCAGCAGATCCGAATTAATAATTTTTCCGTTCACGGTTTTCTCAGTCTGCCTCAGGCGAACAGGGACGGGCGCCACGCTTCCGAGAGCGATGCGCACATCTTCGGCTGAACCATTGACCAGACGGCCTGCAGCCGCAATGCACACTTTTGCGATGGCTTGGGCCTTGCGCGCACCGACTTTGCGCGCATAAGTGAAGTATTCCGAGAAGCGCCGGGGAAGGCAAACGGACTTCACCAGTTCATCCTGCGCCAGCAGCATCTTCTTGTAACCAGTGTGAAAGCTCGCGTAGGTCACCCGACGTTCGCCTCGCACCGACACTAAAATCAAGTCCGCGTCGTAGACCGACAGAGCGGGCAACGAGTCGGCGGCCGGTGAGGCGTTAACGATGTTGCCGCCGATTGTTCCTCGATTCTGATTTGCGATTCCGCCAGTCCAGCGTGCCGCACTGGCCAACAGCGGAAACTCCTCGTCGACTATCGAGTTTTTCCGGAGATCGGTGTAAGTAGATCCGGCGCCGATCCGAATCTCGTCGGCGGAGATCTCAATTCGCCTCAACTCGGGAAGATTCCAAATACTCAGCAGCTTCCGTGCCGGAAGTTTCCCGGCCGCATATTGCACCATCACGTCGGTGCCTCCCGCAATCGGGAGCCACTTCCCCGGTTCGCTCCCCATCTGCGAGATAATCGCCTGCAAATTTCCCGGAGCGGCCAGTTCGTAATCGCTGGGATTTGATCTCATGGCGTCCTCCGGCGGCGTGCAGCTTCGGCAACCGCTTCTACGATCTGGCTATAGCCGGTGCAGCGGCACAGATTGCCTGCGAGGCCCTCACGGATTTCTTCCGAAGTTGGCTCTGGTATTGCGCTTAACAAATGAGAGGCGGCAAGAATCATTCCCGGGGTGCAAATGCCACACTGCGCGCCGCCGCAATCTAAAAAAGCCTGCTGCAAGGCATGCACCGTTTCGCCCGCGGCCAATCCTTCGATCGTAACAATGTTCGATCCCGCAGCTTGCAGAACCGGAACAAGACAGCTATTCACCAGCATGCCATCCATTAATACTGAGCAGGAACCACATTCCCCTTCGCCGCAACCTTCTTTTGCGCCCGTCAGTCCTGCTTCGAATCGCAACACATCGAGCAATCGTTCCATGGGGTAGGCATGCAGCACCTTCTTTTCCCCATTGAGCGTGAGGGAAATTTCAGTCTTGTCTTGGTTACGTCCGGAATCGCTCATCGTGCGCCGCCAGCTCTGCTTTCTTGCGGCGGTGCCGCGACACCATTCGCATTTAATGTATCCATAATGTCCTCGGGCAATAGAGGGATGGAATTGAAAGAAACTCCGAGCGCGTCTTCCACCGCATTCACGATCGCCGGAGCAGGACCATCCATAGGAAGTTCACCAATGCCCTTCGCGCCATACGCGCCGTAGAGGTTGCCTAACTCCTCGAAAAACACACGAATGGGCGGTAGATCGCTCGCGGTTGGCATGATGTAATTCGTCATTTGGCAATTTTGCATGCGCCCGTTTTGCCAGACTACCTTCTCATAGAGCGCGAATCCAATTGCCTGGGCTACGCCGCCAATGATTTGTCCCCTCGCGAGAAGCGGATGCAGGACTTTGCCAACTTCCTGCAGCGCGACAAAGTCATCTACGGATACGCTGTAGGTGGTGAGATCGATTGTGACTTCGGCAACGTAAACTGCCCACGCATATGCCGCGTAAGCTTCTCCGCGATACTTTTCGTCGTCCCAGAAGATATCTGGAGGAGCTTCGTAACGCGACCAGGAACGGAATTCTCCGGATTGCGCAACGTACCGCTTGCAGGCATCGCGAAACTCTTCCGCCGAGTAAATCTCACCCAGGAGGTTGGAAGAAATCAAGGTTTGCTTGATTCCCAACGCCGCGGACTGTACCAATTTTCCTACCACCATGACGGTGCGAGATGCGACGGTCGGGCCACTGTTGGGAACCGCCATGGTGTCTGCCTGCGCGAGACTAACGCTGTCGTAGGGCAAACCGAGCGCTTCGGCGGCAATCTGGCTGAGAACTGTTTTCGTTCCCTGGCCAAATTCAGTGCTCGAAACCAGAACGCGCACGCTACCATCCGCGCAGCCTTCGACCCCGACGACGGAACTGAGGTAGCGCTCTCCAGATCCGGTGAATCCGGCGCCGTGCAGAAACGTGGCGATGCCCAACCCTTTCCTGGTTTCGCCGAATTGGTTTTCCTTGGCAAAGCGAAGTTTTTTTGCATGATAGTCAGAAATATCCAGAGCACGGTCAAGCAACTTCCCGAGGTCAATCGGTTCACGCAAGATTTGCTCTGTCGTAGTGGTTTCGCCGGGCTGGAGAAAATTCCGGCGGCGAATTTCCACCGGCGAAATGCCGACCGTCTGCGCGATGCGATCCATGTGCCGCTCCATGGCGAAGAGGCTTTGAGGAGCACCAAAGCCTCGAAACGCCCCGTGCGGCGGCGCATTGGTGGCGACGGCTTTGGCGCGAATGCGAATATTCGGCCAATAGTACGCGCCGCCGGCGTGGATGGCGCCACGAGAGAGAACGACTGGCGACAAGGTGAGGTAGGCTCCGCCATCGATGGTGAATTCAATTTCTCCGCCAAGAATCTTCCCTTCCTTGCTTACAGCGGTGCGATGGCGAGTGCGCGAAGGATGCCGCTTCGTGGTCGCTGCCATATCTTCCATGCGGTCATAAATAAGCTTTACCGGCCTACCTGATTTGATGGCCAGCAGCGCGGCGTGCGCGGCGATGATCGACGGATATTCTTCCTTGCCGCCGAAAGCTCCTCCTGTTTCCATTTGCACAACGCGAACTTTCTCCGCCGGCAGGTTGCAGAGCGCCATCAGAGCTTTGTGAATGTAATACGGGCACTGCAGCGAACCCCATACCGTGATTCCTTGTTCTGCTTCGAACGCCGCAATCATTCCATTGTTTTCGATGTAGAGTTGCTCTTGCGCTCCGGTCGTGTACTCGGCCTCCACAATGAAGTCGGCCTTCGCCCAGATGCTATCGATGTCGCCTTTCTCGATCACGTACGTCTTGAAGACGTTGTCGTTGCCCCAGACAGTTTCTGTGCGGCGCTCGCTCTCTTCAATCGTGAAGATCGCGGGCCAAGCTTCGTATTCGATCTCCACCGCCTGAACGGCTTTCGCGAGACAATGGCGATCCGGGTGAGCCAGCAACAGAATCGGCTCTTCGGGGTGGTTAACGATTTCATTCGCCAGACAAGGCTGATCGTCACCAATCAACGAGATACAATTTTTCCCTGGGATATCTTTCGCGGAAACAATTACGAACTCATCCCAGTTGATTTCTGCGGCGAATGAGATTTTCTTGATACGGCCCCGGGGAATCTGGCTGCGAACCGTTGCGCCGAACAGCATGTTGGGCAAGACCATGTCGTCGACATACTGAGACTTGCCGGTAACCTTGTCGCGGCCTTCCTTGCGGGGAACCGACTTGCCGACGATGCGCTCGCTGTCCATTCTGGTCTCAAAATGGCCGCCCGGCCCGGAGTACAGATGCGGGATAGTGTATGACAGACCGCGCCCATTCGGCGGAAGTCTTTAAAACTTCCCGAGAGGAATTACACGGCTGCGGGCCGGCGTTCAATCGCAGCAAATTCACGACCCGCTGGCATGCCGGGAAAACGCCCCTCAACAAACACAGGGCTGCCTCGCAGGTAGGTAGCTTTCACCACGCCGCGCAGAGTTTCGTCCAGATACGGAGAAACCAGATGCCCGTAATGCAATCTTTCCTCACTCACCATAAATTCGCGCTCGGGATCGAACACCACGAAATCCGCGTCGTAACCGGCCTCAATCTTGCCCTTTCTCGCTCCGCACCCTGCCAAACGGGCCGGCTCTGCGGCCATCCATCGCGTCAGATCGGCCAGAGTGAATCCCCGCTTTGCGGCTTCAGTCCACATCAACGGCAGAGCCAGAGAAAGGCTCGCGATGCCGCCCCACGCCGTCCGGAAATTGCCTTCGGCCAGACGCTTCATCGCCGGGGGACAGGGAGAATGATCGGTGGCGATTAAATCAATCGTTCCATCTTTCAGGCCCTGCCACAAACCTTCACGATTTTCGCGACTGCGAATCGGAGGGGCGCACTTGTTTAACGTCATTCCGTTAGCGATTGTCTCCGCGGAAAGATGAAGATAATGCGGACACGTCTCTACGGTGACCCGAAGTCCCTCGGAGCGCGCCGCG
>Ga0307478_10001810_pt1 | contig 17835 bp, 16 predicted proteins | sample atmos_gasesECM4C_2_FD_203713 | JGI IMG/M metagenome (GOLD analysis project Ga0307478, IMG submission 203713) | Hardwood forest soil microbial communities from Morgan-Monroe State Forest, Indiana, United States - atmos_gasesECM4C_05 | ecosystem: Environmental > Terrestrial > Soil > Temperate... | reverse complement strand
TGGAGAGGATCCTTGACGACGCATTCGTCAACGTCGACTCGGACGGAATATTGCAGACCAAGGCGGAGGTGGTGGCGGAGGTGAGGACATCCACCGCAGTGCAGTTCTTGACGGAATCGATGGTGGTGCATTTGCACGGCGACGCGGCGATCGTTACCGGGGTTTTTCAAATCAAGGGAGTGGATCACGGGAAGCCTTATGCCCAGCGAGAACGTTTCGTGGACACATGGCTTTACAAGAATGGGCAGTGGGTCTCGATTGCGGGCTTTGTAACGCGGGTCGGGCGGTGAGGCTGGGCGAGCCTCTCCGGTTTGCAGCCGGGGCCGTCGACGGCGGGCAAGCCTTATGAGAGCAACCTTATGAGAACAATAGGACTGGCGTTGGTTCTAGTCTGCGCGACGTCACTGTTGGGGCCTGCCCAGCAGTTTAGCGAAAGTGACGCTGCTGAAGCCGTTCGCGCCCTGGAAGGCGAGTGGGTTACGGCGCAATCGCGCAATGACAACCATGCGCTGGACCTTATTTTCGACAATGCTCTGGTGTACATCGAATACGGTAAAGTGGTTACGAAGGGCGATTATCTGTTGCGGGTAAAATCCGCCAAGCCGCAAGCACAGCAAATCGTACGGGAAGCCATGACGGTGCGCACGGTGGAAAACACCGCCATCGTGGTTGGCACCTACCGCGAAACCGACGTGAAGGACGGGAAGTCCTCATCGAGGCGCTGGCGCTTTGTCGATACCTGGGTGAAAAAGAATGGGAGTTGGATGCTGGTCGCGGCGGCGGCCGTACCCCTATCGAAGTGAGCGAAGGGAATTGGTTGACTGGAGTCAGTCAGAGTTCAGCTCAAGGCAGGCTGTCGAAAAACATATAGATCGCAGCAATGCGACCGTTCCGGGCAACGACAAAATCGGTTCCCGCGTAAGCTGGAGGTTTGCCGGGAGTGCCAGATACCCATCGAACCCGTCCGGCATCACTTAATTCCTGGGGAGGGGAGAGAGGCTGGTATTTGAAATCCGGATGGGTTGCTTTTATCACACCAGCAATACGATCAATCTCGTCACGGCCTCGGTAGATGCCTCCGTTGGGATCGTAGAACACACCATCTTCATTCCAGATGTCATCGATGGCCGCGCGCCGACGCACGGGGTCATTTTCGCCAAATACGTCGCTCAGATTACGAAGCAGCAAGGTCGATATGCTGTGTGACATCGCTTGTCTCCTCTTGTCATCAGGTCCCGATCAGGGAAGCGGCTTCGTTGTCTAGATGCGTGCATCGAAGGAAAGTCGCAGCAAGACGCAGTGTGCCGATTCTTCAAATCATAGACTGTCGCAATGGGCGATGGCGCTCATTGAAAACCGGCCGATCCGAACGGAACCGCGACGTCTGGCCGAAGGGGGCTGGTCAAGATTGACCATTCTTGCACAAAGGGTGGTGCCACACTGATGAAGAAGCGCTCCCGGCGGGGCGTTCAGTTAAACTTCCATGACCTTCAGCGCCAAAACCATTTTTCAGCGAGCCGACCGCTACGAAGGCGTCCGCCCGATCAGTATCTACCTCTTGCGCCTGCTCTATATCCTGATGTTCTTCGTGCTAGGCAAAGAAGTGTGGACGCGCATCTTCACCCACCAGGGGCCATGGGACCCAACCGCCGCCGTAGCCTGGTGTGTCTGGGCCGCCTTCGCCACCCTGGCAGGCCTGGGAATCATTCGCCCCTTGAAAATGCTACCGATCATACTCATCGAAATTTTCTACAAAGTCCTTTGGCTAATTCTTGTCGCCTACCCACTCTGGTCCAAAGGCACGCTGACGGGTTCACCAGCCGAAGGCCTCACTTCCGGATTTCTCTGGGTCATACTGCCGATCGTAGTCGTCCCTTGGGGCTACACGTTTGTCACCTACATCTACAATCCGAAGAAGTAGAGAGCACTGTCCGTTGTAGTGTGTGTGTCTCTAGCTGATGCGGCCCCCGAGTTGCTGCTCTTTCTTAGCGCGTGCCAGGCTCAACTGCTCGACCGCTGATGCCACGCTGTTACGAGCACTCTTCGCATAGTCTTTCAAAAGATCATCCGTCTGGAGCGGTAGAACCTCACCGAGACACTCTTCCAATCGTCCCACCAGCCAGTCAATCAGTTGTATGGCACGGTCACCGCGCTGGACCGTGGGATCATCATTAGGAAATGCCATTCTCTGTCCTCCCCTGCAACGATAGCACCCGAGGCCAATCGTTTGCCCAAAGACAGCCCTAAAGAGTCGCACGGGCGAGGATCAGCAGGGAGGTAGCCATCTGGAGGGCGCTCCAGTGATACAGGAGCTCAGCTGTTGCAATTCGCGCCATTGCACTCAGACCCTTGTCTCGATAAGTAACGCTGCGCAAACAGAATCTCCGTCATCAGAATTTCGCACTGCTTAGATGTAGCCAGAGAGGTGCAGTAGAAAAGGGTGGAAAGGGCTTGCACTGGCGATATTTCACCAACCGAAGGCTCGTCAAACGTGACGCCGTTTGGGGCAAGAACCAGACCAAATATCCATGGAACATGCCGCCACGCGTCGTTCCACCGCGTAGTGTGTTCTGGTATTCTATCGCGAGTTGGTGCCGGCTCGGGCGTCAGGGGTGCAAGCGTCTCGCAGTGGTGTACATTGCGGCCCGGAGGTTGGTCATGAAACATTGGCAGTTTGCCCGCCAGCTCTTGGCAGTCTCAGTTTTCCTCGGCTCCGTATTCGCCCAGACGCCACCAACCCCGGCAGGCGGCGCTCAGCCGACTTCAAGTTCCCAGCAACCGCCAACGTTGCACTCGAACACGCGCCTCGTGACCCTCGAGGTCGTGGCGCGTGATCACCATGGGCAGCCGGTTCAAGGTTTGACGGCTGACGATTTCCAGGTGTTCGAACAAATTGAGCCTAAACGCGATCAACGCCCGCAAAAGATTGCCGTATTCCATCCGGTTGACATAGCAGCAATTGCAGCCCGGGACATAGGAAAACAGCAGGTTCCGCCGGGCGTTTACACCAACCTGGTCACCATGGATAAGCATCCTGTCCCGCCGACAATTCTTTTGATCGATGGCCTCAACACTGATTCCAAGTCGCAGTTGCAGGTCCATCGCCAGACGATCCAGACGCTGGCTTCACTTCCCGGCGACACGCCAGTGGCCGTGTTCCTTCTCGGGCGGGGACTGAGGATGATTCAGAACTTCAGCACCGATCCCGAGGTTTTGAAGGCTGCACTGCAGAAGGCGCACTCTGCAGAATCAAACGCGAATACGCAGCTAGAACCGCAAGATGACCCGACTAAACTGTCTTTGACATCGAACGACTCACTACCCCCGGATCTGGCTGGGTTGCCTCCGAACGCTTCAGCCAGCGGGAATGCGACCGTGAAGGGTCCACCACCTAACAATATAATGCCGCGGGTTGCCGTAGCGATTGAGCAATTCGAACGTGAAAACTACGCCAGCGAGATGGACACCCGCGTGCGTGACACGCTCGAGGCGTTGCGAGCGATCGCAAGACATGTTGCAGGATACGCGGGTCGTAAGAACCTGCTTTGGATTTCATCGTCTTTCCCAATCGCGATTACTCCCAACGCGAACCCGAACCTGGAATTCTATGGACTGCGCAATTACCAGGGCCAGATGACGGAAGTCGCGAGGGCCTTGGCGGACGCAAAGGTTGCGATTTATCCCATGGATCCGAGGGGCGTGCAACTGCAAGCGATGTTTCAACCCGACTTCCATACGCCCGACTTTTCCGGGGTTACTGGGCAGTACAGCAACCAGGTACTCGACCGCGAAAACCAGTCGCGCGTCGATCGCAAGCAGTCGATGGAGGTGTTAGCCGACGAAACGGGTGGCACCGTTTGTGTAGAAGACAATGATTTGGGCGATTGCGTAAAGAAAGCCGTTAACGACAGCAGCTCATTTTATGAGATCTCGTATTATCCGGATTCCGGCAACTGGGACGGTAAGTTCCACAAGATTATTGTGAAATCCAACAAGTCCGGTCTGCATCTCGGGTACCGGAACGGCTACTATGCGCAGGGGCAAGCAACGAGCGATCAAAAATCAAGCGACCGTGAACTGCAGGAAGCCACCTGCAACGACTACTTGGTTGCTACCTCGGTGCTCATTGTCGCGAGACAAATTCCCGCGGACCAGAAGGGAAAGGCAAGATATTACATGGGCATCCATCCCGCCATGCTGACCTTTACGCCGCAAAGCGATGGCTCACGTGAATTGGTGCTCAAGATAGGCGTGTGCGGCTTTGATAAATCCGGCAAGCCGCTGCAGTTTATGGAGCAAGCCGTCGATTCCAAGCTGACGGACAAGCAATTTGCTGGGATCCAGGCTCAGCACGGTGTCCCGGAGTCTATTGTCCTGGATCCTGCACCAGGGATCGCAACGGTGAGGCTGCTTGTTCAAGACGTGGAAACTGGAAAAATGGGGTCAGTGAACCTTCCCTATACCGAAATGACAGCAAGCGCGTCCACGACTGCAGCTCCCGGCGCGACTCCCGCACCCGCAACAGCTCAGACAGCACACTGAGCGGAAGTCTCTCTCTACTAGTTCTCGCGGCAAAGCTGTCCGAGCCGATACACTCAGAATCTTCTCTCGATAAGCAGACGCTGCCCAAGCAAAATCCCCCGCCACCAGAATTTCGCACTGGTTAGACGTAGCGAGAGCTACGTCTGTACAGGGAAAGTTTCGGGCTTGCGGCGGCGTTTGAGCAGAATGTAGGCGAGGGTGAGTCCGGCAAAAAAGACGAGACCTCCGAGCTGGTTCACGCGTGATGAGAGGAGCGTGTGAATGACGGCAATCGAAACCAGCACGAAGCCCAGCACCGATCCCCACACTCCCAGCGGAGAGCGCATGGGGAGGGCGGCGACTTGTTGGGGCGTGAGCCGCCAGCGAAAGCTTACGTGGGCCGCCAAGGACACGACCCAGGAGAGGATGAGGCCGGAGAATGCGGCTCCCATGATATAGAGGAAAGCTTGTTTGGGGGCCCAGTTTTCGATGATCAGTGCGGTGATGATGCCGTAAGACGAAATCAACAAGGCGAGACGAGGCGATCCAGCGGCATTTAATTTTCCTACTCGCGCCGGGGCCCATCCGGAACGCGCCATGGAAAACAGCAGACGGGAGGCGACGTAGAGTTTGGCATTGGCTCCCGATAAAGCCGCAGTCAGGACCACGAAATTCATGAAGTAGGCTGCGGCTGGAACCTTGGTGAGGCGCAGCACGCTGACGAATGGACTCTCAGAAACACCGGCGTGGTTCCAGGGCATGACTCCGACCAGCACGATGATGGCGCCCAAGTAGAGGCCGGCTAACAGAAAGAAAGTGAGGCGCGCGGCGCGCGGAATGTCTTTCGAGGAACGAGATTCGCCGGTGGTGACGGCGAGCATCTCGACGCCGCCGAAGGCGTAGATGGCCAGGAAGACGGCGAGCAGAGGGGCGATTGGGCCATTAGGAAAAAATCCGCCTTGTGCGGTGTATTGCGGGGCCACGCGGCCTCCGGCCAGCAGCGCCGCGCCGGCCAGGATGAAGGCTACGATGGTGGCGAATTTGATCATGGCGAACCAGAATTCGAAGCGTCCGAAGGAACTTACACTGCGCAGGTTGACCAAAAGAAGTAGGGCCGAGAATACAAACACCCAAACTTCGCCAGGCACGGCCGGAAGCCAATAAGTCATGTAGGTGGCAGAGGCGACCAGTTCGGCCCCAATGGAAAAAGCGATGGAGGCCCAATATCCCGCGCGGCAAAGAAATCCCAAATATTGATTGAGATAAAGTTCGCCGTAGACACCGAAGGATCCGGCGGAGGGATGCACGCTGGCTAGTTCGCCCAGGGCCATGGCAACGGTGTAGGCAATAAAGGCGGCGACGATGTAGCTGAGGATGACGCTGGGGCCGGCAATTTCAAGCGCCGCGGCGGAGCCGAGAAGAAGCCCGGTGCCGATGGATCCGCCGACGGCGACCATGGTCATTTGTCCGGCGGTGAGTTGGTGGTGGAGGCCTTGTTCCTGGGTTTCCGCGATAGCCGGGGCTAAAGGCATGCGGAACGATATCAAAGACGGCGGATTCTCCCAAGGGTCATGCCCTTCCCGATTCGCGACAGCAGCTTGGGTGACTTTCGTAATCGCGGGGTAGGCCTTACCGATTGCTGGGTTTGGGAGCGGCTCCTAGAATCGAAGCAGCAGCACTCTGCCCAGAACCGACCCATGCCCGAGACCACAAAGCGTATTGACCGAGCCGAACTAACCAAGCGCATCGAGCGTGCGGAAAAGCTTTTGCAGAAAGGGAAGGCTGCCGAGGCGCTGGAAGAATATCTGCTGGTGCTGAAGGACGATCCGGAAAATGACACGGTGCGGCAACTGGCGGCCGATTTGTGTTTATCGCAGAACCGGACTCGCGACGCGGTGCAGTTGCTGGGCGAACTGTTTGAGCGGCAGGTGAATGGCGGCGATGCCACGCGGGCCAGCCTGACCTACAAGAAGCTGGCGCGGCACGGCAATCCGACGTGGGAGCAGAAATTTCGCTTCGGTCAATTGCTGGAAGGGTCCAACAAAAAATTGGCTGTGGGCACTTATGAATCTGCTTTAACCGATCTCTCCAAGCTGGAAAATAAACAGGGTGCATTGCAGGTGATGGGACGAGTGGTGGCGCTGGAACCGGTGCAGGCTAATTTTCTGCGAATGGCGGAAATGTCCTCCGAACTAGGGGAGAGCAAAGCTGCAGCGGAAGCGTTCAAGCGTCTGGCGCAGCTTGCAACGGCCGGAGGCGAAGACCCGGCGCAGTGGTATGAGCGGGCTTATCAGGAAGATTCGTCCGACGACGAGATCGCGCTGGCGTACGGCAAAAGCCTGCTGGGTCAGGGGCAAGTAGGAGCCGCAATTTTTATTCTCGAGCCCCAGGTGAATGCGGGGAAGAATTCTCCGGAGCTGAGAGACATTTATGGCGAGGCTCTTTTGGCGGCGGGTCGCTATGCCGAAGCCGAGCCGCTGGTGTGGCAACTGTTTGAGCAGAATCCCACCCGCATGCAGCAGGTGACGGGGCTGATTGGACAGTTGCTGGACGCGGAGCAGGATGAGACGGCCGTGACCCTGGCGCGTAAGTTGGGACATTTCCAGGCGAAGCGCGGGGAGCGGCGCCAGTTTCTGGCGGTGATGCAGGAGCTTCTGGCGGAGCGCCGGTCCTCGTCGGCGATGCTGGAGTTTTTGAGCGAGCTGTTCAATGCGGCGAACCGTGAGGGTGATTATTCGCAGACTCTGCTGAAGCTGTTCGACGTCTACTGCAGCACGGGGGATTTTGCCAAGGCCGCCGAATGTTTGGACCGGGCGGCGGAAGTGGATCCTTACGAGCCTGGCCACGGCAAGCGGCTGGAGATGTTGAATGGCAAGATTGACGATGGGAAATTCAAGGCAATTGCTTCGCGCTTCACGGCGTCAGTGCCAACCGCCGCCGAGGCAGCGATTGAGCATGAAGCCACTTTGGGCGCTTCCACCCTGCAGGATCTGATGTTACAGGCGGAAATTCTGGTGCAGTACGGAATGCGCAACAAGGCGGTAGAGCGGCTGCAGAGAATTCAGGAATTATTTCCGCGCGAAGAAGAGAAGAACGAAGACTTGCAACGGCTATACCTTGCGGCGGGCATGACGCCTAGCTATGCGGGGTCTGCGCCCGTGCCGGTCGCGGCCACCGCTTCTGCGCCGAGCGCTGCAGTTGCGCCTGCGCCGGTTGCCATGCATGATCCGGCGGCAGAGATGCGCAATGTGACCCGAGTGGCGGAAATTACCCGCAAGCTTTATCACCAGAGCACGGCACCGGCGGTGCTGACCACGGCTGTCAACGAAATTGGCGGACACTGGGAAGTATCGCGCTGTGTGGCATTGATGCGTACGCCTGGTTCGGCGCCGACGGCGATGCAGGAGTTTTGCGGTAAAGGCGCGAAAGCGGGGAGTACCGCTACGCTGCGAGAGGTAATGATTGCGTTGCAGGACATCTGCACCAATGAGCCGATTATTATCGCCGATGCACAGAAGGCTCCGGAACTGCAGAGCGCGCGGAAAGCGGTGGCGGAGTTGGGAGCAAGCGCGATCCTGGCCTTGCCGCTGAGTAATGGCGAGGATTACGTGGGCGTGCTGGCCCTGCTGCACAATAAGCCGCGGAACTGGCCTCATACCGATGCGGTTGTACTGAAGACGCTGGCCGATCAAATGGTGATTGCGCTGAATAATGCCGGCCTGCGGCGGCTGGTGAAAAATCTTTCGGTGACGGAAGAGAAGTCGGGCCTGCTGAAGCGCGGATCTTATCTGGATTTGCTGCTGGCGGAAAGCAAGCGCGCGGTGCAGAATGCCGCGCCACTCTCGGTGCTGCTGCTGCAGTTCGGCCGGAGCGCGGCGCTGATCAAGGAATACGGCGAGGCCGCGGTAGAAAGCGCGATGGATAAAATTGGACAGCAGTTCGCTGCGAACATCCGGACCAATGATCTGGCATTTCGCTACGACACCACGACGATTGCGATCATTCTTGGGGACACGGCGGAAAAAGAAGCGACGATGGCGCTTGAGAAGTTGCGCAAGATCATTGCTGGAGTGCGTCTGCCGGCGAAGGATGGATCGGAGAAAGGCCACGCCATGGAATTTTCCGCGGGACTGGCGGAGGCCGTGGTGAAGGATAGCTACGATCCCATCGACATTGTGACGGAAGTGATCAACCGCGCCGAGCATGCGCTCGCGACATCGTTGGTGCAGGGACCGGGGAAAGTTGTGGCGCTGGGAGCGGCACTGGCGGCGGGAGCGGTGGCGTAACCCAAAACCCACCACGGAGACACGGAGTCACGGAGAAAGCAAGCAGATCTCTATGATTTCCGAGGCGAGTTCCAGTGTTATCCTCCAGCAATTTTCTTGGGCGTTAGTCTTTCATCCCCAAAATTTGTGAATTGATTTTCTTGAAGTCTATGTTCTCCGTACCTCCGTGGTGGGTTCATGCTTGTGGTCAATCTACTTCGGCGCTGCTACACTAACCAGTTTAACTATTCAGCTTTGATCCGCACTGAGCACGCGATCCAGCAGGAAAAATCATGATGAAACCGGGTGATATCGCTATTGTCAGTGGGGCGCGCACGCCCTTTGGACGCTATTGCGGCAAGTTGAAGGATTTTACGGCGCAGGAGTTGGGCGCGGTTGCCGCCACGGGAGCAATGGAACGGGCGTCGGTCGATCCCAAAGAAGTGGACCATGTTGTTTTTGGCAACGCGCAACAGACTTCGGGAGATGCCCTGTATGGAGCGCGGCATGTGGGACTGCGCGCGGGACTGCCAATTGAAGTCCCGGCGCTTACGGTGAACCGGCTGTGCGGCTCGGGGATGCAAGCGATTATCAATGCGGCGCAGTTGATTCAGTGTGAGGAAGCGAAGATTGTGCTGGCGGGTGGGATGGAGGCCATGTCGCAGGCTCCATTTGTGATTCGCGGGCGCGATGGATTTACCCTGGCGCCGGGCGGCAAACTGGAAGATTCGCTGATGGTGGCGCTGCTCGACAGCTATTGCGGCCTCTACATGGCGAATACGGCGGAGTTGTATGGCGAGCAGCATGGCATCACGCGGCAAGCGCAGGATGAATTTGCGCTGCGTTCGCAGCAGAAGGCCGATGCGGCCTATAAAGAAGGACGGATTCAGGAAGAGTTGGTTCCGGTGCCGCTGCGAAATTCGAAGGGCGAAGCTTCGGGAGAGTTGACGGAAGACGACCATCGCAGGCCGCAGACCACGATGGAAGGATTAGGCAAATTGAAGGCGGCATTCGGAAAAAATGGAACGGTGACTGCCGGTAACGCGAGCGGCATTGTGGATGGCGCGGCGGCGGTGATTCTGATGTCGATGGAGGACGCGCGCAAGCGGAATCTGATGCCGCTGGGGCGGATTGTGAGTTGGGGGATTGCCGGAGTTGATCCGAAGGTTATGGGAAGCGGTCCGGTGCCGGCGACGAAGATTGCGCTGCAGAAGGCTGGAATGTCGCTTGAATATATGGATTTGATTGAAGTGAATGAGGCATTCGCGGCGCAGTATCTGGCGGTGGAAAAAGAGTTGGGACTGGATCGCGAGAAGGTGAATGTGAATGGCGGGGCGATTGCGTTGGGGCATCCGCTGGGCGCAACCGGGACGCGGCTGGTGATCACGCTGTTGTATGAGTTGCGGCGGCGGAAGAAGAAGTATGGGCTGGCCACGGCTTGCATCGGCGGCGGGCAGGGCATCGCGATGATTGTGGAGACGCTGCTGAATTTTTAGCCACGGATTCGCACGGATAAAAGCAAGGCCCTAATTCTTTAATCTTAAAGGTTTTGATCCGTGACAATCCGGGTGATCCGGGGCCGCATTTCTTCAGGAGTCATTTATGGAAATTAGAAAAGTTGGCGTTCTCGGTTGTGGTCTGATGGGCTCCGGCATTGCGCAGGTTTGCGCGACGGCTGGATTCGATGTAACCGTGCTTGAAGTTGAGCAAAAATATCTCGACAAAGGCTTTGCCGGGATCGAGAAATCCCTAGCGAAGTTTGCCGAGCGTCCGGTCGAGAAGGGCGGGATCACCGCGCAGCAGAAAGACGCCATCCGCGGGCGGCTTAAAGGCACGACGAATCGGGCCGACCTGGCCGATTGCGACATTATTATTGAGGCCATCATCGAGAACGTAGAAGAGAAAAAGAAGATGTATGCGTCGCTCGACAGTGTGGTGAAAAAAGATGCGATCTTCGCGTCGAATACTTCTTCGATTTCGGTGACTGAGTTGTTGACCGCGGTGAAGCGGCCAGAGCGGTTTATCGGGCTGCACTTTTTTAATCCGGTGCCGCTCATGAAGCTGGTGGAAGTGGTGCGGACGATCGCCACGGCGGACGATGTTTATCAGACGGCTTACGAATTCGGAAAAAAGCTGGGCAAAGTTCCGGTGCGCACGTCGGACAAGACGGGATTCATTGTCAACCGGCTGCTGGTGCCGTATTTGCTGGATGCGATCCGGGCGTACGAGGAAGGAGTCGGATCGATTGAAGACATCGATAATGCGATGAAGCTGGGGTGCGGCTATCCGATGGGGCCGTTCACATTGCTGGATTTTGTTGGACTCGATACGACCTATTACATTACGCAGGTGATGTTTGACGAGTTCAAGGAGCGGCGGTTTGCTTCGCCTCCGCTGTTGAAGCGGCTGGTGATGGCCGGTTGGTACGGGAAGAAAACTGGTAAAGGGTTCTACGATTATTCGGACCCGAATAGTCCGAAGGCGAATAAACTGTAGAATCGTGCGATACGGGCACGGTTCCTCAAGGGTTTCGTGGTTAGAGCAGCTAAGATTGATCCGTTATGTTCAGACGCAGAAAAACCGATCAGCCGCCTGGCGAGGGCGGCCCACAGGATGTAGAGAGGTATCGCCGGGCATGGGGCAGCTATGTGGCGCGCCGGAATCTGGTGGTGGTGCTGTTTCTCAGCTTTCTGTTTCTGGGTTTTATGATCGGGAAGCTAAAGCTGGGGGAAGGAGCCGATTTCGCGATTCTATCAGCCTGGATCGGAGTGTACCTGGCGGGCGGATGGTGGCTCACGGAGTGGAAGTGTCCGCGTTGCGGGAAGGTATTTGGACACCGGCTGTGGACGCAGCGCTGCATCAGTTGCGAGCTGAGCAAGGATGAGGTGGCGGCGGTGGCGCGGGGGAAGAGCTAATAAGAAATCATGGCCACGGATTTTGCACGGATCGACACGGACTTGCTCTGACGTTTGAGGTGGGGTTATCCGCGCAATCCATGTGAATCCGTGGCCGGTTTAATTTATGAACTTCGAAAACATTCTTCTTGAAAAGAAAAACTCGATCGCTTACGTCACCGTGAACCGGCCGAAGGTGCTCAACGCGCTGAACATGGCTACCATGGAAGAGTTGCGGGCGGCGTTTCATGACATTAAGAATGACGCGTCGATTCGGGTGGTTATCTTTACTGGCGCGGGCGAGAAAGCATTCATCGCGGGTGCGGACATTAGCGAACTCGCCAGGCAGGATGCGGTTACGGGGAAGGAATATACGCATCGCGGGCAGAACGTTTTGAATTTGATTGAGAATCTTGGCAAGCCGGTGATTGCGTGCATCAATGGATTTGCGCTGGGCGGCGGATGCGAGATGGCGCTGGCCTGCACGATGCGGCTGGCGAGCGAGAACGCGAAGCTAGGGCAGCCGGAGGTGAAGCTGGGAATTATTCCCGGCTATGGCGGGACGCAGCGGTTGCCGCGGCTGGTGGGCAAAGGCATTGCCATGCAAATGGTGCTGGCGGGCGAGATGATTACGGCGCAGGAAGCGCATCGCATCGGGCTGGTGAATGAAGTTGTCGCGGCGGCTGAGTTGATTCCGCGGGCAGAGGCGATTGCGGCGAAGATTATCGCGAATGCTCCGCTGGCCGTGCAGTATGCGATGGAGGCCGTGAACAAAGGGATGGAGATGACCTTGAGCGAGGGATTGTATCTGGAGGCGGTGCTGTTCGGCGTGGCCTGCGCTACGGGAGATAAGAAGGAAGGGACGTCGGCCTTCTTGGAAAAGCGTGCGGCGGCGTTCAAGGGGAAGTAATCTTTGCCACGGATTTTCACGGATTCACACGGATCAAGAACAAACTCACCAGGGAGATCTAAGCCACGAACAAGAAAGACCTAGATATAGTTACCGAAAAACCTCCTGCGCCTGAACTTCCTGCTCTGGAAGGTTCCCTGAACGCTTCTGGCAAACGCTTCGCGATTGTGATTTCGCGATTCAACGCGTTTATTACAGAAAGGCTTCTTAGTAGCGCGGTCGATGGGTTGCTACGCTCTGGTGCTCGGACGAAAGACGTCGATCTAGTGCGGGTGCCGGGAGCCTTTGAGATTCCGCTGGCGGCGCGGGAGCTGGCATTGACCAAAAAGTACGATGCGATCATCTGTCTTGGGTGCTTGCTGCGGGGCGACACGGCGCACTACGACGTGATCGTCAACGAAGTAACGCGCGGGATCGGACAATCGGCGCAGGAGACTGGAGTGCCTCATGCGTTTGGCGTGCTGACTTGCGAGACTTTGGAGCAGGCCATCGATCGCGCCGGGTTAAAGATGGGCAACAAGGGATTTGAGGCGGCGCTGGCGGCGGTGGAGATGGCGACTCTGACTGCGGGCATACGGCGTCCGGCGTCCGGTGTCCGGCAGTCGGGTCCCAGCGGGCCGACATCCGCTGCCAGCAAAAAGCAGATTCCTCGCTCCGCTCGGAATGACAAACGTAATAAGGCGGCCAACACGTCCAATAAGACGACCGCGAAAAAGCGCAAATAATCCTTCCTTGCAGTAAACTGAATTACCACTTCCAGCACATATTTTACTTATGGGTACACGCCGCAAATCTCGCGAACTGGTGCTGCAGATGTTGTTTCAGGCGGACATGGGCAAGCAGACCATCGACCATGTGCAGCGCACGTTTTGGGCGGAGCATGCGTCCGCCAGTTCCGAAGTGCGGGGGTTTGCCGATGATTTATTTCGCGTGGCCACCGATCGCGGGGCGGAGATCGACAAGCTGATTGAGGGGCATGCGGAGCACTGGCGCATGGAGCGCATGGCCGCAGTGGATCGCAATCTGTTGCGCGCGGGGGTGGCGGAGTTTCTGGGCTATCCGGAGACGCCACGGGCGGTGATTATCAATGAGGCGCTTGAGATCGCGCGAAAGTTTTCCAGTCCCGAGTCGGTGCAGTTCGTAAATGGCGTGCTGGACAGTGTGGCCAAAGATTTAGGGAAAACCGCGTAGCAGCGCTCGCTCCCCGTGCCGAAGCCAGTCTGGTATTGTGAACGCTTTTCGCGGCGCTGATATGCCGCTCTTCCTCTACTTCGCAGACTTCTACGCACAGACTCGCTCATTTCACTTCAGCGAAGTCGCTTCAAGAATCTCAGCGCAACCGCGCATTTCTGGGCGCTGCGGGCAAAGACGTAGCAAGCTGCGTCTCTACACGAGGACGCGATTTTGTTTACGGTTTCACTGCCAACAGGTTCAGGGTGCAATTGTTTCCGGTGAAGCAGAAGTCATTGGAGGAATTGGGAAGCGAAATAAACGAGGTCTGATTCTGGTCGAGGCCGGTCGCGGTGTTGAGTTCGTGCAGCAAGCCGTCGGAGGCGGCGACGTAGATGAGCGAGCCGTCCGCGGCGATGTCCGCGGTCACGGGAGCTGCGTCATTGACGAGCTGGATTCTGGATACGGAACTGGTGTTAAAGGAGTAGACCAGAACTCCGAAATCGGTGGTGACGACGAAGGCCTGGCTGGTATCGGGTGAGAGGAAGAAGTTGATGGGATGAAACGTGCCGTAGCCAAGATTGATGTGGGTTGGGGGAAAGAAAGCAGGTGGTGTGGCGACGGGCGCGACTTGCCCGAGGGTGACTGGCTGCGGACATAGCGCTGTGACGGGCGCTGGAGAAGAGGTGGTGGCCATGATGTCGATGCCGGTGTTATCGGCGCCGAAGAAGAAATCGAGGCCAGCCGGATCGAGGGTAGGAATGATCGAGTTGCCCATGGGCACGGTGCTCGCGGGAACCATCTTGAGAAATTGTGGCGGACTGGGCAGGCCGGGCGCGGGAGGGGTCTGTGACGGCAGGGGCAGGTCCACCTGAGAATTGTCACACGTGTTAAAGGTGACCAGGGTGGAAGGTGAGGGTGCTCCGCCGGCGAGCAAGGCAAAGGAGCCGGTGGAATTGAAAGCAATTGAGGTGGCGGGAGCGGCCAGCGGAAAGGTTTGCAGGGCTTGCAGCGCCGAATAAACATACAACGTATTGCCGCCGTTGCCGAGGATGAAGTCTTTCAACCCGTCCGGTGAAACTGCGGCGGCAATTGCACTATTGATATTCAGCGGCGTAGTGGACGACGGCGATGCGCTTACCACGTAGACCTGATTGGGTGTGGAAACTGTATCCGAGAAAATGGCTGTGCTGCCGTTTAATGCAACCGCGAGAATCTTGCCGGTCACCAATCCCAGCGTGGTGGCCGCAGCGGATAGCGAAGTGAACGGGCTGGTGCTTCCTCCGAAATTACCGGGGCTAACGACGAGAGCGCCGAATTCGCTGCCCATGAAGGCTCTGTCTCCCGCGGCATCGAATATCAGTGAGTTGGGCGGGGTGGGCGACTGAGCGGCTGCGCCAGGGAGATGAGTGGAGGTAGAAACGTTATAAATACCCACGTCGCAGAAAGCGTCGGCCGAACAATCCTGAGTGGTTGCCAGCACACTGGTGGGCACGGTCGCTCCCGTGGCCAGACCCGAAATGGCGGTGATCGGATACACCGGTTTGGGAATATAAATCGATCCGGCAGGATAAGCCGAGGGATTCAGCGGAAAACCGATGTTGCAGGTGGGTGGCGTGCAGTCGGCGGTGACAGCGCCGGATCCCGGCTGAGGCGTTGTAACGGAGCAGGTGGCGCTGCCTAGAGTGCAGGTTGCGGCGATTGCGGCGGGAGCGGAAGATATCCAAGTGAGAGGGGCTTTGGGCACGATACAGCCTTGCACATCAACCGCCGTGGCCGTGACCGTTTCCGAAGTTCCTTTGATGACGGAGAAACTCGTCTCGCCGGAGCCGGGCAGGCCAACTTCCAATGCGATGCACTGAACCGGGCAAGTTTCGAAGATGTAGGGCTGGCTTGAGACTCCCGAAGCCGAGGCAACTACCTGGGTCTGCCCGGGTGCGCTGGGAGTGGCCGTTGCCTGGTAGGTGGCCACGTTGATGTCGGTGTTCACAATTGGAGTGATTTTGACTACGCTCGCGTTGACTTCACTCCAGTTGAAGGGGCCGACGGAGGCGGTGACATCAACGCCCTGGCTGTAAGCGGTGGCCTGAAGAGTCTGAACCTGGTTCTGCGAGAGGCACTGGTTCGTGGGATTGAACTTGAGATTGCAGGTTGCGGGCAAAGCCACTTGTGACGGGCAAGGGGGAGGTTGAGAATTCACCGGGGGAGCAATGCTGATTTTGATGGTATCGACAGCAGGATGAACAAAGAACAGAGTTGGAGGACTGGTGGCACCCAGAGCCGAGGCGGTCACTTGGGCTGTGCCAATGCCGTTCGGCGTGCAAATCGAATAGAGCGGGGCATTCCAAGTGCCGGCGCAGGCGAAGCCGTTGGGAGCTACATCGACGACTGACGGATTGGAGGAGGCGAAGGCGAAGGCCGGCGAAATCGCGGTCCCGGTGCCATTCTGGGCGGTAGCCGTGAGCAGTTGGGTCGCACCCACCTGCATGGAGAAACTGCTGCTGGGATTGAGGGTGATCTTAGCCGGAAAGGGAGAGGCTCCTGGAGGTTTGCTGCCGCCGCACGCCGGTAAGAACAAAAATAACGAAATCGTGACGACTACCCACGCGCCCGCACCGAAACGCAAACTTCCCATGCACCCTCTCGTCGCTTCACGGCTGTAACCGATGAGCGAGCCGCTCAATGGAATGGAAAACTTTTAGTGTAGAGGCTGGAGACGAATTCAGCAAGCAAGCGCCGCGGACGTCGTTTGAATGCCAGTCGGGCGCATTCTCGAACTCGACGCAGCGCTCTCCTGCGGATCGCTCCGGTTATGACCATGGGATGCAAAAAGATGGGTTGACGATGTTTCGTCTCAGTTGCTATAGTTGTTGAGTTCCGCGAGTTCATCCTGGCTTGTAGTATGCCGTGAGTTCCGCTGCTGTGTGCGGATGCCTGCGGTCGAGCTGTTGAGAAATGCGTTTCCGGTGATGTATCCTTAGACAGTAATTAAGGTTCCGGAAATTTTCCTCGCTGAAACGTTCCTGCGCTGCCTTTCGCCCTATCACGAGGGCTGCTGAAGCGTCTGAGTCAGGCGCAACGCGGTCTGCGAAAGGATATGCAGGACAGAGCTGGCGATACGGAGCACTCCCGTAGTTTTGGCCGGGTGCCACCGTCGGCAGCAGAAATCAGATTGGGACCCAAGAATCTCTCTCCGTGATTCGTGTGCGGCGAGAAGCATGGCTGGGCGATTATGCCTGCCAGCCCGGATCGCGCAGTCAGCGCCGGGAAAGCGGTTAGCGCCGCGTGCTGCCCGCAAGGGAATAACTTGGTGCGCGAGTTGCCGAAAGCAAGTTTTCAGTTAGCAGTAAGGAGCGGCGAAGAGTGCCTACTTTTAATCAATTGGTAGCTCAGGGGCGGAAGCGGCCGCGGTATAAGACGGCCAGTCCAGCTCTCGAAGGGTGTCCGCAGAAGCGTGGAGTTTGCACCCGCGTGTATACGCAGACACCGAAGAAGCCGAACTCGGCGCTGCGCAAGGTAGCGCGCGTGCGCCTGACCAATGGAATTGAAGTTACGACTTACATTCCTGGAGTCGGCCACAACCTGCAGGAGCACTCGATCGTGCTCATCCGCGGGGGCCGCGTGAAGGATCTGCCAGGCGTGCGCTATCACGTGATTCGCGGCACGCTGGATGCAGTTGGCGTGGCCGGCCGCCAGCAGGGACGTTCGAAATACGGCGCCAAGCGCGCCAAGAAGGGCTGAGAAATAAATGCCTCGTAAAGGACATACAGCAAAGCGGACCGTGCCAGCCGATGCCGTCTATGGCTCGAATCTGGTGACGAAGTTCATCAACTCGATGATGTGGCAGGGCAAGCGCTCGACCGCCGAGGGCATCTTTTATGAGGCCCTCACCAAGGTGCAGGAAAAAGGCGGCGATGAAGCTTTGAAGCTGTTCACGAAAGCGGTCGAGAACGCTAAGCCTCTGCTGGAAGTGAAGACGCGACGCGTGGGCGGAGCGAACTATCAGGTGCCGGTGGAAGTGAATGCTGATCGGCGCACGTCGCTAGCCATCCGCTGGCTGCTGATTTATGCGCGC
>Ga0307478_10001809_pt1 | contig 17844 bp, 10 predicted proteins | sample atmos_gasesECM4C_2_FD_203713 | JGI IMG/M metagenome (GOLD analysis project Ga0307478, IMG submission 203713) | Hardwood forest soil microbial communities from Morgan-Monroe State Forest, Indiana, United States - atmos_gasesECM4C_05 | ecosystem: Environmental > Terrestrial > Soil > Temperate... | reverse complement strand
CGGTATCGAGGGCGTCGCTCCATTGGGCGAGACCCTGTTCCGCGAGAGCCACGTCCTCTTCCCGGCCGACCCTCGCGAGCCGGTCGAGGTCCCACCGGTTGGGATCGGCCTGGCGTAACACGATGACGGCCACCCGCTCGCCTGGCCGCAGCGGCAATGGTGTCCGCGGCTTGAGCAGGCCATCTTCGTAAAGTGCTTCGACCGTTCTCATCGTTTCGATGATAGCACCGTCACCAGTGCACAGAGTAGATGTCGCCCACCGGCCGGTGCCCCCGTGCTGGCGGGCACCGTCGGTGGGTGGGTGCTGCGGTCAAGTCACCAGGTATCCCGCGTCCAGAGCATTCCTTCGCCCAGGCAGCGGTAGCCGGTGGCAGCTTTGTCGGTGATCGGATCGAGGGATTCGAGCCGGCCATGGGTGAAGATCGCCATGAACTCGGCGCCGTCGTTGCCGTAGAGATGGACCAACCCGTGATAGGCGACCTCTGCGCCGGCAGGCGCCACCAAGCGCCCGTCGTTGCCGAGACGATAGCTCGGCATGCCCAGGCCAAGCTGCTTGGTCTGAAAGTCCGCGGCGAGCACGTCGACGACCACGGTGTCGAACAGACCCATGGTCAGCTCGCCTCCGCGGCCGAGCTGGTGTCCAGCGCAGCGGGATCGAGGCCGTAGATCGCCATCAGCCCGGCGATCTGCGCCCGGGCGGTGTCGGAGAACGGCTGGCGGCCCGTGAAGGCGCCGCGGACCAGGTCCTCGAGGAGTTGGCCCAGGGACAGGTCGTAAAGCTCGGCAAGTGCCTTGAGCACCTTGAGTATGCGCTTGTCCATGCGCACGCCGGTCTGGACGCGATCGGGTGTCGGTGGCGATGGTTTGGTCATGACAGCCGCTCCTCGATCTTCTGGACGAGGGCGCCCAGCTTGCCGGCCACCTTGCCGGCGAAGTGCGCCAGCTCGTCGTCCTCGGGCGCCAGGGTGGACTCGTCGGCTTCCCGGCGCACCTGGGCGAGGTAGCCTTGGAGGTGCCGGAGATCGGCTTGCGCGGCCCGCATCTCGTTGCGGGTCATGGATTCTCCGTTCGCACCTCCGAGGCTGGCCTCGATGGAAAGGTCGCGGAGAATCCGGCCGGCCTGGCGGAGGACCTCGCGGTCCTCCCTGCTGTCGATGAAGATCAGGGCGGTTTCCCGGATCAGGTCGGATTCGTTGAAGGGGGGAAGGATAGACTGCTCGGAGCCTGGCATGGGTCGTACCTCCGCGCCGGGTCAGGCGTCGGCCGGGGCTCCTATCCCCGTCCGGCGCCGCTTGTTGGGAAATGGGGCGGCACGATGCCGCCCCGCCGTGTCTCTACCGCTCGTTGGGCGGGTCATCTCCTCGCCCGGCGGGCGATCCAGAGCCGCGGCGCTTGGACTGGCCGCCGGCAGGTTGGAAGGGGATCACCTCGCCGGCGGCACCGCCGTTCAGCGCCGCCGCAATCTCGTTCGAGATGCGGTCGGCCGCCGCCCGCAGCGGGTCGTCGGCGAAGTGGGTATAGCGCTGCGTGGTGCTCGCCTGGGTATGCCCGAGGATGCGCCCGATGACCGGCAGGCCGAGGCCGGCGGCGGCGCCGATGGCCGCGTACGAATGCCGAAGATCGTGCATTCTCAGCTCGGGGAACCCGGCGGCCCTGCGGATGCGCCGCCAGGAGCGCTCCACGTTGACCCAATGCGAGCCCTGACGCTCGCCAGGAAAGACGAACGGGTTGCCGGCGACCCGCGGGATCCCGGCGAGGACCTCGGCCGCGGCAGCGCCCAGCGGCACGCTTTTCGGCCCGGTCTTGGAGTCGGGCAGGTGCAAGGCTCCGCGCTCGAGGTCGACGTCGTCCCATCGCAGCGTCAGGATCTCGGACTTGCGGCAGCCGGTCAGGACCAGCAGGCGCAGCGCGGCGACCACCAGCGGCGGCTCGGCGCCACTCCCCTCCGCCGCGGCGAGCACCTCGCCGAGGCGGGCGAGCTCGGCGCCCGAGAGGAAACGCTCGCGGCGCCGCTCCGGGTACTTGTCCACGTAGCGGCAGGGATTGCTGCCCTCCGCCCGCACGCCCCACCGCTCCGCCAGGTTGAACATCTTCGACAGCAGAGCGAGCACCCGGTTCGCGCTGTACGGCGTCCCGGCGAGGCTTTGGTGGAGCTTCACCACCTCGGAGCGGGTGATGTCCTCGACCTTGCGGCGGCCGAGCCGCGGCAGGATCACGTCGCGCAGCATGCGCCGGTCGCCCTCGGCGCTGCGCGGCTTCTTCTTGCCGAGCGCGTGCTCGACCATGTAGCGGTCGGCGAACTGCGTCAGGGTGGGCGCGTGCTGCGAGCGATGGCGCTCCTCCGAGGGATCGGCGCCACGCCCGACGGCGGCCAGGTGCTGCCTGGCGAGCTTGCGCGCCTCCTCGGGCGTCAGGCGGCCATAGCGGCCCAAGGTGAGGCGGCGGGTCCTGCCGCCCTGCCGGTACTGGATCAAGAACGAGCGGGTGCCGTTGGGCTTGACTCGGAGGCCGAAGCCGGGCAGCTCATCGTCGAAGAGGATCTCGTCCTTGCCGGTCGCCTTGATGGCGTCGATCGCCCGCTTGGTGAGCTTCGGCATCGGCCCCTCCTTGGCCATCTGACGGCCATCTGACGGCCATCTGACTCGCTTCCGGGGAATCCAGGGGGAAGCTTGGGGAAGCAATTCGGAGGGTACAACGGCGAAAGGCCGCTGACAAGCTTCTCGGTAAGTCGTTGCAGTAGCGTATATTGTAGTACTGTAGCGTAGGCGATAGAACTGGCAAAATTTGATTCGTAATCAGCAGGTCATCGGTTCAATCCCGATCGTCGGCTCCAAGGTAAATATCTAAGACCAAGTTATTTACGGTGCTTACGGTTGTAGACGACTCGAGCCAGCTTTCCCGCTGCGTAAGCCCTGCGTAAGTTTTCTGACATGAAGCGGCAGCCTCGCTGAAGGGGAAAGCCGGCGTCTCTCTCCTCGTGGCCAGCGGCACCGCGTGGCTGGGCTTTACGCGGCTCCCTTTGGACTCAACCTATGACGTGGCCGACCTTCGCAGCCTGGCCCAGTCATCCCTACCCCGCCATGTCTCAGCCGGCGCGCGAAGAGGGTGTTCGATCCTGCGCTCGCGCTAGAACTGGCAGGGGCCGAGGAAACGAGTAAGAATAGGCCTTCGCGCCCGATAGGGCTTTGGGGACACGGGGAATGCATGTCACCTCCTGAACCAAGTAAAGGACCTCTCGCCGAGGATGCCGTCCAACGCGCCGTAGAGCATGCCTTCGGTGAGGATTTCGTCTTTCGCTCACCACGCCGTGAAAATGGGAAGGAAGTTACCGATGTTCTCGTCCCCTGGGACGACGTTGCCATTGTAATTGAGGTAAAGGCCCGAGGATCCGAAAGATCCGAAGCGGACGACGGCGCCTCCCTAGCTTGGGCGACCAAGAATCTAGAGAAAGCGGCGCGCCAGGTCAAGGGAGCGGTAAGGTCCCTCCGATCTAATCGTGCGGTGTCGATGACCAACCCTCGTCGGGGAACTATCGTTTTCCCGGCAGGACAATTCAAATGGATCTACGGCGCTGTAGTTCTCGATCATCGCTCTCGTCCATATGACCCATACGAACTTCAGCCTGCCATAAAAGAGGTGCCGGTACCAACCCATGTGTTTTCATATCGTGATTTTTTCAACCTTAGCCATTTCCTCGACACACCTGCCGACATCATCACGTATCTCGAGGAACGCAGTTCCATTCTCCTGCCTTCCGTAGCCGTTCAAGTACACAACGAGCAACAGCTATTCGAGTATTGGGTCTCCAATTTGGAGGCGATCGCTTCGGCAGACGCGCGCACCCACGGGCAGGACCTGAATGAAGAGATCTTTCGGCCTTACGCAGATCACCTTCGGGCCCTCCTTCGAGGTGAGATCAAGGACGCCGATGCGGGCTTCCTAATCGACAATATGCTCTCAAGGATACATGAACAGGATCCGAGTCTTGAGCCTATAGACGTAGGCGGGGTCATGTTCGGTCCTACTCCGGATGCCTACGTAAGGATCGCGACAGAGTTGGCAGGGATACCTCGTACGAGGAGGATCGCACTTGGGCGAATCTGGCTTGACACCATCGAGCTTGCCGCGTCGAATGACATTGACAAATGGCATGCTACCCACAGCGTCAGCAGAAGCGACTGCCTCCTATTTCTGGCAAGTACGTTGCCCATGGCAGACCGCACCCAGAGGCGCGACTACCTAACCTTCTTAACTACGCTCCTGAAAAATTACCGCGGCGTTAGGCGGGCCATCGGGATAGCCACCGAAGCCGGTATGGCGCATGGCAGATCATATGATTTCGTCCATGTCGAGGGCGAGCCGATCTCAAATAGCGAGGTCCAGGCATTAGGTCTGAAGGTGTTTGGAGGCGATGGTGGCCGGCTGATGGATAAGTCAAACCTCGATATTGCCGAGCGCCCTAAGTTTTTCCCGTCCTGACGGCAATTGGATAAGTTGCGCCACCTCTCTATGTCCATGCTGGTGCTCGACCCGTTCCGCATCACCGGCGCCGAGACCGCCGCCGTCAACCCGCTCGACCTCCTCGACCCCGATCCCGAGCTCTGCGACGCCGACGCCGCCCTGGCCCATCTCCTCGTCCTGCCCGCCACCGAGGGCGACACCGCCTTCTGGGTAGACGAGGCCGCCGCCCTGCTCGCCGGCCTGCTGTTCTACGTCGCCACCCTGGAACGCGAGGAACGCCGGCACCGCGGTACCGTTCGCGAGCCGCTGACCCTCGTGCCAGCAAACTGGCAGAACCTCCTCCTCAACATGGCGGCCTCGGACCGCGCGCATGGCCTCACCAACCGCCTCTCCCAGAAGGCCGACCGCGAACACTCCGGCGTCGTCTCGACCGCGCAGCGCAGCGGCACACGCACTTCCTCGACCCTCCCGCCATCCTGCGCACCCTGGTGACCGTCCCGCCACCTTCGACCTCGCGGCTCTCAAGACCCAGACGCTCAGCGTCTACTGTGCGCTGCCGCCCGAACGGCTCGCCTCGCATGGCCGCTGGCTCCGGCTGCTCGCCGGCGCCGCCGTCCACGCCATGCTCCGCACCCCGGGCCCGCCGCAACACCGGGTGCTCATGCTGCTCGACGAGATCGCCCAACTCGGCCACTCGCAGCCGGTCGAGCAGGCCCTAACAGTCCTCCGCGGCTACAGCGTCCGCCTCTGGCTGCTGTACCAGGACCTCGCCCAGCTCCGGGCTGCCTACCGCACCATGAGCGACTCGCTGCTCGCCAACGCCGCCGTCTTGCAGGCGTTTGGCACCAACGGGTCTGCACCTTAGTGATCGGCGTCTGCCTCGCTGCCCTCTATCTCGGAGCCGAGGCAGAGGCCGTCTGGGGAGCAAGCGCCCGCTCAGGTCGCGCTCGACGTACGAGAGCACCGCCCGCCCCCCCATCGCCCTCAAGCGCCCGCACCTCCCCGGCCACCGAAACCCAGATGGCCGACACCTCGTCCCCGAACGGCTCGGCGCCCCCCGCCAGGGCCACGATCCCGACCCACGCCGCAACGATCGCGTCGATCACGTCCTCGGCCGGCTTCAGGCCGCTCAGCGTCCACCTGCCGTCGACCAGCCTGGAGAAAGCGTCCACAGTACCGGCCACCTGGGCATCGAGCCGTGCGGTTCGCCGTTCGGTTACGGCTGCGGTGTTTCCGCGGCATCGACACGATCACGGCCATCAGCCAAGCGCCATGGCAATCTGCTCTTCGCTGAACCGGCTCTTCCTCATCTGGCTGTCCTCCTCCCCCATTGGGATTCGGAGACCGCCTCTCCAGCTTATTCCGAGAGTCGCCGCGGTCCAAGATTCGGGGTCACCCGCCGTAGCTACCAAACGTATGGAATGAGATGGTATGGGACTTTTGTCATGTACTCCGCGTACCCCGGTAGATCCAGTTGTAAAATTCGTTCCTCATCAAGCAGCCGCCAGATCAGCACCGGGATCGCGAGCACAATTAACGCGATCGTCCACCATGAGCCAAGCGCGAGCGGGATGCCGACGTATATCCAAATAGAGAACGCATACATGGGGTGACGGAGGTGCGCATAAGGTCCAGTGTCAATAACTCGTTGATCTTCCGCGACAGAAACATTGGCCGCAGCCCAGCTATTGGCCTTGATAACCCAATACGTCGCGAGGAACGATAGCGCGGTGATGACATTACCAATGACAGAGACGTACCCTGGCACTGGCGAGAGATCGAAGCGGTGATCAAGTGCAGACAAGATGATAGAAGCGTAGAACGTCAGCCTGATGAGAGAGACGATGACTCGCTGCGGCCGCTCTTTTTCTTGCGACGGACCCGCCGCAAGTCTCCGCTCCAGAAGTGGTTTATCACGCATCGCCAGGTAGACGATGGAACTGGTATTCAAAGCAGCGAAGACCGCGAGGAACAGCCAGCCCTGCCAATAGGCCCATGTGCCTGCTGCGAAAAAAATAAGTGCAGCAAAGACAATCTGCCCCCAGATTAGCTTGATAACAGCTACGCGGATAGGATGTTTCATAGACCTGTGCATCTCCGTTTGTGTGGACATAGGGCCTGCCGGCGGCCCGGCGCCAACCTGCGGCCGGCGTGCGCTCCCATGCGACCGGTCACGGCTACGACAGCGGCACCTTGGGGCAGACGCAGAGGGCGACGTCGGAGCAGCAGCCCGAGGCGGACCCGGGGCGCCGAGCCCGCAGGGGGGCGCGGGCGGGCAGATCAGGGGAGGAAAGACGATGGCGAGCGCGGTGGAGCCGAGGGGCGGCCACGAGGGACAAGAGCTTCTTGGTCATGACATCTCCCTTGTCGAACTGGGTTTGCCCGGCGGCGCCGGCGGACAGCGAGTTTTGGCGCCCATATCTCAATGGTGCCAGAAAACGTTGAGATGCGGCTGGACCTACCATTCCCCCGTTTGTTGGGGGTCTCTACACTTCAGCAACGATTAGGATTTGGGGGAGGCTACCGAGCCCTCTTGCATCTGCCGCCTGACTCTCAGAAGGCGCTCCTGCCCCACGCCCGAGCGGATGCGGGCAGCGCGCTTCCCCACCGCCCGCTGGTCCAGCGTGCCCGCTCCTCAGCTCTCACCTCCCGGGCCGGCGGCAGAGCTGCGCGGTCCACCTTGCCGTTCGACGTCTTGGGCAGTGCGTCGAGGAACAGGAAGAGTCCGGGCAGCATGTATTCCGGCAGGGTCTCCCTTAGAAAGGAGCGCAGCTCGCCGGGCGAAGGCTGGCGCCGCCCAGGGACCACGTAGGCCACGATCCCTCTCTGGCCAGGACGCTCCTCGGGTGCGGCCACGGCAACGCCGTCGAGGTCCGAGTGGCGGCCCAGGGCCGCCTCGATCTCGCCCAGCTCGATGCGGTAGCCCCGGACCTTCACTTGGTGGTCGCCGCGGCCGAGGAACTCCAGGTTGCCGCCGGGCAGGGTCCGGGCCCGATCCCCGGTCCGGTAGAGCCGCGCCCCCGGCACCCGGGAGAACTCGTGGGGTATGAACCTCTCGGCCGTGACGTCCTGCCGGCCGTGGTAGCCGCGGGCCAGGAGGCCGCCGCCTATGAAGAGCTCTCCCGCCGTGCCCAGGAGGACCGGCTGCAGCGCCTGATCCAGGAGGTAGAGCTCGGTGTCGGGAATGGCGAAGCGCCAAGAGGGGGGGCAGCGGGCTGCGGAGGCCGTGGCTCGCTCTTGGTGCTGATCAGCACCTTAATTAATGAAGAAGAAGGCATGCTAGCAATCGGAAGGCCCCTGGTCTCCTTTTCCAAGGCATCCCATGAGTGAGCTCACGGGCGGCGGCCCCGGTCCTGGGATCGCCATCGTCGGCATGGCGGGCCGGTTTCCGGGTGCCTCCGATGTGGAGCGCTTCTGGGAGAACCTGTCGGCCGGCGTGGAGTCGGTGACGTTCTTTAGCGAGGCCGAGCTGCGGGCCGCCGGTATAGCCCCCGGGCTGCTTGCCGATCCGGCGTATGTCCGCGCCAAGGCGGTAATCGACGGTCCCGGACGGTTTGACGCCGCGTTCTTTGGCTTCAGCCCCCGCGAGGCCGAGATCATGGACCCGCAGCACCGGGTCTTCCTCGAGTGCGCCTGGCAGGCCCTCGAGCACGCGGGCCATGACCCAGGCCAGTTCCCCGACCCCGTCGGAGTGTTCGCGGGCTGCGGAACGAACACCTACCTGCTGTTCAACCTCCAGCCCCAACGGCAGGCCTTGGAGGCAGCGGGAGCCTACCAGTCCATGCTGGGGAGCGACGACCACTTCCTGGCCACCAGGGTCTCCTACAAGCTGGGCCTGCGCGGGCCGAGCCTCACGGTGCAGACCGCCTGCTCCAGCTCGCTGGTGGCGGTCCACCTGGCGGTCCAGAGCCTGTTGATCGGGGAGTGCGACATGGCCTTGGCGGGCGGGGTCCGCATCTCCGCCCCCCAGAAGGCGGGGCACCTCCACCAGCTGGGCGGGATCTTCTCTCCGGACGGCCACTGCCGTCCCTTTGACGCGGCGGCCCACGGCTCCATCGACGGTGACGGCGCCGGGGTCGTGGTGCTCCGGCGCCTGGACGACGCCCTGGCCGGCAGCGACCACGTTCACGCCGTCATCCTGGGTTCGGCCATCAACAACGACGGCTCGCTCAAGATCGGCTACACGGCTCCCAGCGTGGCAGGGCAGGCCGAGGTGATCGCCCTGGCCCAGGCCGTGGCCGGAGCGGAGCCGGACACCCTGGGCTACGTGGAGGCCCATGGCACTGCGACGCACCTGGGCGACCCGGTCGAGGTGGACGCGCTCCGGCAGGCGTTCGCGGCCGTGCGGCGCAAGGGGTTCTGCGCTCTGGGCTCAGTCAAGGGCAACATCGGCCACCTGGACGCAGCGGCCGGCGTCGCCTCCCTGATCAAGGCCACCCTGGCCGTGGAGCGGGGGTGGATCCCGCCCAGCCTGCATTTCGAGCGGCCGAACCCCCAACTCGGGCTGGAGGACAGCCCCTTCTTCGTCAACTCGGAGCCGGTGGACTGGCGCCCGAGCCCGGCCCCGCGGCGGGCCGGGGTGAGCTCCTTCGGCATCGGCGGGACCAACGCCCACGTGGTCCTGGAGGAGCCGCCCCCAGTCCCTCCGGGGAGCGCCTCCCGCCCACGGCAGCTCCTGCTGATCTCGGCGGCCACGGCCACGGCCCTGGAGGTGGCCACCGCCACCCTCGCCGGGCACCTGGAGAGCCATCCCGGCCTCGATCTCGCGGACGTGGCCTACACTCTTCAGGTGGGGCGCCGCACCCTCGCCCACCGGCGCGCCGTCGTCTGCCGCGACACGGGCAACGCGGCGGCGACCCTGCGGTCGCTGGACCCCCGGCGAGTGCTGTCCAGGGTGCAGGAGCCGGTGAACCGGACGGTGGCGTTCCTGTTCCCTGGTCAGGGCGCGCAGCACCCGGGCATGGGGGAGGAGTTGTTCCGGAGCGAGCCGTCGTTCCAGCGGGAGCTGGACCGCTGCGCGGAGATCCTGCGGTCCCATCTCGGGATCGACCTGCGTGCGGTCCTGTTCTCCACGCAGGAGGGCGCGGCGGAGCGCCTGCGACAGACGGCCCTGGCCCAGCCCGCCCTGTTCGCTGTCGAGTACGCCCTGGCGCGGTTGTGGATGGAATGGGGAGTGCGGCCCGCGGCCATGCTGGGCCACAGCATCGGAGAGTACGTGGCGGCCTGCCTGGCCGGGGTGTTCCCGCTGGAGGACGTCCTGCGCCTGGTGGTGGAGCGGGGGCGCCTCATGCAGGAGCTCCCCGGCGGGGCGATGCTCGCAGTCTCGCTGCCGGAGGCGGAGGTCCGCGCCCTGCTCGGGCCGGAGCTGGCCGTGGCGGCCGTCAACACGCCGGCTCTCTGCGTGGTTTCGGGCGGCGCGGAAGCGGTCCTGGAGCTGGCTGGGCGCCTCGAAGCGCGCGGCGTCCAGACGCGGCGCCTGCTCACGTCCCACGCCTTCCACTCGCCGGCCATGGAGCCATCCCTGGCGCGCTTCGAGGCGTGCTTCGCGGGACTCCGCTTGAGGGAGCCGGAGATCCCGTTCGTCTCCAACGTCACCGGCACCTGGATCCGGCCTGAGGAGGCCACGAGCCCGGCCTATTGGGCGCGGCACCTGCGGGAGACCGTGCGGTTCTCGGACGGCCTCGCGACCCTCTTCGCCCAGGCCGGCCGGGCTCTCCTGGAGGTGGGACCCGGCCGCTCGCTCTCGTCGCCGGCCCGCCAGCATCCGGGCAAGCCGGTGGGGCTGCCGGTCCTCTCCACCGGTACGGAGGAGGAGACGCTGCTCCAGGCCCTGGGCCAGCTCTGGCTCGCCGGTGTGGAGGTGGACTGGCCGGGCTTCCACGCACACGAGCGGCGGCTCCGGGTGGCGCTCCCGGCCTACCCCTTCGAAGGCGGGAACTACTGGATCGAACCCCGGGCGGGAGGCCCGGCCCGCCAGGCGGCCGCCATCGCCAAGGGTGCCGATGGTGTGGCCGGTTGGTTCTGGGCGCCGCTGTGGAAGCAGACGCTGCCAGTCGCCCGGTCCCTGCCGGCGGACGCGCGGGAGGGGGCCTGGCTGGTCTTCGACGACGGCTCTTCCCTCGGGCAGCGCCTGGTGGAGCAGCTGGAGGCGCTCGGCCGGGAGGTGGCGGTGGTGCGGCTGGGAGGCGCGCTCGGCGCGCTCGATGGGGTGGGCCGGATCATCCATCTCTGGGGCCTGGCAGCGGGGGACGATCCCGGCCGCGTACGGGAGCTCGGGATCGAGAGCCTTCTGGACCTGGCCCGCGCCCTGGAGACGCGGGAGGTGGATGCGCCGCCGCTGCACCTGGGCATCCTGAAGACAGAGGCGCCGGCCCAGGCCCTGCTCCTGGGCCCGGGCGCCGTGCTGCCCCAGGAGATCCCAGGTCTGACTGCCCAGGTCGTGAGCCTCGCGCCTCCGGAGCCGGGAAGCCGCCGCGAGGCCCGTCTCGCCAGCCTCCTGCTGGCGGAGCTGGCCGCCGCGCCGGACGATTCCGAGGTGGCCTGGCGCGGGACGGAGCGCTGGGTGAGGACGTTCGAGCCGGTGCGCCTCGGACCGCCGCCCCAGTCTCCGTTGAGGGATGGTGGGACCTATCTGATCACCGGCGGCCTGGGCGGGGTGGGCCTGGAGATCGCCGAGGTCCTGGCACGCACGGTGCGGGCGCGGCTGGTGCTGACGGGCCGCTCGCCGTTCCCGCCCCGGGAAGAATGGGAAAGGGGCCGCGGCCGTGACCGCAGGGTGCGGCGCCTCCTGGCCATGGAAGCAGCCGGCGCGGAGGTGCTGATCCTACAGGCCGACGTCACCGACCGGGAGGCCATGGGCGCCGCCCTGGAGGAGGCGCGGCGGCACTTCGGTCCCATTCACGGCGCCATCCACGCGGCGGGCCTGCCGGGCGGCGGCCTGGCCCGGTTTCGGAGCCCGGAGGCGGCCGCGGCGGTCCTCGCCCCCAAGGTCGAAGGAACGCGGATCCTGGACGAGCTGCTGGAGGAGGACCTGGACTTCCTGGTTCTCTGCTCGTCGCTGAACGCCATCCTGGGCGGCCCCGGGCAGGTGGACTACGCGGCGGCCAACGCCTTTCTAGGCGCCTTCGCCCAGGCGCGCTCGGACGAGGGGCGGCCAGTGATCGCGATCGAGTGGGACACCTGGCGCGGGGTGGGCATTGCGGCTCCGGCGGGCACGGAGGAGCCGGAGGACGGCCTCTCCGAGCCCTTCGGCCATCCTCTCCTCGCCGAGCGGACGGCGGACGGCTTCCTCTCCCGCCTGCGCGCGGACTCGACGTGGATCCTGGACGAGCACCGGCTCGGCGGCCACCCGATCCTCCCAGGCACGGCCTACCTCGAGATGGCCGGCGCGGCGTACCGGGGCGTGTCGGGAGACAGCCTCTCCTACGAGCTGCGGGACGTGGTCTTTCTGGCCCCGCTGGCGGTGGGCGATGGAGAGACGCGGGAGGTCCTCACGGCACTGCGCCGCAACGGCGGCAGTTTCGACTTCTCGGTTCGCAGCCGGAACGGTGGACAAGAATGGCAGGAGCACGCCCTGGGGATCGTGGGGAGCGCGACCGGCGGCGAGCCGGCTCGGTACGACCTGGGGAGCCTGCTCGCCGGGCGCGAGGAGACCCTGGGCGAGGATTACCGAGAGGGGCTGCGGCAGGCCGGCCTCGGACCGCGGTGGGAAGCGCTCCGCAGGGTCTGGGTGCGCGACGAGGAGGTGGTCGGGCTCCTGGAGCTGGCGCCGGACTTGGCTGGCGACCTGGACCATTTCCATCTCCATCCCGCCCTGCTGGACGCGGCGACGAGCTTCGCAGAGAGCTACGTGGTCGGCAACGGGAGCGGTGGCGACTATTTGCCGCTGTCCTACCGGCGCCTGCGCGTCCATGGTCCGCTGCCGCCACGCTTCTACAGCCTGGCCAGACCCCGCGCGAACGGCAAAGGCCACGGCGAGACCCTGACCTTCGACGTCTCCATCCTGGACGAGCAGGGCGTCGAACGGGTGCGGGCCGAGGAGTTCACGCTCAAGCGCGTGGACGCCGCCCGGGCGATCCGCGGCCGGACGGAGCGGGTCTCGCGGGAGGAGGGCGCGGACGAGGGGATGCCGCCGGCCCAGGCCGTGGAGGCGCTCCTACGGATCGTGGCGAACCCGGAGCTGCCACGGATCGCCGTCTCGGTGAAGCCTCTGCCCGATGAGATCGAGCGCGCCCGAACAGCGACCGTGGCGCGGCTCGCCGCGGAGGCGCCGTCCGTGCCAGGAGGCCACCCCCGGCCCGACCTCGGCACCCCCTACGTCGGGCCTCGGACCCCGGTGGAGGAGCGCCTCGCGGCCATCTGGCAGGACGTCTTGGGCATCGGCCGGGTGGGCGTGCTCGACGACTTCTTCGAGCTCGGCGGGCACTCGCTGCTGGGCATGCAGGTCGTCTCGCGCCTCCGCGAGGTCCTGGGCGTGGAGGTTCCCATCGGCAAGCTGTTCGAGGCCCCTACGGTGGCGGACCTCGCGGTGGTGGTGGGCTCCCTCGGGGGCACGGCTGTTGATCCGATCCCGCAGGTGCCCCGGGGCGGCGGCGCCGACTTCGCGCTCTCCTTCGCCCAGGAGCGTGTCTGGTTCCTCGAGCAGTTAGAGCCGGGCAGCGCCTTCTACGCCATCCCCGGAGCGGTGCGCATGGAGGGTCCATTCGTCGTTGCCGCATTTGCCGCGGCGTTCCTCGAGATGGTCCACCGCCATGAGTCGCTGCGCACCACGTTTGCCGATCGCGAAGGCCGCCCCCGGCAGATCGTGGCGCCGCCGCCGGCAGCGGTACCCCTACCGCAGGTCGACCTGTCGGCCCTGCCATGGGAGAAGCGCGAGGCGGAGCTCCTCCACCTCGCCGCGCAGGAGGTGCGGCGTCCCTTCGACCTCGTGCGCGGCCCGCTCCTGCGCGTCATGCTGTTGGCGCTCGGTGCGCGGGCGCACGGGGTGGTCTACAACTTCCACCACCTGATCGCGGACGGTTGGTCGGGCAGGATCTTCCTGCGCGAGATCGCCACCCTCTACCAGGCCTTCGTTGCCGGCCGCCCCTCGCCCCTGACGCCGCTCGTCATCGACTATGTCGATTACGCCGCCTGGCAGCGGCAGCGCCTGGCGGGGAAGGCGCTCGCAGAGGAGCTTGCCTACTGGCGCGAGCGCCTTGCCGGCAGCCCGGTTCTCGATCTACCGACCGACCGGCCGCGCCCCGCGGTCGAGACCTTCCGCGGCCGCAACCGCTCCGTCGAGATTCCGGCCGGGATGACCCGCGGCCTCCACCAGCTGTCGCGCCGCCGCGGCGCGACGCTGTTCATGATCCTCCTCGCGCTCCTCAAGACCCTGTTGCTGCGCGTCGCGGGGCAGACGGACCTGGCGGTCGGGACGCCGATCGCGAACCGCGGGCGCAAGGAGTTCGAGGACATTTTTGGCTATTTCGCCAACACCATGGTGCTGCGCTCCGATCTGGCGGGCAACCCGAGCTTCCGCGAGCTGCTGGACAGGGTGCGGGAGGTGACGCTCGGAGCCTACGCGCACGACCAGCTGCCGTTCGAGCGCCTGGTCGAGGAGCTCCAGCTCGAGCGCGATCTGAGCCGCAATCCGCTCTTCCAAGTCATGTGCGTGTTGGAGAACCAGCCTCCCCAGGCGATTCCGGCAGGCGACCTGCAAATGAGCTCGTTTCATCTCGACGCCGGCACGGCGATGTTCGATCTCATGATCGTCTGGGAGGAGGCGGGTGGGGTTATCACAGGTTTGCTGGAGCACAACCTTGACCTGTTCGACGGCTCCACGGTGGAGCGCTTCTACCGGCACTACCTGGCACTGTCCGAGGCGGTGCTGGCCGACGCAGAGGTGCGCCTCCTCGACCTTCCGATGCTCTGCGAGGCGGAGCGCCATCAACTGGTCGTCGAGTGGAACGATTCGGTGAGCGCCGGGCCGGTGGAGCTCGCAGAGCGGTGCGTCCACGAGTGGGTGGAGGAGCAGGCGCGGCGGAGCCCGGAGGCGGTGGCGGCGGTGTTCGCAGGCGAGACCCTTGGCTACGGCGAGCTGAACGCGCGGGCGAACCGCTTGGCGCACGGTTTGCGCAGGCGGGGGGTCGGTCCGGAGGCGCTGGTTGGGATCTGCGTCGGCCGTTCGCTGTCGATGGTGGTGGCGGCGCTCGGGGTGCTCAAAGCAGGAGGGGGGCTGGTGGCGCTCGACCCGTCCTATCCGCTGGAGCGTCTCGCGACGATCGTCGAGGACGCGGGGCTTTCGGTCCTGCTTTGCGATCAGTCACTGCTTGCCCAGTTTCCGCGGCACCGGGCGATCGCCCTGGTCCTCGATGAGCAGGCCGATCTGCTGGCCGGCGAGAGCGAAGCGGAGCCGGTCTCAGGGGTGTGCCCGGACCATCCCATGTACGCGATCTACACCTCGGGCTCGACGGGCCGCCCAAAGGGCATCGTGGTGACGCACCGGGCCTTTGCGAACTTCCTCGGCTGGCAGCTCTGCAGCTCGGGCTGGGAGCCGGTGCGCACGGTGCAGTTCGCGACGTTCGGCTTCTGCGTCAGTTTCCAGGAGATCTTCTCGGCTTGGTGCTCAGGGGGAACGCTGATCGTGGCCGGCGAGATGACGCGCCGCGACCTGGGGGTTTTCGGCGATTTCCTGGCATCTCGAGGGATCGAGCGCCTGCACCTGCCGTATGCGGCGCTCAAGCACCTGGCGGAGTCGTCGCGCGGCGCGGCGGTGGCTCCGGCGCCGCTCCGGGAGGTGATCACGGCAGGAGAGCCGCTCAAGGTGACGCGTTCGGTGCGGGAGCTGTTCGCGGCCCTGCCGGGCTGCACGCTGGCGAATCAATATGGGGCTTCGGAGACGCACGTGATCAGCGCGCTGACCCTCTCGGGCGCCGCGGCGTCGTGGCCGGCGCTGCCAGCTGTGGGCCGGGCGATCGCCAACGTGCGCATCCACCTGCTGGACGAACGGCTCATCCCGGTGCCCATCGGGGTGCGCGGCGAGCTCTACGCCGGCGGCGCGTGCGTGCCCCGCTGCTACTTGAACGATGCGGCGCTGACGGCCTGGAAGCTGGTGCCGGACCCGTACGGTCTCCAGCCCGGAGGGCGTCTCTACCGGACGGGAGACCTGGGACGGCGACTGGCGGACGGCCGGATCGAGTCGCTGGGCCGCATCGACGGCCAGGTGAAGGTGCGGGGGTTCCGCGTCGAGACAGGGGAGGTGGAGACGGTACTGGCTCGGGACGCGAGGGTGCGCGACGTGGCGGTCGTGCCGCGGGGCGTGGGCGAGGAGCTGCGCCTCGTGGCCTACTTGGTGCCGGCTTCGGCAGGCGGGTTGGAGGCGGGCCTGGTCGCGTCCCTGCGCCAGGCGCTCCAACGCCTATTGCCCGAGTACATGGTGCCAGCGTCTTTCGTGGTGCTCTCCGAGCTGCCGGTCAACGCGAATGGCAAGCTCGACGTGGCAGCGCTGCCGGCACCGGAGGCGAGCCGCTCCGGAGCGCTGTACCATCCGGCGCGCACGCCGGTCGAGGAGGTGCTGGCGGCGCTGTGGCAAGAGGTGCTGGGGGTGGAACGGGTGGGGTTGGACGACGGGTTCTTCGATCTCGGAGGACACTCGCTGCTGGCGACGCAGGTGATGTCGCGGGTGCGGTCGTCGCTGGGCGTCGATCTGCCGCTGCGCGCCCTTTTCGAGTCGCCTTCCGTCGCCGGGTTGGCGCAGAAGATCGAAGCGCTGCGCGGCCAGGGCAGGGCTCTCCAGGCGCCGCCGCTGGTGCCGGTGGCGCGGGACGGGGAGCTGCCGCTCTCGTTCGCGCAGCAGCGCCTCTGGTTCATCGATCAGCTCGAGCCTGGCAGCGCGCTCTACAACATCTCGATCCCGCTGCGCGCGTGGGGAGCGCTCGCGGCGGGCGCGCTGGCGCGCGCGCTCGGCGAGGTGGTGCGGCGGCACGAGGCGCTGCGCACGGTGTTCGCGGCCGAGGAGGGGAGGGCCCGCCAGGTGATTCTGCAGCCGGCGGAGTTCACCCTGCCGGTGGTCGACCTGTCAGGGCTGACGGCAGAGCGCCGGGAGGAGATGGCGCGGGCGCTGGCCGCGGCGGAGTCGGCGCGGCCGTTCGATCTGGCCAGCGGGCCGCTGTTCCGCACCGCCCTGTTGCGGCTTGCTGCCGGCGTGGACGCCGGCGGCGGCGCGAAGGGGAGCGCCGAGCACGTGGTGCTGCTCACGCTGCACCACATCGTGGGCGACGGCTGGTCGCTCGGGGTGCTGATGCGGGAGGTGGCGGCGCTGTACGAAGCTTTTGCGGCGGGGAGGCCGTCGCCGCTGCCGGAGTTGGCGGTGCAGTACGCCGACTTCGCGGTGTGGCAGCGCGGCTGGATGGCGGGAGAGGTCTTGGAGTCGGAGCTGGCCTACTGGCGCGAGCGGCTGGCGGGGGCGCCGCCGGTGCTCGACCTGCCGGCCGACCGGGTGCGGCCGGCGGTGCAGAGCTTCCGAGGGGCGGCCCACGAGCTGGCACTGGCGCCGGCGCTGGCGAGCGAGCTCGCGGCACTGGCGCGGCGGTCGGGGGCGACGCTGTTCATGACCCTGCTCGCGGGCCTGCAAGGGCTGCTGGCGCGGCTCAGTGGGCAGGAGGACATGACGGTTGGCACGCCGATCGCCGGGCGCAATCGCTTGGAGACAGAGGGGCTGATCGGCTTCTTCGTCAACACCCTGGTGATGCGCGCCGACCTGTCAGGGCGGCCGAGCTTTGCCGAGCACCTGGCGCGTGTGCGGTCCGAGACGCTGTCGGCCTACGCGCACCAGGACCTGCCGTTCGAGAGGTTGGTCGAGGAGCTGGCGCCGGAGCGCAGCCTGGCGCACGCGCCGCTCTTCAAGGTGATGCTCGAGCTGCAGAATGCGCCGCTCGGGGACCTCGCCCTGGCGGGGCTCGCGCTGTCGCCATTCGAACAGCAGACCGGCACCGCGAAGTTCGACCTGACCTTGAGACTGAGGGAGACGGCGGCGGGTCTCGCCGGGCTCGCGGAGTACAGCCGCGACCTGTTCGACTCGACCACCGTCCAGCGTCTGACGAGCCAACTTGAGCGCCTGCTGGCGGCGGCGGCGGCCGATCCACACCGCCCGGTCGCGGAGCTCGATCTGCTCGGTGCGGCCGAGCGCCACCAGCTCCTGGTGGAGTGGAACGATCGGGCCGCGCACTACGAGAAGGAGGGGACCCTTCACGCCGCCTCGCTCGCCCGGCTGTTCGCACAGCAGGTGGCGCGCACGCCCGCCGCCCCGGCGGTGCTGGTGCCGGCCCGCGCTGCGGCAGAAGGCCCAGGCGCCAGCGAGCCTGGCGGCAGCGAACGCGCCGCGAGCGTCGAGCCCGGCGGCGCCTG
>Ga0307478_10001808_pt1 | contig 17848 bp, 18 predicted proteins | sample atmos_gasesECM4C_2_FD_203713 | JGI IMG/M metagenome (GOLD analysis project Ga0307478, IMG submission 203713) | Hardwood forest soil microbial communities from Morgan-Monroe State Forest, Indiana, United States - atmos_gasesECM4C_05 | ecosystem: Environmental > Terrestrial > Soil > Temperate... | reverse complement strand
GTGAAGCACCCGCAGTAGGTGAACTGCAGGGCCGCATCGCCTCAGGCCCGTACGCCGACTTTGCGATCCTTTCGGCCGACTATCTCGCCGTACCCAAAAAACGCATCCCACGCATCGAGTCGGTGCTTACCGTTACCGGAGGCGACATCGTGTACGCAGCGTCCCCATTCGAAGCGCTCGGGCCTGAACCACTACCAGCCGTGCCCCCCACCCGGTCTCCCGTCGCAAAATTCGGCGGTCATTCCTGAGCACGCAATCACTGGGCGGGCAGTTCACGTTCCCCGGCACGGACCTGACCGTCAATCGGATCGGCTACGGTGCGATGCGGCTCACCGGTCCGGGCGTGTGGGGGCCACCGAAGGACCCCGACGGCGCAATTGCGCTCCTCCGCGAGGCCGTCACCTCCGGCGTGAACCACATCGACACCGCCGATTTCTATGGGCCGCACGTCAGCAACGAGCTCATTCGCAAGGCCCTCCAGCCGTATCCGAGCGACCTCGTCATCGTGACGAAAGCCGGTGCCAGACGCCCGCCGGATGGATCCATCGTGCCGGCCGTCGCGCGCCACGAACTGATCGAAGCGGTTCACGACAATCTTCGGACGCTCGGCGTCGAGGCTCTCGACATCGTGAACTATCGTGTCATGGCAGCTCCCGAGGAGCCGCCGATCGCAGAGCAAATCGGTGTCCTCGCGGAACTCCAGCGTAAGGGGCTCATACGCTACCTGGGCGTCAGCAACGTGACGCCGGCACAAGTTGCCCAAGCGCAAGCGGTCGCCAATATTTCGTGCGTGCAAAACCGGTATAACGTCGCCGAACGCGACGATGACCGGCTGATCGACGACCTCGCGCGCAAGGGCATCGCGTACGTGCCGTTCTGGCCCTTGGGCGGCACTGCACCGCTTCGCTTGGCTGCACTCGCCACGATTGCGCTTCGAATCAGAGCAACGCCGCTACAGGTGGCGCAAGCGTGGTTGCTGCAGCGCTCTCCAAACATGCTGCTCATCCCCGGCACGTCATCGGTCACCCATCTGCGCGAAAACCTCGCGTCCGGCTCGCTAACGCTGTCGGTGGAGGATGTGGTGGCGTTGGATGCGATCGCTCCACCTGCCCGACAAGGACCAGTTCAGTGAGCTGATCGAATCTCAGACTCGCGTGCGGACGTTCTTTCTCACTCTCACTTTCGCCCTCATGATGCTCGTCGCCGGTACAGCGGCCGGGCGGGCTCAATCCAACGATGAACTGGCCACGGTCGAAGGCCACGTCACCCAGCTAACGGTCAATAGCATCGGCATCCTCAACGCGCAGAGCGGCAAAGTCGTCCACTTCCACCTCGAGCCGGATTTCGAAGACTTCTTCGGCGCAAACGATAAAACGCAAATTTCGATGGACCGCTTCCGTATCGGCTCCTCAGTACGGATCTACTTCAATCCGCGCTTCACCACGCGCCGAGCTGTGCGCATCGTGCTCCTTCACGAACCACGATGAAACGTCTGTCGCCGGCGCTCTAGGTGCCGTTTGGACGCACCGGCGCTGCAGGCGCATGGATCGAAATGATCGACCGGTCACCAACCCACAACGCCGGCGGGATGCGCCACCAACTTGCCATGGCATTGAGCGGTAACGCGTAACTTCCGCGCAGCGCCGAAAATTCGGCCCACGCCCTCTCGATCTCGCGCATGCGCAGCCCTTTCTCGGACAATCGCTCATAGACTTGATCGAACTCGGCCCGCTCGATCCCCGGCGCCCCGCTGAGATCCGTTTCGAACCCATAGTAATGGGTGTAGTCGGTTACGAGATGCCGCCCCAGACGCCCGAGCATCTTCGCGGCCCCCACGTGACCAACGTCGACCGTCGTAATCACTAGCGTCGAGGCATCGAGAAACGCGCCGATCGTGCCGACCCATGATTGATAATCATGGGTGGAACGGAAGAACGCGAGCACTGGATACGCCAGGTGCGTCTCCATGATGTCCGCTATCCACCCTTCCGCACGCCCAAACGTCGCCCCCAGATCATCGAGCATGTCCAGTTCCACGTGCCGCGCAAGAAAGTCCACCCCCGACGGCGGTGCACCCGTACGTTCACGCATGGTGACGATGAACGCCTCGCGCCGTTGAAACGCCGCGAAGATCGAAAACAAGAATGCCGTGACGATCGCAAACGTTCCCAGGCCGAGCGCCGCGGCCGTGAGCGAAATCACCCGAGCCAACCCATGCGTCGCAACGATGTCCCCATAGCCGAGCGTCAGCACCGACGTCCCGGCATAATAAATCGCCATCCAAAGCGTATCCGGCTCCGGCTTGAGTTCGCCGCGCAGCGCAAAGAACATCAGTCCAAAGCCGAAGATCAGCGCGACGATCCAAAAGATCAGCAGCGCGACGAGGAAGAGCGGCGCAAAGATGCCGTAGAGCATCTCGCGCCGCTCTTCGGACGACATGCGAATCCCGATCACCCCGACGGCCTTCCAACTATTCCGTGAAATGATGGCGCTCGGGCGCCAACCGTAGGTTGGTCGCGGCACGATCACGCTCATGAACACGTCGGATGCTATGGCCAGCACGATCGCAGCCCCGGCCAAACCGACAACGAGGTTCATGCCCTGGCTTTCGATCAACGGTAAACGAACCTTCCCAGGGCAATGCCTGAATTAGCCGATGGCACCCTCGCCGACCAAGAGCCGCAGCGCGTGCGTCTTCTCGTGGAGCGCCGCCGGATCGCCTCCGCTCGACCAGCCGAGCGCGCGCCGGTAACTCCCCAAGTCACCGCGTTCGCTGAGTTGCTGCTCGCTCACATCGACATGCCGGTGCGCATCGGGCGAAACGAAGAGCGCATCGACCGGGCAGTACGCTTCGCACAAAAAGCACGTCTGACAGTCGTTTTGGCGGGCGATGACGGGTGCCGCATCGGAGCGCGCCTCGAACACGTTCGTCGGGCAGATCCTCACGCAGATGTTGCACGAAATGCAACGCGCATCGGAAACGAGCTCGATCATCAGGCGGTCACTACGTCGCCTACCGGCAACCGTGGCACGACGTGCTGATAGCGCAAAGCGATCTTGTCGACGCCGGACACGATCTGATGGCGGTGTTGCAGCGGATCGCTCTGCGGGAAGTCCGTGCGCCGGTGCATGCCGCGGCTCTCCTTCCGCGCCAGGGCGCTCGTATAAGCCCAGCGCGCCGTTGCAACGAGCGCAGCCGCTTCACGGGAGCGCTGAGCGTCTCGCGCGCCGGCGCCGTCGACGCCACGTTGCGAACTCACAGAAGCCCACAGCCCGTTCAGCACCGCGAGCGATGCACGCAGCCCAGCATCGGTGCGGAACAAGTTCTTCTCCAGCGGCATCACCTCGTTCTTGACCGCGGCGATCGCCGCCTGAGACTCGGAAAACGACGCCGGTGTACCGGCGCCGCCAAGACGTCGCGACTTCCGCGACGCTCCCAAGCGCAACGCGAAGCCCGCAGCCCCTTCACCGGCCCACGAACCGGATGACATCGCCCAGGCCGCGTTATGGCTGCCGCCACCCGTAAAGGCGCCGCAAATCCGCTCGCGCGTTGCAGCGTCGCCGGCCGCATACAGGCCCGGCACCGTCGACGCACAGGTTTTGTCCGTGATGCGAATGCCGCCAGTGCCGCGCACGGTGCCTTCGAGCGTGAGCGTGACGGGGAAGCGTTCGGTAAACGGGTTGATGCCGCTGCGATCGAACGGCAAGAAAAAATTCGGTTGCGCGAGCCGCAGGAAGGCCTGCACTTCGGGCCGTTCTTTGGCCTTGATGAGCTGGGCGTAAACGGGGCCGTGGATCAGCGTCCGGCCGATCGTGGCGGCGGAATGATGGCCGTCCTTGACGGCCTTGATGTCCTCGCCGGCTTCGTTGGTGAAAACGGCCCAGCTATAGTGCGCGGTCTTCGTGACGGAGCCGAATACCGTGGAGACGGCGTACTGGTTCGAGAACTCCATACCGGAGAACTCGGCCCCCGCTTCGCCCGCGAAGAGATACCCGTCGCCGGTATTGTTATTGCAACCCAGCGCCTTGCTCAAGAACGCACAGCCGCCAGTCGCGATCACCACGGCACCGGAGCGCACGGTCCAATCGCGCTCATCCTGTCGCTGCACGCCGCGTGCACCGGCGACGTTGCCGCTTCCATCAACCAAAAGTTCGAGCGCCGGGCTATGGTCGAGGATCTTCACCCCCGTACGCGCGACGGCTTTGCGCATCAGCCGCATGTACTCCGGACCCTGCAAGCTGCGACGGACCGTCTCGCCGTCTTCGCGCGGGAACGGATAGCCCCACCGCTCGATGAGTTCCATGTTCGACCACGTACGGTCGAGTACGCGGTCCATCCAGTCGTGATCGGCAAGGTATCCGCCGAGCGCTTCGCGTTGCGCCTTGGCTTCTTCGCGATCTTCCGTCGTTGGTGGAATGACCCACACGCCGGTGCCGCTCGGAGCCGTCGCGCCGCTACTACCGCAGTAGCCCTTGTCGACGAGGACAACCGATGCGCCGGCTTGCGCCGCGTTCCACGCTGCCCACGTTCCGGCCGGCCCACCACCGATCACGAGGACATCGGCATCGAATTCCAAGCCCTCGTTGACCATTGAGATATCGTAGAGTTGCATTTCTAGCGCCATCCTGAAAGATCGCCCCACAATCGAGTGCGAAAAAAGAAAAAAGCCCCCCGCCGGTTGGCGGAGGGCTCGCATTCGCACGAACAAACGGTCGAGCGCGCTAAACCAGCCTCACACCAACTCGGTGGACGGTTTCGGCGCAACAACAGCGGTTCACGAACGACATCGAGGGCACTGTAGCACAGCGTCCGCGGCGATGTCAAACCGGTTTGACACCGTTTGCTGCAGCGTGTTATGGTGCGCCCATGTCGGCTCGCCGTTTCGTTTGCCCGCGTACCTGTTGTCTTGCCGGAAACGAGCGAGCCTTGTTGTGATGTAGGCGTTTCTGTCGCCGCGTCAATGCAAGCCCTCGCTGAAGCGAGGGCTTTTTTTTATTCTATTGCCGTCCAGCGGAAAGGCCAGGCAAAACCGTCAGTATGAATTCTCATGTAACACGCCGCGCGAGCCTCGCGGCGCTTGGTGCGCTAGCCGTAACCGGTGCGCTAGTGCAGGCCGCAGAGGCGCAGCCGCCCGTCATCCGCATCGGCGGTGTCGGCTCCGGTTACGGCAAGCCGTTCGGACAACAAGGCGCCGCGGTCATGCAAGCGCAGCGCTTCGTCGAAGCCGAGACGAAGGGCGCCGTGCGCGTCGAATATCACTTCTTCGATCGCAGCGGACCAGCCGTCAACGAGGCCCTCGCCGCCGGACAGCTCGACTTCGCAAGCTACGGCGAATTGCCGCAAATCATCGGCAAGGCGAACGGCCTCCAAACGCGCATCATCGCCAACGGCGGGAACACCAATATTTACGTCGTCGTGCGCAACGGGGTCAAAGCCAACACCATCTCGGACCTCAAAGGCCTGCGCGTCACGCTCCAGCGTGGGACGATCTTGCATCAAGCGCTGGACCGCCTCCTCGAAGAAGCTGGCCTCTCCGAGAAAGACATTCAGCTCTACGATCTGCCGACGGCCGACCAACTTACGGCCCTCGCCAACGGCGAGGCGGACGCGAGCGTCGGTACCTCATCGCTGCTCACGCTACGCGATCAGGGCATCGTGCGGATCATCTATTCGACCGCCGGAAAGACCACGCCCGATGGGATCAACGTCTTCAGCGTTACCGAGGACTTCTCGAACAAATATCCCGTCGCGACCAGCGCCGTCGTGCGCGCGATCGTGAAGGCGGCGAAGTGGACGGCGCAATCACACAATCACGATGCAGCGCTCGATATCTGGGCACGCTCGGGCACACCGCGTAAGGTCTTGGCCGAAGATCTGCCCGGACCGCTCAAAGACACGGAGATTCCGCTCATCGACGAGTTATTCATCACCAGTCTCAAAATCGGCGTCGACTTCGCCGTTCGCAACAAGCTCATCCGGCAGCCCTTCGATGTCGATGCTTGGATCGACCGGCGCTACCTCAACGCCGCGCTTCACGATCTCAACCTGGCAAGCTACTGGCAACCGCGCCACGCCCCGCCGTCGCTCGCTAAAGAGTAACCACGATGATCCGCGCAATCCCGTTCGTCGGCATCGCGAATCCGTCCGGCCTCCAACGGCGTGCGCGTTCACGCTCGCAAGCCGGCTCGATCGTCTGGCGCGGCGTCGCCCTCGGCGCCATCGTACCACTCGCGGTTCTCGCCACGTGGTCGCTGGCGGTTGCGCTGCATGCAATGCGGCCGCAAATTCTTCCGGGTCCACTCGCGGTGCAGGCGGCCGCGACCGACCTGCTCCGCAGCGGCGATCTCGTAACGGCGCTGGAAGTGAGCTTGGGACGCATCTTGATCGGCCTTGCGATCGGAAGCGTGCTTGGCCTCGTCGCAGGCGCCGTACTCGGGCGCTCGCGCACGCTCGACGCCTATTTCGGCCCAACACTGCGGACGATCTGTCAGATACCGACGATCGCGTGGCTACCGGTGTTCATGTTGATCTTCGGCATCGGCGAGGAACTCAAGGTTGCGATCATCGCAAAGGCGGCCTTTTTGCCGATGCTGCTCAATACGTTCGCCGGCGTCCGGAGCGCTTCGGGCCGCTACCACGAAGTCGCGAGCGCACTCGAGTTCGGTCCGCTCCAGCGCCTGCGGTTCGTAACCATTCCGTCGGCGCTGCCGATGATCGTTTTAGGCTTGCGCCTAGCGCTGAGTAACGCTTGGCACGTGCTCATCGTCGTAGAAATGCTCGCCTCCCCAGCGGGTATCGGCCACCTCATGGCCTGGAGCCGCACGCTCTTTCAACTCGACGTCGTCTTCGTGACCATCGTCGCGATCGGCGCGACCGGATGGCTCATGGATGCGGCGATGCGAGCGGCCGAACGCCGCTTGAGCCCCTGGAGCCTTCCGGCATGACGCGCCCGCTCGCTCGCCGCCGCATCGATGCGCGCGGTGTCATCGTTCCGCTCGGGCTTTCGTTGGGATGGACCGTCACTTCGCTGACGGGTCACTGGAATCCACACTTGCTCGTCCCGCCGGCGCAGCTCGCGCGTGGTTTTATCGCGACATCGCACAACGGCGACTTTTGGATCGCTGCGGGCTCGAGTCTGCTCCGACTCCTGACCGGCTGGTTCGCCGGATCGGTCGCCGGTGTCGCGCTCGGCCTCATAGTCGGGTGCTTCACGCTGGCCGGTCAGATTGTCGCACCGTCGCTCAACGCGGTCCGCCAAGTTGCGCTGTTTGCCTGGATTCCGCTCCTCACGGCGTGGTTTGGGGACGGCAATACGGCCGAGGTGATCTTGATCGCGCTGGCAGCCTTTTTCCCGGCCGCGCTCAACACCGAAGCTGGTTGCCGCAACGCTCCGATCGTCTTGCGTGAAGTCGGCCGCGTGTTGGAACTCGGCCCGCGCGACATCCTGCGGCGCATCATCGTGCCGGCAGCCATGCCCTCCATCGTCTCAGGCTTGCAGATCGCATTGACGTCCGCGTGGATCGGTACGATCGGGGCCGAGTATCTCATCGACCAGGGCCATGGACTGGGCGTATTTCTCTCTTCTGCTCGAATGGATAATCGCATGGACGTCGTCCTCTTCTGCATGGTCGCGCTGGCATGCATCGGCTTCGCGCTCAGCACTGCGCTGCGTCTCGCATTCGCTACCCGGACCCCCGCACTGGCACTGACGGCCGTCGATGACTGAGCGAGGCCGGCTCGACATCCGCGATGTCGACAAATCATTCTACGTCGATGGTGCAGAGGTGCGCGCGCTTGCAGGCATCGCACTGACGATAAACGCTGGTGAATTCGTCACGATCGTCGGGCCCAGTGGCTGCGGAAAATCGACGTTACTGCGACTGGTAGCGGGACTCGATCGCGCCGATAGCGGCACGATTTCGTTCGACGGCGAACCCGTCGTGCGGCCGAGCCTGCGGCGCGGCGTCGTCTTTCAGGATCACCGTCTCTTCCCATGGCTGAACGTCGAGGCAAACGTCGCCACCGGTCTCCTTAAAGCGAGCGGGACGGACGCCGAAAAGCGCGCCACCGCGTCCCGGCTCGTCGCCCTCGTTGGCCTAAACGGGTTCGAGCGGGCCTTTCCGCACCAACTCTCGGGGGGCATGGCGCAGCGTGCGGCAATCGCTCGCAGCCTCGCCGCCAAGCCGGACATTCTCTTACTCGACGAACCACTCGGCGCTCTGGATTCGCTCACGCGAGGACATATGCAGACCGAACTGCTGCGCGTCTGGCAGCATGAAAAAACGACCATGCTGATGGTGACGCACGACGTGAGCGAAGCGGTCTACCTCTCCGACCGCATCGTTCTCATGGACCGCAACCCCGGCCGAATCCGCGAAGTCATCGCGATGCCCATTCCGAAACCCCGCACCCGCCTGGATCCACCCGTCGCCGCCCTCATCGAACGAATCATACACCAGATCGACGCCGCCGCCATACCGTGAAGCGCAGACGCTATCGCGCAACGGGTTTTCCAGCCTGGCCTGGCCAATGGGAACGCCCATGCCCGCTCAGATCAACCACCTTGACGCTAGCTTAGACGTTGTTGGAATCGGTAACGCGATCGTCGATGTAATCGCGACGGCCGAAGAGGCCTTCCTCGAGCATCACCGGATGACCAAGGGCTCGATGATGCTTATCGACGAGGAACGCGCCGAGCACATCTATGACGCGATGGGGCCAGGGACCGTATCTTCCGGCGGTTCAGCCAGCAACACGGTTGCATGGATCGCCGAGATGGGCGGTGCCGCCGGCTACATCGGCAAAGTCCGCGATGACGAATTGGGGCATGCTTTTCGAAGGGACATAACGGAGACGGGTGCCGTTTTCCGCAGCCTTCCGGCAACCACCGGCCCGTCCACGGCGCGGTGTCTGATCCTGGTTACCCCGGACTCGCAGCGCACCATGAATACCTTCCTCGGTGCCTGCGTCAATCTGACCGTTGCCGATATCGATACCGACCTCATACAGAGTGCCCACGTTACGCACCTCGAGGGCTACCTCTATGACGAACCGCACTGCAAAGAGGCGTTTCACGCCGCGGCCGCAATCGCTCACGCGGCCGGGCGGCGGGTAAGCCTGTCGCTATCGGATCAGTTCTGCGTCGACCGGCACCATTCGGATTTTCTCCGCCTCGTCGACCATCATGTCGATATTCTCATTGCGAACCGGGCGGAAATCCAAGCCCTCTTCAAAACGGCAACCATCGACGGTGCCATCCAGCAACTGCGTTCGCTAACGGAACTCGCCGTCGTTACGCTCGACGCGGAAGGCTCGCTGATCGTCTCGCACGATGCCGTGACGGAAATCAAACCCGTACCGGCGACCGTGGTCGACACCACCGGCGCCGGCGATGCGTACGCCGCCGGTTTCTTGTACGGTCTGACTCGCGGGCGTCCCCTAAAGGAGTGCGGAGATATCGCCAGTGCCGCTGCCGGCGAAGTGATCAGTCACGTTGGCGCCCGCCGGCAAGTACAGAAACGGTAGCCGAGGTCACGCGCTCGGCGTCCGGAGGTCGCGGCCACGGATGTCCTCGGCGCGGTCGATCGTGATCAGCACGCCGATGCCGACGTCGGCGCCGGCGTGCGTGGCCTCGCGTTCGGTCAAGCGCGCGAAGATCGCTTCACGAACCGCGCCGCTCTCATGCAATTCGGCAACGCCGTAGAAGCGCAGAAATCCGGAATCCAACGTACCGTCCAACTGCGCTTTCATGTTGCTGTAAAAGACGACGACGCGCTGGTCGTGCTTCAGATTTTCTAGCGCCGAGCGCTTGGAACGCTCCCAGTACGCGAGATGATCGTCGTCGAAGAGGAACAGGCTGCTCTTCGGGCTGATGCTCGGCCCGTTTTCGCCCGATGTCCCGAGCAGTAACGGGCAGCCATCCTCAGACGCGTTTTGGATGCAATTGCGAACGACGTCGCTCAAAGCCGTGTGTTTCATCGCTCGAGCTTACTGCGGTTATCTCGCAAGAATTTTTCAACCCCCAGATGGAGAGGAACATCGATCGGCGTTTCGCGCGAATCCGTGAATATTTGGCGAATGTCATGGTAGTCGCCTTTGGTCCATGGTATCTCATTTTGCCGCGCCACCAATGCCTCGCAGACGTCGATCACGGTCTTTTCGTCCAGAGATTCAGAGCAGTAGATCGGCCAGCCACTAAAGTCGATACACGCGTATTCGCGCGTGATGTAGGGGTAGTCATCGCGCGTAACGCGTGAGGCCCGCCATCCCAACTCAACCATGGCCTCGATCGTGCCGGGCGTAAAATCGAGGAAATCATAACCGGCCTCGAAGGCGTAACGCATCCACTTTACGAGCGCCTCATCGAAAACCGCATCGACCGTTCCCGCCTTTAGGCTATCCAGGCGCGATGGATCAACCGGCGAGCCGGTCGTGACCAGCTGACCGCCCCACGCCTCGAACTCCTTGAGGCTAAATCCTTCGATCGTAAACATCTGTTCGATCAAGACGAGGGTCGAATGCGTCGGGTCCTCGCGAACGGAGACCCGCAGGGGATACTGTTGCTCTTTGACATCGCGCAGGGTCTTCAGGCCGGTCTTTGGATGCACAATCATTGCGAATTGATCCCAAGACGGGTACGAACAGACGACGCGAACAGGCATTGGTTTATCAAACGGTGCGATTCCGCGAAACGCTTGAGTCAGCATGGCGGATGGATTCACGAAAGCCATATCGACGTCGCCACGGCAGACGTCGTATGCCAGGATCGCTGAACCCGTAGCCATGCTGAGCGAGGCCTTCCACCTATCGCTTCCGCCCGAGCCGACGCTGATTCGCATATCGCGATTCCCGCCGTACCGAATGAGGGGATCACTGGCAACGTCCAGCCCGATCTCCCAGAGCATCTTCGAACGGATGAAATTCGAGCCTCTCGGCAGCGGTTCGAGATGGGACTCTGATTGCGGCGTCGAGCCTGCATTCGTCATTGGCACGCTTCGCGTATCTCTTGATCGGTTGCGGCGTCGATCGCTTCCGCCGAGACGAATGCATCGTCACGTTTGCCGCCGGCCTGCTCGCACAAGCGCCGCCAGGCAACGATCGAGTGGTCGGGCCGGAAGAGCCGCTCCGGCGGCGTCTTCATCGCCCGTACGACTCGGGCGTCCTGATTGTTGAACTGCACGTGGAAGATCCACCGCAGAAAGAGCCAATAGCCGATGCGAAAACGCAGTGCAGCCAGACCCGAGGCGTGCTTCACGACGAACTGCAAATAGCGGTGCTCGCCAACGACGGTCGGGACGTACCACTCGAAGTGGATCCAGGCTCCGTAGTTCACGCGCAGCGTGCCGGGGAGCCGCACGGAAACGACCGTTCCGCCTCGCCCACTCTTCCAGAAGCGCTTCTTCGGCCAAGTGCCCAGACCCGGAAAATCGCCGAACAGCTCCGCGGTCTTCGTCTTACGCGTGATCCACGGATCGTCGTCGGGTCCGATGACCGTGGTGATGAACGCCGGTTGGTGCCGGAAGAACACCATCCAGGCGTCGCGGTGAAGATACTTCCCGTGACTCTCGTCGAACCCGTTCTCGGCGCCATGCCGCCAATCACCGGGTCGCGTGACGATGCGGCCTTCGATCACGGCATCGTCCGCCAACATCTCGCGCGGGATGTCGCGCTCGACCGGTGGCGGCGTGTTCGTGCCATTGTAGATCCACACGATGCCGACTCGCTCGGCAAGCGGGTAACGGCGCACCCGCGCCTTCCCGCAGATCGGTGAGTCCGGGCCGTCCGTCAGGGCGGCGACGAGCTCGCCCGTGCGCAGGTCGAACGTCCATCCGTGATAGCCGCACGTGAACGTCCCCGGAAACTCTTGCCGCCCGAGTGAAAGCGGGATGCCGCGGTGCGGACAACGGTCGGCCAAGGCGTGGGCCTCGCCGCCATCCCGCACGAACATGATGTCTTCGCCGAAGAGCTGGAGGCTGACCGGCTTGCGCCCCAGCTGCCGGCTGAACATAACCGGATACCAGTACCCTTCGAATGCGAGCGCAGCGTCGTCGTAGCGCGGGTAGTTGCTGCTTCCGCGCTTGATTCCCGTGATCTGAGTCCCCTCGAACACCGGCGTTTCTCCTTACCGTTCTAACATGATTTCGCGGGCCGCAAACGGCTTTGCAATCAGCTTGAACGTCGCGTAGGCATCGATTACGGGCTGGATATCGCGAGCGTCCAGCACGGACCCGGTGACGATCCGCTGCATGCGGCTTGCGCGATCCCGGTCGATGTTGGCCCAGGCGGAAAGCAGGTCCACCGTGTCGGCCTGATGGGCGTTCGTAAACGCGGACGCCTGGGCTACCGTTCGTGCGAATGCGGCAATTGCGCCCTGGTGCTTGGCGACGAAGTCGCGGTTCGCAAACCAGACGGATTCGAGAAACCGCGGCGCGATCGCGCTGTAGATGGGGTACGCGACGCGGGCGTCGCCCGACGCCACGGCGTCGGCGATGAACGGCTTCACGGGGGTCGTCGCGTCGACGCGCCCCCGTGCAAGGGCCTGCGCCATTTGTGAGTACGGGATCTCGACGAATTGCGTCGAGGCCGAGTTCACCCCGCTCGCCTCGAGCCAGGCCTGAATCGCAACGGTCATCACGCTGTTCAGGGACGCGACGCCGATCGTCTTGCCAACGAGGTCGCGCGGCGAACGGATCGTGGAGCTTGCCGGTACCAGCAAGACGCAGTCCGGTGTACGTGGATCGTAGACCGCTGCCGGCGCGACGATGACGAGCGGCACATCGCGTGCATGGGCGGCGATGATCATGCCGATGTCGCCCTTGCCGATGTCGGCGGCACCGCCGGCAACCGCGGCGGCGACGGCCCCGCCGTTGGTGGCCCGATCGAGGACAACGCTGAGACCAGCGCGCGCGAAGAGGCCGGCGCGCTGGGCATAGAGCACCGGCATGACATCGTCGACGGGCGATGCGAGCAAATGGAGCGTCTCGGGCGTCTGCGCCGGCGACGACGTCGTCATCAGCACGAGCAGCGCGAGGAGCGCCGCGGCCAGGCGGATCACCGCTCGACTCGTGCGCGCAGCCAGCGACGGGTCGAGTCGACGGATTCGACCACGTCCATCGGTGCTCGCTCGCGCACACGCAAGACCCCACCGTCTCGAACCGATGCGTCCTCATTGGAGCGCTCCGCCTCCGCAACGATGAACCACGGTCCCGAAGACGTCAGCGTTCCTTCCAACGCCCTCCGTAATGCCGGCACGTCGGATGCGAACCGGACTTTCGCCGGATCCCATCCGCAGCCGCTGGCCAGTTCGGGAAACTTCGACGGCGGCACGCTCACCTCGACGGTCCCGTCACCCGTCCCCCATATCCCGTTGGCGAGGACGATCACGGTCAAGTTCGGTGGCGCCTCGCGTGCGATCGTTCCCAGACTCGGGATCCCCGCGAACATCGAACCATCGCCTTCCAACGAGATGACGCGCTGCGTCGGTGCACCGAGTGCAACTCCGAGAGCCAACGGACTCGCGTAGGCCAACTCCATGTTGTAAATGCTCGGCGGTTGGTGATTCGCTTGCCACATATACCCACATGACTTTCCCGGTCCCATCACCACGACGGCGTCATCGCGGAACGCAGCGACCGTTCGGACAACCTCTGCACGCGTCAAGAAATAACATCCCGAGCCGTCGCCACGAGGAGATGCGGCGGTACGAGTATCGCAAAACTGGACCGCTGACCGTGAACGGTCTCAAGGCCTAAGCGAACGACCTCAGCCCAATCATCGCCTCTGTGGAGCACCACGAAGGGGATCCCGATCCCCGTGAGGACTCCTCGACCCGCAGCGATGGTCGCGCCGTGGAAATCGTACGCCTCGCCGAGCAAGCCACCGTGGCTAGCTATGATGAAGACCGGTGTGCGCTGCAATTGGCAACGCGCCAGGATGAGCCCGCTGTACCCGATCCCTGAGGCCTCCATCACGACGACGGCCCGCCGGTTGGCGATGAAGAAGCCGGCAGCGATGGCGACGGCCTCGTCTTCTCGCGCACATACGACGGTCGCGAAGCTCGGGTCCTTTTCACAGCGATCCGTCAAAGAACTCATGACGCTGTCGGGCACGTAGAGACAGTGATCGACGCCCCCGTCAATCAGGCCGTTGTAGAGCCCAAGAGCCACGGAGGCGGTGGCAGTGGTCGCAGCCGTCATTTCACGACGTCGGCTGCGGATGCCAGCGGAATGCCGCCGGGCCCGCTACGCGTAGACCAGGTATCGGTTGCGGCATTCCAACTGACCAGAATGACGGCCTTGTCGCTCAATCCGTGTTGGTCGCCATTGGTGAAGTCGTAGATACCGTCTACGCCGGGGAACCCGTGCAGCGACAAAATGTAATCGCGCAGCTGCGTTGCGCTCGCAGTCGCTCCGAGCTTGCGGAGCCCGCTCAGCACGATCAGGGCAGGATCCCAGACGGTTCCCGTCTTCGAGACCGAGGGCTGCACGTGAGCATCCTTATAGGCCTGATAGAAATCCGCGATCGGTTTGCGCATCTGCGACGGCAATAATGCTGTTGGCAAAGCATAAGCGTAGCCGGGCATGGTCAGATCTTTCGGTAAGAATGAAACGTACTGCTTGAGCTGCGTGGGATCACCATTTGCTTGCGTCGTCATCACGGGAAGATCGACGCCGGAATCCTGAAGGCTGCGCAATACGGTGCCGAACGGCGTCCCCGAGGTCCACACGATGATCGCTTGCGCGTTCGATCGCTTGATGTTCGCAGCTTGGGCGTTGATCGTCAAATCGATCGGATTGAAGTGCTCCCAGTCGACGATCTGGACGTCATGTTGCTCTGAAAACTCAAGCACCCGGTGGGTCGACTGATCGTCGGCAATGCCGGAACCGTCCGTGCTCGATATGATCGCGATTCGATGAAAGCCGCGGAGGCGGAAGTAACGCACCATGGCATTGATGTACGGGTCAACCGATATGCTGGTTGCGAACACATAGCCGTTTTTAGGTGGAATGATGGCCGGCGAAAAGCAATACAATACCGGGCCGTCTTTGGCGATCGGAGCCAGCGCGTTGCAAATGCCGGCCGAACTCGAACCGAGCACTACCGCCGGATGTTTGGCCGCGATCTGCGTCAGCAACTGAACCGATAACGCCGGACTCGACTGGTCGTCGTGAATATCGAACCGGATGGGCTGTCCGCGCAAACCACCGTGTGCGTTTGCCCAGGCCTCAAAGACCCGGAACGTCTGAGTGTCTGTAAAACCGTCGTACGCGAACGAACCCGTCACCGGCAAAATGACGTCGATCGCGTAGGGGGCGGGTTGCGGTGCAGCCGGCATCGTCATGGTCAGCACTGCAGAGAAAATCATTACCGAACCGAGGAGGCATCGTCGTATATTCACGTTTGACTCCGGTACACGAGTAGATTCGCCCTAGGCGGAAACCGAGACTAGAAACGTTCGAAAAGCCGGCGCAAGCCCCTGTCCCTCGAACACGCTCGTTTCGCTGGTAAAACAATCGGTTTTCCGGAGGTTCACCGCCGCCGAATGAAAAGTTCCCAGTCACATGAGTAGAGTTGATTTGTCCAATGTCGATGTCGCTTCTCTGATCGATCGCAATGCGCTCATCGAACTTACACTCGACATCTGCAACATCGACAGTGCCGGTCCAACCGAAGGTCAAGCCGCAGAACGCGTCGCGAATTGGATGACTGAAGCCGGCTTCGGTGTTCGCCGAATCGGGTTGCAAGCAGAGCGGTACAACGTGCTCGGTACATGGCGCGGTAGCGGTGGTGGATATAGCCTCATCTTCAACAGCCATCTCGACACGGCGGTTCGGCGCTACGAAACGCTGCGGGTGCTGGACCCGGACGCTGACATCCATCACAAGGCATGGCGAGATGGCGAAGAACTGGTCGGTGAAGGTGTCGTCAACGATAAGGGCCCGATGGCGGCGTTCTTAATTGCTGCCAAGTCGTTGAAGCAGGCGGGGATCCAGTTGAAAGGCGATGTCTTGCTTTCGGCTGCGATCGGTGAAACGAGCCACGAGCCGAGCGACGGTCCGCCCGGAGAAATGCAGGAGACGCTCGATCTTGGAACGCGTTTCCTCATCACGCATGGTGGTGTTGCGGACTTTGCTCTCGTCGCCGAAGGAACTGGATTTAGCGTCGTCTCGGTCGAAGCCGGGATGGCCTGGTACAAGCTCAGTTGGTTCTCGGATCAACCGGATTTCTACACGCCCTATCTACCGGCACGCACCACAACGAGTGCAAGTCCGAATATGCTGGTACGCGCCGCCGCCGCCGTCGGCGTGCTCGAACGCTGGGCCGAAGAGTACTCCGAACGATATACCTACCGAGCTGCCTGCGGAACGGTCATCCCCAAAGCGCAGGTGTGCTCGTTCCGGAGCGGTCACTCGACGCAGTCGGTTTCGACTCCGCAGATCGCCAGCTTATGGCTTGGCGCGTTCACACCGCCTGGGCTCGATGCGCTGACGTTGCGCGACGAACTCGCATCGGCGCTGCGGGCTGCAGATCTTCCTGCGAGCGAGATCGAGCTGTACATGTTTCGACGCGGCTACGAAGCGCGCGGTGCCGAACCGCTGATCGACGCCGTTACCCGCGCGCACGTTTCCACGTTTACGACGCCGCCGCCCGAACCGCCGGCGCCAACGTGCAGTATGTGGCGCGACGTCAACAGTTTCAACGAACTCGGAATTCCCGCCATCACGTATGGCCCGCGCTCCGAACGTCACGCCTTCCGCAAGTCCCTCACGATCGACGCACTTTATAACGCAGCCGTTGTCTACGCCCGCACGATGCTCGATCTGTGCAACCAAGATAAGCCAGGAGGATCCCGATGACCACACCTCGCCTACTTCGCGCCGCGCTTGCCGTCGCGGTTGCGGCCCTCGCGCTGAGCACTGGTGCGGTTTTCGCCGCTGACCCCGTCGAGGTGGACGTCGTTCTGCCGATGACGGGCTTTGGCGGGTTCATCGGCAAGGGTGCCTCCGAAGGCCTGACGGCCGCCGAGAGCGTGGTCAACAAGAGCGGCGGCATCGGCGGGCGCCCGCTCAAGTTCGTGATCCACGACGACCAGTCGAGCCCGCAGGTCGCCGTGCAACTTGCGAACGAGATCATCGGCCGCAAGAAAGCCGTGTTCATCGGTGCGGCGTTCGCCTCGCAGTGTAATGCGATCACGCCGCTGGTCAAAGATGGCGGTACCGTGGTCTACTGCCTCACACCCGGCGTCCAACCAGCGGCGGGCGGTTACGTTTTCTCGATCGACCCCGCAAACGTCGACTCACAGCTACCGGCCTGCGTCCGCTATTTCCGCCAGCGCGGCATCACGCGGGTCGCGATGATCGCCTCCACTGACGCGAGCGGGCAAGACGGGGAGCGCGCAATCGATGCGGCGATCGCGCTACCCGAGAATGCCGGGGCCGCGATCGTCGATCATGAGCACTTCGCCATCACCGATCTCAGCGTTGCCGCCCAAATGGCGCGCATCAAGGCCTCGAATGCGCAGTTGTTGATCGCGATCACGTCAGGAACGCCGTTCGGAACGGTCTTGCGCGATGCGCAAACGTCCGGCTTCAACTTGCCGGTGCTGACGACGAACGCCAACATGACCTTCGCGCAGATGGCGCAGTACGCGGACATCATGCCGCCCGAGCTCTATTTCCCCGGCTTCGCCAGCGTGACACCCAACCAGATTACCGATCCCCGCTTACGAGCGACCGTGCAAGAATACGACCGGACGCTCATCGCTCAGGGCGCGAAGCCGGAATATATGCAGAGCACGTCCTACGATCCGGCGTTGATCATCGCAAGCGCACTGCGCAAGCTCGGACC
>Ga0307478_10001806_pt1 | contig 17854 bp, 12 predicted proteins | sample atmos_gasesECM4C_2_FD_203713 | JGI IMG/M metagenome (GOLD analysis project Ga0307478, IMG submission 203713) | Hardwood forest soil microbial communities from Morgan-Monroe State Forest, Indiana, United States - atmos_gasesECM4C_05 | ecosystem: Environmental > Terrestrial > Soil > Temperate... | reverse complement strand
CTCGCCGATCGTCAGCAGCCCGGCATCCGCCGCGGGCCAGGCCGCCTCGGCCCCGATCCCGAGCCGCTCCGCCGCCCGCCACACCAGCGCCGGATCCCCGGCCGGCTCCGCCGCGGCGACCAGCATCAGTAGCCGGGTCGCGGCCGGCAGAACCTCCACCCGCTGGCGGAAGCTCTCCTCGATCCGCCCCGGCAGCCCCGGCAGTTCCGGCAGCCCCGGCAGTTCCGGCAGCCCTGGCACGCCCCGTGGCAGCTCCAGCAACGCCAGCGGATTGCCCCGCGTTTCGGCGACGATGCGGTCCCGCACCCGCTCATCCAGCGGCCCCCCGAGCACCGAGCCGAGCAGCTCCCGCGCATCACCCTCACCCAGCCCCCCGACCAGCAGCTCCGGCAGTCCCCGGAACTCCGCGCCGGGCTCGCGGGTGGCGAACACCACCGCGACCGGCTCGGCCAGCAGCCGGCGCGCCACGAACGCCAGCACCAGCGCCGAGGCCCGGTCCAGCCACTGCGCGTCATCGACCACGCACAACAACGGCTGCCGCTCCGCCACCCCCGACACCAAGCTGAGCACGGCCAGCCCCACCAGGAACCGGTCCGGCGCCGCCCCCGTCTCCAAACCGAACGCCACGCCCAGCGCCGCACGCTGCGGATCCGGCAGGCCCGCCAGCTGATCCAGCATCGGCGCGCACAACTGCTGCACGGCCGCGAACGCCAGCTCCATCTCCCACTCGACCCCGGCCACCCGCACCACCCGCAGGCCCGCCGCGGACTCGACCGCCCAGTCCAGCAGCGCGGTCTTGCCGACCCCCGGCTCCCCGCGCACCACCAGCACGCCGCTGCGCCCCGCCCGCGCCGCATCCAGCAGCCCGCTGAGCGCCGCGCGTTCCGGGAGACGATCTAGCAGCATCACAGGGCCTCACGTGGAACCCCGCCGGCGCGGATAACGCCGCACGCCAGGTTCACGCTACAGGCCGCCTGTGCGCGGCGCCAGCACCGCCCGCCGCCACCCGCCAGTCCGGCTCAGTCAGCGTGACATCGACGGGCTCCTGCTCTGCGGCGAGCACTACGGTGCCCCGCTCGACCTCCTGGCCGAGGCGCTCGGCGTCAGCCAGGTCCGGATGAACGCCGTCGCAACACGATGGCGACGCGCGGGCTATGTCGACGCCACCGCCGCCTACGTCGCGCTGCGCAGCGCGTGGGCGCGCAGCGAGGCCTACGCGGACGTGACGGCCGCGGCGGACGACACCTCGCCGCTGCCCGTCACGCCCGCGGCCGCGGGGTCGCTGGCTGACCCTATTGGGCCGGCCGTCGGGCCGCGGGAGGTATTCGATGCGTATACGTGGCAGTTGCCGGGCCGGATCCGGTACGGCCGGCCGCTGCGGCTGGTCATCCGGGGCACGGTGGCGGCGCTGCTGTGCCTGGGAGTGCTGGCGGTGATTCCCGGCGACCCCGCCACCCCTCCTCTCGTCGCCGTGCTGATCACTTGGTTGGTGGTCACCGGCGGTCCGACCTGGCCCCGCCGCGGCACCGGTGAACGGCCCAGGCGACGCGCGGGCGCGACGCGCTCTCCCGCACGCCTCATGTCCAACTCTGAGGGCGCGCCTTTCTCAACGAGGTTGAGGGCGTTGAGGAAGTTAGGAGCTGGCTGGGCAGGGATGGACTGGTGGATGCCACCGTTGAGCCGGGGCTGAACATCCGCGAAGAGTCCGTGTCCGAGGGGCGACTGCACCAAAAGCCTATCCGGCGCAGCGCTCCTGACCAGTGAGTTTGCGATTGCCGTCCGGGAAGGTACGAGGTGACCGGGCCGCCCCGCCTACCGCTGGTGCCGTGGTGGTGCATTGCTGGGACGTCCCGCGACCTGGCTGTGCTAGCCGTCCTCATCCCGTGGGACGGTTGCCCCCTCGGCGTGCTGGTCAGGCGCACCCTTGATCGCGATCGCCGCGCGGGACTCCAGAGCCGCGTCGAAAAGCTCGGCCACCGACTTCCGGACCTCCTGGCCCGGAGCCGCTCTGTCCTTGCTGAGGTTTCCGCTGTTCCGCTGACAAAGAAGGAACCTCGCGCCGAAGGACGGCGGGCGGGAATGAACAGGGCGCCGGATCGGCTCTACCATGCGGTAGCAGTTGTCTTGTGTGTTCGTGTCGTCTGCACACTCGCAGCGAATGATGTTGCGGCCGTCCCTTCAGGGATCCGGGGAAGTCGGGTCGAGAACCGGCCTGGACCCAGGGTCCGAAGGGCCCGCAGGCCGTACACATCGCCTGAGCCAGAGCAGGATAAGCCTGCTCAGTAAACAGCAGTTTGCCATGTGCCGACCCACATTTTGGCGTCGGCTCACGTCATGTCCGTCGCGATGGTGGCCGAGCTCGATGTCAACGCCGCCGCCGCGACGTAGCGAGTGGCGGGGAAGTCACCACCGCGCACGATGAGACCTCGGCCAGGCGGCGCTGTCATAACGTGGCCGGGGGCAGGAACCAGTGGGGAGTCAGAGGCGTTTGTGGAGCAAGGTGGTTGTACATGATCGAGGGTAACGGCGGGGGTGCGAGCGGCTTCGCCGACCTGACGCTGGCCCCGGAACTGTGCCACGTGCTTTCTGGCCTCGGTTATGAGGAGCCCACACCGATCCAGCTTGCCGCCATCCCGCCGCTGCTTGAAGGCCGTGACCTGGTAGGGCAGGCAGCGACCGGGACGGGGAAGACGGCCGCATTCGCGCTTCCCATCCTCCACCGGATCCTCGGGGAAGGCGGGCAGGCAGAGCCGCTCGCCCTGGTGCTCGTCCCGACGCGCGAGCTCGCGGTGCAGGTCTGTGAGGCGATGCGCGGCTACGGGCACGATATGGGTGTGCGTGTTCTGCCGGTTTACGGCGGCGAGCCAATCGGCCGTCAGCTGGGGGCGCTCAAGCGCGGCGTCGACATCGTGGTGGCGACGCCAGGGCGTGCGCTCGACCACATCAATCGGGGAACGCTGAAGCTGAGTGGCCTCGAGGTCGTCGTCCTCGATGAAGCAGACGAGATGCTCGACATGGGTTTCGCCGAGGAAATCGAGGCGATTCTGGCCAGCACCCCCGGCGAGCGGCAGACCGCGCTGTTCTCGGCGACGATGCCGCCGCGAATAGACGGCATGGTGCGCCGCCACCTGCGCGACCCGGTTCGGGTCGAACTCGGACGCCGGGCGTCGGCGTCAGCCGACGGATTGCTGGTGCGGCAAACTGCCTACCTCGTGCCGCGCGGGCACAAGGCCGCCGCTCTCGGTCGCGTGCTTGACCTGGAGCGGCCGACGGCCACGATCGTCTTCTGCCGCACCAGGGACGAGGTGGACCAGCTCACCGAGTCCCTGAACGGTCGTGGCTATCGCGCCGAGGCGCTGCACGGCGGCATGGACCAGAAGCAGCGCGACCGGGTCATGGCCCGGCTGCGCAGCCAGGCCATCGACCTTCTCGTAGCCACCGACGTGGCCGCCCGCGGTCTGGACATCGACCAGCTCACGCACGTGGTGAACTACGACGTGCCAAGCGCGCCGGAGTCGTACGTGCATCGCATCGGGCGCGTTGGCCGGGCCGGTCGCGAAGGCACCGCCATCACCCTGGCCGAGCCGCGCGAGCACAGGATGCTCAAGACCATCGAACGGGCGACCAAGCGGCCGATCGCGATCGAGAAGCTGCCGACCGTTGCAAAGCTGCGTGCCATGCGCTTGGAGCTGATGCGCACCGAGCTCCGGGAGAGCCTGCTCAAGGACGACGGCGACCTTAACGCCTTCGCGGCTGTTGTCGGGCCGCTCGGTGCGGAGTTCGACCTCTTCGACGTGGCGCTTGCCGCGGTCAAGCTGGCCCATGAGGCGGGCGGAACACCTCGCGAGCAAGAAGAGATCCCCGTGGTCGAAATGCCGCCGGCGGACGACCGCCGCGACGGTCGAAAGCCCAAACCAGGTGACCAGTGGCCGCCCGCCGGCCGTGACCAGCGGCGTGGTCGCCGCGCGACTGCGGCCACGACACGCCTGTTCGTGGGCACCGGCCGTTCCGCCGGAGTCCGGCCGCAAGATCTTGTCGGCGCTATCACCGGCCAGTCGTACCTCTCCGGCAGGGACATCGGTGCGATCGAGATCGCCGATCGTTTCTCCCTCGTAGAGGTTCCCGAGTCAGCCGCCGACGACGTGGTCGCGGCGCTCCGGCGGACGAGCATCAGGGGCCGGAGCGCAACCGTTCGCCGGGAACGCTTCTCGGCGCGATAGGACAGGCCTTCCCAGCCGGGGCGGCCAGCGCCGACGCTCGGATGACGGGCGCGATGGGCCCGGCGATCATGGCTTTACCATGGTCGGCCGGCCCCTCCAGTACCTTGCCGGGCTGCTGGCCTGCGGCCGGTGCGGACGGCAGCGCCCGGGGTCGAGATGGATGGCTGGGTCCGGCCGCGACGCAGTCAGAGGGTCGCGGGCTAGGCGCTGTCCGCGGCTCAGTACACGCCGTGTTGGATCGCTTCGGCGGCGAGCTGGGACCTGGAGCTGATGCTTAGTTTGGCGAAGATGTGCACCAGGTGGGTCTTGACCGTGGCCCGTGAGATGAACAGCTGCTGCGCGATCTGGGGGTTCGGCAGGTGCCGGGCTACCAGCCTGGCGATCTGTACTTCGGTCGGAGTCAGGCTGGACCAGCCGGTTGCCGGGCGTCCTCGTCGGCCATGGCCACGGGATGCGTACGCGATTGCGTCCTCGATGCTCAGGCGCTGGCCTTCGGCCCAGGCGGCTCGACCGCTGCCGGAGCTGACCAGGGTGTCGATATTCTTACGGCTCGCGGCAACGGCAGGTGCGGCGTACACGTACCCGAGCCGGCCCCTGGCTGCCAACGCGGCTGACCAGAGTCGCAGTGCCTCGGCCTCCGCGCCCCGGTCCGCCGCGAGCGCCGAGAGCAGTTCGATCGCGTCGATCTGGCCGAGCGAGTCGCCGGCGTCGCGGCACAGCCTTAGCGCGGCCTGGACATGTGACTCAGCGGCTGGCGGGTGCTCTGCGAGCACGGCTCTGAGCAGGTTGATGCGGCCGAGCACCCAGATGCGGCCGGTGGCGGTGGCGAGGTTGGCTGCTTGGTCGGCCGCTGCGGTCGCAGCGAGGCGATCGCCGACGGCGAGGAAACTCTCGGCGGTGGCCAGGATTGGCAAGGCGGCGAAGGTGTTGTCGCTGGCTGTCAGCTCGCGGGACTGCCGCAGCAGCCGGTCGGCGTGACCTGCGCCCGCCGAGGCGAGCACTGCCTTGGCCTGCAGCCAGTACGCGCGTCCTTCACCGCCCTCCCCTGAGGCTTGCCCGAGCGCGATGCATTCGCGCGCCGTTGCCGCGGCGTGGTCGTAGCTGCCTTGCAGCAACTGCGCCCAGCCCTGGACGAACATGGCGGGTATGAGCGCGCCGTCGTGACCGGCCTGCCGGGCGTTGGCTGCGGCGCGCTCGGCCCGCCGTGCCGCCTCAGTGATCCGGCCTTGGGTGATCGCGGCCAGAGCCGCCTTGCCCAGCGCGAGTCGAAGCGTCCGGCGGTCGCCGGCGGAGGTCGCTATTTCGACGGCTTCGTCGAGCATGCGGCGCGGCTCGTCCGGATCAGCCTGGAACAACCGGGATTCGGCGAAGTAGGCCAGGGCCATCGCCAGGCCCCAGTCATCGCCGCCGGCGCGCAGGAGCTCGAGTGCGCGGTCCATGTGCGGGCGAGCCGCCTCGGGGTTGAGCCCGATGGCCGTCACGACGCCGAGGAATCCGTGGGCGCGTCCTTGCTCAACCGGATCGCTGCGGCCGTCAAGCAGGGCCAGCGACTGGCCGGCCAGGCCAGGCACCATGGCAGCGTCGCCGGCCCATATTTCCAGGTAGCAGCGCCCGTTCAGGATACGGGCATGCAGCAGTGGCGGCAGCTGGCTGGATCGGGCTGCCGCGTCCAGCCACAGCCTGCACTCGCTCCATTGGCTGCGCTCGAGCCAGTAAGGGGTAAGTGCAGCTGCCAGCCGCGCGCACAGCTCCGGGGCCGGCTCGTCGCGGCACCAGCTGAGCGCAGCGCGGAGGTTGTCATATTCAGCGGCCAGGATGGCCAGCCACTGGTCTTGCGCCTCGCGTGTGAGCTGCGGCTCTGAAGCCTCGGCCAGCGCTAGGTAGTGCTCGGCGTGCCGCCTCCGCACCCGTGCCGCCTCAGCCGGATCTGCGGCCAGGAGCTCGGCAGCGTATTCGCGGACCGTTTCCAGCATCCGGTAGCGCGGTTCGGCGCCATGCAGGTCCGCCGCCATCAGCAGGTTCCGGTCGGCTAGCCCAGCCAGCCCGACGACGTTAGAAGCATCACAGACAGCGATGGCGCTATCGAGCCCGAACCCGCCTGCAAAGACAGCGAGCTGGGCCAGCAGGTCCCGGTCGCGGTGGGGCAGGCGATCAAGGCTCCACTCAAATGAGGCGCGGAGCGTGGAATGATGCGATGGCCCGCCCGATGCTGCACCGAGCAGGTCTAGGTGCTGCTCGAGCGTGGTGGCGATCCGGGCTAGCGATAGTGTCCGGGCCCGGGCGGCGGCCAGTTCCACGGCGAGCGGCAGGCCGTCCAGCCGTCGGCAGATTTTGCGGATCACGCCGGCCTGCCCGGCGGGCAGTTCGGTGCCGGGACGGGCCTGCCGGGCCCGTTCGGCGAATAGCGCGACGGCATCGGCCTCGTTCAGTTCGGGCACCCGCCAGGTCACCTCGCCGGGGATCGACAGTGGCTCACGGCTGGTCGCCAGGATCCGCAATCCGGCTGCGCCGTGCAGCATCGCAGCCGCGGCCGAGCTGACCGCGCCGCTCAGGTGCTCGCAGTTGTCCAGTACGACCAGGTGCGCGCCAGAGCCTAGGTGGCTGGCGATGGCCTGTGCCAGGGTCTTGCCGCGCTCAGGCTCCACTACGCCAAGCACCGCCGCGACCTCGGTGAGCACGTGCTCGCCGGCTCGGACCGGCCCCAGGTCGACGAACCATGTGCCGTCCGCGAACTGATCCTGGACCAGCCTGGCAAGCTCGATCGCCAGCCGGGTCTTCCCGCATCCGCCACTGCCGGTGAACGTCAGCAGCCGGTGGCCAGCCAGCAGGTCGGAGGCCTGTGCGAGTTCCGCTGACCGGCCGATGAATGTGCTGACCGGAAACGGAAGATTACCGTCGTGACCTATCGAGACCGGCAGCGAACCTGACCGCATGCGAGCCTGCGGGCGCCGCCCGCGCGCCGGGAGGGATCGCACGTCGGCTAGACGGCCTTCCGCCGGGTCGGTCATGACCACATCATCGCCACTCGCTCAGGATCAACCTGCCTGCGGTGCACAACATCAACCAGGTGGCCGATCTTTTCCGCGGCTATCCCTCACATGATGCAGGCATGAACGAGCAACAATCCATCCAGTCATGGAGCCGGACCGAGTACACCGGGCCAGGGACAGCGCAGCGGGCTTGTGATCACCGCCTCGGCCCGATAGCGGGATTGCTGGGGCTGGCCTGCTACGTGGCAGGCTCGCTAGTCGCGGCACTGCCCAGACCCGGCGCGACCGCTACGGCCGTGACCACGCAACTCGCCGCTCATCGCCTCGCCGTGCTCGCTGGCGCAGGACTGATGATGCTGGCGTTGCCATTCCTGCTACTGTTCCTGGCCTATCTCGTCAGCCTGCTCGCAGGTGCAGAGGGACCGCCATACCTCCTGGCCCTGCTCACGGCTTTCGCCTGGCTGATGCTATTCGCGATCATCGCGGCCGACGTCATCCCCGTCACCGCCGCGGTCTGGCAGGGCGCTAGCGGCATCCCGCCCGGCGTCACCCGCCTGGCGGCCGACATCAGCGGCCTCTCGCTATATTCGCTCGGCGCGCCGGTGGCAGCCGCCTCCGTACTCGCGCCGTCAATCCTCATCTGGCGAAGCCAGGTACTACCTAGGTGGCTGGCCTGGCTCGGGGTGGCCGAGGCCGCCGCCAACGGTGCCGAGTTCGCCGGGCTGCTGGCCAGCAAGGGCAGCGACGCCGGAGGCTACGCGGCCGGGGCCGGGCCGCTGTTGTGGATCATCTGGGCGGCCGCTCTCGCCACGACAGCACTTTTGCGACCTCGGGCATCAGCCAACTGACACGGAGCCGACGATGACAAACAGCCAGAACGCAGCGACCGTACTCCAAATGCTCGACGCCGCCTGGAATCGCGGCGACACCTCGGTACTTCATACGACAGTCGCCGAGGACCACATCGACCACGACGACAACGGCGACGACATCGGACGGGACCATCTCGTACAGGCCATCCTGGCCTACCGGGCCGCCTTTCCCGACATGCGCATGTCCTTTGACGACCAGATCGCCGACGGCGACAAAGTCGTCACCCGGTGGACCGCAAACGGCACCCACCAGGGCCAGCTGGACGCCATCCCGGCGACCGGCCGGCTGGCCCGGATCTCCGGCATCTTCATTCACCAGCTGACCGACGGCGAAATCACCGAGAGCTGGACATCTTTCGACAGGCTCGGCCTGCTGCAACAGCTGGGAGTGATCCCATCAGCTGATTCAGCGCCAACCAGCGCCCCTCTGACGTTACCGCCCGCCGGGTCAGCACCGCCGGGTCGAGACGGCCGGCGCGCTCGGTCGCTGCTGTGGAACCTGCACCGCGCCCGCACCAGGGTACGCCTGGTCTGGGCCGACGCCGGGTACGCCGCCGCCAAGCTGGCCACCTGGGCTGCGGCCCTGCGCCTGACTGTCCAGATCGTCGCCAAGCGCGACCCGCACGCCTTCCAGGTCTGAGTGGTGGAGCGGACCTTCGCCTGGATCAGCAAGTACCGCCGCACCACCCGCGACTATGAGCACCTGACCGCCAGTCACGAAGCCATGATTTTGTGGGCCATGATCGCTGTTGACTGCACTATCTTGTGGCGGTCTGTCCCAGAGCTCGTAATGTTCGGCGGGTGCCTGAACCGAGTGTTCAAGAAGGTCTTCGCCGCGAGCTGATGCACGGGCGGCGGGATGTGCCGCAGATCGGTGCTGTCGTTGCAGGCAGTACGCCGTTGATGCCGTACATGGTGGTCGATGCCGCTGGCGCCGGGGTCGATGTCGTGAACCGGTATTTGCGTGACCGGATGCTCGGTGACGTCAGCCCGTTGACGTGCCGCAGCTACGGCTATGACCTGCTGCGCTGGTTCCGGCTGCTGTGGCTGCTGGAGGTTGACTGGGACAAGGCGACCGAGGCCGAGACCGCCGTCATGGTCGGCTGGCTGCGTAACGCGGACAATTGGCAGCGGAGCCGGCGGCCGGGTTCCCCGCAGCCTGGCTCGGTGAACGTGCGCACCGGCAAGCCCGAACCCGGCGCGGGGTACGCGCCCGCGACGATCGCCCACGTGCTGACGGTCGTGTCCGGTTTCTATGACTTCCACATGCACTTCGGGGACGGGCCGCTGGTCAATCCTGTCCCCCAGAACGCGTCCCGGCGGGCGGCGCTGTCCCATCGGTCACCGCTGGAAGTCCCGCGTCCTCATCGCCGGGCACGGCTGCGGCCCAAGGTGATCCAGCGTGGTGTGCGGTCGATCCCGGATGGCCTGTTCGAGGAGTTGTTCGCGCAGATGCGCAGCGACAGGGACCGCGCATTGCTGGCCTTTTATGTCAGCTCGGGAGCACGGGCCTCAGAACTGCTCGGGCTGCGGATGGACGATATCGACTGGGCGGGCAAGAAGATCCGCGTGATCTCGAAGGGGTCACGGCTTCGCGAGGCGATCCCGGCGTCCCCGGACGCATTCGTGTATCTGGCCTGCTATCTGGACAAGGCCGGCCCGCCGCCGGACGAGATGCCGGTATGGCGTGCCCTGCGCGGGGCCGAACGCCCGCTGACGTACTGGGCGGCGCGGCAGGTGCTGGAACGAGCGAACGCGCTGCTGGGCACGAACTGGACCTTGCACGATCTGCGGCACACGACGGCGGCCAGGCTCGCGGCGGATCCGGAGGTCACGCTCGTGGAGATCCAGACGATCATGCGTCATGCGCACCTGACCACCACCCAGCTGTATATGACACCGAGGCTGGACGACTTGCTCGGCAAGCTTGCCGAGCATTACACCCGGCCCCGGGCAGAGCCTCACTGGCCGGTGGCCTACGACCCTGAGGATGTCAAGACGGTGTTCGGTGGCTGAATCCCCGGACACCACGGTCACCTCCACGTGCCGCGTCCGCCGGCGGGATCTGGAGCCCGGCGACCTGGGCGGCGTGAGGTCCGGGACGCCGGCGATCGTGCCCGGGCCGCCGCCGCTTCCGGCCAGGCCGCCGGGCCGGTTCGGGGACCTGACCCGGACATCGATTGAGGAGATCACCGGGCTGGCCGCTCAGCCGCCCGTGCCGGTATCGGCATCCACCATCGACAATCGCCGGCACGGCGTCCGGATGATCTTGCAGCATCTGGCGGGGTTCGAGGGCGTGACCTGGCGGCAGCGGTGGGAGGCTGCCGGGCTGGACGACCCTGACCGGCCGGTGGCTGGCCTGTCCGGCCACCGGCGGACACGCCAGCTGCTGCTTTGCGGCATGCGCCTGCTATTCCAATGGCGGGTGGTCCGCCCCGGCCTCGCCGCGGTCCACGCCAACCACCTGGCCGGATATGCCGAAGCGTTCCGCCAGATGCAAGACGACCCGCTGCTGGATGCGTTCTTCGATCTCGTCGATGCCAGCGAGGAAGGCCACATCGCCAAGCTGGCGGCCAAGTTCGACATCACGGCGGCCATGACGGCGTTCGGGATCGGCCTAGCCGGCATGACCCCCGAAGGGATGCTGTACTACGGCGTCCAGAGCCGTCCTCTCCTGATACCCGCGAGCCAGCACGGCCTGCCCGGCCGTCAAGCCTGGCACTTCCTGCGCCTGATGGGGCGATTTCCTGCCTCTACCCCGGCCACGATGCGCGGGTCGGTCTCCCGGGGCCCGCGCACGGTGACCGAGATGGTCGACCGCTACCAGGCCTCGAACACCGACGTGCGGGACCTGCTGATCGACTACATCACCCGCCGCGCGGCCGCCATCGACTACACCACCACCGAAGCTCTTGCCCAGGGGCTGGCCGGCCTGTTCTGGTCCGCCATCGAAAGGATCAACCCCGCCCAGCGTGACCTGCGGCTGAGCCAGGCGACCTACCAGCAGTGGAAAGCCGAAACCTCGGTACTGCCTGACGGGCGGCTCCGGAAGAACTTCGACGGCCTGCAGCTGGCGGTCCGCTCGTTCTATCTTGACCTGCAAAGCTGGGCCGCCACCGAGCCGGAACGGTGGGCGCGCTGGGCCGTGCCCTGCCCGGTCCGTGACACTGAACTCCGTGGCCACAACGGCCGCCGCCGCCGTGTCATTGAGCGCATGGCCGACCGGACCCGTGAACGCCAGCCGCTGTTGCCGGTGCTCGCCGAGTACGTCGACCAGCACCACCGTGATCTAGAAAGCCTCCTCACCGCGACGCTGGAGGCCTCTCCCGGCCAGGAGTTCACTCATCACGGCCGTCACTACCGGCGCACCAACAGCCGGCACGACCAGGACCGGGCACAAGCCGAGGGAGCAATGCCGGCCCGGGTCATCGACCAGGTCACCGGCCGCATGTTCAACGTCGCCCTCGAAGAGGACCGGGCGTTCTGGGAATGGGCGATCGTGGAAACCCTGCGACACTCCGGTGTTCGCATCGAGGAACTATCTGAGCTGACCCATCTCAGCATCCGGCAGTACCAGCGTCCCAACGGTGAGGTCGCCGCCCTGCTGGTGATCGCGCCGTCCAAGACCGATCGCGAACGTGTCATCCCCCTGTCGGCCGAGCTGTTCGCCCTCATCGCCGCGATCATCCGCCGCCACCTGCGCCGGCAGCCGGTGATCCCGCTCCTGCCGCGCTATGACAAGCACGAGCGGGTCTGGAGCAAGCCGATGCCGTTCTTGTTCCAGCGGAAGCTCGGCACGTCCCAAGCGGTGCTGTCCACCCACACCATCCAGCGCATGCTGCAGCGCCCCTGCCTTGCCCTGGCGCAGACCAGGCCCGAGTTCACGGGGCTGACCTTCACCGCCCATGACTTCCGGAGGGTCTTCACCACCGAGCTCGTCAACAACGGGCTGCCCATCCACATCGGCGCCGCGGTGCTCGGACATGCCTCATTGCAGACAACCCGCGGCTACGTCGCGGTCTTCAACGAGGACCTCGTACGCCACTACCAGGCATTCCTCGACCGGCGCCGCCGACTGCGCCCTGCCGATGAGTACCGGCCACCCACCGACACCGAGTGGACCGACTTCGAGGAGCACTTCGACAAGCGCAAAGTGGAACTGGGCACCTGCGGCCGCCCCTACGGCACCCCCTGCCAGCACGAATTCGCCTGCATCAGATGCCCCGTCCTGCAAGTGGACCCCAAGATGTTGGCCCGGCTAGATGAGCTCGAAGCCGACCTGCTCGCACGCCGGGAACGCGCCCACGCCGAAGGATGGCGCGGTGAGATCGAAGGACTCGACCTCACCCTGTCCTTCCTACAGAACAAGCGAGCACACACCCAGCGGTTCACCCGCCGAGTCCAGCTGGGCCTGCCCACCGTGCACCAGCCATCAGCCCGGCACGAAACCCGGTGACCACACCAGCTCCCTAAGACCGTGCGCCTCCAGGCAGACCCGCAACATGACCGTCCTTGATCGTTTTCTTGGTGCAGAGAATCGCCCTGATGACCCGCCGCCTAGCCCAACCGGCCCATCGACAAGCGATTACTTAGCCGCGCTGACTGACCCACACCGATATGTGCGCGGGTTCCAGGGCCTTCTGCACCACCCCGGCCAGGTCATCTTGGACCGAGTCCAGTTCCACGGTGTCCTTCAGCCGGGCCGCGAACGCCGTCACCATCTGGTCAGCGTCGTAGCGGGCCCGGTTGAACCGCCGGTCCACCGCGCGCTGCACCCGCCGCCGCAGCGGACTGAACAACGCCGCCGCGGCCAGCGTGGCCGCGGCCACCGCCACCGGCGTGTGAAGCCCGAGCACCTGGGTGGCCAGCAGTACCAGCCCGGCGTACAGGCCGGCCAGCAGGCCGGTAACGAGCGCATAGGCCAGGGTCCGGCTGATGATCTTGTCGATGTCGTACAGCCGGTACTTGAGGATCCCCACGCCGATGCCAGCCGGCAGGGCGACGAGGCTGACCTCCAGAAGCCGTGACACGACGTTCGAGCTGACCGCGTTGCCCAGCAGGCTCAGGCCAAGGGCGACCACGGCCCCGCAGGCGAGCCACTTCAGCTGCTGGCGGCGCTCGCCCGCCGCATGCCGCCAGCTGAGCACCTGATGGCCCACGAACGACAGCCAGATCGCCCCGAGCGAGAGGAAAACCACGGCGGTCAGCCATCCGGGCGGGTGAACGAACCATCCGGTCAGATGATCGGTATCCGTGACGTCGCCGGAGGAGTTGAGGCGGATGTGGTGACTGGCATCGGCGGCAAGCGCCGGGCCAAGGTTGATCGCCCCCAGATAGCAGACCAGGACGGCGTACCCCCACAGCACCCGCCGCCAGCGCCGTGACGTGAGCCTGCCGTCCGGGAACAGCAAGATCACCAGCGGAAACAAGGCGGGCGCAAGTATCAGCAACGAAGCGACCGCCACGGCGGCCGGCCCCAGCGGCAGGCCGTGATACCCCAGCCGGTAGCGAAGCACCGCGTAGTAACCGGCGTTAAGGGGGATCAAAAGCAGCACGACGAAGAAGATCAGGATCCATCCCACCGGGTTACGTGGCTGGTGGCGGGCGACGACGACACCCACGGCGGCGTAACCCATCGGGATGGTAAGTCCCGTCGCGACGTTAAGGATCGTCAGCTGATGGATGAGAACGGCCAGTGTCACGGTGACACCGAGCAGCACGAGCACCAAGGCGCCGAGGGCGTTCGCGGTTGCCGGTGACGCCAGGGCAAAGCGGCGCCCGCTGACATCCGTCGCCATCGGTGCGCGCCCCGGTGCTGGCTGCGCCTGACCCACGGCATCGACGCTACGCCCGGACCGTTCCGGGAACGTTACCGCCGAGCACCAATCTCCGGCCCCCACCGCCAGCACAAACCCCCGGCAGCCAGACCGCACCCGGACGCCGGACAAGCCGTCACCTAAGACCGTCGGCCACCCGGAGCATTTATCAACACTTACTCAGCTTGCAGGCAGCCGCAAGCCGGACCTTCGCCGGTGAGATGGATTCCTTCAGACTCAGCCATGTGCGACAGTACTGCAGCCTGGATAGTTCATGACGCTGACGTGGAATCCCGGGTGACAGGGACAATCCGCTCCGCGCGGAACGGACTCGCCCGCCTGGCGCGGAACGAGCGGTCGTTGGCGTATTTATTGGCCGATAAACGCATTTAGCTGGTTAATTCGTGGTGTAATTCCAGCTGAATTCCTCGTGTTCCGGATAATCAGCGGACGGGCTGTATGAATTACACAATCCTGAAAGGGAAGCGTTTTCCGCGCAGGAGGGGGATGCGATGGCCGCAGCAGTGTCCGAGGGGCGACGCGCACCTTTACGTACATGATCAACATCGTCCTGACCAAGGAATTTACGCTTGCTGCCGCCGGTGCGCGATGACCAGCACCCACCGCATTGTCAGATGATCAACCAGCTGGCTGTAATCTGCGCCGCAGCGGTCCCTCGGCCAGCCGCGAGTACAGCGAGTATGTGCTCTTGGTAGGTGGCTTCAAGTTCATCCTGTCCGCGGTGGGGGTGAGGCCAACGGTCGGCCTGGGCCCTTGACCCCTGCTAAGCGCCACCGTATGGTTTAACCATGGTTACCGATAAACCAGACAACTTCGATGACGAGGTATCGCCGATCGCGTTCTACCTGGACCGGGGGCTGGGGGTGCCGACCTACCTGCAGTTGGTGCACCAGGTCGACTATGCGCTGCGGCTCGGTTTCCTGCGTGCGGGTGACCAGTTGCCCAGGATCAAAGACGTAACCCGATCGCTGGCGGTAAACCCGGACACGGTGATGAAGGCATACCGCGAGCTGGAGTTGCGCGGCATCGCGGCCGGCCGCCCCGGCGTCGGCACGTTCATCACGCAGGCACCAGCCGTCGTCGGCCTCAAGCAGATGGCCGCGCTGCAGAAGAAGCTCACCACGTGGCTGGCCGAGGCGGCCGAGGCCGGAGTGGACGAGCTTGGCATGAAGGCGCTGTTCACAGCGGCGCTGCGGGATTTTAGCGGCGGGGGCGCCGCGTCCCGCCTTCCCGGCCGCGCCGAAGCGCGCCGGGAAGGCGGGGCGGCATGAACGTCATCGAGACGGACGGCCTCGGCAAGCGTTACCGGCAGACCTGGGCCCTGCGAGACTGCCGTCTCACTGTTCCGGCTGGCCACGTGGCTGCCCTGGTCGGCCACAATGGCGCAGGCAAGACCACCCTGCTGCGCATCCTGGCTGGTGTAGTGACCCCGACGGCGGGCACAGCCACCGTACTTGGCTTTACACCTGGCAGCCAGCAGGCCCGCGACGCGGTGTCCGCCATCGACCAGACGGTGCCGCTCTACCGCCACCTGCGGGTCCGCGACCAGCTCGCCGCCGCACGGGAACTCAATGACCAGTGGGACACCGATCTCGCCATACAACGGTTGTCCTCGTTGAACCTGATGACGTCCGGCAAGGTCGGCAAGCTCTCTGGCGGCCAGCAAGCCCAGCTCGCCCTCGCCCTCGCCCTCGCCCGCCGCCCCCGGCTGCTGTTGCTGGACGAGCCGCTGGCCAGCCTGGACCCGTTGGCCCGGCAGGAGGTGCTGGGCTGGCTGATGACCTGCGTGGCCGAGGACGGCCTGTCCGTCGTGTTCTCCTCGCACGTCATCGCGGAACTTGAGCGCGTGGCCACGTACCTGGTGGTGCTGTCCCAGGGACGGGTACAGGTCGCCGCGACGATCGACAGCCTGCTCGACTCGCATCTGGCGCTGACCGGTCCGGCCGCCGACGCCGGCCAGCTGGCCGGCCAGGTGCCCGTCATTACCGCACAACGGACCGGGCGCCAGGCCCAGGTGCTGGCCAGGACCGACACGGCGCCGCCCGGCTGGGCGGCTCGTCCGGTCACGATGGAGGAACTCGTGCTCGGTTACCTACGGGAGCCGGCCGCCCGCGTGTTGCCCCGACTGGAGGCGGCACGATGACCGCGCGGGCCATCAAGGCGATCAATGTGCCGAGGATGGCGCGGGTCACCTGGTACAAGCACCGGGCCTCGGTATTCGGAATCCCCAGCATGTTCCTGCTGGCCGCCGCGCTGCTGGTCATTGACAGCCTGCTGCAGCGGCACTGGATCAGCTCGCATCACTTCACCTACTGCCTGGCCTACGGGGACAACTCCACCTCGAGCCGGTGCCTGACACAGGACGCGCCGTACCAGCTGGGAGTTTTCGCGGAGTTCGTCAACTACTGGCGGACGGAAGGCACCGTGGTGGCGGTATTCCTGCTGGCCGCGGGGGCAGGCTTGTTCGCCGGAGTGCCGTGGGTGGCCCGCGAGTTCGACGGCGGTGGCTTCCGGTTCACCTGGACCCAGAGCGTCAGTCCGCGTCGCTGGCTGCTCGGCACGTTCGGACTACTCACCCTGCTCGCCGCGACAACCGCCGCGATCTGCGGTGTCGCCGCGCACTGGTGGTTCCAGGTGGCGCAGTTCCGGCTTGACGGCGGAACCACCCCGTGGGGCTGGGAATCATTCGAAATGACCCCGCTGTCCATGGTGAGCTGGACACTGCTGGCTATGGCGCTCGCCCTGCTGCTCGGCGTGACGATCCGCCGTGTGCTACCAGCCATGATCACCTTCGCCGTGATCTTCGGCGGGTGCCTGGTGCTCGCCCAGACCTGGCTGTCCACGCTCCTGTTCAGCGTCGGCGACATCCCGTTGCGGGTCAACTACGTCAACCCCGAGTACCCCAGCGGCAGCTACGTCGCGCAGACGTGGTTCGCCCGTCCTGGCGGCCCGAAGCTCAACCCGATGACCGTGTACGCGCAGCTGCCAAACGTCCCGCAGCCGCAGCAGGTTCGCTGGCTCGCGCAGCATTATCTCACCGAATGGATTGCCTACCAGCCGCACAGCCACCTCGTCTGGCTCGCGTTCGCCCGCAACGGCATCCTCGTCGCGCTCACCGCCCTCGCCGTCCTCGTCTCGGTCTGGTGGCTCCGCAAGCACCCGGCCGAATGAAATCTGGCTCAGCAGACACTCTACGGAGATAACACGGATCACAATCGGCACCATGGACGTGCACCTCGCAGAGCCCGGACGGCCGGGCCGGCGTCCAGCACCGCCTCCAGCTCGCGCAGTTGCGCCGGGGTCAGCTTGCACCGGGCCCCGCCTGCACCTTTGGCGGCCAGCGCCGCCCGGCCGCCAGCGCCCGCCGCCAGCGGTTCGCTGACATCCGCGACACCCGGAGCCGCGTTGCCACCTCCCGGTCGTTCGCGCCGGCCTCGATCAGCTCCGCCGCGGCCAGCCGCACCCGCTCGCGCCGTGCTCGCTCCGCCGCGGTCAGCCCCCGCCATCGGGATACCTCATTACTCCGGCATAGCGTGCGATGTGCCACCATCACCAGAGCCGCAACCCTGCGGGTGAAGATCTTCCGGCCTTGGTCCTCCCTGTGCCCGGCCTCGCATCCGGCCAGCCAGCCAGCCGTTCCGCGCGTCCATAGCTCAAGCTTCACTCGCGTCCAGGGACGGGCGAATCGGTACCATTGCGCGGACCCTCGTCGCCGGCCCGGTCACCACGACCTCGGCCGCATCCGGGACCGCAGCCAGCGGCGGCGCCAACCGCAGCCCGAACGCCTGCATGCCGTCCCCGAGCATGCACCGTTCGGCTGCCGTCCCCACGTGCCAGTTCCCGGTGCCGTCCCTGAGCCACCAGGAGAAACCCGGCGTCCAGTCATACGCGAACCGCTCGGCCAGCGGCGGCATGCCGCTGCTGATCACGTGCAG
>Ga0307478_10001805_pt1 | contig 17869 bp, 17 predicted proteins | sample atmos_gasesECM4C_2_FD_203713 | JGI IMG/M metagenome (GOLD analysis project Ga0307478, IMG submission 203713) | Hardwood forest soil microbial communities from Morgan-Monroe State Forest, Indiana, United States - atmos_gasesECM4C_05 | ecosystem: Environmental > Terrestrial > Soil > Temperate... | reverse complement strand
CCTGAGTCATGGCTGCGGAGCTTGCAGAAGGACGTCTCAATGTTAGCTCCGTTGCAATCCTCCCGTAGCACGAGAATCCGAACGTGGCACTACGTTTTCTGACAGCCTTGTTGACTCCGGACGTGTTCTCCAGAAGAACTCTTTCCGTTCAACAACTTCCGCACCACTGATTACGTTTCAGAATCACGAGCATGCGGTCGAGAGCCGAATGCTTGGTTTGATCGCCATTCGCCGCGATTGATCTGAGACACTTATCGCAGTTGACCTTTTTTCGTTTCCATCGACCGAGATTCATCGTGATTCGCGCAATGGAGATCTCATCGTCGAAGGGCGGAATTCCAAGGAAATGTTCACAACTGATTGAATGACCCCCAAGGAGTTGGCTCCCAGGGGAGGATTCGAACCTCCAACATTTCGGTTAACAGCAGCCGAGTACTTGAGTCAGAATTCGCCGGAGCTAAGCTAAACCGAGGAAAGCTAACGAATTGCACTAAAATCCGGAGCGTCACTTCCTGGGCTTTCATCACCCTTTATTCGCTCTTTGCTGCCGTTCGCCACAACTGATACTACGTCTGTACTACGTTTTCATCGCTATGACAGCAGCAATTCCAGGTCTTCAGAGCGCAGGTCTCGAATCATGCTGTTCTCGGCTCCGATTATTGCAGCGGCAAGGTCGCGCTTAGTTTTCTGCAACTCCAGGACTTTCTCCTCAACGGTGTCGCGGGCAATCAGTCGATACGTGAAGACGGGCCGAGTTTGTCCAATGCGATGCGCGCGGTCTACGGCCTGTGCTTCAACCGCGGGGTTCCACCAAGGATCGAGAATGAATACATACTCGGCGGCGGTGAGATTCAAGCCCAGACCTCCGGCCTTCAGACTGACGAGGAAGAGCCGGCAGTCTTTATCGTTCTGGAAGCGCTCCACTCGGGTCTGGCGGTCACGGGTGGTGCCGTCTAGGTATTCGTAAAGCATACCGTCCTGATTCAGGCGAGCGCGGAGAATCTTCAGCAAGCTGGTGAACTGCGAGAATACCAGCGCCTTGTGCCCTTCGTCGAGGACTTCACGCAGTTTCTCGAGCAGCACGTCCAGCTTGGCACTGGAATCACCGGAGCGTTTCGAATCGAGCAAGCCGGGATGGCAAGCAGCTTGCCGCAGGCGCAACAATGCCTCCAGGACCTGAATCTTGGATTTCGCCAAGCCGGCGGTTTCGATCCGCCTCAGCAACGAATCGCGGTAGTGCTGGCGCAACTCGTCGTAGAGCTTCCGTTGCTCAGGTTCGAGCACGCAATACACTGTTTGCTCGGTTTTGGACGGCAGTTCACGCGCCACCTGCTCCTTGGTTCGGCGCAAGACAAACGGCCGCAACGCCTGACCGAGCAGGCGGCGCGTTTCTTCGTCCGGATTGCGCATCGACCCGCCCGAGACCTTGAAGGCATTGGCAGCGCCAAGCATTCCAGGGTTGAGAAACTCGAATAAAGTCCACAGCTCACCGAGGTGGTTTTCCACCGGAGTGCCGCTCACCGCCAGACGGTGTCGTCCGCGCAGAAGCCGCGCCGCCTTCGACGATTCGGTTTCTGCATTCTTGACCACCTGCGCCTCGTCCAGCACGACGTAATCAAACTCGGCGTCTTTGAAGCGCCAGGCGTCCCGGCGCAGCGTGCCGTAGGTGGTGAGCACCAGGTCGTAAGCGGCGAACTCATTGCCGTTGCGCTCCAAGCCGGTATGATCGAGCACGCGCAGCTGCGGAGTGAAGCGTGCCGCTTCCTCCTTCCAATTGAATACGAGCGACTTCGGGACGACCACCAGGGACGGACCGACGGGTTCGCCCGCGGCCCGTAGCTCGCGGCGGGATTCGAGCAGCGCCAGCACCTGCGCGGTCTTGCCCACACCCATGTCGTCCGCCAAGCAGCCACCGAAGGAGAAACGCTGCAGGAAGTGCATCCAGCCCAAGCCGTCGTTTTGGTAATCGCGAAGGCGACCCACAAATCCGGCGGGCTGTGCCGCAGGTTCGATGCTGTGAAACCGTCTTAGTTCCTCGCGCACGCGTGCGAAGGTTTCATCGCAGCGGGCTTCTGGTTGCGCCGCCAATAGAGCGTCAAGCAGTCCCGCTTGGCTCTTACGGAAGCGCATATGACCTTGTTCCGGCTCACCCATTCCAGCCAGCGGGCCAATACGGCGCAGCCACTCTTCCGGCAGCACGCCATAGGTTCCATCATCGAGCCGCACCATCTTGTCCGCGCGCCGCAGGGCTTCGAGCAACTCGGGCAGGCGCGCCGTGGTGTTCCCGTACTCTACCTCACCGCGCAGCTCGAACCAATCCACGCCACTCGAAACTTCGATGCGGAATGCGCCTGGGCGCCGGAATATCTTTCCTTCGGCTTCGATGTTCCAGCCTGCCTCCAAAAGTGAGCGCACGATGCGAGGCAGCTTGCTCGGCGGCAACTCCCACCTCGGCGTGGAATCCGGGTAGGTGGGAGCGCGCTGCTTCAGGCCAAGCTGATCGAGAAACGAGCAGGAGGCTTTTTCCGCATTGAAATCTCGGCGTACAAAACGCCGTCCTGCGCCGTCGAAAAAACCTCGCACCGGATCGAACGCCGCGAACATGCGGCCTTCGTAAGCAAAACACAGTTTCGCATCCAGGCGTTCATTCCGGTACGGGACGCGGGCTTTGGAAATTGTCAAATGAGGATGGGGTGGCAGCCCCACCTCCTCGTATCGTAACTCCTCTGGCACCCGCAGCGGCGGCAAGTTCGGACAGCACAGCAAAGTCGCCAGGAATTCATCGCGTTCCTTTTCGGGAACCGAGATCGAGCCCTGTTTGCGAAGGGCGATGATCCATTCGATCGGGGTATCGCGGACGAGAGGTGCCACGCGGTCTCTCGTGATTACCAGACCTGCCGTGGCCAGGGCCGGAAATGTTGCTTCCCTGCGCTCTTCCCCGCGCTCGAAAAAGCCGACCAGGGTACATACCGTTTCGCTAAGCCGGTGTAGCTCAAGAAGGAAATTCCAGGGACCGCTTTCGTCCCACACCAGCGGCAGTAGGTTGTCCGCTTCGTTTAGTGGGCGCAGGAAGCAACGTCCCGTGCGCGCCACCAAGGGCATGAGCATCATGGCTAATGTGGGCGAGAGCCGAGGGGATTCGGGGACCGGCAGATAAGTTCCCGCGTAGCCGTAGCTATACGATTGACTTGCCGGCAGAGCAGACAGAATTTCGCGATCCTCTGACTGCGGGAGCTGGGCGATCTGGCCTTGGCTCATGGAAAGAACTTTGGGTCGCGAGAAACTGCCGTTTGCGTTCCGGTTGCGCGATTGCAGTGAGAGAACCAAATCGCCGCCGTACACGTTTTTCGCGGCATCCAAGACATACAGGATCTCCAGCTTGGACGGCCAGACCGCGCGATCTCGAAGCGGAAAGACCTCACCCAGTTGTCTCCGCCAGTCCGGTGGTTTCGGCTTTGCCGGATTCCACGTGATCGCAGGAGAACGCCATGAAAGGACCGGCGCTGCTCCGCCTCCCTCATAGAGTTCTTCATCACCATCGTAGTAGTCGCGGCCATCAAGACCATCTGCGCCAAGAGTATCCAAGTCCAGGATCAACTTGTCTGCCGAGGCGGCTGCGGTCAAATATTGACGTTGGTCAGCGGCAAGGGTGGCAGCCCACACATGCTTGCAGGGAACGCCCTGCTCCACAAAATGGGGGCAGTCACACCAAACCGCAAGCTTGTTGTCTCTCCAGGTAAATTGCACCTCGTAAAAACCGGAACCACGCACACAGGCAGTAAGCTCGGATTGAGAACCTTCGTGGATCTGGACGCGGCCCTTACAGTAGTAGTCGTCGCCGCGCTTACGAACATTCTTGGTGAAATTCCCTGCCAGCTTGGTGGAAAGACTCATGCCCCCGCTCTATAAAACTCTCCGGATATTCTATGCGGGTTTTTCACGATTTTCCATGAGAAGAAAACCCCTCAAGATACGCAACGAAGGCCTCTGGCAAATACCGGCGGGCTGACTCACGGGACTCCCGAGAGACTTATGGCCTGTATTTCTCGCTGAATGAGAATCCTCACGGAGTACGGCGAACACCATCACCATCACCGATGCGCCGTCGGCACAGGATACCAAAAATAGAGCGACGGCATCGAACGGACTGAAGAGATCAAGATATTTTCTTGACCTTCGCCACGTGAATCAATTTTCGCAAGGCCGTATTGACGGAACGCTCGTCAGGGAAATGCTCAGTCACGTCCGGTGACAAGAGCACGAGATTGGTCCCTGCTTGATAGCGCGTGGCGTACTTGCCGCGGATGCTGCCCTTCAACTTGGACCGGTCGTACTCTCGACGTAGGTCGTCAGTTAGTTTCCGTCTCTCAGTTCTCTTCTTCATAATGTCTTCGCTCGCGCAGCGTTGTCTTGCGGGCGCTGATAATTCTGATGTTCTCGCCGCGGTCGGAATGGGCCACAATCAAGACCCGGCCGGCCCTCGACATCCCGATGGTGATGAACCTCTCTTCCGAGATCGAATGATCCGGGTCATGAAAGGTCACTGCCAGAGGATCGCCAAAAACTGTAGCGGCCTCGTGGAATGAAACCCGGTGCTTCCGCCTATTCTGCGTTGCTTTGCCCGGGTCCTAATTCAAAATTCACTGTCTCATTTTATCCCGCCGCTGCCAACCACACAACGACTCCGCACGAGCGCGCAACTGGTCATCGTATCTCTGCTTAACCGCCGAAAGCATACGAATTGCTGCCTTTCAACTTCTTAACGGCTTGCGCTCCCGAGTTTAGCAACCCTTCGGCTCCCAACCGAAGGGTTGGCGCATTTCGCGTCCCATTTTTCGCAGAATTCTGGGCAGTTGCGCAAATCTGACCGGCTCGACAGCTCGAGAAGGCAAAAGATGTATTACGTTTATATGAGAACGGGACAAGTGGAGAAGAGCGCTGCCTGTAAGTGACTGAAGAAGGAAGATTTTCTTGTATGCTCGGCAGCAACGGCTTCGATTCGTAGCTCGATGGCGGCGAACTGCAACGCGATGGCAGCGCCCATGGAGACACCGAGCGCGTAAAGATGCCGGACCTTCTCGCTGGAAAAGAGAGCGTTGGTGACGGCGGCCGTGTCATGGCGCTCCTTCCAGCCGTACGTGGCCATATCGCCGCCGCTCTCGCCGTGGGCGCGCGCGTCCATCATCACGAGGCTGTGTCCATGACGAAGCAGGAATTCCGCATGGCCGATGTCGCCGGTGCGATTGTCTTAAACGCCGTGGTAGAGAAGCACCCAGTCGCCATTCGGCTTACCGGCGCCATGGCTTAAGGTCTTTTTCTTGGCCTCTGTAAGTCCGCGCTCGGCAGCATTCGAAATGGTTTGTTTTTGCCCCAGCGGTAGATTGCGAAACCCTGGTCCAGCGTCAAAATATCTGCGGTCCCAAACTCGTCCGCCAAGCGAATCAAGCAGGCATCCGCAAGATCAATTTCCCGGTCTTTGTATTTTCGAAGCACTTGCTTGACACCAGCAGTCTCTCGAGAAAGCTGAAAAGGAACCTGGAAGATCCCGGCGGCGATGTTCTCGATCACCGATTCCGACGCGCCCGACAAGTTCCGCAGCAAATAGCAGCTCTCTGTAATCACGGCCTCGCAAGTGACTAGCGGCGCCGCCACTTCTCGAACCGTCCGAGCGCACATCTTGTGAAAACTCTCGCTGCGGTCCAACAGCGCAACGATGAAACCTGTGTCAAGCAGGACCGGCTTCATCGTCCAAAATTCCTTAGATGTTTTTTGTTCGATCCCAGGTCCGGCACACCAGATTTGAACTTACCCAGGCCGATGATGCCTAGCTTCTTGCGCCGCAAATGACTCGCTTCCAAAACACGTAACCCCTCGCGTACAACCCGCGAAGGAGTCCAGCCCAATTCTCGTACCAGAACTGCGAGCCTCTTCCGGGATTGGTCGTCCAGCCTAGCTTGAATTGCGAATCGCATGCACAAATTGTACTACAACTAGCCTTTTGTGTGACATATGGAAACTCGCCTGTTGGTACGGGCCGCTAGCCGGCCCTAACTTAGAACTCGGCGCGAGAAGATCCGGCGGCTCGAGGCGGCTTGACATCATCAAATCTCTGTGTTCTTAAGCAGCGTATAGGACATCCATTCATTTGTCTCTGGTAGTTGTGACATTTTTGTGACCGTGCATTTCTTCTTCAGGGCCATGCCATTGCCGAAACTGCTTATCGCTCAAGAATTTGCAGAGGAAGCCTTCGGTTCAGAACCGAATGCTCTAGTGACATAGGAACTCGTTGGCAACAAACAGGTTCCAAGAGTTGAACACCGAACTCGTCAACAATTCAGCAGAGCAGAAATGACTTCTGATTTTCGTCCAAGCGATTGATGACAAAGAGATTGGCTCCCCGGGCTAGATTCGAACTAGCAACCCTTCGGTTAACAGCCGAACCACCAATTTAATCAGAACTTGCCGGAGTTGGTGCTAATCGAAGAAATTCAGCAAGTTGCGATGAAACGGGACGAATCACTTTCTCCTTCTTTGTTCATCTTTCGTTCGCATTTTGCCGTCATTCACCACCATTAGTATTACGTTTTTATGACAGACGACGATGGCTGGTCTGCGGAACGACTGCCCACACTGTCAATGACACTTGGCCGCCGGCGATGTCGTCTTCGAAATTGTTGTTGACCATACGCAAGCCGACTAGGCTCGGTACTCACAATCTAGCTTTTCTTTGGCTTTGGTTTTCCGCTGACGGCATGCTCCTTGAAAAGTGGCACGAGCCGGAGTTGCTCGTCGATCTTGTGGCGCCCGAGATCGTCGATTGGCAATCCTGGGTTGTGCTGCGACCACATATGAGTGAACGCGCGCGCAGTTTCGTGCGCTACGTCTTTCACCAAGCCTCGAGGAACGCCCGCTTGCACAGATGCTTTTTCCAAGAGTTCATCGTCCAGGCGGGATACATCCTTCGTTCCGGCGAGCGGCAGGCCCAAGCCTCGGTCCGGCAAATACCGCATAGTGGAAACGTAATCGTAACCGGGCGCAAGCGTCGGCGTTCGGCCGTCGCGGTAAAGCAGAGACCAGTTTTTTAGATGCATATCGGCGTTCCCGATCGCCGCATTGAAAACAATACGCCGAATGAATTCCGCCAGCCCTTTCTCGCCGAGAAGCGCCCAGATGTCCTTGGCTATTCCGGTGTATCCGTGCTCCTCGTATCTCTTTTCCGGATACTGTCCGTAAATCTGATTGAAATCCTCCGCGTGAATCCGCTCTCCGTCCGGTCCGCGATCGAAACGCCGGATGAAGTACGCGTTCGTTTTGTCTTCCGCGAATTCAGGCGGAAGGTTCGCGATCGAGCCGACCGGTATAAGTCCGAATTCCGGCACATCGATTCCCACTTCCTGGGCCAGCGTCATCATCGCGAATTCGTTTTCCGGCAGCTTGGAGAATCTTGGCGACGGCAGTTTTACGATCCACTGGCCGTCCCGCCCCTGGGCTGGAATGCGAAGGTGTCTTCCGCCCCGGCCCATCGCGGAAAATTTTAGTTGAACGCCGGCGAGAGAGAATCGCAGCACTTCTTCCTTGTTGGCTTCGCGCGTTTCCGATTTCTCTTTCGGCGGCAGCGGTTGTCCTTCACTGTCCTCGGCGATGACGGCGCCCGGCAAATCAGCCCCCACGAGCCACAACAACGGAAATTCTCTCTCCGGACTGATTCCGCCGCGCTGCGCGAGATAGTCGCGCAACACGCCATCGCGCTCGGGCAGGAGATTCGAGAAAAAAGGAGGCAGGCGCCGCTGAACCTCTCTCGGCCTCGTGATGAGCTTTCGCTCGATGTCGTAGTAGCTCAGGCTGAGTACCGGGCGGCGCTCGTCTTCGACATATCCCGGATCAAACACAAAGATATTCTTGTCGGTCACGACATTCGTGATCGTGCCTACGAGACGGTTCCCAAGTTTGATTCTGAGCGCAGGCATCTCAAATTTCCTTCTATCCTTCCGTTTCCGTCAGGCTTCCGAGGAGCGGCACCGGCTCATCTTCGCTTTTTCCCTCGCGTCTGCTCATGAGGCTTTCCATCAGGGGAACCAGCCCGGTGGGGACAAGAATAGGGGAGAGCCCAACAGCGTTGGCAATCTGTTCTAGCGTCGTCCATTGAAAGTCAGTTTCGCCGCGCTCGATTTTCGAAATATGCGATTGCGGCAAGCCGACCAGAGCCCCCAGTTCCGCCTGCGTCAAACCCCGGGCGGTTCGTGTCTGCTGCAGGCTCTTTCCAATCTGCTTAAGCATCTGAGACTCCTTGCACAGCTACTATAGCATATTGCTAGCGCGACTATTGATATGTTTTAGCAGCTATATTTTCAAGATATATGCTATAGCATCTACTTGGCACGCGCGGACGGTCGAGAACCCAGCGATGCGGATCAGCGAACCCTGGCACGTTTGCGAATGCGTACACATAAGTGTACATTATCATCGAGGAGCATCCCTATGACTACGATCAAAGTCGGCGTGCGCGAGTTCCGCGAACGGATCGCCAGTTTCCTGGAATCGGACACCCCAGTTGCTGTCACTCGGCGCGGCGAAACTCTCGGTGTCTACGTTCCGACACGTCGAAAGCGTCCTAAGACAGCCCACATTTCCGAACTGAAGGAAGCAGCGGACCGTCTTGCCAGTGCGCTCGCGGATGTTGATGAGGAAGAACTAGTGGCGGAGTTTAAGGAGCTGCATCGCCGCGGGAAGGGCGCATCCCGCTGAAATGATCGTTCTCGACGCGAACATCCTTATTCGCGCGGTCCTGGGGCGACGCGTCCGGCAGCTCATCGACACCTACGCGGGTCAAGGTGTCCGCTTCTTCGCACCTAACGCTGCCTTCGATGACGCCGAGAAATATTTACCACCCCTCTTGAAAAACGGGGCAAGCCCCACTCCGACCTTTCGGCATCGCTCGAATACTTGCGAAACATCATCGAGACGGTTACTCCCAGCGATTGCGCGGTCGAGAGGAAAGTGATTGGCCAATTCTCGCCACAGCACTCGAACTGGCAACTGCAGTGTGGACCGAAGATACGGATTTCTTCGGCACCGGCGTCGCGGTGTGGACCACAAATCGAATCGAGATTTTTCTCAAGGGACTAGCACAGTCGCTTGAATCTCAGGACGAATGACGTCGAAGAGCGAAAGGATCTTTCCATGGAGCAGTTACGATCATATGCGGTTGAAGGGCTCGTTGCCCGATGCGTTCGCTGTGGCTGAGGTACCGAAACACGAGATCAGGAGTCCTCATGACTGGTTGTTCCCGCCTGGAATCTCTAGCCGAACCGATTCCTATAATCCCTTAACAGGAACTCCAGATCGCCTAACCTATACACTGGGACGAGTAAGCGCTGGCAGCTCCGACTACTGACGAAAAACGGATTTGTTCTAAATAGCCGTACAATCTGAGACGAATGGACTCACCTAAATCTGATTACATTAGAACGCTTCGTCGGTTACCGCTTTTCACCGACCTGTCTGACGCAGAACTGGCCCAAATCGCCGAGGGTGTGAGCCGTCTATATTTCGAAAAGGGGACCCTAATTTTTGTAGAGGGCGACGTGTGTCGCGAGCTTCTGATCGTCGAAGAGGGAACAGTGAAGATAGTTAAGTCGGCATTGAGCGGGAGACAGCAACTCCTCGGCATCGAGCGCAAAGGCAGTTCGCTAGCAGAGGTGGCCGTCTTTGACGGTGGTCGGTATCCAGCCAGTGCGGAAGCGACCAGCTCGACCACTCTGTTACGCCTGTCGGCAGATAGTTTTCGACAAACTTGTCTTAAAAATCCCGAAACGGCTCTGAAGGTTTTCAAAGTTCTCGCGCACAAACTGCGGCATTTGGTGAGTCTGGTCGAGGAGTTGTCCTTCGCCACAGTTCGTGCACGTCTGATTGCATACCTGGTTCGATTGGCAGAAGAAAACGGACACCGGACACCTCAGGGAATCCAATTTCAATTAACCGAAAACAATGAACAACTGGCCGTCCGTCTCGGTACGGTTCGGGAATTGATTTCCCGAAATCTCGGGCGTTTGCACGGGGATAAGCTAATTGAGATGAGTGGCGCACAGTCAATATTCCTGATCTCGCCATCCTGCGCGATGAAATTGGGTAGCATTTAAATTCCGAACCTTGCACGTGTTTTTTCTCGATGACCGTGACTAAAGTCATCGCCCTATCTGCCACACGACTCTATTCTGCGTTCTTGGGGCGGCATGGCCTTTTCAACTGAAGACCGCCGTCGCTCGCGGGTAGAGGATCAGCCGAACCTCTCTTTCCGTGATATCTAGGAGGGTAGAAATGGCATACGTAATTGCCGAACCGTGTGTGAGCACAAAGGATACTGCGTGCGTGGACGTCTGCCCGTGTGATTGTATTCATCCACGAAAAGATGAAGGCGGGTTTTCGACTGCACCGCAGCTTTACATCGATCCCGATGAATGCATTGACTGCGGTGCCTGCAGCCCAGTCTGCCCTGTATCGGCAATCTTCCCCATCGAAGACCTTCCAAAGCAATGGAAGAGCTTCGCGGAGATCAATGCCCAGTGGTACGTGGCAAAAGAAAAAGCTAAATCGCAAATTCCTGAGGCGCCACGCAGGCAGTGCCCAACGCAGCCAGGGGCCATGAGCGCGGTGCGACTATTACGTTTTTATGACAGCAGTTGTTGACATCGGATTGCTTACAAAAAGTGCCTTTGCTTCGCCAACTTGCAGACCTGATTCACTTCGCATAACCCAAGCATTCGGTCGAAAGCCGAATGCTCTACCCACACCCTGTAATTGCTTGAGGCTAAAGAGGTTTGGCTCCCCGGGCTAGATTCGAACTAGCAACCCTTCGGTTAACAGCCGAACAACCAACTTCATCAGAACTTGCCGGCAGGCCCTAATCGAGGGAAATTAGCAAATTGCCAACTAAACCCGACGAACCATTTTCTCCTTCTTTATTCACATTTCGTTCGTATTTTGCCGCCATTCAGCACCATTAGTATTACCTTTTATGACAGCGCGTACCGCTACCGATTCTCATCGATCTGTGGTTCGCAAAATGAAATAATGAAATCGCCGTTGAGGCTGAGGATGCCCGTCCATTGCTGGGCATCTTGCTTAAACGACATAACTGATTTCGATGGTCGGTCAACGGCGCAAGAAGCAGACTCGATTGGTCCAGTCCCATTTGGCGGTTTTCCTCAAGAGATTGCTCAAGGCCCGTACGAGGCCACCCGTATCCGATGGCGATATGGTCTTTTCGTCGACAAAAATCACTCCGCCGTGCTTTCGCTCTTCTTCCGCCCAGGCTTTGAGCAACGGGGGAATCGTCCTTCGATCGTAGGTAACAAACGTCAACCCCTGCGCGGCTGCCTGTTGCAGGCAGGCAGAGTCTTGCTGTCCTAAGAATTCTCCTTTCCATTCCGCCAAACAAGAAACTACAAGCAGCCGATTGCGACGGCGAAGACCATCCGCGACCCTCGGCGAGATATGCTCATCCAGAAGAAGCCTGAGCATCTCAGTCCCTCGCTGCTCCTCCGGAGGCGAGTTCGACAGCCTGCGGCAACATGCGCTTTAGTGCCTCGAAATCTGTTGCAGCATTCTCGGATAGTGCACCCTCAATCTCTTCTGGAAACGCCTTTGCATAGTTGATGGCGGCTTGGACTTTCGCTTCTGGCCATTTGAGATGCTCGCCCACGGCGGAGACATCCGCCTTATAGCTTTGAACGAGGAGCAAAACCTCCCACACAGCGAGCGTACTCCCTTGGATGTAGGCTTGTCGGCCCACCGGAGAATCGCGGAAGTCGATAAACGCGAATTCCGACCTTCTGAGCCCTTCTTCCACCAACCGAGCGCTTGCATCGCTAGGTGTCCATCCATGGCGATTGGCCATTTGCTTGAGACGTTTTCCACTCTCTGCCGGCAGACGCATGCTGATGACGACGGAACGAGTCGCTCTCATGGGGCCTCCCCTTCTGCAACGTAACTGTTGTAAGCATTGTAGCATTTCTCCGTACGGCACTTGGCGCAAGTAGGGCGCAAGAAGTTACCAGCGCCGTGCCTTCGCGCAGCACCAGCCGCAGCTCAGCGCTGAAGTCGGGGGAGACGCTAATCCTCCTTAATGCTTTTTGTTAGTGGCTTCCAGAAAACTTCGGATTAACGCCACGGTTTCAACTGGACGCTCTTCCATCAACCAATGCCCCGAACCCGAAACGACCGCCTCCTGAACATTGGTAGCTACGTGGCGCATGATTATGGCCTGCAATGCGCCCAAGGACTTCTCGCCGCCAACGGCAAGCACAGGCATGGGCAGCTTCGTCTGTTCGAAAATTTTATTGTCCTTCGCGTCTTGAGAAAACGCAGTGAACTGCGCAAAGCCAGCCCTCATTCCTCCCGGCTGAGCATAGGTCGCCGCGAAAAAATTTCGGGTGGCTTCGTCGGGCTTGCTGGGATCTCCTGTGAAATCATCCCATATGCGGTCAAAATAGATTCGCTCACGGCCCGCGACCAACCTTTCCGCGTCAGGTCCATATCCATGAAAGTTAAACTGAAAGTTAAAATCCCAAACACCGGGATTGAGAAGTATCTTCATCCGGGCACACATGTAAGTACGGCACTCCGCTTCAGTCTCGTTCCACGGTTCGATTTCGGGAATGGGAGCATCCATGACGACTAAGCGTTTCACTTTGTCGGGATACATCGCGGCGTACGCATAAGCCACCATGTTCCCGATATCGTGGGCAACTACGAACGTGCGGTCATACCCCAGCCCCGTGACAACCGCCCGGATGTCCTTCGCCTGGGTTTTCTTGTCATACCCACTCTCTGGCTTCGACGAACGACCGATGCCCCGAAGGTCAGGAACGACCACACTGTGGTCTTTCATCAAATCCGCCGCTAGCGGCGCCCAGGAATCGCTATTCTCGGCATATCCATGCAGCAGAACAACGACCGGCCCGCGCCCACCCGAACGCACGAAAATGTCCGCGCCTTCTGGGCTGTGAATCGTAGTTGCGCGGAAGCTAGATGGCAGTGAAGGGTGATTTTGGCCGATGCCCACTGACGCCGCGAGTAGCGTCATACCAAGAAAGACAATACTTCGCATGAGGACGCCTCCTGGCTTGAAGCGGATTGTTTCATAGAACGCCCAGGCTTCGCCGATTTTGCTTAGTCCGACGCGGCTTCGCCCGCATCCTCTATGACCACGCTTCGAGGATTCTTGTCCTCCCGCAATCCGACAAATTTCGAATGTCGCAACCTATCGATTTACGCTTCATACTGCATCTCTTCATAGCATAGGCAGCCAAACCGGATACCATAGGGTTCCCGTCGTTCACAACAAACTCCACCGTTGCACCTGGAGAGCCTACCAAACTTTCTCGCTTGCGTTGTTGCTCGAATTCCTCGGGGGATCGGTAACCCAGAGCCGAGTGCAGTCGCTTCGATTGTAATACTCCTCGATGAACTCCCGGATGTTCGCTCGCAGGTTCTCCAGATTCTCGTACTTGTTGGCATAGATTTCTTCGCGCTTCAGCGACTTGATGAAGCTTTCGCAGCGCCTCCGGGTCGTGAACCGCGGGAGGTCTTCCGCTCTGCAAGAATTGCTTCGCAAGCCGCAAGGTGACTTTTGACTTGCGCCGGATCGCCGACGTCGAACTCAGATGGGCTGATGACGCTCCGATTTGGGATAGCACGCCAAACGCGAAGGCTCTTCTCATACCAGGACTTAGCTTCTGTCCTGTGGGAGAGCTGCTTGCTAGGATCTTTGATTCGCTTTGCCAGATACACTGCGACGTCCCCCAGGCCTGAGTAAGCATCGGCCAACGTGTACAGCGCCTGAAGATTCGGCGGGTTCCTCCCGGCGGGTGGCTCCGAGACTTCCAGCGCACGCAAGTATGTTTCCCGCGCGTCGTCAATCTGTCCGAGCCGGAAATAAGTCGCCCCGAGTTTAGCATCGGTTGCAGACACGTTCAGCTGTCCGTCAAGATTGAGATCATCCAATTCCGCCACGCTCTGATAAAAACTGCGGGCCTCTTTGTAGCTCTGAAGCGCTCCCGCCGCATCGCCCTTCCTGTTTAGGGCTTCAGCCTCAGCAACACGGTGCTGTGCCAGTTGGGTTCGGAGGGCACCTTCGTCAATCGAGAGTCCGCCGAAAAAGCGTAGTTCCACCATACGAGATTGCCTCTCGTCGACCCATGCCGCCAACGCCGATCTGCTCGATGATCTGGTGTCGTTAATACTCGTGGGGACCGCTCTAGCTGCGGCCGCAGGAGAAGTTTATGGCAAATCTAATAGCGTTTTTGACGCGCGTTATTGCTGTAGTGCTGGTGCCGAGTCTGGTGATATTTCTGTCTGCTCTTCCGGTGACAGCGCAAGGCAGCAAGAGCAATTACACTTTTCTGATTGCCGCAGGATTCCTTTGCGAGCCCGCAGACTACTCCACCTGTCCGGCAGCAGCCAAATCCGCCAATGACGACAGCTACGAGATGAGTGGTGCGGGGACGTTTGATGCGCAGGATAAGTCCGTGAAGGCTGCCGGAACTTACTCGCACAAGTCTCCGAATGGAAATGTGCTCGAGACAGGTGTGTGGACCGCCAGTGAACTGGTGAGCTTCGACTCCTACGGCATCGCGCCGGGAGCGATCAAGCGTCAAGGAATGGCGCTTGGTCCAGCACCGTTCGGCCCCAAACGTATGCCAATGCCCGCCGGCCCGATGCCGACCGGTGGTCTCGCGATATTCCGCATCCGCCTTCTACCAATGTTGGGAGCATCCACAACGGCGGTGTTGCAAGTGAACTGCGCGTTGGGAGAGGTGCCCCGCGAACGATCGGTGGAAGGGATTCGGCTTGTATTCGAGAAGGGCGGAAATGAGTTTTCCGGAGAAGTGGGTGGGCGCGTGCTTTTCCTTTCAATGCAGCTCGAAGTCAGCCCGCCTGTCAAAGCGGCACAGCCGGAGGCCGCACCAGGACTTCCGGAGCCACCGCAGAATTAGAGACTCCATCGCATTTGCAGAGGCCGTCCCACCGGATAGGTACCGAGAAACGCGCATCTCGTCAGTGCTTGATTTCCTGATGAGATGCCGACTTCGGGAAAGCGTAGCTTGCCCTTGTCGTGAATTGGGAAAACATCAGCAAACCAGGGAGCAGAACGAAACTACTCCGCCCGCAGCACTTCCACGGGATCAAGCGAAGCCGCACGGCGGGCGGGGACGAATGCGGCGCACAACGCGCAAAGCCCCAGCACTAGCGCGACTCCACACAACGTCGGCACGTCCCACGATTCAACATCGAAGAGCAACTTGTGCATAAGGGTTGCGGCAATTACCGCGCACATGAGGCCTGAGGCCATGCCAACGGCTGTGAGCCATCCGGCCTCTTTCAAAATGAGCCGGTACACGGACTCAGGCGGCGCACCCAGCGCCATCCGTATGCCTATCTCGCGGCTACGCTGGCTCACCGTGTAGGAAATCACTCCATATAGCCCCACCACGCCCAGCAACAATGCGAGCGCGGCGAAGCCTCCCACCAACCAAGCTGACGAGCGGTGCAGATAGGCGGTCTGGGAAGAATCGATCCTGCCGTTCATCGTTTCTTCGCTAGCGATGCCGATACTCGGGTCAATCTCGCGAATAGTCCGGCTCAACGTCGGTAACACTGATTGCTCGGCCTGTGAGGTTCGCACGACCACGGCAAAGAAAGTATCCGGAGATTGGTTAAATGGAAGATACTCGGCAGGCCAAATCTTCGAATCGAGCGACCCTTCCCGGATGTCGTCCACCACCCCGATGATTTCTCTGAGCGAATTCGGTGTCAGTCCGCCGTCACCAAACTTCTTTCCGATCGGATCCTCTCCCGGAAAGTATTGCCTCGCCAGAGCCTCGTTGATGACGGCCACCCGAGGTTTCGATGCATCCTGGGCATCGTCAAAGAATCGTCCGCGCACGAGTTTTGCTTGCAGCGCCGTGAAATAGCCGGAGCTAACATCCCGTTCGTTCACTTCATTGTGCTCGCCGTGGAAAGGTTTTCCGACCATGCGGATCCAGTCGGTGTTGCCGTTGTAACTGACTGGCATCAGAGTCGTTAGACCAACCGACTTGACGCCCGGCAAGTTTGAGATCCGACTCACTACTTGTCTCGCAAGCGCTACGCGCTGCTCATCACTCTTGTAGGTGACGTCTGGCACCGCTACGCCCAGCGTCGCCAAGTGATCTGGCTGGAAGCCGAGGTCGACATGTAGCAGGCGATAGAAGCTTTTTCCAAGTAGTCCCGCACCAACCAACAGCACGACGGCGATCGCGAGCTCAACGACCACAAGATTCGCGCCGAAGCGACGCCACATGCGGCCCGCGGAACCGCGGCCGCCTTCGGCCAAGCCGTTACGCATATCCAATATCGGAGCACGCAAAAAAGGAGCAAGGCCAAACAGGACGGCTGCTATGACGACCACTCCGCACGCGAACGCCAAAACGCGAGAATTCAAACCGAGTCCATTCAAATAGGGCATGCCGGCCAGCATTTGTGCCGGTACGAGCTTGGTAAGGAGGCCCATCAACCACCCTGCGGCGATCACGCCTAGCGCGCCGCCCGCAACCACCAGCGCCAGCCCTTCGGTTGCGAATTGGCGGGCCAACCTCACAAAAGATGCGCCGAGTGCAACGCGCACGGCGATTTCACGCTTGCGGCTTTCGGACCGAGCCAGCAGCAAGCTCGTGACGTTCACGCAGGCGATCAGCAACAGCAATCCCGCTCCGCTCAGAAGAACCAAAAGAATTGGACGAATGTCTCCTACAATTGCTTCGCTCAACGGGACAACTACGGCGCCCTGATCACGATTAGAACCGGGGTATTCGGCTTCCAGTTGTTTCGCAATCGATTGCATTTCAGCCTGCGCCATCTCCACAGCAACGCCATCCTTGAGCCGCGCCACGCCGAAGAGATTGTGGCAACTGCGTCTCTTTTCGCAGGAATTCGAACCATCCAGCACGGTCCAAAAATCTGCGCTCCCTCTCGGAGCGAAGTGGAATTCTCGAGGCAGCACTCCGACGATCTTGTACGAAACGTTGCTTAACATTGCGGTTTGGCCGATCACGTCCTCTCGTCCGCCGAACCACTTTTGCCATGTCGCATAGCTCAGAATCGCCACACTGGGCGCTCCCGGCAAATCCTCTCCAGGCTCGAAGTCGCGTCCGATCACTGGATTCACACCGAGCGTGCGAAAGAACCCCGCACTCACTCTCACGGAAGGCGCCGGCTGAACTCCATCCGAAGTCTTGAGGAGGTAACCAGTTCCGCTCCATACTTCCAGCGAGGAAAACACCCGGTTGCGTTTCTTCCAGTCGAGATAGTCGAGGTAGGAAAGATTCGAGCGTGGAATCCTTGCGGCGCTCTCGTACACGCCGACCAGCCGAGAGGGATCCTGATACGGGAGTGGTTTGATCAGAGCTGCGTCCACAAACCCAAAAATCGATACGCTGGCGCAGATCCCGAGCGCAAAGATCAAGATAGCAATGCTCGCAAATACAGGATTCCTGCGGAACTGGCGGATGGCAAATCGGAAGTCTTGTAGCGCTGTCTCAAACCCGAAGGCCACGACGTCATGGCTCCGCTCTTGAAGGTGCGCGGCGTTTCCAAACTGCCGCTGGGTGGCATATTGGGCCGGTTCCGCTCCCATCCCATCTGCTTGAAGCTCTTTCGCAATTTGCTCGCGGTGGAACGCCATCTCTTCGTTCAACTCGTTTGCGAATTTTTCCTGCCGTACGAAGATCCATAGCTTTCTGAGCCATCGCATTAGAGAATCCATGACAGCACCCTACGCTCCTTCCAGCACGCGGCCAATCGCCGCGATCATTTGTTCGAATTGCGAGAG